>ERZ1027066.21-NODE-21-length-152700-cov-60.031485_pt1 | contig 152700 bp, 145 predicted proteins | sample MGYA00519282_ERZ1027066 | MGnify/ENA primary metagenome ERZ1027066 (study PRJEB26926, sample SAMN06164494) | human gut metagenome | biome: ENVO:00009003; feature: ENVO:2100002; material: ENVO:00002003 | host: Homo sapiens | place: USA | collected 2012 ... | reverse complement strand
AAGGTGTGCAGAATTCCCGCGTTTTCGCCTCACCTTCGGAAGGTGCGCAGAAGCGTCACTGCATCGAGAGCGCTCTGTATCCGTGTTTCTTCTCCCCCTGCACCTTCCCCACCTTCGTAAGGTGTGCAGAATTCCCGCGTTTTCGCCTCACCTTCGGAAGGTGCGCAGAAGCGTCACTGCATCGAGAGCGCTCTGTATCCGTGTTTCTTCTCCCCCTGCACCTTTCCCACCTTCGGAAGGTGTGCAGAATCCCCGTGTTTTCGTCTCACCTTCGGAAGGTGGAAGGTATCGCTAATCTGTTGGGGAATATCTTGGTGTAATATTCTGAGAATCATATTTTTAAGTGAATGTGCGAAATACAGACAGAAGAATGGGGTAGAATGGGGTTCGGGCAATATGGCGTTTATTTCCAGGGATTGAGGACATAGCGGCGTCCGTCGTACTCGAAGTAGACGAGGCCGTGCCTGCGGTTGCGGAGGTAGATGTAGACCGGGGCCTTGTCGCGGGTGCTGCGGAAGGTGCCGGAGTAGATGCCGAAGATGTTCAGGCATCCGTGGTTGATGACCGAGAGGTGCTCCATGAGGCCTTCGGGCATGTCCTTGATCTGAATTCGGTTCAGGGGAAAGTGCAGTGGGGAGGAGAGAATCAGGAAGGGCTGGACAATCATGCCGGAGGCACGGTCCAGATACGGGCGTCTGGGGACGAATGAGAGTATGGCGCAGACCGCAATGCCCAGAATCAGTATGAGGAACAATGTCAGCAGGACGGTGCTGCCGATATGGGAGATGAGCGATGTGTTTGCTGTGAGTGTCATTCGCAAGAGTTGAGGAGGTGTGTCAGGGTGGTGATGCGGTCAGAACAGCTGCCCGTGAGTGAAGGCAATGAGGTCGGCCGGGGCAATCTTGAGCTGGAGGCCGCGCATTCCGGCGCTGACGTAGACGTAGGGGAGCTCTGCGATGGAGGCCTGGTAGTAGGTGGGGAAGGGTTTCTTCATGCCGATGGGGGAGCAGCCGCCGCGGATATAGCCGGTCAGGGGAAGGAGTTCCTTGACGTGGATCAGTTCGGCGCGCTTGTTGCCGGAGACGCGGGCGGCTTCCTTGAGGTCAATCTCGCTGTCGCCCCGGACCACACAGACGAAATGGCCGTTGCGGTCGCCGCGCAGGACGATGGTCTTGTAGACACAGGCGATGTCCTCTCCGAGCTTGGCGGCTACGGCATCGGCGGAGAGGTGTTCCTCATCCACCTCGTATGGAATCAGTTCGTAAGTGATTCCGGCGCGGTCGAGCAGCCTGGCCGCGTTGGTCTTTTTGGAGGATTCGTTCTTACTCATGGAAATGTATTTTTCGTACTGCAAAGATAGGCATACTGGCTGTAATCTCAAAGCATACGCTAACTGTCGGATTGTGTGGCAGACAGGAGAATGTGGGGCTGATGGCGGGTGCCGTCCGGAAAAGGTCGGAACGGGCATGTTCTTACAGCGGCATTTTGAACGAGATATTGTCGGGGAGTGAATAAATTAATTAAGTAGATGATATGCAGAGCGTTGCGTTTTTGCAGTTCTCCCTTAAGGTCATTTTAAAACTGTTGCGGGAGAGTGCTGAAATGTCAAGTAACTGTCAGCCAGATGGTAAATAAAATAGCACGCTCCCCGATAAAATATAGTTGAAATGCAGGGCTGCGCAGCCGGTCGGCGACGATCATACAGGCCCTCGGCATCCGCTGCCGGATGACGGCTGGGGAAGGACGTAAAGCCGGTCTGTCAGAATTTTTTGGTGCGGAAGTGGCAGTAGGGGCTGCCGCCGGTCTTCTCGTAGTAGTGCTGGTGGTAGTCCTCGGCGGGCCAGAAGGTCTGGTCAACGGGGGTGTCGGGGGTGGTGATGGATGCGGCGGGGGCGATGAAGGTGTTGACCTCGTAGCCGCGGCGGCGCAGCAGGGCCATCACTTCCTCGGCCTTGCTCTTCTGCAGGCCGGAGGTGAAGAAGATGCCGCTCAGGTACTGGGGGCCGAGGTCCGGACCCTGCCCGTCGAGCTGGGCGGGGTCGTGTATCTCGAAGAAGAGTTTGCAGAGTTCCTCGTAGGATGTCTGTGCGGGGTCGAACTCCACGCGGATGGCCTCGTAGTGTCCGGTCTTGTGCGACTTGACTTCCTCGTAGGTGGGGTTGCGGCGGTGACCTCCGATGTAGCCGACGGTGGTGGAGAGCACGCCCGGGGCCTTGTCCATGTAGTGCTGTACTCCCCAGAAGCAGCCGGCGGCGAAGATTGCGGTTTCGGTCGTGGGACGTCCCTCCACTAAGCTGCGGGTGTAGCAGCGGCGGCGCTGGTAGAACTCGGTGTCGTAGTAGTCGAAGAGACGCTGGACGGCTAAGTTGTTCTCCAGCTGGGGATTGGAGACTACGTCCTTGAAGCCCATCTTGATGTAGTTGTTCTGCAGATAGTTGAAGATAAGAGCGTTGATGCCCTTATGCTTGTACTCGGGGATGACGCCTATGAGGTAGCATTCTACGGTGTGGTAGGTTCTCAGAGACTTGAGTATGTGGATGAATCCGAAGGGAAACAGCTTGCCGCCGGCCTTGCGGAAGCCGTCCGAGAGCGAGGGCATGGTGATGGCGAATCCCACCACGCGGTCATTCTGGTCTACCACCACGCAGATCATGTTCTTGTTGATGAAGGGCATGTACTGGGCGATGTACATCTGAACCTGCTTGTCGGTCAGGCGGGTGAACTCGTGCAGGACGGAGTAGGAGTCGTTGAGCACGGCGAATATCTCTTCGGCCCTGCGCTTGATGTCCTTGGCCTTGCGGGGTACAATAACGGACACACCGTATTTTTCGCGTATGATCTTGTCGTAGGCAACGAGTTTCTCGGGCACGGCCTCGGGTACCAGCAGCCTGCGCTGTATCCAGTCCACTTCCTTGCGGAATCCTAATTTCTCGAGATGTACGCCGTAGTAGGGAAAATTATAAAGAGTGGTTATAGAAGGCTCCCGGTCGAAGCCCTCCACCAGCAGGCCCTCCTTGTCCATGTCGGAGAAGCCTCAGGGCCCGTTCATGGTCTCCAGACCTTTCTCGCGACCCCATTCAGCCACGGTATCCACCAGTGCCTCAGTGACCTCGATGTCGTCTATCATGTCCAGCCAGCCGAAGCGGATATTCTGCTCGTTCCAGTCGGAGTTGGCGTTGTGGTTGATGATGCCGGCGATACGTCCTACTATCTCTCCGTCCTTGTAAGCCAGCCAATAACGGCTCTCGCAGTGAGCGAATGCGGGGTTGGTCTTCCGCAGCGAGTTCATCTCGTCCGCATCCAGGGGCGGAACGTAGAGCGGGTCGTTCTTATACAGTTCACGTGGAAATCTTACGAAGCGTTTCAGGTCTTTGAGGGTAAGCACCTCTTTGATAACTATACTCATACTCTGGTACGGGTGGTTTTAGTTCCGCAAAATTATGACATTATTTTTAAAAATGAGTATATTTGACAAATTATTGTGAAGTCAGGACGTATGAAGATAGACAGAATAGTACTTTTTCCTTATACTCTAGTATTGGCGTTGAGAAACTTTTTTTATGACAAGGGTATTCTCAAGTCATATCCATCGGTCCTGCCCTCCATTTGCGTGGGCAACATCACCGTCGGCGGCACAGGCAAGACCCCGGCGGTGGAAATGCTGATCCGGCTCTACCGGGACAGCCGGAGGATAGCTGTGGTGTCCAGGGGGTACGGGCGGAAGACCAAGGGGTTCAGGACAGTATCCGTGGAGGACAATTACCGCGATGTGGGGGACGAACCCCTGCAGATAAAGCGCAAGTTCCCGGAGGTCACGGTGGTGGTGGATGCTTCCCGCAGGCGGGCGGTGGATGCCCTGGCGGCGATGTCTCCGGAGGTACGGCCCGACTTAGTGATTCTGGACGATGCATTCCAGCACCGGAAGCTGCGTCCGGATTTCTCTATAGTGCTGGTGAGCGCGGCCCGTCCCATTTTCAAGGACAGCCTTCTGCCGATAGGCAGGCTGCGCGACCTGCCGAATCAGATCCGGAGGGCGGACATGGTGATTGTCACCAAGATGGAGGGAGAAATCCCGTCTTCCGAGCGGCTCCGGTGGAGGGAGAGTCTGGAACTGAGGAAGGATATCCCGCTGCTGTTCTCCGGTATAAAATATCTGCCGCCGCAGCCGGTAATCCCAGAGAAGGGGGACAGCCGTTTCGTCTATTCGAAGAGTGCGGTGGTGCTGGCCGGTATTGCGGACGACCGTTCGGTCCGCCGCGGGGTGAGCTGGAAATATACGGTAAGCGAGACTGTCAGTTTCGGGGACCATCACGACTATACTCTTTCAGATATCTCGAAGGTGGCCGCGGCCGTGCGCCGTCATCCCACAGCAGTGGTTCTTACTACCGAGAAGGACGCCCAGCGTCTTCGGTCGCTGAAAGGTATTCCGGGTGAGGTCAGCTCCAGACTGTTCTATATTCCGATAGAGTCTGAAATCATTCCGGATGTGGAACCGGGCCGTTATCTGGAGCAGGAGCTCCCCGCCATAGGATACGAAGAATTGAAAACCAACATAAAAATACCGTCATGTCCTGTTTCGTAATCGAAGGGGGCCACAGGCTCTCAGGAGAAATCCGCCCGCAAGGGGCAAAGAACGAGGTGCTGCAGATACTCTGCGCCGTACTGCTCACCCGGGAGAAAGTAACCGTCCACAATGTGCCCGACATTCTGGATGTCAATAACCTCATCGCCCTCCTGCAGGACATGGGAGTCAGAACCGAGAAGCTGGGCAATGGCAGCTATTCCTTCTGCGCCGAGGACATAGACACGGCGTATCTCCGCACTCCGGAGTTCCTCAAGCGCAACGCCTCCCTCCGCGGCTCCATCATGCTCACCGGCCCGATGCTCGCCCGCTTCGGCTATGCCCTGACCGCTAAGCCGGGTGGGGACAAGATCGGCCGCCGGAGGCTCGACACCCACTTCGAGGGACTGAAAAAACTCGGCGCGGAATTTACCTACAATAAGGACAATGCCACCTTCGAGCTGCGTTCCAAGAAGCTCTGCGGCACCTACATGCTCCTCGACGAGGCCTCCGTCACCGGAACGGCCAACATCGTGATGGCCGCCGTCTTAGCCGAGGGCACCACCACCATCTACAACGCCGCCTGCGAGCCCTACCTCCAGCAGCTGTGCCGGATGCTCAACCGCATGGGCGCCCGCATCAGCGGCATTGCCTCCAACCTCCTGACCATCGAGGGCGTGAGCGAGCTGCACGGTACCGAGCATACCGTCCTGCCCGACATGATCGAGGTCGGCAGCTTCATCGGCATGGCCGCCATGACCCGGAGCGGGATAACCATAAAAAATGTATCCTACGACAACCTCGGCATCATCCCCGAGAGCTTCCGACGCCTCGGTATCGCCCTGCAGCAGAGGGGAGACGACATCTACGTGCCGGCTCAGGAGGAGTATGCGATAGACACCTTCTTAGACGGCTCGATCATGACCATCGCCGACGCGCCCTGGCCCGGCCTGACCCCGGACCTGCTGAGCGTCATGCTGGTGGTGGCCACCCAGTGCAAGGGCAGCGTGCTGATTCACCAGAAGATGTTCGAGAGCCGCCTGTTCTTCGTGGACAAGCTCATAGACATGGGCGCCCAGATCATTCTCTGCGACCCGCACCGCGCCGTGGTGGTGGGCCACAACCATCGGATGAACCTCCGCGGCCGGGAGATGACCTCCCCCGACATACGTGCCGGCATCGCCATGCTGATTGCCGCCATGGGAGCCGTAGGCACCAGCCGCATCCACAACATCGAGCAGATCGACCGCGGCTACCAGGACATCGAGGAGAGGCTCAATGCCCTCGGAGCCCGGATTACCCGTATTGACTGAGATGTGCCATTGACTTGAAATGCCGTTATGCTGAACATTCATAAAGATTATTCCCTGCTGGGACACAATACCTTCGGAATAGACGCCCGCACCGCTGCCTTCGTGGAATACTCCTCGGAGGCGGAACTGCTGGAGGCCGCCCGTATGCTGCGGGAGGGGACCCTGCCCTCGCCCTGGCTGCACATCGGCGGTGGAAGCAATCTGCTGCTGACCCGCGACTGGCCCGGCACCGTCCTCCATTCACGGATAACCGGCTGTGAGACAGTCTCTGAAAATGAAGATGCGGTGGAAGTCCGGGTAGGCTCAGGTGTCGTCTGGGACGACTTCGTGGAGATGTGCGTGGAGCGCGGATGGTACGGGGCGGAGAACCTCTCGGCCATCCCCGGGGAGACGGGCGCCGCCGCCGTGCAGAATATCGGGGCCTACGGGGTGGAGGTCAAGGACCTGATCCTCGAGGTGGAGACTCTGGACATGGCCAGCGGGCAGAAGAAGGTCTTCCCGGCCGCGGACTGCGGTTACGGCTACCGCCGCAGCATCTTCAAGCAGCAGGACAATAAACGGTTCGTGGTGCTGTCGGTCCTCTTCCGCCTTGGGCTCCGGCCACAGCTCAATATAGGCTACAAGGCTCTTTCCGAGGCTCTTTCAGGACGGGACAATATCACTCTGCGGGATGTCCGGGAGACAGTCCGGGCGGTGCGTTCCTCCAAGCTGCCCGACCCTTCGGAAACCGGCAGCGCCGGCAGTTTCTTCACCAATCCGGTCGTGCCCCGCTCCAAGCTGGAAGAGCTGCAGAAGCAATGGCCGGCAATCCCTTTCTACGAGGTGCGCGGCACATCCGGTGCGGTCGTCCCGGACAGTGTCAAACTTTCCGCCGGATGGCTCATCGAGCAGTGCGGATGGAAGGGCCGCTCCCTCGGAAGGGCCGGGGTCTATCCCAAGCAGGCTCTGGTGCTGGTCAATCTCGGCGGGGCCACTGGCTCCGAGGTCGAGGTCCTCGCCACGGCTGTACGGGACTCCGTCCGCGAACGTTTCGGAGTGGAGCTCCGTCCGGAGGTCAACATCCTGTAGCGGTGGTGCGGAATTTGCATAGGCTGAACGTACTATGAGTACCCTTAATATACGCAGAATCACATCGTCCTCGGACGCCCTTTATTCCGGGTGCGTCAGGATATACGAGGAGAGTTTCCCATACGAGGAGCGCCGCGATACGGCTGTCATGACCGGAATGCTGTCTGACGACAGATTCCATTTTATCGTCTTTTACGGAGACCGGGAGGAGGACGGCCCTGTCGGCTTTTTCACTTTCTGGGACTTCGGTCACGGCTATCTGTACGGAGAGCATTTCGCGGTGGACCCGTCCCGTCGCGGAGGCGGCACCGGCACCAAGGTCCTCGACTATATCAAGAGCCTCGGCATCCCGATGATACTGGAGATCGAGATGCCTTCCGAAGAGGATGAGATGACTCTCCGCCGCAAGCTTTTCTATGAGCGCAACGGCTTCATCCTCAATCCCCACGACCACATCCAGCCGGCCTATCATCCCGACTCGCGTCCAGTTCCTATGCGCGTGATGACCTGGCCCTACGTCTTCTCCCCCGACGAGTACGGACAGTTCCGCACCGACCAGCTCGGAATCATGCCGGAACTGTAGCGCGGTCATCGTACTATAGCTCGAACGAGAAGCGCAGGCCGAATCTCAGATAGAAGTTCAGGGGCCGGGTCTTGTAGATGGTCTCCAGGTCTGTGCCGTCGTCGAACCACCAGGCGATGCCCGGTTCGGCGTACAGACCGATGGCGGGGGTGATATTCAGCTGCACTCCGGCAGTGGCATTGACGGACCATTGGAGAGGCTTGACGGTCAGGGGCTCGCGGCGGTCGGCGCCCAGGGCTTCGGAGTTGAGGGTGTACTGTGTGAGGGTAGAGCCTCCCACGCATTTTTCCATCAGACCGCCGGCTGACACGTAGATGCCCAGATAGCGGCTGTTCCATACCATGTAGCTTATATTCAGAGGAATACCGATGTAGTGCATCTCCCGGGTGGAGGTGTAGTGACTCTGTTCCGAGCCTGAGGTCAGTGTGGACGAGAGCCAGGTGTAGTTTACGCCGGTCTCAATGCCCAGACCCATGGGAAGCCGGTAGCGCAGGGCTATTCCCGTGGTGACGGGCAGCCTGTGGCGGGTGTCCGAGGATACTTCCCTGCCCAGGTTGGTACGCCGTATATTGGCCTCGGGATCCACCCACAGGGTAGTGGGGCTGGCAGTCATGGCTACCGGAAAGGCGGAGTATCCGGACATGGCCGTGTATTTCCGCTCGCTCAGGCTCTGTCCTGTGGAGTTGGATGCCGAAATACCGATGCTGAACAGACCGCGGGTCCTCTTCTCTTCCAGTGCTGCGGAGAGCACCTGATCCTTTTTTCCGACTCCGGTATTGCTCAACCTGTCATTACCTCCGAAGCCGGTGTCCGTGCCGGCCGCTTTTTCATGTACTCGGTTTTCAGGTACGGCCTCATTCTCAGTCTGATCCACTGTCTCTGCGGACATCTTCCGCCCGCGGCTGTTCAGTTCGGTATTATATGTCGTTACGGGTTCTTTCATGTTGTTCCCGGTCCCGGCGGGAGCGTTCTCTTCCGGGAGTCCCTGCTGTGCGGAGGGCCTCTTCTGCCCGGCGGGTTCTTTCTCTATGGCAGGCTTTTCCGGCATCTGCCCGGCCGGCCTGGCCTGTTCCGCCGTCACCTGTGGAATGTCCGCGACCATAATTCCGGCTGTCTGCTGCCTGGGAAGCGTGAGTAGGAACAATGCCGCCGCTGCCGCCACCGCGCCGGCTGCTGCAGCAACCCTCCGTATCACGGGTACGGGCCGCCTGCCTCTTCCGGCCGCGGGCTTCCGTTCTGTCTCTGTCCGCGCAGCCTCGATTCTCTCCCAAAGGCCTTCCGGAGCTGGCTGTTCCCAGCCGTCCATTTTCTCTCTTATGTCGTCAAGCATTCCTTTCATTCTTGTAATCATTTACCATTTTGACCAACATGATTTTGGCCCTGTGCAGGCAGGAGGCCGATGTCCCCGGAGCCATGCCGAGAGCCGCCGCGATCTCCTTATGGCTCATCTGCTGGAAGACGTAGAGGTTGAATACTGTCCGGTAAGGGTCAGGCAGACAGCGTATCATCCTCTGCATCTCCTCCGGCGGAACGGAGCCGACGTCCGTCTCTTCCTCCTCCGCCGTGTCATGTACCGTATCCTTGAGCTCCACTGTGGCGATACGGCCTGAGTCCCGGAGGAATTTCAGAGCATCGTTGACCACTATCCTCGTCATCCATGCCCTGAGAGAGCCTTTCCCCTTGTACCGGAACCTGTCCAGTGATCCGAAAATCCTCACAAAACTCTCCTGCAGTATGTCGCGTACATCCTCGTCATCGGCAATGTATCTGGAGCAGACAGCTGTAAGATATCCTATGTGGGCTTCGTAGAGGGACTTCACCGCCTGGTGATCTCCCTCTACGGCAGCCCTTATGAGTCTTATCCCGGAATCCGGTTGTCTGCCTGATATCACTGCTTATTTTACGTTGGTCAGGAATGTGGCTCCGCTCTCTACCCTCATCTTCGAAGGAGAGGACCTGCGGGTGCAGTAATCGAACTGAGCCGTTCTCTCGCCTCCGTCGAAGGCTTTCCACCTTAGTGTAAGCTTCACCGTCTCGCCCTGAGTGTCGGGCAGGCTGTCCAGGCTGAATGCCACCAGTGCGTCACCCAGTACGTAGGGACCGCCGATATTGTGGCTTTCCCTCTTGTGCCTGAATTCCACCTCATACGGGTCGTCGGGATTGACTCCGGTCAGGAGCGTGAGTCTGTGCATGGTTCCGTAGCCTCCGGTGGCCACTCTGACTCTCAGAGTGATATAGCCGTCCTCCACGACAGTCATCCAGTCTCCGATCATTTCTACGGGATCGTTGCCGAAGAGGCTGTCCACCGTCCTGTCATCTGTAAAGGGCTCGGTCTTCTTGGTGAGAATGCTGTCTATGGCGTAGACGTGCACTACCTTGTCATATCCGGGGACAGTGGCGTCTGTCTCCTCGATGCTGGTCAGGGCCCTCACCTGTTTGTCCCCGAAAGGAGATTTTTTCAGGTTCTCTGCCACCAGGGTGGTGGAGTCGTCCAGCTGCATATAGAATGTCAGACTGTCAGTCGGCTCAGCTATCGGTTTTACTGTCACCACCGCGTTGGGGATGTAGTAATAATAGTCGTTGTGGTCCTGGTCGCAGGACTGTACGGTCATCAGGGCCGTGCTCAGGGCAGCGGCGGAGATAATCATTTTTACATTCGCTTTCATCTCTAACAAATTTTTACTGTTCACAAATTAAATCCAATTTCATGCAAAATATTGCAGATGTCATGATATTTTTTGCAAATTCCGCAAAATTGCCTACTTTTGTCCTCCCGTTCACAAAACCCGGTGAGGTGGGTGAGTGGCTTAAACCAGCAGTTTGCTAAACTGCCGTACGGGTTACCGTACCGGGGGTTCGAATCCCCCCCTCACCGCAGAAGTGCATGAAGAAAGGCTGTCGAACTTGTTCGAACAGCCTTTCTTCATGCACTTCTGCAAAGCCCGCCGCCAGGCGGGCGGGGATGTGCGACCGAAGGGAGCAAATCCCCCAGGTGAGGGGATACCATAGTCGCTTCGCTCCAAAGCCCGCCGCTCACTTCACTGTCCACAACGGCAGCAAATCCCGCAATTCGGTGCCGTTGCGGAATCCCCCAGCCGAGTGCGCCGCGTCTCCAGGCCTTCTGAAGCGTGGTGACCTTTCCGGCCCGAGCCACAACGGCAGCAAAACCCGCGATTCGGTGCCGTTGCGGAATCCACCTCCTGCAGCATCCTTCTTCACTGCCCTGCAGGAGACATTGCTTGTAACGAAAAAGAATTGTTCGTACGGGGTGGTGCTCGAACAAAATGATAATCAGTGTGTTAACGTGACGTGCTGTGGAAGCAACAAGTTTAAAAATGGACGAAAGCACGCGGCTGTCCGGCTACGCATTGAATGTCAGATAGTTGCAAAAAAGGGGTGTGCGCTCACGTCAAGCAGCAGGAGAAGCAGCAGGAGAAGCAGCAGGAGAAGCAGCAGGAGAAGCAGCAGGAGAAGCAGGTGGCGGTATGAGTGGAGATGTGCACATGCGAAGTGCTGCACCTGCGGAAGTTCCGTACGGGAAGCACGGGCTGAGCGGCTGTATGGTAGGGCACCGGCATTTTCAACTGCATTTGCCTGCGGCACGTGGTTTGCGATAGGGGAAAGTGACTATATTTGTAGGGCTATTAAATAAAGGATATGAAAAACTTTAAATATACGGCTGTATTGTGGCTGACCATGCTGCTGGTGATGGCAGTGACAGGCCGGACGGCCGTTCAGGCGCAGGACTTGGAACCGTACCGGGACTGGTTCGGCAGTTACGGCTATGTCGATACGGCGGGCAGCATCGTAATCGAGTGCCGTTTCGATGATGCCAAGGCTTTTTCGGAGGGCCGGGCGGCAGTTCTCTCCCGCGGAGGCGACATCTCGGGAGAAGGAGTATTCGGCTCGCTCTCCCTCACCCTCAAGTGGGGCTACATCGACACATCCGGCATGATGGTCATTCCCTGTGTGTACGACTACGCAGGACAGTTTACCGAAGGATATGCGGCGGTGATGTCCGGCAACAAATGGGGCTTCATCGACATAGACGGTGATACGCTCGTGTCCTACAGATACGACGAGGTGCACCGTTTCGTGAACGGCTATGCGGCTGTGCGCAGGGGAAATCGATGGGGCTATATCGACTCGGACGGCAATGAACTGGTACCGTGCAGGTACGACGTCGCATCGGACTTCGGCTCGGACGGATTTGCGGCGGTGACCAGGGCCGACTCCACCGGTTTTGTGTACAGGGACGGCAACTGGTACGCCTCCAAGGACCGCGCCCTTAACTGGATCCGCGGTATACCCTTCTCGGTCTATGCCAAGGACAAGGTGATGAACCGTATGAACGAATGGCAGCTGATAGAGCCGGGCGAGACTGTCCCGGACTGGGAGGCAAGGGTCAACGAGGAGTCCTTCATGGCCCGCCTCGAGGGGCTGGAGATGCGGTACGAGGCGGAGTACATCGAAGCCAACCGCCTGGAAGACCCCGAACTGATACTTGGGCCCTACGATACATTAAAAGGGACATTCCCGGTGGAGATAGTAGACCACGTAGTCCACGATGCGGATACCTCCGGCAGCCCGGAGCGGCTCAGGACTTTCCATATCGATCTGCCGGTGCCGGCGGAGGAGGCCGCCCAGGTGGAAAGCAACTGGCGGAGACTGAAGGCCGAATACGTGTATTTCATCAGCAATGACCGTATTGCCCTGGCTGATGTCACGCTGACATTCCCCGGCCGCAAGTTCTACGAATGGACCGATCCGGCCTACAGCCCCAAGCGGCAGCTTCTTATGGACTATGATCTTGAGGAACTGGATTTCACTCTGCCGGGCAAGATTTACCGTCTGGCTGTCAGAAGCAGGGATGATTCCACCGCCGTGGATACGGACAGCAGCGTTCCCTCTCCCAGAGGACGCAGGAACCAGGACGTCTATGCGGTGATAATCGCCAATCAGGAGTACACCACGGGGATGACGGTCCCCTATGCCCTGAACGACGGGGCTGTGTTCCGGGAATATTGTCTTAAACGGCTGAGGATTCCCGAGGACAATATCATGTACCTGACCGATGCGGATACGGAGGAGATGCGCAGCGTGCTGCTGTGGCTGGACAAGGCCGCCGCCCTCTTCAACTCGGATTCCCGGGTTATAGTGTATTTCTCCGGCCAGTGCCTCCTGGACGAGGGGGTGGGCGAGACCTTCCTCCTCCCTGTCGACTACGCTTCCACTGGTGTACAGAGCGGCCTGAGGCTCCGGTCGCTGTACAGCCGGCTTTCCGGTAAAATAGATGACGCCCTCTTCCTTATCGACGCTTCTTACGGCAAGCTCAGCCGCAACGGCATGAGGGTAGGGGTCTTCGACGACGGGGACATCGAGGAGTCATGGCTGCAGCCCTCCGACCGTATGGTGGTGTTCTACGCCGCCGGGGAGGACGAGGGCGCCTATCCCTATCCGGAGAAGCGGCACGGCCTGTTCACCTATTTTCTCCTGAAGGCCCTCCAGGACCGTCCCGAAGTCATCTCCTACGGAGATCTGTTCGACTATATATCTGACAATGTGGAGCGTGTGTCCAGACATCTCTACGGCCGCACGCAGGCACCGGAGGTCTATTCCTCCAAGTGGGACGGCGAGGCCTGGCGTGAGTTCGTGATGTAGCGGCGGCAGACGCGGCGGAAGCGCACGTTGAACAGCAGCGCGGCCACGGCCAGTCCCAGCAGCAGGCCGATCCATACTCCGTCCGGGCCCAGTCCGAAGGTGAATCCGAGGAGGTAGGCGCTCGGCAGGCAGATGATGTAGTAGGAGATGCCAGAGAACACTGTGGGGATGTTGATGTCCTTGAGTCCCAGCAGGGAAGAGCGGCTGGCCAGCTGCACGGCGTCGAAGACCTGGAAGAGGGCCAGGATGATGATCAGTCTTCCGGCTATAGGGATGACGGCCGGATCCTCAGTATATATGAAAGGTATTACCCGGTGCAGGCTGATGAACAGCAGGCCGAAGAAGACCATGATGGCCACGGCCATGTGGACTGCGGCTATGCCGGCGTGGTAGGCGTCCTCCCGGCGGCCCGCCCCGAACTGGTGCGAGACACGGATGGTGGCGGCGGCCCCGATGCCGGTGGCTATCATGAATGACAGGGAACTCAGATTCTGGGCTATCTGATGAGCTGCCAGCTGGTATTTGCCCATCCAGCCGACCATGATGGCGGCGAAACTGAAAGCAGTTACTTCCAATAGGTTCTGCAGCGATATGGGGAGGGAGAGCTTGAGCTGGCGGAGCATTTCCCGCAGGTGTACCGCATGACGGGGGGTGAGCCTGACGAACTTGCGGTACTCCTCTACCCGGAACAGGATTATCAGGAAGGCTATTGCACCCAATATCCTGGATATGAGGGTGGACCATGCTGCTCCGGCTACACCGAGGGCGGGGGCGCCCAGCTTGCCGTAGATGAGTACCCAGTTCAGGAAAATGTTGAGGATATTGGTGCCTATCGTGATCCACATCTCGTTGCGGGTATTGCCGATGCCCTCCGAGAAGAACCGTACATTGAAGAATGCGATCATTGGGATGAATCCGGAGACGATGATGAAGTAGTACTGCCTGGCGTAGCCGAGTACTTCCGGGTCCTGCCCCATGCGGCCCATGAAGGCGCCTACGGTCAGCATGATGCAGGTGAGGACCACTGCCATTATGGCGTTGAGGGCTGCCGAGTTGCTCAGGGCCACTGCCACGGCCCTTCCGTCGCCCTTGCCGAAGTGCTGTCCCACCACCGGGGTCACTCCCTGTGCAAAACCTATCGCAAAGACCAGCCCGATCATGATGATGGCGTTGGCAAATGACACGCCGGCCAGCTGGGCCGCACCGAGGTGCCCGACCATGATGTTGTCCGCCAGCTGCACCAGCACCTGCCCGGCCTGGGTAATCATCACGGGGAAGGCCACTTTCAGGTTTCGTTTATAGAAGGGTACGTATTCTCTTAAAGTCATATCTGCCGTGTTTTGGGAAAGCGGCCGCAAAAGTAGCAAAAACTTGCAAGAGAAACGGAAAATGGTATTATATTTGCATTTAATAAATCATTTAATTGCTTATTAAATACGCGATGAAAGACAAGGACGACAAAGAAGGCCGGGAGGGCGGCGACAGCAGCATGGAGGAACGGATACTCGCGAGTGCGGAGAGGCTCTTTCTCAGCAAGGGGTACAATCTCACCAGCATGACCGAGATAGCCCGGGAGACCGGCTGCACCCAGGCTTTGGTGCACTACTATTTCAGGACAAAGGAGAATCTTTTCTCGAAGATCTTCGAGGCGAAGTTCCACCAGTTCATAGGCTGCATAGTCCAGCGGGAGGACGAGGAACTTCCGTTCGCGGAGCTTATCTCCGCCCGCACGTCCCGTCTCTTCGACCTGATGGCGGACAACCGCCGCCTGCCCTTCATGTTTCTGAGCGAGTTCGCCGTCAATGCGGAGCAGCGTCAGACCCTTAAGGACAGCATTGTCTCCCTCTGTGCCGAGGCTGTGGCCAGTCTCGAGGCGAAGATCGGCGGGGAGGTGGAGAGCGGCCGTATCCGCCGTACGGATACGATGAATCTGACGCTCAATATGTTTTCGCTGGTAGTGACATTCTTTGTGCTCCTGCCCTTCATTGAGGAAATGGGCTTCATAACCGATGCCAACAGGGAGGATTTCATCGCCCAGCGCAAGCAGGAAATAATCAGAACAATAATTGGAAGTCTCAAACCATGAAAGCGATAGAAAGATATATACTGACGGCGGCAGTTGCTGCTGCGGCTCTTCTCCCGGCTACCGGCGCATCCGGGCAGACATCGGAGAGGGTGACGGCAGCCGGTCCGGTGGCAGAAACGTCAATGCAGGACAGTCTTGTGCAAAACACCTCCGAGCAGGATGTTCTGAGGCAAGACATGCCGGAGCAGCCGGTTGGCCCGGATTCCGCGACGGTCTACACGATTGAGCAGTGCTACACCCTCGTCCAGGAGAACTACCCTCTGGTAAAGCGTTACGAATTGTTGGATCTGACGGAGGAGTACACCCTGAAGAACGCCTACATGAACTATTTCCCCCAGATATCCCTTCAGGGGTCGGCTTCCTGGCAGACCGATGTGCTGGAGTTCCCATTTGACTTAAGTCCCTACGGGATAGAGATGCCTACTTTCAGCAAGGACCAGTACGCGGCGGTCATCGAGCTCTCACAGGTGCTCTGGGACGGAGGAATGATAGCGGCGAACCGGGCCAATATCCGGGCGAAGGCCGATGTGGACATGGCTCAGCAGGAGATCAACATGTATTCTCTGAAGGAGAAGGTCAATGACCTCTATTTTGGTATCCTGTACCTCGACCAGCAGATCCGGCAGGTGGATATCATGATGGAGGAACTGGAGAGGGAATACGCCCGCATCGAGGGCTGTATCGCCAACGGGGTGGCCAATGCCTCCGACCTGGACCTGATAGAGGTCGAGCGCATCACCCAGAGGCAGAGCCGGGACCAGCTCACCTCGATGCTGGATGCCTATCTGCGGGTGCTTACCCTGATGACCGGCGTGAGGATAGACGATGCTTCCATGCTGGTGATGCCGGTCCCTGAGGGCGCAGACAAGGAACAGATGCTCAATGCCCTGATTGCGTCCGAGATACGCCGCCCGGAGCTGGATCTGTACAAGGCTCAGGAGCTGGAAATCGACACCCAGCTCGATTACTGGACCGCCGGAGGTCTGCCCCAGTTCAGCCTCTTCATCCGCGGAGGTTACGGACGTCCCGGACTCAATATGATGGACAACAGTTTCCAGCCCTTCGCAATCGGCGGTATCCGCCTGGTGTGGAATATCAGCCAGCTGTACAGTCTCGGCTACGGCAAGAAGATAGTCAGCTACTCGAAGGAGCAGGTCAATTCGGTACGCGAGACATTCCTCTTCAACACCAATCTCCAGGTACAGGAGCAGGTGGCTGAGATACAGCGCTATTTCAAGACAGTGGAGGATGACGAGAGGATCGTGGAACTCCGGGAGAATATCCGCGAGTCCACCGCCGCAGGAGTGGAGAACGGTACCAAGAACGCCTCCGACCTGATAACGGAGATCAACAAGGAGAACGTGGCCCGCAAGCAGCTCATCATGCACCAGATAGAGATGATGAAGGCTATTTACGAGCTTAAGACGATAAAGAACAGTTAGACCGATTATAAACGAAACGACATCTATATCATGAAAAAAATCAGATGGATATACTTCCTGCCGGTGGTAGCCGGCGCAGTGCTGGCGACAGCCGTCTCATGCAAGGACACAGACGGAACCAACGATGCCTCGGGTACATTCGAGGCCACCGAGGTGATGGTCTCTTCGGAGGCCTCCGGACGCATTCTCTCCCTGAACGTGCATGAGGGCGGGATGATTGCGGCCGGACAGGAATGTGGTCTGATAGACACACTTCAGCTCTACCTGCAGAAGCGCCAGCTTGAGGCCGGAGTGGCAGCGGCACTGAGCCGCCGCCGGGATGTGGAGACCCAGACTGCCTACATCAAGGAACAGATAGAGGTCAACCGCAGGGAGGCCGACCGGGTGCGTAAGCTCATAGCCGCGGATGCCGCCAACACCAAGCAGCTGGACGATATTACCTCCGCCATCAAGCTGCTGGAGACCCAACTGGCAGCCACAGAGGCTGATATTGCCCAGAACAATACCATAGCCGAGGCTGAGGCTGCCTCCTACCGGACCCAGATCGACCAGGTCGAGGAATCCCTGCGCCGCTGCCGGATAACCTCACCGATAGACGGAACCGTACTGGTCAAATATGCCGAGGCCGGAGAACTGACGGCTGCCGGCAAACCATTGTTTAAGATAGCCGACCTGCGTAGGATGAACCTGCGGGCCTACATCACCGCCTCCCAGCTCACGGCCATCAAGGTGGGCCAGAAGGTGAGGGTGTTCGCCGACTCCGGCGAGGACGGAGTCCGTGAGTACGAGGGTACGGTGTCGTGGATATCGGACCAGTCCGAGTTCACCCCCAAGACTATCCAGACCCGGGACGAGCGGGCCAACCTGGTCTACGCCATCAAGGTCTCTTTCGTCAACGACGGCTATGTCAAGATAGGCATGTACGGCGACCTGAAGTTCTGAAGACCATCGCAATGTACAGTGTAGAGGCAGATAATCTCATCAAGCGGTACGGGAGCAGCGAGGCTCTCCGCGGAGTCTCCTTCAAGGTCTCCGAGGGGGAGATATTCGGCATCATCGGACCCGACGGAGCCGGCAAGACATCCATCTTCCGGATTCTGACGACCCTGATTCTCCCCGACGGAGGCAGCGCCCGGGTCCTGGGCTTCGATGTCGTGCGGGATTACCATGAGATACGCCGTCGCGTGGGCTATATGCCGGGCCGTTTCTCCCTCTACCAGGACCTGAGCGTGGAGGAGAATATCCGTTTCTTCGCCACCCTCTTCGGCACCACTCTCGAGGAGAACTATGACCTGGTCAAGGACATCTACTCCTACCTGGAGCCGTTCAGGAAACGTAAAGCAGGAGCTCTTTCCGGCGGTATGAAACAGAAGCTGGCCCTTTCCTGCGCCCTGATTCACAGACCGGACGTCCTCTTCCTCGACGAGCCCACCACCGGTGTGGACCCTGTATCCCGCAAGGAGTTCTGGACGATGCTGCGCCGCCTCAAGGCTCAAGGACTTTCGATAGTGGTTTCTACTCCATATATGGACGAGGCGACACTCTGCGACAGGATAGCATTGATACGCAAAGGCATTTTCCTGGATACCGATACTCCCGCCGATATTATTTCCAAATTTACCCTTCCACTGCTGGCCGTCAGCGGTTCCCGCATGCCCTCCCTGCTTCGGGATATCCGACGGATACCGCAGGTATTCAGCTGTTTTGCCTTCGGAGATACCCATCACGTGGTCATGCGGCCCAGTGACCTGTCCCTCGAGGCGCAGATCAATCTTCTGAACACATCCCTTCACGCCAAGGGCCACAGCGACCTTTCCATCAAGCCGGCGCGTCCCAATGTGGAGGACTGTTACATGTATCTGGACACACTGGAGGAACAGTCATGAGCAGAGGGGAAAATACCAGGAAACGCATCCGTGAGCTGCTGGGCCGGGAGGACGATCATTTCCTCCGGGAGGGGGAGGTCATCCGTACCGAGGGCCTGACCAAGTGTTTCGGGGACTTTACGGCGGTGGACCATATCTCGTTTTCAGTCAATAAAGGGGAGATTTTCGGCTTTCTGGGAGCCAATGGCGCGGGCAAGACCACGGCCATGAAGATGCTCTGCGGCCTGAGCAAGCCTACCGGAGGCAGGGCAGTGGTGGCAGGCTACGACCTTCAGTACAACTGGGAGGTCAAGAGGCTCAAGAAAGTCATCGGGTATATGAGCCAGAAATTTTCTCTCTACGAGGATCTCAAGGTTTGGGAGAATATCCGCCTCTTCGGAGGTATCTACGGCATGAAGGACCATGACATCGCGGAAAAAACAGAGGAACTGCTGCAGCGGCTCGACCTGATGGAGCAGAGGGACCGGATGGTGCGGGACCTGCCGCTGGGATGGAAGCAGAAGCTGGCATTCTCGGTGGCAATATTCCATGAACCGAGGATCGTCTTTCTCGACGAGCCTACGGGAGGAGTGGACCCGGCGACCCGCCGCGGGTTCTGGGAGATGATATACGATGCCGCCGAGAGGGGTATCACGGTATTCGTGACGACCCACTACATGGATGAGGCGGAGTACTGTGACCGTGTGTCGATTATGGTGGACGGCAGGATAGAGGCGCTCGACTCGCCGGCTGCCCTCAAGCAGCGGTACGGGGCCTCGGGTATGGACGAAGTATTCAGAATGCTCGCCGGGCGGGCCAGAAGGGAGGAATGATGATATGGGAAAGATGAAGGATTTTAAGCGGTTCATGTCGTTTGTGGGCAAGGAATTCAACCACATTCTCCGGGATACGAGGACACTGATGGTGCTCATCGTGATGCCGGTGGTGATGATTGTCCTGTTCGGTTTCGCCCTGTCCACGGAGATCAAGGATGTCAAGGTGGCGGTCTATGACCCTTCGCGGGATGCGGCTACATCGCGTCTCGTCAGCCAGATAGATGCCAGCGAGTATTTCACGGTGACTGCCTTCCTGGACGGGGAGGACGGGGTGCTGGATGCTTTCCGCTCCAACTCGGCTGATATAGCCCTGGTATTCGAGGACAATTTTTATCATCGTGCGGTCCACGACGGGGACGGTCGCCTTCAGATCATAGTGGACGGCTCCAATACCAATATCGGGTCGATGGCTGTATTCTACGTCAGCAGCATAGTCTCCTCCTTCCAGAAGGAACTGGCGCAGGAGGCGGCACTCAATCAGTCATCGGCAGGAGGTTCTTCCGTAGATTCAGTATCTCCCGTGACCATATCCACTTCCACCCGCATGATGTACAACCCGCAGATGAAGAGCGCCTTCAACTTCGTGCCCGGAGTGATGGGCATGATACTCATGCTCGTGTGCGCGATGATGACATCGGTATCCATAGTCCGCGAGAAGGAGAGGGGGACGATGGAGGTGCTGCTGGTCTCTCCCGTGAAACCTTTCTCAGTGATACTGGCCAAGGCGATACCCTACTTCGTTGTTTCGGCATTTATCCTGCTGATAGTGCTTTGCCTGTCGGTGTTCCTGATCAAGGTGCCGATTTCCGGCAGCCTGATGTGGGTGGTGCTGGTCTCGCTGCTGTTCATCCTCGTGTCACTGTCCATAGGTATCCTGATATCTACCCTGGTGTCCAAGCAGGAGGTAGCGATACTTATTTCGGGAATGGTGCTGATGCTGCCTACGATGCTGCTCTCGGGCATGCTTTTCCCTATCGAGAGCATGCCGAAGGTGCTGCAGTGGGTATCCTGTTGCGTACCGGCCAAATGGTATATTGACTCTATAAAGGTGATGATGATCCAGGGCCTCGGAATCCGCTACTGCCTTGACGCCGTGCTGATTCTGTGCGGCTTCCTGACTGTAATTACCGGACTGAGTGTGTTTAAATTCAAGGACAGGCTATGATAAAGTATCTGATAGAAAAGGAATTCAAACAGATGGCGAGGGATCCTTTCATCCTCTTCATCGTCATAGCTCTGCCCGTGCTGGTAATGCTCGTTTTCCCCTGGGCCACCACCATGGAGATCAAGAACGTCAATGTGGCCGTTGTGGATAACGACCGCTCGGACCTCTCCCGGCTGCTGACCGAGAAGATAGCCTCGACCGAGTATTTCGATATTACCGGGGTCTTCATGCGCTCGGAGGCTGCCCTGGAGCAGGTGGAGTTCGGGGACGCGGACATTATCCTCGAGGTGCCCTACGGTTTCGAGCAGGATCTGCTTTCGGAGGGCAGCAGCTCTCTTCTGATCGAGGCCAATGCGGTCAACGGAACCAAGGCCAGCCTCGGAACGTCCTATCTCGATGTCATAGTGCTGGACTTTACCGAGGAGGTGAACCTTGAACGGGGCGCCGTGACGCTGACGGCACCCGGCGGCATATCCGTTGACTCCTACTACTGGTTCAACCCCACGATGGACTACAAGCTGCCGATGATTCCGGCCCTGATAATGCTGGTGGTAGCCCTGATTACCGGATTCCTGCCGGCGATGAACATCGTAGGAGAGAAAGAGGCCGGCACCATCGAGCAGATCAACGTCACCCCCGTCCCGAAGATTACCTTCATCGTGGGCAAGCTCATCCCGTACTGGGTCATCGGCATCATCGTGCTCAGTGTCGGCATGCTGGTCGCATGGTTGCTGTACGGCCTGCGTCCGGAGGGCAGCGTCATTCTGCTCTACGGCCTGTCGCTGCTCTTCATCTTCGGCCTCTCCGGCCTGGGCCTGATTATCTCCAACTACTCCAGCACGATGCAGCAGGCGATGTTCATGATATTCTTCATTATCATCGTCTTCATCCTCATGTGCGGCATCTTCACGCCCATCAGCAGCATGCCGGAGTGGGCACGGATCATATCCCTTTTCGACCCCTTTACCTATTTCGCCGAGATCATGCGGATGATTTACCTCAAGGGCAGTACGTTCCGGGACATCCTCCCGTACGTCTACCCGCTCCTGGCCTTCTTCGTGGTTATTATCGGCTGGGCTGTCCTCAGCTACCGTAAGCGCGGGTAATCTGAGGCAGGTGCCCGCCAGTGCATTGTGCCTGATTTTATTTTATCGTAATAAATGCTTGACGGATAGGAAAAAATATGTACATTTGCGGTCCTCAACTCCCGCTCGAGTGGTGGAATAGGTAGACACGCAGGACTTAAAATCCTGTGGGCAGCAATGTCCGTACGGGTTCGATTCCCGTCTCGAGCACAAAAAAAGTCGGTGCAAGCCGGCTTTTTTTGTGCTTGGGACGGGAATCAGACAGCTTCGCTGTCCTTGTCAGTGGCAGTAGGGCAGTGAGCTGGTGTGTTAGGATGGGGACGGCTGCTGGCTGGCGCTTCGCGGCTGGGTGACAATGGTAAGTATGGGCGCAGGGTGTTTTCGTAAACGCTCAGTAATCAAATAGTTAGTGAAGCATGGTGCTCTTGCCGTGCCTTCCGAAACCTGTGTAAAGATACTCGTTAAGATAATAACTGATTGAAAATACGAGTTTTGCATTTATAGGGTGCTCTTCTGCTTACCGTTGCTTCGTATTCCACGATTGCCTTTTCAAAAAAAAGTCTTAATTTTGAAGGCAGTAGTAACTAAATTCTGAATAATCACAATGAAAGCAGGAAATTTTAGCAAATTTATGTTTATGACGGTTGCCGGAGCGGCTATGATGCTGATGGTGACGGGATGCGGTAACGGGCGGAAGGTGCCGGAGAATTCGCTGGCGTTCGCTGATGTGGTGTATGTGGAGGACGGGTATCCGGTGACTTGGGAGCTGGCCCAGGGGGATACGCTGGATCTACCGGTGCTGGGAGTGAGCGATTTCGTGGTGAAGGACTCGCTGCTGATAGTGAGCAATAACGACAACGCCGGGCGGGTGACGGTCCTCAGTCTGGACGGCAGGACGGTCTACGGGAAGTTCCTGCGGATAGGACGCGGCCCGGGCGAGATAGTAAGTTTCAATGGTGTGAGCAGTGTGCAGTTCAGCCACAAGGAGAACGGTCATCTGACGGCATCCTGGACGGATTATGCGGGAAATCTGATGGAATGGGATGTGACGGCCTCACTGGAGAGCGGGCAGACGGAGGTGACGTCGAGGAGTCTTGAACTGCAGGATTCGCCATGGTTGCTGGATGCAGTACCTCTTGGCGGGCAGGAGTATCTGGTAGTACATGTCGGTGCTGACCGCAATTCCATTAACCGCTTTATCCTTACCTCAGACGGGGAAAGGAGGACGACACCTCCGCTGGCCAGGCTGAACAGCGCAACGGTGAAGGCGGAACCTGAGTCCGGCAGCGGCCGCGTTGTCGGCTCAGGCAACATGGTGTCGTTCAGCGTGCCCGGATTCAATCTCATAAACGGCAGCCATGCCTATGAAAGCAGCCGCGGCCTGATAGTCGAGGCGGAGCGGACGCTGAACACCATGAACATCTTCTCTGCAGACGGAACATACGCGAGGACAGTCTGCACCTACGGAGACAGAGTGGACGACGTATCGTCCGTGGAACATGACAGCGATGCCAGACTGGCTCTCCGTCCCAAGACTTACCCGGACTTTATATCTGTCCTGCACTGGTTCCGGGAACCCGAGGTCAAGCAATACGTCCGCCTGTTCAGCTATGAAGGAGAACCTCTTGCCGAGATACCTCTGCCGAAAGGAGGCATTTTCTACGATATGGACATTCCAGGCGGATGCCTCTACGTTCTGATATCAGGTCAGGAACTCCTCATAAGGTACGATGTCTCCGGCCTCCTGGAGGACATTATTCCATCACAGGAACAGTGACAAACTGAGTATCCGGCCACTCACGGGCGAGCACATCGCGGATGTATCCCTCTGTGTCGCGGCTGATGCGGTCGTCCTCCTCGCGGGGGAAGAGGTTGTAGGCTACGGTGTGCAGACGGATGCGGCGGGCGCGGATGGCCTCCAGTCCTAAGAGAAAATGGTTGATGCTGCCAAGGCGTCCTGAGGTGACGTAGATCAGCGGGTAGCGTTTCCATGCGATGTAGTCTATCGTCAGCAGCTTGCGGGTCAGCGGCACCATGAGTCCGCCGGCACCCTCGAGCAGTACGGCATCGTAGCGGTCGGCCAGTTTCTCAGTGGCCTTCTGTATTTTCCAGAAATCGATCTGACGTCCGTCTATCTCGGCGGCCAGGTGTGGAGAGCACGGGTAGGAGAATATCTCGGGCATGGTCAGTCCCTCGCGGTCCTCGGGCAGCAGGCCGCATCCCATGATCCTGCGGTGCAGCTCTATGTCCTCCGACATGCCTGTGTTTCCGGTCTGAATGAGTTTCTGGGTGATGGTGCGCCTGCCCTCTGAGTTCCAGGTACGGGCGATGAATCCTGTGGCGTAGCTTTTCCCGATGTTGGTGTCGATTCCGCTTACGAAGTATACGTTGTTTTTCATGATGAGGTGGTACTGTATGAAAATTACTTTCTTGCTATCAGGTATACGGGGTGGTAGGTCAGCGGTACGCTTCCGTCGCCGTCGCCGTATCTGGAGGAGTATTCTGCGGAGAACTCAGCCAGCCGTCCCCGGGTCCAGGAGGTGCGGGAAACTCCGGTGACGCCGGTGTGCTTGAGATGACGCAGGACTTCGGTGGGGGAAGGAAAATGCAGGGTGAGATGCTCGTCCTCCGCCAGCACTGTCCTCAGCCCTGCCTCGTCGAGCAGTCCTTGCAGCCACCCTAAGGGCAGGTAGCTCAGTCCCGTCCCGGTGACGGCGGTGACCTCCTGCAGGTTGTCCGGGCCGAAGGTGGTCAGGGCGATGCAGCCTCCCCCGCGCACCAGCGTCCGGCAGCGGGCGATAAAGGCTCCGGGGTCTTCGAACCACTGCAGGACGGAGCAGGAGACTATCAGGTCCCGGTCTCCGGGCAGGCTGCAAAGTTCGGCGTCTCCGGCAGTAAATGATATCTGCGGAGTGCTCTCACCGGCCTGAGGCGTGAGCAGATCGGCCAGCGCCTCCTCCACCTCCGGACAGATGTCGTTGAGGACCATCTCCTCCGGCCGGAACTGCTCCAGGAACCGCCTGGTGAATGTCCCGGTCCCGCAGCCGACTTCCAGCACCCTCCGCGGCTCTTCCAGGAGTACTGCGGACAGCAGCGAGCACAGCCTCGAGGCGATGACCGTCTGAGCCTGGGCGTACTCCGCATAACTCCTTATGGACTTAGCGAAACGTGTGCGTATCAGCTGTTTGTCCATGTATTGTCGAGGTAGATAAGTTTTCTGAGGATGTCTTTGCTCCAGTGCGGTATGTCGAGCACGCTCACGGGCACTCCTACAGCGGCCCACGCGGCTTTCTGGTTGGCGGCCGGAAATATCATGTCCTCCAGTCCGGCCACGGCATGGGTCCAGGCAAATGGCCGGGGCCTGTTGCCGCGTACTGCCTTTCCGAGGGCATCCAGCTCCTCCCGCTGCTCTTCCAGTGTCCTGGACAGAGAGCAGCTCATCAGTCTCTCGAAAGCCTCGGCTGAGCCGCACATCCGCCTGCGGAACTTATTCAAAGTCTTGTCGGACAGCATGGCCAGCGTCCCGTCGAATACGGCCTCGGGGATGCCCAGGCTGTCGTGTATGGGAAATGGAGTGCCGTTGACCGCCACCCGGTAGCCCGGTGCCATGTCCAGTCCGGACAGCACTTGACCGGCCACCCAGACGCCCATCGACCATGCCAGCACCCTCGTGGTGCTGTAGCCTTCTAGCACTCCGGCGTCGAAATCCAGGTCACGGTAGTCCCAGCACATCATCACATCGCTGGTACCGCTTCCGTCAGTCAATTCATCGTACTTAAACATACCGGGCTCGGCGCCCCAGCCTGCGAAGAACAGCAGCAGGTCAGAGGCCCCCTCAACTCGTCTCAGAAAAACCTGTTTCATATTCAATCAACTTTGCTATGTCCTCCTCTTTTAGGGATGCGGTCAGCGAGAACCGCAGCCGAGAAGTCCCCTCCGGGACAGTAGGAGGACGGATGGGCAGCACGTAGAATCCGTGCCGCTGCATGTCTTCGGCCCGCAGCACCGCATCGGCGCTGGAGCCTATGATCATCGGTATGATATGGCTGCCGGAGGGCATCTGCATCCCGCGCAGGGCGAATGCCTCCCGGAGCATGGAGGATATCCTGTATAGATGTTCCCTGCGTCCTCCGAACCGCTGCAGCCGCTCCATGATGAAGAGGCTCCATGCGACATTGACCGGAGGCAGGGCGGTGGTGAATATCAGGGTGCGCATCTTATTGACCAGATATTCCTTGATTACCCGGTCGCAGACCACGTATGCCCCTACTGAGGCCAGGGCCTTGCCGAATGTGCCGCAGAGCAGGTCGATGTCCCCGATGCAGCCGCATTCCTCCGCGAGGCCGAGCCCGTTGGCCCCGCGTACTCCCACGGCGTGGGCCTCGTCCACGTAGAGCATCACTGAAGGCCACCTCCGCTTTATTTCCACGAGCCGCTGCAGCGGAGCCAGATCCCCGTCCATGCTGAAGATGCTCTCGGTGACGATGAATATGCGCTCGTACCCTCCGGCCTCCTTTTCCAGGATGCTCTCCACCTGAGCGTAATCCTGGTGCCGGAACCGCACGCACCGCCCCTCGCACAGCCGTATGCCGTCGATGATGCTTGCGTGTACCAGTTTGTCCGCTAAGATGAGGGTTCTCCGGTCGCAGAGGGCAGGCAGCACCCCGCTGTTCATGTGGTAGCCGCTGCTCAGCACCAGGGCGCTCTCCCGGCCGTACATGGCGGCCAGCCGCTCTTCCAGAGCCCCGTATGCCTCATGGTTGCCGGTCAGCAGCCGGGACGAGGAGGAGGACAGGGGCAGCCATCCCCCGCCGGAGGAGGTAGAATGAAGGCTGTCCGCAAATTCCTCCGCCAGACTCTGTTCCGCGGCCAGACCGAGGTAGTCGTTGGAGGAGAGATTGAGCATCCTGCGACCGTCACGGCTGATCCATCGGCCCAGGCTTTCGGCCTGCGGCAGAGCTCTCAGGCTTCCCGTAGCCTTCAGCCTTTCGAGTTCCTCGGCGTAACTTTCATATATAGGCCTGCGCACATCCATAGGGCTAAGCCTCCACAGGGATTTCTCCCACTATTTTAAGCATTTTGGATGTGAGGAAAGTAAGTTCCTCCGGTTCTATGATGAAAGGCGGCATGGTATAGACCAGGCGTCCGAACGGTCTGAGCCAGATGCCTTCTTCGACGAACCGCTTCTGCATCCAGGCCATGTCCACCGGCCGCTTCATCTCGATTACCCCGATGGCCCCGAGTGTACGCACATCCTCCACAGACGGCATCTCCCGGGCCGGAGCCAGCTCCTCACGCAGCCGGGCCTCTATTCTGCGTACCTTTTCCTGCCAGCCGCTCTCAAGCAGCAGCCTGATAGATGCGATGGCCACCGAGCAGGCCAGCGGATTGCCCATGAAAGTGGGACCGTGCATGAACACTCTCGGGTCGTGGGAGGAAATGGTATCGGCCACCAGGTCGTTGGCCAGTACGGCCGAGAAGGTCATGTAACCTCCGGTGATGGCCTTGCCCACGCACATGATGTCCGGCTCCACTGAGGCGTGCTCCCAGGCGAAGAGCTTGCCGGTGCGTCCGAATCCGGTGGCTATCTCGTCGAATATCAGCAGCAGGCCGTGCTCCCTGCAGAGGGCGGCCGCCTCCTGCAGGTACCGGGGATGGTAGAAGCGCATTCCGCCGGCTCCCTGCACCACCGGCTCGAGTATCAGGGCGGCCAGCTCGTCCCCGTGTTTCTCTATGATTTCCCGCAGCGGGTCGATGTCGTGCGGGTCCCAGCTGCCGTCGAACCGGCTGTGCGGTGACGGGGCGAAATACCTCACCGGCAGGGCAGAACCGAAGAGGGTGTGCATTCCTGTGACGGGGTCGCAGACCGACATGGCGTTCCATGTGTCGCCGTGGTAGCCGGTGCGGATGGTCACGAAGTTGGTCCGGTCCGGATGTCCTGCGGCCACCTGATACTGTACGGCCATCTTCATGGCCACTTCCACTGCCACCGATCCGCTGTCGGCGTAGAAGATATGGCTCATCGACGGCGGGACAATGCCAAGCAGCAGTTTGCCCAGCTCGATGGCCGGCTCATGGGTCAGTCCTCCGAACATGACGTGGGCCATGCTGTCGAGCTGCCGGCGTATGGCCTCGTTGAGCACGGGGTGATTGTACCCGTGTACGGCGCACCACCAGGAGGACATGCCCTCGACGAGCTCCGTACCGTCCTCGAGGGTTATCCGGCAGCCGTGCGCGCTGCGGACCTTGTAGGTGGGCAGGGGATTGATGGTGGAGGTGTAGGGGTGCCACAGGTGGTCGCGGTCGAATATGTCGAAATTGGGGTTGAGGGATTCTTCAGATTTCATAACCGGCGGATTTGATGAGTTCTTTGTCTTCAGCCACTTTTGAGCCCACTGTGGTCAGCAGGTCTCCGGCAATGGCCGAGTTGATGCCGATGCGCATGGCCTTGAGGACGGCCTCCCGCGAAAGTCTGGCCCGTCCTCCCGCAAAGCGGAGGTAGGCAGTGGGGTGAATCAGGCGGAAAAGTGCTATGCACCTGAATATCTCCTCCTCGGAGATGGGTGGTGTGTTTTCCAGGGGGGTGCCCGGAATCGGCGAAAGTATGTTGAGGGGAATGGACTTCACTTCCAGCCCTTTGAGGGTAAATGCCAGTTCTATGCGCTGCTCCTCGGTCTCGCCCATGCCGATGATGCCGCCGGAGCAGATCTCCATCCCGACGCGGCGGGCAGCCTCCAGAGTCTGTATTTTCTGCTGCTGGGTATGGGTGGAGCAGAGGGAGGGAAAATAGGAAGGAGCCGCCTCCAGGTTGCAGTGGTATCGGGTGACTCCGGCCTCGTAGAGCTTGCGCAGGCTCTCCTCGGAGAGCAGCCCGAGCGAGGCGCAGATGCGGATGGAGCTGTTGCCGCGCAGGTAACGCACCCTTGCGCAGACCTCGTCCACTTCCCTGTCCGACAGCCTGCGTCCGCTGGTGACCAGGGAGAATCGGCCTATGCCGGATGCCTCGTTGACAGAGGCGTGCCTCAGGCATTCCTCTTCCGGGACCAGCGGGTATTCCTCGATACCGGTATGATAATGCGCTGACTGGGCGCACCATTTGCAGTCCTCGGGGCAGCGGCCGGACTTGGCGTTGATGATGGAGCACAGGTCGAAATGTCTGGAGGCATACTGACGTGTTAGTCTCTCAGCCTCAGTACACAACTCCTCTGTGGAGACTTCCCGGGATATCCTGACGGCCTCCTGATATGTGATTCCTTCTTTCATACAAGGTGTTTTACAAGTCCGCAAAGATATACAGAAGCCGAGAGCAATGCAAATGAACTTGTTCGGTTTGCACTGCTCTATGTATTGACCTGTCTGCGGAACTACTGCCCCTGCCCCAGCATCTCTTCCACGATGCAGTCCATTCCGGCGTACCGGTCAAGTATCCACAGGACGTAGCTGATGTCCACGCAGACAGTCTTGCCGTACTGGGGATGGAAGTAGACATCCGAGCATAGGGATTCCTTGTTGCCGTCGAAGGCCAGGCCGGTAAGCTCTCCCCTGGAGTTGAGCACGGGACTGCCCGAGTTGCCTCCGGTGATGTCGTTGTCGGTGAGGAAATTGACCCGCATTCCTCCGTCTGCCGGCCGGCTCCTGACTTCCTCTTCGAGCAGAGTCCTGAACTCCGGCTTCAGCCCGTATTCGTACTGTCCCGGGTCGTATTTCTCCAATATGCCGCGCATGGTGCTGCCGCTCAGGCAGGTCACTCCGTCCCTGGGAAGCAGCGGGCCTACCGTCCCACGGCTGAGCCGCATGGTGGAGTTGGCGTCCGGGTACTGCCTCATTCCCTCCTCCTTTCTCATGTTGTACAGGGCCGAGGTGTACTCCTTTTCGAGGGCATGTATCTCAGCTGCGTCCGACGGCGGCAGGGATACGGAAGTGAACAGCTGTATCAGAGGGTCGGACATGATCTCTCCGTATGTGCGCGGTCTGGAGGTAAATGCCTTGAATGACGCGCTGTCCCTCAGGAATGAGGCACCCACGACCGAATCCGTATAGCCATCTGCGTCATTCCGGATGGAGGCGGCAGCAGCCGTCAGGTACTCTCCCCAGTATTCCGGGTGCAGATGCTCTGTCAGCTCCCCCAAGGACCAGGCCAGCATCCGGGTCTCGGCCTCCGGCACCATCTCCCTGTAGTGTCCGAGGGCCGTGCGCATCAGAGCCGCGTGACGGCTGAAGTCCAGGGTGTCCGCGCCGCCTTCATTCCGCTGCTGGGCACGTATCATGTTGTTTATCCTCATGGCCAGCAGATAGTATTTGGAACTGCGCACGTATGCTTCCCGGTAGTAGACCCTCTGCACTGCATTGTCTTCGGTGGCGGCATACACTGAGTCCATTCTTTCCTTTAGACCTCCCCAGCGGCTGAGGCGGAGACTGTCGCTCTTTATCCATTCCCACAGCCTTGCCTCTTCGGTCTTCCTGATGTCCGTCACTCCGTAGCGTCTGACTGCCTCGGCCTGTCCCTGGTAGAGTTCCTGCACATTGGATGTACTGAAGTAGGTGTCCGCATAGATCAGTCTCACTGCCGGGTCGCTCTCCATCCATCCGGCCATGATGCCGAGCCGGTGGCCCTGCATCCGGCACATCAGCGGAGCTTCGGTCAGCGGACCTCTTTCCACAGACCACGACGAGGAGTACCGGTCTGTCCTTCCGGGATATCCTATGACGAATGTGCTGTCCCCGTCCTGCACGCTCTCACCGGCGATTTTAAGGACTTTGTCTGGCTTGAGAGGAATGTTGTCCGGCGAGTAAGACGCACCGCTGCCGTCAGGTGCCGTGTATATCCGGTAGATGGCGAAATCCCCCTTGTGCTGGGGCCATTCCCAGTTGTCTATATCACCTCCGAACGCCGCGATGGATACCGGAGGGGCCGCTACCAGACGCAGGTCGCGGTAAACCTCATACAGGTAGATTACCTGCCGCTCTCCCTTCCACATGGTTGCAAGGGAGGCTTCATAGCCGGTCTGTTCCGAGTATTTTTTCTCCAAAAGCCAGCCTATCCTACGGTTTCCGTACCCTCTGCCGGCACGCCGCTCGCTCTCGCGCAGGACTTCCATCTCCCCGGTTACGTCCACTGTCCCCCGGAGAAAATACGCGCTCTTGCCCTCGATGGGTATCTCCTCCGAGGCCCTGAAGGCCCAGAATCCGTCTTCCAGGTAGTTGTGTCCGGGAGTACTGATGGCCGCGATGTCGCTGTAGGCGCAGTGATGGTTGGTGATGAGCAGTCCTTTGTCCGAGATCATACTGCCGGTGCAGCCGAAGTCGAGGGATACCACGGCCCCGCTTGCTGAGAGCAGTACCGAGTCGTTGACGGACTGTATGGGCCACATTCCTTCATCCGCAGATGCGGTGTGGGTCAGGGAGATGCCCAGAAGGCATCCCGTCGAGAGGAATATGGTAATGAATCTGTGTCGGAAAGAAGTTGTCATATGTAAATATCAAAATGTGAATCCTATACTCAGTCTGGTACAGTGCCGTGCGGCACCTTCGGGCATGAGGTCTCCGAGGGCGGTCTGCATGACCCATCCGGCGCTGACGCTCAGCACTGAACCCCTGGTCTGCGGGACAGTCCATCCGTAGCGGAGATCCAGTCCTGTGTCGATGCGGGAAGAGGCCAGGAAACGGTATTCTTCCATAAGGGGACCCTCAAGCTGAAGCGGGGTCTCTCCGATGGTGATTTCCATGTCCGAGACATTGTACACGTGGTCGGGTGTACTGCTGTAGACGTGCTTCCACCGTACGGATGGGCTGATACTCCACTGGCTGCGTCCCTTGTACCAGTGTCCGGCCAGTTTCAGGTAAGGCTCTGCTGAAGAGATACTCTGGCTGAAATACACCGGGTATTCCTTCGCTGTCCGGCTCATGTCGCTCCAGGATGCGCCTGCAGTGACTTCCCAGCGGACCTGCATCATGCTCCGGGCTGACCGCCAGGTGTAGTGGAGGTCAGCATATCTCCACAGGCTGGAGTAGGAGTTGATGGGGTCGCCGTATGTGACCCATATCCTCACTCCCGAGTCCGGGTCCAGTTCCTGCCGCTGCAGGAAGCGGTAGCCCAGCATTTGGCCGGATACTGCGGATGCCTCCAATCTGTGCGAGGCCCCCCATGTGAGTATAAGCCGGTCGCTCCATGTCAGGGTGCGGGTATCACCGTAGCGCAGGTTGTTGTAGCCGGTCTCGGTCTGGCTGCCGTAGTCGTAGTCCAGGGACAGGACGTTCATGATTCTCGTTTCCCCGAGCAGCAGCTCCAGAGTAAGATTGCCGCTGACAGCGGAACTGATGAGTATCCGGCTGTGGTCGGCCCCGGAATATCCGCTGCTGGTGTAAAGCCAGAGTCCGTAGATCTCGAAGAGGTACTTCTCTGTGGATTCGTCTATCTGAGTGTAGTCCGTTTCCTCGGTGTACCTGCTGTAGGTGAGGTCCAGTCCGGCCCGGAATGTCCTGGTGTGGAACACCACTGACGGGGTTATGCTGAAATCCATGACTGTATTTTTGTTGCGCAGGTCTTTGTGCTTGGACAAGAGAGAGGATCCGTAGGAGAGAAGCAGTCCCAATGAGGTGTGCTTTCCGGCCTGAAGGGCGGCTCCTGCGGCCATGGAGTAGGTCTCGCGGGAGATGTTTCCCGGAATGGAGTCGGCCAGCATGAAAGGACTGCGGTACGGGTCTGCGAAGCCTCTCCATCGGCTGTTCTGCCCGTAGTCGTAGGTGTAGCCGAAGCGTCCGTAAAGAAATGTCCTGCGTATGCGCATATAGGAGCTGACGGATGCCCCGGCCCTGACTTCGGAAGCAGGGGTATAGATGTTCCGCAGATTCCCTTCCGAGTAGTCCGCAGTGAGGGCGGCATGGCTTAGGGACGATACGGTATCGGTCAGGAAAAATGTGTTGAGGGTGTGCGCAGCCATGTTGCTGCCTTCCAGCCACGGACTGGCCCAGTACAGCCGTCCTGGAGTAATCAGGGCTTTGTCCGGCATCTCTTCTGCACGGACCGTACGGACTGTGGCCGTGAATAGAGACAGAAGCAGGAATATGTGACGAACCGTGCTCATGGGACTACTGTCTTAGTCTTGGGGACAGGGGACTGTCGGGGATGAAGTCCGTGTCCGAGTTGTTGGTGTCCATGAATATCTCTATGCCGTCCTCGACTCTGTCGAGGATGCGGGTGACGCACTTGCCGGAGTATTTGGCCGAGCGCATCCAGGTATAGGAGGCGTCCACGGTGGAGGGCAGGCGCTTTATTGCCCCTTCCGGAGTGTCCACACATTCTACCCCGTCGATAATCCACGAGGCGGGGATGTGCCAGTATTTGGTCCCTGAGGTCTTGCCCGGCTCATACCTTTCCCATATTTCCGGATGAGCCCGGTATTGGGTGACTCCCATCTCCGGCTTGAATACCACGAAGGCCGGCGAGCTGTAGGAGAGCCCCCACGCCGTACCCTGTCCGGCCATGTAGCAGACCATAGGGGTGACTCCGGCTGATATTTCTTGTCCGGTCAGATGGTCGGCATAGCAGCCGAAATGGGCTTTGTTGAGCTGTAGCCCCGAGGTGGCTCTGTCAGAATGGTCTACGGCTGCCCTTACGGCCACTACACAGGATTCTCCCGGGGCCAGTGCCCAGGTATTGCCGTCTCCGGGGAACATCCAGAACATCTGGAAAATGGCTACGGTGTCACTGCCCTCCCAGGCATTGTTGCCGGTGGTGGAGTTGGCCGGGAAGACGCAGGCCACGCAGGTGGAGTCGAGGTAGATGACCTCTCCTTCCGGACCGGCGTTGTTGTACAGCTCGAAATACTGGTCCCTGAGGTAGTTGGCCCCTTCAAGGGTGGAGGATCCGTGGAAGTAGAGCTCGCGTATGATCAGGGGGTTGGGGGCGGCTACGTTGAGCAGCAGCTCTACGGTAGAGCCCTCCGTGCTGCCGTTGTCGGCGATAATGCCCTCTTCGGTGAGGATGAATTCCGTCGTGGAGCCGTTGACCGCGGTGCGGGTGTCTTCGAAATAGGCCGAGGCCAGCAGGTCGTACTTGCCCGGACGGACGTGGAATACGGCTTTGCCGGACGTATCGGGCCGGGCGGTGTAGGTCAGCTGGATATCCTTTGCCTGGAGTTTGATTTCCACCATGGAAAGGTCTATGCCGGCATCAGTCCCCTCCGGGAGGACCAGCTGCACTTCCAGCAGGGCTGAGCTGTCCTGCTCCCTGAGGCATGATGTCAGGGCCAATGCGGCTATCAGTATGAAGATATGGGCTTTTCTCATTTGATGGTGATTTTTACCTCAGCTCCGAAGTATATCGGGGTGTTGCGGTCGGAAAGGTAGCCGGTGACGCTGTTGCGCACCCGGCCCCGGAGATTGAGGAAGTTGTTGGCGTAGAAAGAGACGGTGGCTATGTCCTTGATCTGTTTTGTTACACGGATGTTGAGCATGCCGTAGAAGGGATAGCTCTGGCGGATGTAGTAGTTGGCGGTGTTGGTGCTCAGGATGAGGTTGGCGTATGTGGGATCTGTCTCCATTTCCTGCGTGAACGGTATGATGTCTCCTGCCCGGTTGATGATGTACAGGGGGTTGATGAGCTTGGTGTGTTCCCTGTCGTTGAGGGCCTCCGCGCCTGACACCCTGCGGCCTGACTCGTCGTAGAAATATGGCTGGGATACTCCGTTCACCTCCGACAGGCTCTGGCTGCGGTCGAGGAATACCATCTGGGCGGTGAGGGTCACGACCATGGCTATGCGGGGAATGTGGGTGACTATCATCAGGTTGGTATTCAGTCTCTCGCGGACTGATCCATTGGATGCGGAGGTGCTTCCGGCGTAGACTCCCACGTAGGGGTAGGAGCGGCCTCCGGTGCCTCCCGAGTAGAGCCTCATGGTCTCTCCGCCATTGTGGGTCTCTATATTCATGTATGCTCCGCTTAGACTTATCGTGGTGTTGAGGGCCCTGATACGGGCGAAGTCCAGGGCTATCTCCACTCCCCACTTGCGGTTGGTGATGTTGTTGACCGGCCTGGAATAGGACATGAACGTCGTGTCGGTGATGAATGGCAGGGTCTCCCCGCCCACACTCACCTGTCCGTCGAGGAATACGGGCCGCACTCCCGAGGGCAGGGTCGTCTGGGACGGGTTGCCGTCCGCTCCCCATGTATAGCCGTAGCGGTTGTACATCATGGGGACGTATTCCGTGACGAAGCCGTAGCCGTCGGTCAGGTATTCGTTGAAGTACACTATCGAGCCGCTGACAGCAGTGGCGTCGAACTCCACTCCGGCCTCTATGTTGCGGGAGCGCTGGGGGGTCAGGTCCGGGTTGACGGTTTCTACCTTCTTGGTGGTGATTACGTTCATGCCGTAGCCGTTGGCGTCGAAGTCATTGTAGGAGAAAGACACCATGTCCTTATAGGCCGCCTCCGGATAGAGATAGACCATGGACGGCATCTTGTACGATATACCCCAGCCGCCCCTTATGCTCAGTTCCCGCAGCCATGAGGACGGGCCGTTCCCGGCTATATGGTATTTGAGGTTGGCCCTCGGCTCTGCGGTGAGAAAATTGGATGTGCTGATGCCGCCGGCCATCAGTCCGTTGATGCGGACTCCGGCCTGAATTTCGAGTGAAGTGGGACCGAGAGGGAATCTCAGATTGTCCTCGATGTAGCCGGTCAGCCGGTGGAGGAACGGTATGTCGGAGTAGGACCTTTCCCTCAGGGATGTGGAAGCTCCCGGGTTGGGAGGACAGAGGGGGTCGAACACCTTTCCCTCTCCCACATTGCCCTGAACCTTCCACTCTCCTCCCAGCAGGACGCGGTTGGAGACTTTTCCGTACTGCCCGAACTGGTTGGCCGTCAGTTTTATGTTGGCGTCTACAGGTTCTCCGTAGACACTCACGTCAGAATAGTACTGCGGCTGTGTGAAGAAGCCTGTGCCCGTGAAATCCTCCCGTACTGTGGCCACGGGAGTGTAGCCGGCCGAGCCCTGGTAGCTGCGGTCGCGGGAATACTGGTCGGACCAGCTTCCGGTGGCCAGATATTCCAGGCTGGAGATCCATGGCCGGTTGATGTTCCAGCGTCCGTTGATGTTGAGACGCAGGCTCAGGTCCCGGGACTGGGATATCTCGTCCAGGAAGAGGTCGGGGTCGCTGATGTTGGTCGCATTGGACCATCCTGCCCTCAGCCTGGCGTTGAAGGTAAGGCGCCGCTGTGCGAATGAGTTGGAGTAACCGGCCTGGAAGTTTACCCGGTTGAAGGCCGAGGTGGGGGTGCGCACGTCCGATACGGCATTGGCATAGTCCGCGTCGAAATTCATCACACCGCGGTTTTCCCCGAGGGAAAAGCCTTTCCCGAAGGAGACCTGCTTGAGCTGAGGGTCGGCCTTGAGCCTCACCTGCCAGGGAGTTACTCCTGCTTTTGTGTTGACTATCACCGCTCCGGAGGTCATGTCCCCATAGACTACGGAAGGGATGCCGCGGATGACCTCGACCGATTCAATATTGTCCGTGGATATCTGACGGACATCTATGCCCCCTCCTGCGGTAGAGGCCGTGTTGCTGTTGCCGGAGTTGACTGCCGTTCCGGCGGAGAGCATCTGCATGTTGGCGTCATTGCTCAGGGCTGCCCCGTCGAGGATGAGGGCCGTGCCGGCTATATTGGCCGAGTTGTCGCTGATGTCGCGGATGGACAGGGTGTTGGCCGATGTCAATGATGGGTTGGATGTCACGCTGCCGGGAAGGAGCTGCATCACGTCCCTCAGGCTGGAGGGCTGGACGTGCTCTATGGTCTGGGTGGAGATGCGGGATACGGAGCTGAGGCCTCCGCCCTCCTCGGCTGTGACCACCACTTCGTTCAGATAGAGGCTGGATATCCTCAGCCGGATATTCAGGTCCGTGATGTCGCGGCCGGAGATGCTGATGCCGATGCCCCGGGACTCATATCCAAGCAGGGAGATCTCCATGATGTATTGTCCCTGAGGCAATGGACCGATGCTGAACCGGCCCTTCTCGTCAGTAGCGGTCCACAGACCCAGTTCCCTCACTACTATTTCAGCCATGTACAAAGCCTCTCCGGAGGTGCTGTCGGTGACAGTTCCGGAGAGGCTGTATCCGTCCTGGCTGCTGCTTGCGCTGGCATGCGAAGCAGTCAGTCCAGCCAGCAGTACAATGGCTGCGATGATGCGTCTGAAGAGAGGCATCGGCTACTCTGCGTCCTTGATGCAGCGGACGTTGGCTCCGCCGTAGTTGGCGATGTTGGCGACGGTGAATCTCTGGTACTTGGTGGTTACGGTCTTCATCAGCCCCTTGTTCTGCGAGGTGATGACTCCTTCATCGTTGACGGTGTAGCTGTTGCCGGTAGAGAGGATGATATATCCGGGCATTGCTGAGGAGTAGCGTCCGGTTGCCCCTGAGTTGTTGCGCTGAACGAAACCGCCGAGGACTGTGTTGAAGCCGGCTGCATCCAGATTGTCGATGGAGGCACCCTCCTGGTCATCATCCCAGTAAGCCTGTATCAGCGCCTCTGCCTCTGCCTGAGTGGGAATGTGCCAGCCGTCGGGGCAGATGCCCTGAGTACCCTCGAATGAAGTGTAGTTGCTTTCATTCACGTCCCCGGGCTCTATGCCCATGGCTGTGAACGGAGAATAGAGCAGGCCGTACTTGGCTATGCTGTCCGCATCTGTCATGGCCACGTCGCTGCCGAAGTTGGGATACCAGAGGCCGGAGCCATCGGCGGGGTCGGAGGATACACCCATTCCATCAGGTATATACCTGAGGTTCTCCACCATCCATGTGCGGCCGTCCGCCAGCACGGCTGTCTGGTACAGTTCCCCGTCGATGAGAACTGTATTCTCAGGCTGTGCGGCCTCCTGGTTGACGGTGAGTGTGGCCGTAGCGGTGCTCTCACCGCTGGTACATGTGAATACGACGTTGAAGGATGTGGCTGTGCCCTCCAGTGGATTCTGCCCTACCGTGATATTTACAGTGGCGTCTCCCTCGCCGATGGCCGGGGAGACCTCGATGTATTCTACGTCAGGAAGTGCGCTCCACGAACTGTTGGATGTGATGCTGACCTGATAGGTGCCGCCCTCTCCGGGAACGGAGATGCTTGTAGGCTCGATTGAGATGCTGGGGGCGGGATGTTTTTCCTCGCATGAGACGGATGCCATGAGCACTGCGCCTGCGAGGACAGAAATAACAACGCTTCTTTTCATGAATGTCAAAATTTTAAAAACAGGCGCAAAGTTATGCGCCCGCCTGTATCGGCACAATCCCTACAAATGACTATTCGCGGGGGCTTCAATACCTATAAATGATGACATGATGCGACACAAAACCGCTTTTAACTGTTTGAATAAAAAAACGAAAATGTTATATTTGCAATGTTGATTCTGATTTATTCCAAAACATCTTTTAACTATGAGTGACAACGATAGAACTGCCTCTATGTCAGGCCTCCTCGTAGGAAATGAACCGCTCGCAAAGGTTTCCGACGTGGAGTACAGCAAAGTCCAGTCCTATTTCGAGATGCTCGATGCGGTCTCAAGACTTACTTATCAGTCAATTTATGTAATGGATTATTGTAAGATGAACTTTCTGTATGTTTCGGACAATCCTATCTTTCTTTGCGGCAGCTCCCGGGAGGAGGTCATGGCGAAGGGTTTCGATTTCCTTATCGAGCAGTGTAAGCCGGAAGAAGTTCATGCGTTGATTGAGATTAACAGAGCATCCCTGGATTTTATTCACCATCTGCCGGTATCCGAGCGTACCCGGTACAGTGTTTCATACAACTACCACATCCGCAGTCCCCGCATGGGCGAGTGGAGGCTGGTTCACCACAAGCGTACACCCCTGGCTCTTTCGGATGCCGGAGAGCTGTGGCTGATTCTGTGCTCGATTGACTGGGCACCTGATGATTCCGTCCTGCGGGCCGCTGTCACCAGCGAAATATCATCCAAGGTGTGGTATTACGACCTTGACACGATGACATGGAAAGAGAGCCCTCAGGAGATTCTTACGGACCTTGAGAAAGCGGTGCTCATTCTCTCCAACAGAGGCTTTACCATGAACGAGATCGCCGATGCCATCTTCAAATCGGTAGATTCTGTCAAAGGTTACCGAAAGTCCCTGTTCGTCAAGCTGGGAGTCAGCAACATCACGGAGGCCATAGCCTGCGCTAAAGCCAGAAAGCTGGTTTAGTTCATGTCGTCCTTGGCGGAATAGAAGTAGAAGTTCGGAAAAAACTTTACGAATTTGCCGCACGCGAGTTTGTAGATCAGATTGGTGCATAAATTCTAAGGACGGGAAACGACTATGATATCTATAAAAATTTTTTAGAAAAGAGGTTTATTGCCTGCCCGTGACATATTTTTCGATGACCTCGGGATAGGCCTTTTCCAGCTCATGGACTTTGGCGAAAAGAGTCTCGGGAGTGTCTTCGGGCGTAACTGTGCAGCGGGCCTGGTATATGGTCTTGCCATGGTCGTACTGGCTGTCGACGATGTGGATGGTGATACCTGATTCCTTCTCGCCGGCTGCTATTACGGCCTGATGGACATGGTCTCCGTACATGCCCTTGCCGCCGTAAGACGGCAGGAGGGCGGGGTGGATGTTCAGGATGCGCTCCGGGTATTCCTCCAGCAGGTATCCGGGCACTTTGAGCAGGAATCCGGCGAGTATTATGTAGTCCGTCTCCAGATTGGCCAAAGCTGCGGTGAGGGAGGTCTGCTTTCCATTATATAATAAGGTGTTGTTCCTGAACTCGGCTCCGGTGAATGTCCAGTGGGGGATGCCGAGCCTCTCCGCGCGGGTGAGGACATAGGCGTCTTTCCGGTTGCACAGCACGCCTTTTACGGTGTAAGTCTTCCTTTCTTTGGACCAGTTGATGATGTTTTCTGCGTTAGAGCCTGAACCAGAGGCAAATATGACGATATTAGGAGTTTTTTCCATCATTGAAAAGCAGGATAGGATTCTTGCAAAGTTCATAAAAATTTCATTATTTCAAAAATTATATGTTCATTTGCAGCAAATTTTGTTTTAACAATTAATAATTAACTAAAGTTTAAACCATGGCAGATATTGTTTCAGATGTAACCGCCATCATCGTCAACAAACTCGGTGTTGATGAAAGCGAAGTAACACGCAATGCAAGTTTTACCAACGATTTAGGTGCTGACTCCCTCGACACAGTAGAGCTGATTATGGAGTTCGAGAAGAAGTTCAATATCGAGATTCCTGATGACGCAGCTGAGAAGATTTCGACTGTAGGCGAGGCTATCGATTATATCGAGGAGCATACCAAATAATTACTGCATGGGTCTGAAGAGAGTAGTCGTAACAGGACTCGGCACTATCAACCCTCTGGGAAGTACAGTAGAGGAATATTTCTCCAGTCTGGACAACGGAGTCAGCGGTGCCGAGCTGATAACATCTTTCGATACTGCTCGTTTCAAGACCAAGTTTGCCTGCACGGTCAACAATTTTGATCCCGCGCAGCATGGTATCGACCGAAAGGAACTGAGGCGGATAGACCGTTTCGCCCAGTTCGCAATGGCTGCGGCCTTTCAGGCTGTGGCTGACAGCGGCCTGGACCTTGAGAAGATTGACAAGGACAGGGCCGGAGTCATACTGGGCTCGGGTATCGGAGGCATAGGCAGCCTCACAGAAGAGTTAATGGGCTATTGCGAAGGGGAACATCTCCCTCGCTTTAGCCCATTTCTTATTACCAAGATGATATCGGACATGGCTCCCGGCCTGATATCGATTCACTATGGATTTGCGGGGCCCAACTACACTACCACTTCGGCCTGCGCCTCGTCCTCCCACGCCATGGGCGACGCTCTCAACCTGATACGTCTCGGTAAGGCCGACGTGATACTTACCGGCGGTGCGGAGGCTCCCGTCACCATTCCTTCCATCGGAGGGTTCAATGCCTCCAAGGCTCTTTCCACCAACAACGACGAGTACAGGACGGCGTCCCGTCCCTTCGACGCCACCCGCGATGGTTTCGTCATGGGCGAGGGTTCCGCTGTCCTGGTGTTCGAGGAACTGGAGCACGCCCTGGCCCGCGGGGCCCGTATCTATGCCGAGGTGGCCGGTGCCGGAATGAGCGCCGACGCCTATCACATCACTGCTCCCCTTCCGGACGGCAGCGGTGCGGCCAAGGTCATGCGCCTGGCTCTCGATGATGCCGGTCTGCGTCCTGAGGATGTGGACTACATCAATGTCCACGGTACATCGACCCCTCTGGGTGATGTCGCGGAGCTTAAGGGTGTCAGGACAGTGTTCGGAGATCATGCCTACAGACTCAGCATCAGTTCCACCAAGTCGATGCACGGCCATCTTCTGGGAGCGGCCGGGGCGGTAGAGGCGCTTGCCTGCATCCACGCCATTCAGTCTTCGACGGTGCCTCCTACCATCAACTTCCGGCATGAGGACCCGGAGATCGACTACCGCATGGACCTTACTCTCAATCATCCGCGCAGGCGCAGCGTGAGAGTGGCCCTCAACAACACCTTCGGTTTCGGAGGGCACAATTCCTGCCTGATTTTCCGTTCCTGCTAGTTCTCTGTTTTTGTTCCGGGTATCGGTGTCTTGCCGAATGTCAGGGTGAGAGTGGGATGTCTTTCGGCTGTAGGGCCGTTGAGGATTATCTTGTTGTAGCTGCCGTTGTCCAGGTCGTAGAATATTTCGCCATAGCTGTTGGTTATTTCCAGCAGCGGTGCTATCCATAGGTCCATGGACTCGTTGACCTCTTCTGCCGGGGTCTGGAGAAGCATCTGGACGTGCGATGTCACGTCCAGGCTGTACACCAGGTTGGCACGGTCTATGTCTCCCAGTGAGGTGGTGGAGAAGTATGCGTCCCTAAGCGGGTTGAGAAACCGCAGTGTGTCGGTGGCCCAGGGAGTGCTGGTGAAGGCGTATATCGTGGCCGGATGCTCCTTGTCGAAGCGGGTGTAGTCTTCCGGCTTCTCGAAAGGGAATCTCAGCTCTGCCCTGGATAGTATCAGTACGTCATTCTCGAGCTGTTCCTCTGCAATCCATACGTCGAGCATTTCCTTGAGGGCCCTGGCTGAGATGTGCGGCTTTACTCCGGTCAGACCCTCGAGGTAGAGGATGTCGCCGGGAGTCTCGCTCTCGAGGGCGGAAGATGTGGTGCTGTAGTTGTTGAGGGCTGTGGTGTATCCGAAGACAAATGCCTCCGTGGTGTCGACTCTCTCTACAGTACCGTCATTGCGGGTGACGTCTGTACGGTAGTCGAGGTTGATGGTCGAGTATCCCAGGCTGAGGTAGTTGAGCCTTCCGCCGCTGGCCGAGCCGGCCGGCTTTTCAGTAGCGATGTAGAGGCCTGGAATCTTCTCGATGAACTTGTCTACGTCCTGGAAGTCCTCCAGATTCAGGGCCAGCAGCTCTGACGCGAACTCGTCCGTGAGGTCCACCCTGATCTCGCCCATGCCGTAGATTACCGGGTCGCTGACTGTTACCGGTACTGGATCATAGCAGTCCGGAGTGATGGAGTTGCAGAACTGCAGGGCGCTGTCCATCGGTACCGTGAGCTTGTAGATCCTGATACGCTGGTGGATGCCCTGCTGGCTGGGATCAAGGTAGTAGGTAGAGTCTATCGTGAGGGTCATGTAGGCTCCGATGAGCTCCCTGGTGTCTCCGAAGTCGGTGGAGTCCGAGTAGGGGAGAATGAAGGAAGCGGAGTTGGCCGTCACGGTGCCGAACACATCGTCGGTCATCGTGCCCACCAGCATGTTGTAGTTGTTGGATGACTGCAGCGAGTCTATCGCACGGTTGGTCACCGGCAGGTCAAATGTCTTGGTTCCTACAGTGATGATGGCGGAGCCCGGAATCAGGCCTTCGCCCATGTTGCGGTTGTTGTCTACACATGAGACAGCTGTAAGTGCGGCTGTCAGAATCATCAGCACGGCAAGTGCTGTCTTGTTATACGGCATCGTTCTCTAATAATTTGTCGTAAAATTCGTTGTACTTCTGTATGTACGTGCCTTGCGGATGGTCTGTCGGGGTATATTCCAGTACAGGCAGTTTTCTGGAAGCCACGTATCCGGTAATCTCTTCCCTGACATTCTCTGATCCCATGACTACGGCATCGGCATACAGAACTGCCAGTTTTGCAAGATTTATGCCATTGGGGGTCTTCAGCAGCTCTACGTCCTTGGCCTTGATACCCGGTACGATTACCTTCGACTTCATGTCGGCTGCAAAGGTGCAGTCGGGAAATTCGTCGTAGAGAGTGACCACCACCTTGGAGTCGGAGAATATGGGGTCGTTCTTGAAAGCCCGCTTCAGGTATAGGGGTACCAGGCAGGAAATCCATCCGGAGCAGTGCACTATGTCCGGCTTCCACCGCAGCTTTTTGACTGTCTCAAGGATTCCGCGGGCGAAGAATATGGCTCTTTCATCATTGTCCTCCATGAACTCTCCATTCTCGTCGACATAGATGCTCTTGCGGTGGAAATAGTCGTCGTTGTCGATGAAATACACCTGCATCCTGGCGGAGGAGATGGAGGCTACCTTGATTACCAGGGGCCTGTCGATATCGTGGATGACCATGTTCATCCCAGAGAGTCTTATAACCTCGTGGAGCTGGTTGCGTCTTTCGTTGATGCAGCCGTAGCGGGGCATGAATGTCCGGATTTCCTTCCCTGACTCCTGTATGCCTTGAGGGAGATACCTGCCTGTGATGGAGACAGGGGTCTCCGGCAGATAAGGGTAAATCTCCGAATTGACGAATAAAACTCTTTTGGGATCTTTCATTTTGGATACTTTTCTGCAAATATACGAATAAAATATCTAAAAATATCATCATTTTATTTATCTTTGAGGGTTTTATACAACGGACCAAAATGGCGCGTAACGAAAGTAACATTCTGTACAGGAGACTTTTGAGGTCATATTTCTCATCGGTGATAAGTATCAGCCTGGTACTTTTCCTGGTGGGAATGGTCGGGGTGCTCATCGTCAATGCCCGCTCAGTGTCCAATTATTTCAAGGAAAACATCACTGTCTCGGCAATCCTTACGCCCGAGGCTGATGAGGCCGATGCCTCGGCCCTGGCCGACGGTCTGGAGCGCACCGGGTATGTCAAGGACGTGAGGATCATCAGCAAGGAGGAGGGGACCGAGGAGATGAAGGAGATTCTGGGAGATGATTTCATGGATGTCTTCGAGGTCAATCCTATTCCGGTCTCCCTCGAGCTCCAGATATCCGCTGATTACATCTCCACCGACAGCCTTGCGGTCATCGAGGAGTCCCTCTACAGCCACTCCGCTGTCGGCGAGGTGGTCTATCAGCAGTCCCTGGTGGAGCTGCTCGAGGCCAACCTGGAGCGCATAGGTCTCATCGCCGGCATCTTCGTGCTCCTGCTGCTGTTCATCTCGGTGGTACTCATCAACAACACCGTCCGTCTCAACGTCTACGCCAAGCGTTTTACTATCCACACCATGCGTCTTGTAGGCGCTACCAAGGGTTTCATCACCCGCCCGTTTGTAGGACAGGCTTTCTTCCAAGGCTTGATTTCCGGTGCGATAGCCGATGTATTCATCCTTGGCGCCCTGTATCTGATAAGGAATGAGTTCTACCAGCTCTTTTCCCTATTTGACGCCATGCTCCTGGGAGCCGTGATGGTGGCGGTTGTCGTCCTGGGCATGCTGATCTGCATGATATCCACATCGGCCGGTGTACGCAGCCTCATATCCCTCAACCGAAGTGAACTGTATTATTAAAGGAATAAAGAAATAGAAAATGGATAAATTCGCAATTCCCAAGGAAAACGTCCTCTACCTCATCATAGGTCTGGCCGTCATCATCCTGGGCTGCCTCTTCCTCATGGGCGGAGGCGCTGACAGCCCGGAAGTGTTCAACTACGCACTTTTCAGCTTCTCGAGAATGTACGTGGCTCCCCTGCTGATAGTCGGGGGCTTCGTCATCGAGCTGGTCGTCCTGCTCCGCCGCAGGCCCATAACCCTGTTCAGAAACCGTAAGGACAAGGAGGGCAGGAACTGATGGAATGGTTTCAGGCAGTGGTCCTGGGTCTGATCCAGGGCCTTACGGAGTTTCTCCCCGTCAGCAGCAGCGGACATCTCACCATCTTCAAGGCCATCTTCGGCATAGACGCTGACAATCTCAGCTTCGAGGTGGCCGTCCACGCCGCCACCGTGCTCAGCACCATCGTGGCCTTCCGCAAGGAGATATGGGACATCATCGGCGGTGTCCTCAAGTTCAAGTACAATCCGCAGACAGAGTATTTCCTGAAGATCTGCGTATCCATGATCCCCGTATTCATCGTAGGAGTCTTCTTCAAGGATTTCGTGACTGATATTTTCGGTTCCGGCCTCATAATCGTGGGCAGCATGCTGGTTCTTACCGCAGTACTGCTGACCCTGGGCGAGACGCTCTCGAACCGTCAGGCCCGCAGGGCCGCCGCCGGGGGACGTGAGCCCGGACGCGAGGTGGGTTGGTGGGACGCCCTCATCATAGGCATTGCCCAGGCTTTCGCCGTGATGCCCGGACTCTCCCGTTCCGGCACCACCATTTCCACCGGCCTTATGCTCGGAGTCAGGAAGAGCTCCATGGCGCAGTTCTCCTTCCTGATGGTGCTCATCCCGATACTCGGAGAGGCCTTCCTGCAGCTCGTAGGAGGGGATTTTTCCGCATCGTCCTCAGGCATCTCCGCTCTCTCCCTTATCCTCGGCACCCTCACGGCCTTCATCTCCGGCTACATCGCCTGCCGCTGGATGATCCGCATAGTACAGAAGGCCCGTCTGCGCTGGTTCGCCCTCTACTGTCTGGTGGCCGCCGCATTCTGCTTCATCTTTGAGTCACTGGCCTAGGAAGGACGGATGGCCGGGAGAGACAGATATTATTTTATCTCGGACGTCCATCTGGGTGTCTGCGGATGTGACCCCAGGGAACTGGAGGACCGTTTCGTGTCGCTGCTCGGGAGAGCCCGGGACGATGCGGCCGGGGTCTTCCTGCTGGGGGATATCTTCGATTTCTGGTATGAGTACCGCTATGTCATTCCGCGGGGGCATACCCGGGCCCTGGGTGCACTGGCCGCACTGACGGACAGCGGGGTGCCGGTGTGGTTCTTCCCAGGCAACCACGATGTCTGGGCCTACTCCTACTTCGAGCGCGAGTTGGGAATCAAGGTGGTCCGTGAGCCCTATGTGACGGAACTCGCGGGTCGCCGCTTCTGTCTTGGACACGGAGACGGGCTGGGCCGCAATGAGCCGGGATTCAGACTGATCCGCTGGATGTTCCACAACCGGGTGCTGCAGGTGCTCTTCTCCGCCATTCACCCGCGCTGGGCCTTCGGACTGGGCTATGCCTGGGCCTCCCATTCCCGTAAGGTGAAAAATGCTCCGGAGCGCTCCTCCCTCTACCGGTTCCGCGGGGAGGAAGAGCCTCTTTACCGCTTCGCGGACAGTTTCGGAAGACAATGGAATACTGAGCATCCCGGGGAGGGAATCGACTACTACATTTTCGGACATTACCACACTCCGGGGGAGATAGACATCCCCTCGGGAGGACGGATGGTCATCCTGGGATGCTGGGTGGACGGCGGGGAATATGCCGTCTTCGACGGTGAGCGGCTGGAGATCAGCGCTGCGCCACGTCCAGCCGGGACCTGACCACCGGCTCGGGCGGATTCTGTCCGAATACAGAGCGGTACAGGACATTGAACTCCCCTTTCTGATAGAGGATCACCAGTTCCTCGGTCTGCCTGTCGGCTCCTTCCGGGTCGTAGGGCAGTTTCATGTCCGATCCGAAAAGTCTGGCAACGCCCTGCCAGAAGCCTGCGGCGGCTTTGCCTTTGTATTCGTGGATTATTTCATAGGGGGTAATACCTGTCTGTCTGTCTATCAGACGCAGCAGCAGTTTCCCCTGGCTGATTGTCAGATTTCTGAGGGGCTGTTCAAATGTCTCGAACAATTCTTTCTGCAGGATGTTTATATAGCGGTTCCGCTTGCCGCGGCGCAGGTCTCCGGCAGTGATGGTAGAGTCGGCCTCGCTCAGTTTCTCTTCGGCCAGCAGGGCGTATGGATAGGCTTTGGCGAAGTTGTGTACCAGCCGGTAATAACGGCGCCATTCACGGCCCTTGCGTACAGCCACCTTGTATACCGGTTCGATCTCGTCCAGATATATTGTATCCCCGTTCTCGTCCACCTCATACTGCATAAGGGAAGCGCTGTCTTTCTCCGTCGCCCTGACCTGGCTCCGCCTGAGTTCGCGGGGCCCGTCGGCTTTGCGTACCTGGGCCTGTGCGTTCTGCAGCATCAGGAACAGGGAGAAAAAGATGAGGATGTAATTTTTAATGCTCATGGTGTTGCGAATATAAGTGTTTTATTCTAAATTTGCACTGATGAAAGGTTATTCATACATAGTAAATATGTACCACAAGCCCGGTCGCGGGCTATACTCCTGCTTTATACGCTAGCATGAGGACCGGCGGGATATCTTCCCGCGCGGCGTCTGAGCCGCATACCTGAATAACATCCGTCAACAATCAAAAAAACATATCATCATGACAGAAAGAGTCAACATGCTGCGTGAGCAGTCTGTCAATGCCGAGCCTTCGCTTACTATCGAAAGGGCATTGATCGAAACCGAATTTTACAGGAAGAACGAGGGAAAATACTCAATTCCCGTCCTCCGGGCCAAAAACTTCTACAACCTCTGCGCCAAGAAGAGAATCTATATCGGCGACAACGAGCTTATCGTCGGGGAGCGCGGTCCCAAGCCCAAGGCCGTGCCTACATTCCCCGAGCTCAACTGCCACTCCGTAGAGGACTTCAAGGTGCTTCGCAGCCGGGAGATACAGCACTATACTATCTCCGACCGCGATATAGAGAAATATAAAAAGGAAGTGATTCCTTTCTGGAAGGGCCGTACCCAGAGGGACCGCATCTTCAACCACGTGCCCGAGAGCTGGAAATCCCTCTATGAGGCCGGTGTCTTTACCGAATTCATGGAGCAGAGGGCTCCCGGCCACACCGCCCTGGACGGCAAGATGTACCGCATGGGCATGAAGGACTTCAAGGCCCGTATCGAGGAGCAGCTTTCCCGGCTGGACTTCCTCAATGACCCCGAGGCCACCGACAAGCAGGACGAGCTGAGGGCCATGGCCATTTCCTGCGACGCCCTGATACTGTTCGGACGCCGTCATGCCGACGAGGCCCGCAAGCAGATAGCCCGGATAGAGAAGGCTCTGGCCGGAGGCCCTGCGTTCAAGGTGACTCCATTCTTCGGAGAGACGCAGGAGGATGCGTGGAAACGCCGTATCAAGGAACTTCAGGATATCATCGAGGTATGCACCTGGGTGCCTGAGAACGCCCCCAGGACATTCCGCGAGGCCGTGCAGATGTACTGGTTCTGCCACCTCGGTACGATTCTCGAGCTCAACGGCTGGGATGCCATGAACCCCGGGCACTTCGACCAGCATCTGGCGCCCTTCTATGAGAAGGAGACGGCTGCCGGCACCCTCACCCGCGAGCAGGCCAAGGAGTACATCAGCTGCTTCTGGATCAAGGTCAACAACCATCCCGCTCCTCCCAAGGTGGGCATCACAGCCAAGGAGAGCGGTACATACAACGATTTCACCAACATCAACATAGGCGGAGTCAAGCGCGACGGCACCTCCGGAGAGAGCGAGGTGTCCTACATCCTCCTCGAGGTGCTCGGGGAACTGCACATCCTCCAGCCCGGCTGCTCCGTACACGTGAGCGAGAAAACCTCCGACGACCTGGTCAAGGCCGCCTGCAAGGTCATCCGTCTCGGATACGGCTATCCGTCCCTCTTCAATCCCGACACATACGTCCAGGAACTCGTCCGTCAGGGCAAGAGCCTGGAGGACGCCCGTGAGGGAGGCTGCAGCGGCTGTATCGAGGTCGGCGCCTTCGGCAAGGAGGCCTATCTGCTCACAGGCTATCTGAACGTGCCCAAGCTTCTGGAGCTGGCTCTGAACAACGGTGTGGATCCCGTCACCGGCCGTCAGATCAGCATCGCCACCGGCGACGCCAGGGAGTTCAGGACCTTCGAGGACCTGTACTCTGCTTTCCTGAAGCAGCTCGAATACGTGGTGCTCGAGAAGATAAAGGTCAACAACTACATCGACCGGATGTTCGCCAAGTACGCGCCGGCCACCTTCCTCTCCGTGCTCATCGACGACTGCATCGCCAAGGGCCGGGACTACTACGACTGCGGACCCCGCTACAACACCAACTACATCCAGTGCACCGGCCTCGGCACCGTCACCGACGCCATGTCCTCGATCAAGCAGCATGTCTTCGAGGAAGGCCGCTATACCATGGACCGGATGCTGGAGATGCTCAAGGCCGACTTCAAGGGCCATGAGTTCGACCGTCAGTGGATTATCAACCACACCTCTTTCTTCGGCAACGACGACGAGTATGCGGACTCCATCGCAGTCCGCGTCTACAACGACCTTTTCAAGGCCATCGAGGGCCGTCCCAACATCAAGGGCTCCTGCTACCACATGAATATGCTCTCCACCACCTGTCATATCTACTTCGGCAAGGTGCTCGGGGCATCGGCCGACGGACGCCACGCTTTCCTGCCTATCTCGGACGGTACGTCTCCCTCGCATGGCGCCGACACTCACGGCCCCACTGCAGTGGTCAAGTCCCTGGGTAAGCTCGACCAGAGCCTTTCCGGCGGTACTCTGCTCAACCAGAGGCTGATACCTCAGATACTCAAGAAGGAGGAGGACCTCACCAAGCTCGGTCAGCTTATCCGTGCCTACTTCGGTCTCGGCGGCCACCACATCCAGTTCAACATCGTGGACACCGCCACTCTCCGCGACGCTCAGAAGCATCCGGAGCAGTACCGCGACCTGATGGTCCGCGTGGCCGGCTACAGCGATTACTTCAATGACCTCTGCGCCGACTACCAGGAGGAAATCATAGCACGTACTGAGAACGCTTCATTCTGATGTACAGGATATTCGACATCAAGCGATATTCGATTAACGACGGACCGGGCATCCGGATTACATTTTTCTTCAAAGGATGCCCGCTGTCCTGTCTGTGGTGCCACAACCCCGAAGGCATATCCCGCACTCAGACCCGCATGTACACCCCCTCCAAGTGTATCCTCTGCGGGGCCTGCGTGCATTTCTGCCCTTCCGGAGCCCTCTCCATGCCCCGGCGCGGCGCTTCCGGCGGTATCCGCTGCGATGCCTCCAGGTGTACCCTCTGCGGTAAGTGCGCGGAGGTCTGCCCCACGAAAGCCGTGGAGATGGCAGCTAAGTCCTATACCGCTGAGCAGATCTACGCCGAGATAGCCAAGGAACGGCCCTTCTTCGAGTCCTCCGGCGGCGGCGTGACCTTCAGCGGGGGCGAGCCATTGTATCAGGGTGAGTCCATTATTCCCCTGCTGGACTTCATCTCAGAGGCTGCCGCCCGCGACGGGTACACCCTGCACCGTACCCTGGACACTACTCTCTTCGCTCCGGAGTCTCTGGTGCGGGGGACCCTGGGCCGATGCGAATTGTACCTGGTGGACCTCAAGCACATGGACTCAGCGGTCCACCGCCGCTGCTGCGGAGTGCCGAACGAGCCCATCCTGAGCAACCTGCGAGTGCTGGCGGAGGCCGGCGCCGACTACATCATACGTATACCTTATATAATAGGTATCAATGCGGATGAGGCCAATGTCACCGCGACGGCCGCGTTCCTCGCCTCCCTTCCCCGTCTGCCTCGCTACGTCGAACTGCTGCCGTACCACGACATAGGCAAGTCCAAACATTCCCGCATGGGGACGGTCTACAACCCGGATGCCGTGCCCATGTCCGCGCCCTCCGAGGCCGACCTGCGGGCAGCTGTGGATATATTTGCAAAATACGGTGTCCCGTCCAAGTTCTGACGGAGCACCGTATCCTTTTCTTACGGAGTACCCTCCGCTTACATAGTCATCGACTTCTGGAGCTCGCGGGCTGACTGGAGGAACTCCTCTACGTTCATCTCCTTGAAGAAGAGCAGTCCGTGAGTGGTCCTGAGCCTCGGACTGGGGTTCTGGTAGAAGAACGGCTTGCCGAGTACGTGCTGTACCTTCGAGAGCTGGTCCACCCAGATGATCTTGGCCAGGTCGCTGAACTTGCCGTCGAGCATGTAACTCGGGAAGTCGGCGTGTACCTGGGAGGCGTAGCAGTTGCAGAAGGCGTTGTCGAACACGCTCATGGCGTTGAGCGATACGGGCACGATGTGGGTGGCCTCGGAAGGGAGGAAGCGGTACCATACGTTGCGGTAGCCCCAGATCTTGAGGTTGCTCAGGTCGGCTTCCTTACCCCACTCGCGGATGGCTTCGGCGATGGCCTGGAGCACCTTGTAGTGGGTGTCGGGACCGCTGCCCTCGGGGTCGAAGGCGATGCTGATCACGGTAGGCTTGATGGTGCGCAGTTCCTCGAGGATGGGGGCCACGTCACGCTCACGGTTGGGCTGCTCGGTGAAGATATCGCCGGTGTAGAAGCCCAGGCGGAGGTGATGCACGTTCTCGTTCTTGATGCCGAAGAAGCCCCATACCAGTTCTTCCTCGAACTCGCGGATCATACCCTTGAGCAGGCGGATGTCGGCGGACATCTTCTGGCCGTCGTAGCTGCGGCGGGTCTCGTCGATGACGTCGAGTATCTTGGCTCTCAGCTCTTCCTTGCTCTTGACGCCGTAGATCTCGATGAAGTCGCGTACCAGGCGGTGGGCACGTCCCCTGCGGCGCTCCTCCATGTTGCCGGAGGCGACGTTGATCAGGGAGTGGTAGATATCCTTGTCACGTTTCTGTTTCCAGCCTTCGGTGAAGAAGTCGGGATAGTCGGTCATCTCGATCTTGCCGGCGTCCAGGAATCCGATGGTCTCCTGCAGGGCGTCGATCAGGAAGTGGTTGGTCACGGCGTTGAAGCCGGAGGTCATCACGGAGAAATGCGACTCGTTGGTCTCGTTGCGGGATACCCTGTGGATGTGGGGCAGCAGGCCCAGGAGGATATCGTCGTGGTGAGGACCGGTGTAGTAGAATGTCTGGTTGCTCCAGGTCGAGGTGCCGCGGGCTATCTTGCGGGTCAGGGAGTCGATGACGCTCTGTACGGTGTGCTCGTCCAGACCGGGAATCATGCTGCAGTACTCGTCGGCCTTGAGGTCCTCGAGGGTGATCTTGTCACCGTACTTGTTGATGCGGTTGCAGCAGTCGATGACGGCGCGGTCGGTCTTCTCCTGGGACCAGGGGGTGTCTGCGTAGTAATGGTACACTGACTCATGCAGCATCGAGGCGGCTCCGGTGGTGAGGTAGAAGCGGGCGTTGGGCAGCTTCGAGAGCACCGATGCTGGGTAGAGGTTGCAGGGAGTCTTCTCCAGCGCGTCGGCTACGACGGGGGCCTTGGCCTCTCCGGCAGCGAAGATGATGGCTACAGCCTCGGGGTCGTGGGTGATGGTCTCCAGACCGATGGTGATCACGGGCTTGATGCGGGAGATCTCGATACCTCCGAGGTCGCTTGCGGCCGCAGCCTGGGTCTCGTAGTTGGTGTGGGTAAGGCGGGTGGTGGAGTGGGGGTCGCTGCCGCGGACGTTGAATGCTATGTGCCCGTCGGGACCGATGCCTCCGAGGAAGAATCCGATACCGCCCATGTCCCTTACCTTCTGGTCGTAGGCCGCGCACCAGTTGTCAATCATGAAGATGGACTTCTGCTGCATCTCCTCGGCCGCGCTCCTGGCGTTGCGGTAGCGCAGGCTCAGGTCTATCACTCCGTCGGGGAACACCTCGGTGAAGTGCCTGCCGTCCACGAGGGGGATCTGTTCGCAGTTGATGAAGATGCCCTTGGAGGCGTCCAGGCCGAAGTCCTCGACATAGTATTTCTGCACGTAGTTGTAGAAACTGTTGTGCTGGCGGGGGTCGATCGGGTAGAACTCGTCTATCTGTACGAAGTGCAGGCCGCGCAGGTCGGGCTTCTTATTAATAAGGAGTCCGCTCTCTTCCCTGGAGGCCGCGCCTTCCTTTGTGTCCCACTCGGTCAGGACTTTCTTGACCCATGCGATGAAATACTCGGGAGTCTTGCCTGTAGGAAGGCTGATGACTCCGTCCGGATGCTCCGCCGCCCACTCCAGGAAACGGAATGCGGTGAGCTTGCCGAGCTTGGGGAAATTCTCCACTGTGATGTAGGGGATGTTGGTAGGAAATCTGTGTTTTACGTCGCCTATGTAGGCTTTTTCGACGTTTGTGAAATTATTGTTCATACCAAAATTTGTTTTTTCTGTCACAAAGATACTCAAAAAACATTTACGGGATGCTTGAAAAATTTGCAATTATTCCGAAAATTTTGCATAACTTTACAAGCGCTTAAGCGATGAAAGCATGCTCCCTTTACTTATACTATGTCCCCCAGATGTTTTCCACCGCTTCCTGCCACTGATGCATATTCCTGTCTGGCATCAACGGCTTGCAGTAACATTAGACAGGGCGACGAAAACACATTAACTTTATGAAAAAAATCTTTTTAATTGGAGCCGCCGCTCTGGGCATGTTCTTCATGACCACGTCATGTATGTATGGACAATACTGAGCCGGCAGGAATCGAAGAAATGAGGATGGCCAAGTCGGAACTCCTCCGCGCAGAGGCCCTCTACAAACAGGCTCTGGCCGCTACTGAGCAGGCTAACGCAGCTATCAAACAGGCAGATGCCGAGTATAAGGAGCTGGTGAATCAGCTCAAGGAGATTGAGGTGCAGGAGGCTCAGATAGACCTCGAGGTGTATCAGAAACAGCAGGAACTTAAACTGATAGAGCTCGAGTACGAGCATCAGGCCGCGATTGCTGAGGATTCAGCTACGATAATGCAATGGAAGAGCAAGATAGCATGGTATGAGTGGGAGATCATCAGGTGCCAGAAAGAGGCCGAAGACCTGGAAAACAAGCGTCTTGAGGCGCTGGAGCTGCACAAGGCCTATATGTACGACCTGCAGGCACTGACCGCTGAGGCTCAGCAGAGATATGAGGACGCTCTTGCCAAGATCGAGGCTGCCAGCTATGGTCTGACATCAGATGAGGAAAAGGCTCTCACCAAGATGATCAGCAATATGAAGTGGTACAGAGGAGAACTTAATAAGGCTGAGGATGCCTTGATTTCGGCGCAGAAAGCGCTGGTCGACGCCCAGTTTGCTCTTGACCGGGATACTGTCTACTATCAGACTCTTTATACCGCAGAGATAGAGGCCAATACTCAGCGCTTGGCCATCGCTCAGGAGAACCTCGAGGAGGCCAAGGCCATGGACTTCACCGACGCTGAGGCCCTCGTTGAGACCAGGGACGGTCTGGAAGAGCAGGTAGTAAGTCTCAAAGCGCAGATTGCCGAGCTGAGAAGCCAGGCCGCTTCCAGAGCTACTGCTGAGATTACACCTCTTGAGAATGAAAAACGTGTCCTGGATCAGGAGTCTGCTAACATTAATAAAGAAATAGGTAATCTTTATCTCGAAGTGGGCTATAATGGAGGTACCAATTTACCTGACCTGGACGCTCGCACTACTTTTGAAGTAGCTGTAGATGAGGTTATCGTTCCTTATGTAGCAGCTGTTTTTGAAAAATCTTTCGAGGATGCTGACATCGAACTTAAACCTGGTCAGAAACCTGATGTAGGCGACATCATCATAATCTCCGGTTTCGAGCGCGTTGACGGCGAGTGGACTCTGCCCGGAGGCGTATTCTCCTGGGAGTCGTCATATGCTGCTGCTAAGGAGATTCTCGATGGAACCGATGGTACCAACGGTCTTATGGCTGCTATCAGCAAGCTGGTTTACGATCCCGTAGGGCTTGCCAATGCCGCTATCGTGCTGTCCGAGCAGCAGAAGGAGCAGGAGAACATTACTGCTGAATACACCTACTTCCTTGGAGTATTCAACGAGGGTCTTGCCGCATTCAATACTGCTGCTGCTACTTACGGTATTACCTACGGCAGCAATGGCAAATTCGCAGTTGATCCGAAGAACAATCTTCTCTCGGCAGCTCTGAAGGCCCGTGAGGCTTACAATGAAGGAGCTGCTACAGCAACCGGAGCTACCGAGGCACAGATAGCAGCCCTCGTCAATGCTGTTTATGCCGAGCAGAATGCCCGCCAGACTCTCGTAGGAACAGCTGCTGCCAACTGGAAGGACTTCACCGTGGCAAATCTTTCCGGAACATCTCCTAAGATTACCATTCAGGATGTCCTGGATGCTCTCACTGATGCAGAGAGTAATACTGTAGAGGACAATCTGAACAATAACACATATCCTAATGCCAATGTCTCTATCGATACAGAGGATGACCTCAAGGACTTCAGTGCAGCAGCCAAGTGGGATGCTGCATCCAGGGCTCTGTATGGCCTTAAGTATGTCCGCAAAGCATTTGACGAGGCGTATGTAGGGCTCAATACTCTTTATACTATAGAGGTGGAAGTTGCTGACGTTCTTAAAGGATCCGGTAATGGGGTTTATCTTAAACCGGTGGAAGGAAAGGACGATAACGCTGTGACGAATTATTTAATAGCTTTAGGATACAAAAATGTGAATGTGAACGATATGTCTGAATTCCTCGCTACAGTGTACGCTAAGACTCTCACCCAGCCCGAAGTCGTAGCAGCTGTCAACTCGGTCATCAACGACAATTCTAAGTATAGTGATCTTGCAGCAGATCTGGATGTAGTTTATGACGGTATCCTCGAGCATGAGAAATCCAACACTGAAGCTGAAGAGGAGGTTTATGGCCAGATTCGCGATCTCTATGCCAAGCTTGATTCGATAAAGGTAGAGACTGCTGAGATTGACAGGCAGATTGCAAATATTAAACTCGATATTCAGAAGATTGCTGCTTACGAAGAGGCTTTCCCCGGAGCCGGATATTATGTCGATGCTTCTTATAGCCAGGCAGCACTTCTTAATGATCAGATAAAAGAAATAGATGCCAATAAGAAGATCCTGAACCAGGCTATAGACGCTATCAAGTTTGAGATTGATGGTAATAAAGACGTTACCGCAAATAGTCTTTTAATCACTGTTGACGGTAAGGACTACACCTCTCTTGAGGAAGCACACATTGCCTGGGTTGAGCTCCTTACAGAAAAAGTAGCTGATGCACAGAGAACTCTGTCAAAGTCTGAGGAGTATCTTGAGCGTCTTCTGAAAGAAGTTGCCGACGGAACAACAGAACTTATAGAGCTTGCTGTTGAGAAAGCTCAGAGAGCTGTTGAGGATGCTCAGCAGGATTACGACATCGCCCTCCAGCAGTTCAACTACTGGAACGAGATGATGAACCAGATGCTGGCAGCCCTTCTTGGCAACGAGGAAGTTCCTGAAAATCCTGAAGCGTAAACAGCACCTGCTATGAGAAAAAGTCTATTCATCACCATTTTCGCGCTGCTGGCCCTGACCGTCCCCGTAAAGGCTCAGTCCTACGCCATCGAGCAGCCCAAGTTCGGAGACATGCAGTTCTCCCTCCTGCTGGGCTCCTCTGGGTTCTCGCTCTACACTGAGGAACATGGCTTCGACTACCTCATGCCTTACGGAGATTATGGCTGGAACATCTGGCAGCAAGAGGACATCGGCTTCGGTCACAACCCGCTGATGTATCTCGATCTCGGAAGCATGAATAGCAACAGTATTGTCAACACGATAGGCATCCGTTATTCCTATTTCGTCCACAAGCGCTTCGATGTCAACGTGATGTTCGGCATGAACATCAACGCCACACCGAAGAAGGACTTCATCGAGGGCGACTTCGACATACCGGAAATGCCCATCCCCAACGCGCAGTACGTAGTGGGCCGTACCAATCACGTGTTCTACGTGCAGGTCGGTACGAACTTCTACTTCCTGCCTGACAACCCGCGCATCTCTCCCTATGTCGGAGTAGTGTTCGGCTACCAGTTCGCCCGTATCCAGACCATGGTGCCATACACCAGCGAGAAGACGGCGGATGGTGATCCCATCGAGCTGTACACTCCTACCTACCAGGGAGGCCAGTCATGGGCAGTGCAGGGCGGCTTCGTCGCCGGTATCGACTACCAGGTGGCCCCCGGCCTCATCCTCGGAGTCGAAGTAGCCCCCGCGATGTACCAATGCAGCGTCATGGAGCTTTATCCCACAGGTCTGACCCCCTACAGGGCCATCAACCACGACATCAAGCTCCTGACCATGCCCCGCCTCAAACTCGGATTCCGCTTCTGACAACTGTTGCAGTAGATACCCCCAAGAGCCGCCCCACCCGGAGCGGCTCTTTTTTTACCCCACCGCCACATCGCCCCTCATCCCGCACCCGTGTCCAACCCTTTCCGTGAACAGACATATTTAACGTACCGGACCATACGTCCGCCCTCTCCCGCACATTTCTTCCCACCCTCCGCACATCTTCCCACCTTCCGAAGGTGAGTAGCCTCCCTGCCACCACCAGCGGGTGTCACAAGCGGGCACCAGCGCCGGACACCATGCTCAGACGTATTCCGCATGCCTCAGTGCCCTGCCGTCGTTTGAAGTGATTCAGGAGCAGAAGTGCCCGCACGCCTTGTTTTCGTAATCGCCAGATACTCAGCGCCATGACGAGCCGGTAGGTGTACCGGTCCATTTTTAAACCGCACCTGTCCACAGGAAACTCCGGCAACACATTGATTATCAGGTTGCCTTGGTTTTGAGCCGTGCGGCCGATTCATTTTCGTTGACCTTGCGATGTCCTTCGTTCGCCCACCCCGCGATTCCATGCCATTACGGCCCGGGCAGTTCCGGCGGCATTGTGCCTACGAGGAAAATTGTCTGCACCACTTAGGTATTTCGTCCGATAATGATTAACTTTGTGGGAGTAGTATTGAGATAAAAGTGCTGTTATGGAAAATGAGTTTTGGCATGTGTGTACGAAGGGTCTGACCAGCGGGTTGATTTTCAGGAGCAGGGAGGACTATGTGTACGGAATGAACGGAGTGGCGGTGTATTCGCTGAAGTATCAGGTGGTTGTGCTGGCTTTCTGTCTGATGGACAATCATGTGCATTTTATCCTGCGCGGGGAGGAGCAGGTCTGTCGGGAGTTTATCAAACAGTATAAGGCGCGGTTGGCGACGTTGACGGATGTGTCAAAAGCGGATGTGTGCGTGAAGTGTATTGAGGGAGGTGATTATCTCATGCGTGCAATAGGGTATGTTCTGCGCAATCCTATGGCGGCCGGACTGGGTGTTCTGCCCACGACGTACAGATGGAGTTCGGCAGGTGTGTATTTCAATCCAGAGCGGGTGACCCCCGGAAGTGCATTGTCACGCGGCATGCAGACGGTCGGCGATGTCGGGGTGAGGAAGTTGAGGAGCGTACTGCGTTCCCGTTACCGTCTGCCGGATGACTATGTCCTGACGTCGGACGGGATGGTGTGCCCGGAGTGCTATGTGGACTGGCAGGCTGTCGAGGAACTTTTTGTCTACCCGGCCAGGTTGCTTTACATGATGTCTAAGAATGATGATATGGAAATGGAGCTGACGGGTGACATTCTGCGTAAGACCAAATACACCGATGCTGAGCTGCATGGCTCGGTAAGTGAGCTCTGCCGGGAGATGTTCCGCTGCGAATCCGCTGACGGCCTGTCTGTTGAGAACCGTTGTCGCCTGGCCAAGGAGTTGCGGAAACGCTATGGGTTGGGTGCCAAGCAGCTGGCCCGCCTGAGCGGTGCGAGTTATGAGGTTCTGAAGATACTTTTGTGAGGAGGAGGGGCACAGATGTCTTGTGTGCCGGGTGAGTTCCGGTCAGTGTAGCTGGGTGCCGTGCAGAATCTCTGTGTTCGTGTCGGTGGGCGGTGACGTGGTCCTCCCTCCTGGGTAAACCATGTTGGCAGGCCGCGACGGCTGACCGTGGTGGCTGGCCGTGGTGGCTGACCCCGATGGCTGACCGCAGTGGTTGACCCCGATGGCTGACCGTGGTGGCTGGTTCATACCGGATTCCTCTGTTGAATGACTTCGTATGGCAGTGTTTCGGGGCTGAGTCTGATGTCGAAGTGATGCAGGAGTAGAAGTGCCCGCGCACCCTGTTTGCGTAATCGTCAGATACTCAGCGCTATGTCGAGCCGATAGGTGTACCGGTCAGTTTTAAAACCGTACCTGTCCACGGGGTGTTTCGGCAACATGCTGATTATCAATTTATCATGGTTTTGGTCCGTGCGACCGATTCTTTTTCGTTATCAAACTCAAAACACCAAAGGCCGGACAACGGACATCGAGCGCTGAGCACCGAACGTCGGAGCCTGGGCACCATCACCGGACACCACCACCCGACGGCGGCAGCCGTCAGCGTGCCCCGTCACCGCCACCCTCCGTCACCGCTGTCCTCCGTCACCGCCGCACCTCACCCCCGTGTCCAAAACACCCTTCCCGAAAATGTTTATATTTTCTTAAGCGCCTGACCGACCGTTGCTTGACCTTCAAAAAGTCCGGTCGAAAATGCAGTAAAAATTTTTCAAAAAAACTTCAAAAAAGTTTGGTGTTAAAGGAATTTGTAATATCTTTGCAGCCCCGTTTAATGGGAGAACTATAATTAGTTGACTGGAAATAATAGACTTACAAAAAGTATAGACAATGTTACAACCAAAGAAAACCAAGTTCAGAAGGCAGCAGAAAGGCCGTATGAAGGGTAATGCCCACCGCGGCACCGAGCTTTCCTTCGGCTCTTTCGGCATCAAGACCCTCGAGTCGGCATGGCTCACAGGTCAGCAGATAGAGGCTGCCCGTCAGGCTGTAGTGCGTTACATGAAACGTGAAGGTAAGATTTGGATTCGCGTTTTCCCTGACAAACCTTACACAAAGAAACCGGCTGAGGTACGTATGGGTAAAGGTAAAGGTAATCCCGAGGGATTCGTAGCTCCCATCACTCCCGGCCGCATGCTCATCGAAGCAGAGGGTGTGCCTTTGGAAGTCGCCAAGGAGGCTCTCCGTCTCGGAGCGCAGAAGCTGCCTGTAACCACCAAGTTCGTGGTCCGCAGAGATTATGTTGAACAGTAATAAACCGGAGGAGAAGAAATGAAACCCAAGGAAATCAGAGAAATGTCTATCAAGGACCTGCGCGAGCGCATCGAGACCGAGAAGGCCAACCTGGCGCAGATGAAGATCAACCATGCCGTCTCCCCCATTGAGGATACCTCAAAGATCAGAAAGGCAGGAAAGGACATAGCCCGTATGCTCACCATCCTGACTGAAAAGGAAAACCAGGCAAAAGCAGAGTAACAGTTATGGAAAGAAATTTACGCAAGGAAAGAATCGGGGTGGTGGTCAGCAACAAGATGGACAAGTCCATCATCGTGGCTGTAAGAGTTAAGGAAAAACACCCTGTTTACGGCAAGTTCGTGAACAAGACCACCAAGTTCGTCGCTCATGACGAGAAGAACACATGCGACGAAGGCGATACAGTCCGCATCATGGAGACACGTCCCCTGAGCAAGACCAAACGCTGGAGATTAGTAGAAATCGTAGAAAAAGTGAAGTAAAATGATACAACAGGAATCACGTTTAATGGTAGCTGACAACAGCGGAGCAAAAGAGGTCCTCTGCATCCGTGTACTCGGAGGTACCCGCCGCCGTTATGCCAGCGTCGGCGACAAGATCGTAGTCGCTGTCAAGAGCGCTATCCCCGGCGGTGACGCCAAGAAGGGATCGGTATCCAAGGCCGTTGTAGTGCGCACCAAGAAAGAGATCCGTCGTGCCGACGGCTCGTACATCCGTTTTGACGACAATGCCTGCGTGCTTTTGAACAACCAGGGTGAGGTCCGCGGAACACGTATCTTCGGCCCCGTTGCCCGTGAGCTGCGCGACAACTACATGAAGATTGTCTCTCTTGCACCCGAGGTACTTTAATATATAGGAGGCACAGACATGAACAAGAAATTGCATATCAAGAAAGGAGACATGGTCTACGTGAACGCCGGCAATGACAAGGGCAAGACCGGAAAGGTTCTCGAGATCATCACCAAGAAGGACCGCGCCATCGTAGAGGGTGTGAACATGGTGAGCAAGCACACCAAGCCCAATGCAAAGCATCCTCAGGGCGGTATTATCAAACAGGAAGCCGGAATTCATATTTCCAACCTCCAGGTAGTGGATCCCGCCAAGGGAGGTCCCACCAGGATCGGCCGCCGCATGGGCGAGAATGGAAAGTTGGTCCGTTACGCTAAAAAATCAGGAGAGGAGATCAAATAATGGCAAAGAAAAAAGTAGAAGAGACCAAGCAGGAACAGCACGTGAGCTTGGCAGGATACGTTCCTAATCTTCAGAAGAAATACAAAGAGGAAATCGTGGCCAAGCTCCAGAAGGAGTTCGGTTTCGCAACTGTAATGCAGGTGCCCAAGCTGGTGAAGATCACCCTCAACCAGGGTATCGGCGACGCTACCGGAGACAAGAAGCTCGTGGAGGTCGCTCAGCAGGAGCTCACCGCCATCGCAGGACAGAAGGCCGTGACCACTTATTCCAGAAAGGATATCTCCAACTTCAAGCTCCGTCGCGGCACCGCCATCGGAGTGAAGGTTACCCTCAGGGGCGCCCGCATGTATGAGTTCCTCGAGAGGCTCATCGCAGTATCCCTGCCCCGTATCCGTGACTTCAACGGTATCAACGAGAAGTTCGACGGCCGCGGTAACTACACCCTCGGTATCAAGGAGCAGATCATCTTCCCCGAGATCGACATCGACAAGATCACCAAGATCTTCGGCCTCGAGATTACCTTTGTAACCTCCACAGAGAAGGATGAGGAGGCTCATGCACTTCTCCGTGAGTTCGGACTGCCTTTTAAGAACAAAAAATCGTAATTAGAAGATATGGCAAAAGAATCAATGAAGGCTCGCGAAGTGAAACGTGCGAGATTGTGCGCTAAATACGCAGAAAAACGTAAAGCTCTCAAGGAAGCCGGCGACTGGGCCGCTCTCGACAGACTCCCCAAGAACTCGAGTCCCTGCCGTCAGCACAACCGTTGCTCCATCACCGGACGTCCCAAAGGCTACATGCGTGTTTTCGGCATCAGCCGTATTCAGTTCAGGGAAATGGCAAGTAAAGGTCTGATTCCCGGAGTAAGAAAAGCTTCCTGGTAGAAGAAATCAAACAAATTAATTTATAAACCATTGGATATCGGGCGCCGGAAGGCGTCGAACCACTAAAACAAAACAAACAAATGACTGATCCAATAGCAGATTACCTGACGAGAGTCAGAAACGCGTATCTCGCAAAGCACAAGATCGTTGAGATTCCCGCGTCCAAGATGAAGATGGAGATCACCCGCATCCTCCATGAGAAGGGATACATCCTCAGCTACAAGCTGGTCGAGGGTACTCCCTACAACACCATCAAGATAGCCCTGAAGTATCATCCCACGACAAAGCAGGCGGCTGTCAAGAAGATTCAGAGAGTTTCCAGCCCCGGTCTGAGAAAGTACGTAGGCGTAGAGGATATGCCCCGCGTGCTCAACGGCATGGGTATCGCCATTCTCTCTACTTCGAAGGGAATCATCACCGACAAGGAAGCCAAGGATATGAACGTCGGCGGCGAGGTGCTCTGTTATGTTTATTAATGTTAAAAAAGTAAGATTACAATGTCAAGAATTGGAAAATTGCCTGTACACCTGCCGCAGGGCGTGACCGCAACGGTCGGCGCCGACAATGTGGTACTGGTTAAAGGACCGCTCGGACAACTGAGTCAGAAGGTTGATCCTGACATCAAAGTATCCGTTGAAGGGAATACTATTACGGTAACACGTCCCACGGACCAGCCCCGTCACCGTTCCCTGCACGGACTCTACCGCGCACTCATCAACAACATGGTTACCGGTGTCTCCACCGGCTTCACCATCAAGCAGGAACTCATCGGTGTCGGTTACCGCGTGGAGGTAAAGGGCCAGATCCTGGAGCTCGCTCTCGGATACTCCCACGACATCCACTTCATGCTCCCCTCGGAGATCAAGGCCGAGGCTGAGCCTGTAAAGAAGGGACAGAACCCTGTTCTTGTTCTCAAGAGCTGCGACAAGCAGCTGCTCGGCCAGGTAGCCGCCAAGATCCGCTCTATGCGCGCTCCCGAGCCTTACAAGGGTAAAGGTATCAAGTTCGTAGGCGAACAGCTCCGCCGCAAGGCCGGTAAGTCCGCAGGCGCTAAATAATTAGGAGGATAGGAATATGGCAATGACTAAAATACAGAGAAGACAGAGAATACGCTACCGCATCCGCAAGGTCGTAAACGGTACTCCCGAGAGACCCAGGATGTCTGTATTCAGAAGCAACAAGCAGATCTACGTACAGGTGATCGACGACACCAAGGGCATCACCCTCGTGTCCGCAGGCTCCACCGACAAGTCTCTTGCAGAGGCTGTAAAGGGCAAGACCGCTACTGAGGTGGCTGCTCTGGTCGGCAAGCTCATCGCCGAGCGTGCTGTAGAGAAGGGTATCTCCACCGTCTCTTTCGACCGCGGAGGCTACCTCTATCACGGAAGAGTTAAAAGTTTGGCAGACGCAGCCCGCGAGGGCGGTCTTAAATTCTAAGAGACTATGGCAGATATCAACGTAAAGAAAGTAAAGACCACCGATCTGGAACTCAAGGACAGATTGGTAGCAGTACAGAGGGTTACCAAGGTAACCAAGGGCGGACGCCACTTCAGCTTCGCCGCTATCGTAGTAGTGGGCGACGAGAAGGGTGTGGTAGGCTATGGTCTCGGAAAGGCCAACGAAGTTACCACCGCTATCTCCAAGGGTATTGAGGACGCCAAGAAGAACCTCGTAAAAGTACCTCTGAACAAGAGGACCATCCCTCACGAGCAGGAGGCCAAGTTCGGCGGTGCCAGAGTGTTCATGAAACCCGCAGCTCCCGGTACCGGAGTAAAGGCCGGTGGTGCGATGCGTGCCGTGTTCGAGTCTGTAGGCGTTCAGGACGTGCTGGCTAAGTCCAAGGGCTCGTCCAACCCTCACAACCTGGTTAAGGCCACCATCGCTGCCCTCGCAGAGCTCCGCGATGCATATACTGTGGCAGGTGTCCGCGGTATCCCCATGCAAAGAGTATTTAAAGGATAAGGAGGCAAGACTATGGCAAAAGTTAAAGTTACTCAGATCAAGAGCAAGAACGGCTCGACCCAGAGGCAGAGGGCCAACCTCGAGTCTCTCGGACTGCGCCGCATGCACCAGTCGGTGGAGATAGAGCTGACTCCCGTGACCAACGGTATGATCCAGAAGGTTCTCCATCTTGTAAAAGTAGAAGAGATTAACTAACTAGTAAGGTAAAAAGAGATGAAACTACATAATTTACAACCTGCAGAGGGCTCCCGCAAGAATGTTAAGCGCGTAGGCCGCGGCGAAGGCTCCGGCCACGGCGGACAGTCCACACGCGGTATGAACGGCGCCAAGTCCCGCTCCGGTTACCGTCACAAGATCGGATTCGAGGGCGGCCAGATGCCTATCCAGAGGCGTCTGCCCAAGTTCGGATTCAAGAATCCCACCAGAGTGGAATACAAGGCCGTGAACCTCTCCACCCTTCAGACTCTGAGCGAGAAGAGGAACATTACCGTGATTGACTTCGATACACTCGTATCCGCCGGTCTCGTTTCCAAGAACGACAAGGTGAAGATTCTCGGCAACGGTGAGCTCACCGCCAAGCTGGAGGTTACCGCCGACGCATTCTCCAAGACAGCCAAGGAGAAGATCGAGGCCCTCGAAGGCAAGGCTATCGTACTCTAATAAGTAAAGCGGCCGATGAAAAGATTTATTCAGACAATCAAGAATATCTTCAAGATTGAAGAGCTGAGGAAAAGGTTGGGATATACCTTTCTCCTCTTGCTTGTGTACCGTCTCGGATGCTTCATTGTAGTGCCGGGTATCGACCCGACCAAGCTGCAGGAGCTCGAGGCTCAGGCGTCCACAGGCCTCCTCAGTCTGTTGGATATGTTTTCCGGCGGCGCTTTCGGCAACGCTTCCATCTTCGCGCTGGGAGTGATGCCGTACATCTCCGCATCCATCGTCATCCAGCTTCTGGGTGTGATGGTCCCCTACTTCCAGAAGATGCAGAGAGAAGGGGAGAGCGGACGTAGAAAAATGAACCAGTGGACACGCTATCTCACAATTGTAATCCTTTTGCTTCAAGGACCTGCGTACATTACCAACCTTCACGCACAATTGCCCGCAGATGCGTTCTTAGTACAGGGTTTCGGATTCAACATCTTCGCTACTATCGTGCTGATGGCAGGTACGATGTTCGTGATGTGGCTCGGCGAGCGCATTACCGACAGGGGTATCGGTAACGGTATCTCCCTGATCATTATGGTCGGTATCATCGCCCGTCTGCCCTTCGCCGTATTCGCTGAAGCCGCACAGAGATTCAACCAGACCAATGGTGGAGCTCTCATGTTCCTCATTGAGATAGTGATTCTCTTCCTCGTCTTCATTGCCACCATCGCACTCGTACAGGGACAGCGCAAAGTCCCCGTGCAGTATGCCAAGAGAGTGGTCGGAAACCGTCAGTACGGTGGAGTCCGTCAGTATATACCTCTGAAAATAAACGCGGCCGGCGTAATGCCGATTATTTTCGCCCAGGCACTGATGATGTTCCCGCTCCTCCTCTCGCGTTTCGACGCCTCACAGGGACTTGCGGCTACATTGAGCGACTATACCGGATTCTGGTACAACTTCATCTTCGCCTTCCTCGTAGTGGCCTTCACTTACTTCTACACAGCAGTAACCGTGAACCCCACCATGATGGCTGAGGAGATGAAGAAGAACGGCGGATTCATCCCCGGAGTGAAGCCCGGAAAGAAGACAGCCGACTACCTCGATGCAATCATGTCGCGTATCACTCTGCCCGGATCCCTTTTCCTGGCTATCGTGGCGATACTTCCGGCATTTGCGATGATGTTCGGGATAAACAACCAGTTCTCGCAGTTCTACGGCGGAACCTCGCTGCTTATCCTTGTAGGCGTAGTGCTCGATACCCTGCAGCAGATTGAGTCGCATCTGCTCATGAGGCACTACGACGGTTTGATGAAGACCGGACGTCTTAAAGGCCGTTCGGGAATGTAATTCTCAAAAAGTTCTTTGAGTATGATAAGAATAAAATCCGAAGAAGAAATCGAGATTCTCAGAGAGAATGCGATCCTCGTCTCCAAGACGTTGGCGGAAGTCGGCAAGCACGTAGCTCCCGGTGTCACCACCATGCAGCTTGACAAGATCGCCGAGACTTTTATCCGTGACAACGGCGCGGAGCCGGGCTTCTTGGGATACGGCGGCTTCCCCTATACACTCTGTCTGTCCGTCAACGACGTCGTGGTCCACGGTTTTCCGTCAGACTACAAGCTCCGCGAGGGCGACATAGTGTCCGTCGACTGTGGAACTATATACAAGGGTTACTACGGTGACTCCGCGTACACCTTCCCTGTCGGGGAGGTGGACGAGGAGACCGCAACTCTCCTGAGAGTCACCAAGGAATCCCTGTATCGCGGCATAGAGAAGGCAGTCGCGGGCAATAGGATAGGGGACATCGGCCATGCCATCCAGTCATACACCGAAGGCTTCGGTTTCTCGGTGGTCCGCGAGATGGTAGGACACGGAATCGGAAAGGACATGCACGAGCATCCCGAGGTTCCGAACTACGGCAAGGCGGGCACCGGAAAGAAGCTGGTGAAGGGTATGACTATCTGCATCGAGCCGATGATCAACGCCGGAGGCAAAGCGATTTACCTCCACGAGAACGGATGGGCTGTCAGCACCTGTGACAAGAAGAAGTCAGCCCACTTCGAGCTCACGGTCGCCGTCGGGGACGAGAAAGCCGATATTCTGTCTACTTTTGACTTTATAGAAGGTAAGAGACAATATTAAGTTGTAAGAGACAAGTACTTATGCCCAAACAAGCTGCTATAGAAAAGGATGGAACTATAATCGAGGCCCTCTCCAACGCCATGTTCCGCGTGGAGCTGGACAACGGCCATGTAATTATAGCCCACATCTCCGGCAAGATGCGCATGCACTACATCCGTATCCTGCCCGGCGACAAGGTCAGAGTAGAGATGTCCCCTTATGATTTATCAAAAGGAAGAATTTCTTTCAGGTACAAATAAAAATTTACGACAATGAAAGTTAAAGCATCCATCAAGAAGCGCAGCGAGGATTGCAAAATAGTAAAGCGCAAAGGCCGCCTTTATGTCATCTGCAAAAAGAATCCTAAGTTCAAGATGCGCCAGGGATAATTAAATGTGTAAAACAAATAAAAAAGTAATATAGTATGGCACGTATAGCCGGTGTAGATTTACCTAAAAACAAAAGAGGAGAGATAGGTCTTACCTATATCTACGGTATCGGCCGTAGTTCCGCCCGTAAGATCCTCACCGATTGCGGTATCGACTTCGACACCAAGGTGAGCGAGTGGAACGACGACCAGATCGCAGCGATCAGGTCCACTATCGCTGAGCACTACAAGATCGAGGGTGAACTTCGTTCATCCGTTCAGATGAACATCAAGCGTCTGATGGATATCGGATGCTACAGAGGAATCCGTCACCGTATCGGACTCCCCGTACGCGGACAGAGCACCAAGAACAACGCCCGTACACGTAAGGGTAAGAAGAAGACGGTGGCCAACAAGAAAAAAGCAACTAAGTAACAAGTAACTGAATATGGCAAAGAAATCTGGAACAACCAATAAGAAGAGAGTCGTAAAGGTTGACGCCTACGGCGAGGCACACATCTCCTCGACTTTCAACAATGTGATCGTAACCATGACCAACAGTCTCGGTCAGGTTATCAGTTGGTCTTCGGCCGGCAAGATGGGATTCCGCGGTTCCAAGAAGAACACTCCCTATGCCGCGCAGGTAGCAGCAGCTGACGCCGCAAAGGTTGCTTACGACTTGGGTTTACGCAAGATCAAGGCATATGTCAAAGGTCCCGGCGCGGGCCGCGAGTCTGCGATCCGCACCATCCATGGAACCGGTATTGAAGTTACCGAGATTGTCGACGTGACACCGCTTCCTCACAATGGATGCCGTCCCAAAGGACGCCGTAAAGTATAATTTGGTATAGAACAAAAGAGAAGATTAAAAGTTAAGAATTATGGCAAGATATACAGGACCTACCACAAAGATAGCCCGCAAGTTCGGTGAACCGATCTACGGTCCGGATAAGTATTTCGAGAAGAAAAACTATCCTCCCGGACAGCACGGAATGGCCAAGAAACGCAAGAAAATCTCCGAGTACGGAAACCAGCTCAAGGAGAAGCAGAAGGTTAAATATACCTACGGCGTTCTCGAGAGACAGTTCCGTAACACATACGCCAAGGCCCGCAGGATGCAGGGACGTACAGGTGAGAACCTCCTGATGCTTCTCGAGTCCCGTCTGGACAACATCGTATACCGCATGGGTATCGCTCCCACACGTGCTGCCGCACGCCAGCTCGTGTCGCACTGCCACATCGTCCTCAACGGCGAGGTGTGCAACGTGCCCTCCACCATCGTTAAGCCCGGTGCTGTCGTAGGTGTGCGCGAGAGGTCCAAGAGCCTCGAGGTTATCCAGAACAGCGTGGCCGATACCTGCAAGTACGCATGGATCGAGTGGAACCGCGCCGACCTTTCCGGCAAGTTCCTCAATCTCCCCGAGAGAACTGAGATACCTGAGAATATCAACGAGCAGCTGATCGTCGAACTGTACTCTAAATAATAAATGACGTCATGGCAATTTTAGCATTTCAGAAACCGGACAAAGTAATAATGCTCGAATCTACCGATACTTTCGGAAAGTTCGAGTTCCGCCCGCTGGAACCCGGATACGGGATTACAATAGGCAATGCCCTGCGCAGGGTCCTGTTGTCCTCGTTGGAGGGATTTGCCATTACATCCGTAAGGATTGAAGGGGTGAGTCATGAGTTTGACACTATCCCCGGAGTCATTGAGAGTGTAGTAGACATCATTCTTAATCTCAAGCAGGTACGTTTCAAGAGAGAGGTCAAGGAAGAGGAGGCTGAGACCGTAAGTTTCACCGTGACCGGCAAGCAGGAGTTCACCGCTGAGGATATCTCCAAGAGCCTCTGCAACTTCTCGGTCCTCAACCCCCAGCTGCACATCTGCTCCATGGAGCCTACCGTGAAGCTCTCTGTGGAGCTCCACATCGGCAAGGGCCGCGGATATGTGCCTTCGGATGAGAATAAGGTGGATTCAGCCCCTATGGGAACCATTCCTATCGACTCGATATTCACTCCCATCAAGAATGTAAATTATTCTGTGGAGGACTACCGTGTCGAGCAGAAGACCGACTACGACAAGCTGAACCTCGAGATCACCACCGACGGATCAATCCATCCTAAGGATGCACTGACCGAGGCCGCCAAGATTCTCATCTACCACTTCATGCTCTTCTCCGATGAGAAGATATCCCTGGAGACACCTCCTGAAAAGAGCGCACCCGAGGCTCTCGACGAGGAAGCTCTGCGCATGAGGCACCTGCTGCTTACCAAACTTTCCGACATGGAGCTCTCCGTAAGGGCTCTCAACTGTCTGAAGGCAGCCAACATCGAGACTTTTGCGGACCTGGTTTCCCACCAGAGAGCAGAACTCATCCGTTTCAGGAACTTCGGCAAGAAGTCCATGAACGAGATAGATGTCCTGATGGACAGAGTGAAGCTCAATTTCGGAATGGATGTAAGCAAATACAATATTGAAGTAAAAAAGAAACCTGAAGTAGATAATAACAATGAGGCACAATAGGACAATCAATCATTTAGGACGCAAGAGCGGTCACCGCAAGTCGATGCTCGCCAACATGGCCTGCTCGCTGATTCTCCACAAGAGGATTGAGACCACCGTCGCAAAGGCCAAGGCTCTCAGAGTGTATGTAGAGCCCCTGATCACCAAGTCGAAGGATGACTCCACCCACTCCCGCCGTACTGTCTTCGCTTACCTGAAGCAGAAAGAGGCCGTGACAGAGCTCTTCCGCAACGTGGCTCCCAAGATCGCCGACCGTCCCGGCGGATACACCCGCATCATCAAGACCGGCTTCCGTCAGGGCGATGCCGCTGACATGGCGTTCATCGAGCTGGTAGACTTCAACGAGGCAGCTCTCGGAACAACCAAGGCCGCTGAGAAGAAGACCTCTACCCGCCGCAGCCGCAAGAAAGCCGCTCCCAAGGCAGAGGCAGCACCCGCTGCAGAAGTACCTGCAGCCGAGGAGGCTCCCAAGGCCGAGTAATTCCGGCAGTCCTGACAGTAGAAAAGCCGTTCTCTTACGAAGAGCGGCTTTTTTTGTGTACATTTGCCGTCATGAAGATAGACAGGAACGACATAGTGCTGTCGCTCGGCTCTTGTTTCTCTGCGGAGATGGGCCGGAGGATGGCGGTTTCGGGGATGGAAGTGTGCTGCAATCCCTTCGGGGTGCTGTACAATCCTGCATCTGTCGCTTCGTCGCTGCTGCGCCTGGCGGACGGACGGCCGTTCGGACCGGAGGATGTCATACCGCGGGATACCAATCCGGTGCGGGAGGGGCGGCCTCGGAAAGCTGTTTCGCCGGAACACCGTCCCATTGCCCCCGAAGGCGGAGGCTACGTCTCATTCTGGCATCATGGCACATTTGCCCGTAAGACTCCCGAAGAGTTCCTGGAGTATGCCAATGCAGCTTTGGCAGAAGCCTCCTCCGCTTTCCACAAGGCCGGAACGGTCATAATAACTTTCGGTACTGCCTGGGTTTTCCGACACATTGAACGGGACATGATCGTGTCGAACTGCCACAAGCATCCGGCGTGGGAGTTTCGCCGCGAGCGCCTTGACGTCGAAGACATCGTTTCCCTTTGGTCGCCCATCCTCGAGCGCTTCAGTGACAGGCATTTTATCCTGACTGTCTCGCCCATCCGCCACCTCAAGGACGGCCTGCACGGCAACCAGCTGTCCAAGGCCACCCTCCTCCTGGCCGAGGACATCCTCGTCCGAACTTGTCCCAACGCTGAGTATTTTCCCTCCTACGAAATCATCATTGACGAGCTCCGCGACCGCACCTGGTTCGAGACCGACGGCGCCCACCCCACGCAGGCCGCCGTAGATATCGTCTGGGACCGCTTTAAGAATGCCATGCAGATTTTGTAGAAGATTCGTAGAAAAATACTATTTTTGCCGTTTGGAAAACACTCTAAAATACTAAAGATATGAAACGCATATTGGTAATCGGCGCCGGCGGACAGATCGGCACCGAACTGGTTCCCCACCTCCAGAAAGTATATGGGCATGATAATGTTATCGGTGCTGACCTCAAGGACGAGGCTGTCGCCAAGATCGGCTCATACGCCAGGGCCATCAAACTCGATGCCCTCGACTTCAATGCTTTCGGACAGGCTGTGAAGGACAATAACATAGATGCCATCTTCAACCTCGTAGCCCTTCTCTCCGCTACCGGTGAGAAGAACCCTGAGCTTGCATGGAAGATCAACATGGGTGCTCTGGTCAATTCCCTGACCCTCGCCAAGGAGTTCAAGACCGCAGTCTTTACCCCCAGTTCCATCGGAGCCTTCGGTGTCAGCACTCCCCACGACAAGACTCCTCAGGATACAGTCATGAGACCTGACACCATCTATGGTGTGTGCAAGGTGACGGGTGAGCTCCTCTCCGATTATTACTACCACCGTTTCGGCGTGGATGCCAGAAGCGTGCGCTTCCCCGGCATCATCTCCAACGGCTGCCTGCCCGGCGGCGGTACCACTGACTACGCAGTGGAGGTATTCTACGAGATACTCAAGACTGGACACTATACCTGTCCTATTCCCGAGGACTCTTACATGGACATGCTCTACATGCCTGACGCACTGAACGCAGTGGTGCAGCTCATGGAAGCCGACCCTTCCAAGCTGAAACACCGCAACAGCTTCAACATCACCTGCATGAGCTTCTGCCCGAAGGAACTGTTTGCCAAGATCAAGGAGCGCATCCCTTCTGCTACATTCGACTACAATGTAGACCCTGTGAAGGCCGCCATCGCCGACTCATGGCCCAACATGATGGACGACAGCTGCGCCCGCGAGGAGTGGGGCTGGAATCCCCAGTGGCACATCGACGCCATGGTGGACGACATGCTCAAGGCCATCGGAGCAAAGCTCGGCAAATAAATGAAGTTCGAGCTGCTTAAGACAGACCCTGCGTCCAACGCACGCAGAGGACGGATCCGGACGGACCACGGGACCATAGAGACACCGATCTTTATGCCCGTGGGTACCGTCGGTTCTGTTAAAGGAGTGTACCACAGGGATCTGAAAGCCGATATCGGGGCTCAGATTATCCTGGGCAATACCTATCATCTCTATCTGCGGCCCGGCCTGGAGACTCTCCGCATGGCCGGAGGTCTGCATAAGTTCGCAGGCTGGGACCGCCCGATACTGACCGACAGCGGTGGCTTTCAGGTATTTTCCCTGGCTGACAGTAGGAAACTGACCCCCGAGGGCTGTACCTTCCGCTCCCACATCGACGGCTCGGCCCACAGTTTCACCCCTGAAAACAATGTGGACACCCAGCGCATCATCGGAGCCGACATCATCATGGCCCTCGACGAGTGCACTCCCGGTGATGCTGACAGGAATTATGCCCGCAAGTCCCTGGACCTGACTGAGCAGTGGCTGAAGAGGGGCATCGCCCGCTTCCGGGAGACAGAGCCGCTGTACGGTTACTCCCAGGCATTTTTCCCCATAGTCCAGGGATGCGTCTATCCGGACCTGAGGGTCGAGGCTGCAGAGAACGTGGCCTCGTATGACTGCGAGGGCTATGCTATCGGAGGGCTTTCCGTGGGAGAGCCTACCGATGTGATGTATGAGATGATAGAAGTGGTCCATCCCGTCCTTCCGCAGGACCGGCCGCGCTATCTGATGGGAGTGGGGACTCCCGAGAACCTGCTGGAGGGCATAGCCCGCGGCATCGACATGTTCGACTGCGTGATGCCCACCCGCAACGGACGCAACGGCATGCTGTTCACCTGGGAGGGGAGGATGAACATGCGCAACAAGAAGTGGGAGAGGGATTTCTCCCCGATCGACCCTCATGGCACGTCCTTTGTGGACACCGCCTATACGAAGGCCTACCTGAGGCATCTCTTCGTGGCCGGGGAGATGCTGGCCGCCCAGATAGCCAGCGAGCACAACCTGGCTTTCTATCTGGACGTGGTGGCCCAGGCAAGGAAGCATATCGAGGCAGGCGATTTCCTGTCATGGAAGGAGGCCGCGGTGAGGCGGCTGCAGAACAGACTGTAGAACACACGAAGAAGAACAGGCAGACTGACGATGAATCTCAACACCTTCAGAATACGCTTACTGGACCGCTACATCATCAGGAAGTTCATAGGAACTTTCTTCGTGGCCCTGCTGCTCATCATCGTCATAGTGATTATCTTCGACATCAGTGAGAAGATAGATGACTTCGTGGACAAGGAGGCGACCCTCCATGCGATAATCTTCGACTACTATCTCAATTTCATCCCGTACTTCATCAATATGTTCAGCCCGCTGTTCGTCTTCATCACCGTGATATTCTTCACGTCCAAGCTGGCGGGCAACAGCGAGATCATAGCGATGCTCTCGGGCGGGGTGAGCTTCGGCAGGCTGATGTACCCGTACTTCCTGTCGGCTCTGTTCATAGCCCTGATGAGCCTGTCGCTCAATCTGTTCGTCATACCCAGCGCCAATGAGCGGCGCCTGGCTTTCGAGGAACAGTACATCAAGGGGCAGAAGTTCTACAATACCAACCGTAACATCCATTACCAGATAGCTCCCGGGGAATTTGTCTACGTCGAGTCCTTCAGCACGTGGAACAACACGGCCTATAAGTTCACCCTGGAGAGCATAGAGGACAGTCACCTGGTCTCCAAGCTCTCGGCCGAGAGTGCGGCATGGGACAGTACATCCGGCAGCTGGCGGCTGAAAAACTACGTAATCCGTGACTACACTACCTCCAGGCAGAGGATTGTAGCCCAGGGAAAGGAACTGGATACTGTGATCCGCCTGACCGTAGATGATTTCTACCGGAGGGAAAATACTGTGGAGACCCTTACCTACAATGAACTTGACGAGCTTATAGAGATGCAGCGCATGAGAGGGGACAGCATGGTGAAATACTCCCTTATCGAGAAGCATACCCGCTTCGCAGTGCCCTTCTCCGCCTTTATCCTCACCCTGATAGGAGTCTCCCTCTCCTCCAAGAAGCGACGCGGGGGCATAGGCCTGAACCTGGGAGTGGGCATTGCCCTGAGTTTCTCCTACATCCTCTTCCTGCGCTTCAGCCAGATGTTCGTCATCACAGATACCCTGCCGCCGTGGCTGGCCATGTGGCTGCCGAACATCCTCTACGCGGTGATAGCGGCCGTCCTTTACCGCATCGCGCCGAAATAGTGTGTATTATTTATTGTATATTTGCGACTTTGTACTGATCAGTTACGCTATATGACATCGAAAGAGATTAGAAAACAGTTCCTGGACTTCTTCGCCTCGAAGGGCCACAGGATTGTGCCCTCTGCCCCTATGGTGGTAAAGGGGGACCCCACGCTCATGTTCACCAACGCCGGTATGAACCAGTTCAAGGACTGGTTCCTCGGCAATACACCCATACTTTACCCTAGGGTGGCGGACAGCCAGAAGTGCCTCAGGGTAAGCGGAAAACACAATGACCTCGAGGAGGTGGGCCACGACTCCTACCATCACACCATGTTCGAGATGCTGGGCAACTGGAGCTTCGGCGACTACTTCAAGAAAGAGGCCATAGCCTGGGCCTGGGAGCTGCTGACGCAGGTCTACAGGCTCGACCCGGAGCGTCTCTATGCCACTGTCTGCGAAGGCAGCCCTGAGGACGGACTGGGTGCGGACGAAGAGGCTCTGGATATCTGGAGGCAGTATCTGCCTGAGGACAGGATACTTTACGGCTGCAAGAAGGACAATTTCTGGGAGATGGGCGACACCGGCCCCTGCGGCCCCTGCAGCGAGATACACATCGACCTGCGCGACGAGGCCGACCGCAAGGCGGTGCCCGGCCGGGACCTGGTCAACCAGAGCGACCCCCTGGTAATCGAGATATGGAACCTCGTGTTCATCCAGTACAACCGCAAGGCTGACGGTACCCTCGAGCAGCTGCCCCTGCATCACGTGGACACCGGCATGGGCTTCGAGCGCCTGGTGATGGCCGTCAACGGCAACAAGAGCAACTACGACGGGGACATGTTCCAGGACATAATCGCCAGGATAGGCGAGCTCTCGGGGCATAAGTACGGAGCTGAGTCGGAGGACGTGGATGTCGCCATGAGAGTAGTCGCCGACCACATCAGGGCCATCTCCTTCTCCATAGCCGACGGTCAGCTGCCCTCCAACGTCAAGGCCGGCTACGTCATCCGCCGCATCCTGCGCCGTGCAGTGCGCTACGGCTACACCTTCCTGGGCTTCAACGAGCCTTTCCTGTGCCGTCTCGTACCGGTGCTGGTCGATGTCATGGGCGAGGCCTATCCCGAGCTGGCCAGGCAGCAGACTCTTATCGAGAATGTTATCCGGGAGGAGGAGGAAGCCTTCCTGCGTACCCTCGCCAAGGGTATCGGCCTGATCAACACTATCATGGAGCGTAACTCCGATACCAGGCGGATATCCGGCAAGGATGCCTTCACCCTCTACGACACCTACGGTTTCCCGATCGACCTTAGCGAGCTGATAGCCCGCGAGCACGGATACAGCATCGACCTGGAGGAGTTCGAGGTAGAGCTGGGCAAGCAGAAAGCCAGGGCCCGCAACGCCGCAGCCGTGGAGGCCGGGGACTGGGTGGTGCTCACCGATACCGACGAGCACTCCTTCGTGGGCTACGACCTGCTGGAGACCGACGTGCAGATAGTCAAGTACCGCACTGTCAAGACCAAGGGCAAGGAGGTCTATCAGCTCGTCTTCGACCGCACTCCCTTCTATGCCGAGAGCGGCGGACAGGTCGGGGACTGCGGATACATCGTATCTCCTTCCGGCGAGAAGATCAGCATCGTCAATACTATAAAGGAAAATAACCTCAGCATCCATATCGCCGACCGCATCCCCTCGGAGCCCGAGGCCGGCTTCCACGCTGTGGTGGACGGGCAGAAGCGTCAGGAGACGGCCAACAACCACTCGGCCACCCACCTCCTGCACCAGGCCCTGCGCTCCGTACTCGGAACCCACATCGAGCAGAAGGGCTCGTATGTCTGCCCCGCCTATTTCAGGTTCGACTTCTCCCACTATGAGAAGGTCTCTCCGGAGAAGCTGCGCGAGGTGGAGAGGATGGTCAACCGTCTGATCCGTTCAGATTTCCAGCGCGAGGAGTTCCGCGACATCCCCATCGCCGAGGCCAAGGCCATGGGGGCAATGGCCCTCTTCGGAGAGAAATACGGGGACAAGGTCCGCGCTATCCGTTTCGGAGACTCGATAGAGCTCTGCGGAGGTACGCACACCGCCTCGACGGGCCGTATCGGCATGCTCAAGATAGTCTCCGAGTCGGCTGTCGCCGCCGGAGTGCGCCGCATCCAGGCCGTCACCGGCAGCTACGTAGAGGACATGTTTGACGGAGTGGAGGACCAGATAGCGGCCGTGCGCTCCTTCTTTGAGAATACACCGGACGTGATCACGGCCATCAAGAAACTCGTGGCCGAGAACGATTCCTTCCGTCACTCCCTGGAGGAGGTGGCCCGCGAGAGAGCCGCCGCCCTCAAGAAGACTCTGGTCGAGAAGAGCGAGGAGACACCTGCGGGAGTCCGTCTGTTCACCCTGACAGGAGTGTATTCGCCCGATATTATCAAGGAAGTGGCCTTCGAACTGCGCAAGGAGAATACCCGTGCCGCTATGGTGGCCGCCATCATGACTCCGGACCGCAAGCCCTCGCTGCTGCTGATGTACACCGACGACCTGGTGGCCGCCGGTGCTCATGCCGGCAAGGATGTCAAGGCCGCTGCGGCCCATATCAAGGGCGGCGGAGGCGGACAGCCCTTCCTGGCCACGGCCGGAGGCAAGGACCCGGACGGTCTGATGGCTGCGCTGACCGCCATGATCGAATCCGTCAACAAGATAGGTTAAACGCCTCATACACAGATTCTGCTGAATGAAGAAACTGGACCTCTTCCTGCTCAAGTCGTTCCTCGGCCCGTTCGTGATGACGTTCTTCATCACCGTGTTCATACTGGTGATGCAGTTCCTGTGGCTGTATATCGACGAGCTGGTGGGAAAGGGTCTGAGTTTCTGGGTCATCATGGAGTTCCTGGGCTGGGGTTCGGCTACCATCCTGCCTCTGTCCATGCCTTTGGCCACCCTGCTGGCCTCCATCATGACATTCGGCAACCTGGGCGAGAACAACGAGCTGCTGGCCATGAAGGCGGCGGGCATCTCCCTCCAGAGGATATTCCTGCCCCTGATTTTCGTGGCCTTCGGGATAAGCGTGGCGGCGTTCTTTGTCTCCAACAACCTTATTCCATTGGCTCATAACAAGATATTTACCCTTCAGTACGATATCGCGAGGACCAAGGATGAGATAAAGATTCCGACCGGCACCTTCTACAACGGTATCGACGGCTATTCCATCCGGGTCAACTCCCGCAACAGCGACACCGACATGATGTACGGTGTGATGGTCTACAACCACACCAAGAACAAGGGCAATATCTCTGTTGCCGTGGCCGACTCGGGTCTGTTCCGCTCTACCCCTGACAAGAAGGCGATAGTCTTTACACTGTACAACGGAGTCTCATACGAAGAGGACAATACCCGTAAGTACCGGGACACGACCTATAAGCTCCAGCAGGTGGAGTTTGACATGCAGGAGATAGTGATTCCTCTGGAGAACTACGCTTTCCAGAAGTCAGAGGACGAGCGCTATGGCAACGACATCATGGCCCGCAACCTTCAGCAGCTGCACCACGACAGGGACTCGATAGGGGCCCTTTATGATAAGACCTTATCCAATCAGCGCGAGAAGATATCGTACAACATCTCCCTGAGCACCCCCCGTCAGCTCGACACTGCCGTCAACAAGGGATATGAGGACAACTTCCCTCTCGACACACTCGCATGGCAGAGCGCAGAACTGGAGCTGGATGCAGTGAAAGGTGCCATACGTTCCGCTCAGAAGGCAGTCCAGACGATGCAGAGCTATGACCGGGAGTCTCTCCAGTATACTTTCTATCTCAGGCGGATAGACCTGGAGTCCCTGAGAAAGTTCACGCTTTCGTTCGCCTGCTTTATCTTTTTCTTCATCGGAGCGCCTCTGGGTGCCATTATCCGCAAGGGTGGGCTGGGAACGCCGGTGATCGTATCTGCCCTGTTCTTTGTGCTTTACTGGGTGGTGGATACCTCCGGCAGGAAACTGGCCAGGGACGGTGCCATATCGCCTGAACTGGGAGCTTTCATTTCCACTGCCGTGCTGCTTCCGATAGGTATTTTCCTGACATGGAAGTCGACCAAGGACTCGTCCATGTTCAATTTGGATACCTATATTTTACCTATTAAGAAATTTTTTGCAAGACTGTCAATGAACAAACGAAAGGAGACCGGCACTACGGACGGCATGCTCAGCCGCGGAAACCGGTTGCGTATAGTGTTTATGGGTACCCCAGAGTTCGCTGTAGGACCGCTCCGCGCCCTGGTGGAGGGAGGGTACAATGTAGTGGGCGCCGTCACGGTGCCTGACCGCAGGATAGGACGGGGCCAGAAAGTAGGTTTCAGTCCTGTCAAGGAGTATGCCCAGTCGGCGGGTCTGCCGCTGCTGCAGCCCGAGTCTCTCAAGGATGAGGAGTTCCTCGAGGCTCTGAGACAATGGAATGCGGACCTCTTCGTCGTGGTGGCCTTCAGGATGCTGCCGCGCGTGGTGTGGTCTATGCCGCCCAAGGGCACGTTCAACCTCCATGCCTCGCTGCTGCCCGCCTACCGCGGCGCAGCTCCCATCAACTGGGCCCTGATCAACGGTGAGACGCGGACAGGAGTCACTACGTTCCTCCTGGACGAGCATATCGATACGGGGGCCATTCTCTTCCAGCAGGAGGTGGATATCCTGCCTGACGAGGATTTCGGCTCTCTCTACGGAAGACTTATGGATGCCGGTACGGAGCTGGTGCTCAGGACAGTGGATGCTCTTCAGAGAGGTGCCGCAGAGCCTATGGCCCAGGACACCTCGGCTATCAGGCCGGAGCAGGCTGCGGCTCCCAAACTCAGCCGTGAGACCGGGCTGATGGACTGGAACCGTCCAGCCCTGAATCTCCATAATCTGGTGCGCGGACTCTCTCCCAAGCCGGGGGCTCACGGGACGGTCGTCCTGGACGGGCAGGAACTGGAACTGAAGATTTATCGTACCGCTGTATTGTCTGACTCAGAGGCAGTATCGGCCGGTGCTCCGGAGGACTTCGCCTCGGCCGCGCCCGGAACGGCCTATACCGACCACCGCTCCTGCATCCTGGTGCGCTGCGGGGAAGGGGTGCTGTCCCTTATTGACATACAGGCTCCTGCGAAAAAACGTATGGACGTCAGGAGCTTCCTAGCCGGATGGAGGGGCGCTGCCGTATGAGACCCTCCGTTTCCTATGCCATACTCTGTGACGGGGATTTCCCCGGCAACGCCGATGTCCGGGACCGTCTGATGTCCTGCGATGTGGTGGTGTGCTGCGACGGGGCCGCATCCTCGTTCATGCGTTTCCGTAAGCCGGAATTCGTGGTGGGGGACATGGACTCGCTGCCGGAGGACCTGCGGCAGGAGCTGGCCGACCAGCTGTTTCCGGTGGGAGAGCAGGAGAGCAATGACCTCTCGAAGGCCTTCCGCTGGATATGCTCCATGCTGAGGGTGGGGAAGGGCAGGAGGCTGCCGGAATTCTCCATCACCGTGTTCGGCGCCACCGGCAAGCGGGAGGACCACACTCTGGGCAATATCTCGCTTCTGGCGGATTTCGCAGAGTATCTGGAGCAGTGCGGGGCCCGCGGCGTTCTCTCGCTGGTGACGGATTACGGGGTCTTCGTCCCCATCCTGGACTCATGCCGGCTGACCCTTCCCAGTGGGCAGCCGCTTTCCATATTTGCCTTCGATCCCTCGTTGAGGATAGAGAGCAGCGGCCTGGAGTATCCTACGGACGGGGTGCGCTTCGATATGTGGTGGAAGGCTACGCTCAACCGGGTCTGCTCTCCTGAGGTGGAACTGCGTCTGAGTCATCCGGCCAAGGTGCTGCTCTATCTTCCCGGATGGTTCAACAGAATACTGGATGTGGAGAGGCTATGAGTGTCAGGCAATTTCTGAAGGACTGGATCCTGCCGATAGCCATGCTGGCGGGTGCCGGAGGCTATTTCCTCTTTCATTATGCAGGATTTCTGTCTCCGGTGAAGCCGGCGGTGTGGAAGGCGGTGGAGGTGCTTACTCCGTCGCTGATTTTCATACAGCTGTTCCTTACCTTCTGCAAGATAGACTTCAAGGACCTGCGTATCTCCAGGTGGCACTGGATCATACTGGCATTCCAGACGCTCTCGGCCCTGGTGATGGCCGGGGTGCTGATATTCGTTCCGATGGACGAGACTTACCGTGAGGTATTCGAGGGTGCGATGGTCTGCCTGATCTGCCCGACAGCCACGGCCGCTGCGGTGGTTACCGACAAGCTCGGGGGCAGCGCTGCCCGCATTACTGTGTACAACCTCATGTCCAATATCCTGGCGGCGGCTTTCGTGCCCCTCGTGTTTCCGCTGGTGGAGGTGCATCAGGGGGCGGGGTTTGTCAGCTCGTTCCTGAAGATTCTCTCGAAGGTCTTTCCCCTGCTTATCTGTCCCTTCCTGCTGGCTGTGCTGATCAAGTATCTGTGGCCCAAGGCTCATGACTATTTCAAGGACCATTCTGGCGTGGCTTTCTATCTTTGGGCGGGGGCTTTGGCCCTGGCTATCGGGCAGACCGTGCGCTCCATGCACAACAGTACGGCTCCGGCTCTGGTGCTGTGGCTTCTGGCCGCAGCTGCCCTGCTCAGCTGTGTCCTGCAGTACTGGTTCGGGAAGCGTACCGGGCTCGCTTTCGGGGACAGTATCACGGCGGGACAGGCTCTGGGGCAGAAGAATACGGTGCTGGCTATCTGGATGGCCTACACTTATCTGACACCGGTGTCGTCGCTGGCGCCGGGCACATATGCTATCTGGCAAAACATTTTCAATTCCTGGCAGTTGTGGCGGCGGAATCATAAAGGAGATAAAAAAATATCTTGATAATGGGGATTTTTTGTATTTTTGCGCGTTAATTGGGTAGAAAGTATTTATGCGCAGAAAAACAGATAAGCAATATGTTCTCAACCGGGAGACTCTGGACTATGACGTGGTCAAGCAGCCTTCCACCTTCCAGCGGTATCTGAAGACAGTCCTTCTATACGTCTTTTCAAGCATTTCTGTATTTGTTCTTTCCCTTTACCTTATTACAGATGTTTTTGAGTTGAAGACTCCCAAGCGTCTGCTGGTGGAGAGAAACGCAAAAGAATGGCATTCCAAGCTGGACCTGCAGCAGAGGAGGCTCGAGTCGGCTTCGGCCGCGCTGGCGGATATGGAGAACAGGGACAACTCCCTGTACCGTTCTGTCTTCGGTATGGAGAAGATACCCGAGGATATCCGCAATGCCGGCTACGGAGGAGTGGACCGCTACGCAGATATCCGTGAGCGGGACTATACAGGAGAGCTGACGTCAGCCGTCATGCTTTCCGACGTGCTGCTCAAGAAGGCATACGTGCAGTCCAAGTCCTTTGACCAAGTGATGCTGGTCTCTGAAAGAGCCGCCGAGATGGCTTTGTGCGCACCTACCATACCTCCCGTCAACTATACCCATGTGCGTCAGGCCTCAGGCTTCGGCACCCGAGTGGATCCTATACTCAAGGACCGTTACGGAAGGCATTTAGGAGTGGATCTGGCTCCCAAGTCCGGGAAGCAGGGCGAACCTATCTATGTTACCGGCAACGGAGTGGTCAAGTATGTAGGCTATGACGCCGGAGGATACGGCCGTTATATCCTCGTGGATCATGGTTTCGGATACAAGACCAGATATGCCCATCTCAGCAAAGCTCTGGTAGTCAAGGGACAGGAAGTCAAGCGCGGTCAGCTCATCGGAGAGATGGGCAACACCGGCCGCTCCACCGGCACTCACCTCCATTACGAGGTCATCTATATGAACCGTCACGTCAACCCCGTGAATTACTACAACAAGGATATCCTCCCCGAGGATTATGCCGCTATCATCGACTCCTCCAACGAGAAACCTATGAGCTGACGTCATGGGCAAGCTCAAATACGATAAGGACCTTCTGGACTATGTAGAGGACAAGCACCCGGTGAGATATCACATTCTCAGAGTGCTGAAGTTCCTTGCGTACACTCTCGCCCTGGTGCTGCTCTATTATGTCATATTTACCCTTTTCTTCTCTTCGGACGAGGAGAAGAGGATGATTTCGGAGAGCCGTCTGATAGAGGAACGCTATGATGAGCTGGCATCTCAGACCCAGCTGCTGGAAAATGCGGTGGCGGAGCTGAGTCTGAAAGACGAAAGCATATACAGGGAGCTGTTCAACACCGACTTCCCGGAACTGACATTCTCAGATTCATCTTCTATGAACTATACCTCGGATACTCTGTTCAGCGAGGCCGTCATCTCGCATACCTATCAGAAGGCGGGCCGCATGCTGGTGGAGTTCGACTATTGTGACGGACTCATCTCCCAGATAAAGGAGAAATTGAATGGAGCAGACAAGGATTCTCTGGCGAGGATACCGTCGATACTGCCTATAGAGAACTTCCCTCTGGACAATGTGGGAGCCTCCGTCGGACGCAAGATGCACCCTTTCTATAAACAGGTGGTCTATCATGGTGGACTTGACCTGGTGGCTCCGGTGGGAGTGGAGGTCAGGGCTACGGCAGACGGACGGGTAGAGTCGGTGGACAGGGCCCAGAAACTGCAGGGCACACGTATAGTCATAGATCACGGCAACGGTTATGAGACAGTCTATGCCCATCTGTCCGATCTGCTGGTGCGCAGGGGGCAGAAGGTCCGTCGCGGAGACGTGATCGGCCGTACCGGCAACAGCGGCACTTCCTTTGCGCCTCATCTCCATTATGAAGTGATTCTCAATGGAGCACAGCTGGACCCGCTGAACTTTTTCAACGGTGAGCTGGATACGGAGCATTTCGGCGAGCTGCTCATGTATGCGGTCAACACAGGACAATCACTCGATTAACACACTATAGTCATGCCGTACAAGGAATATAAACCGGAGAAGCTGTACTACAGCATTGGCGAGGTGGCTGAGATTCTCGGCGAGAGCACGTCGCTGGTCCGTTTCTGGTCGGACACTTTCTCGGATTTCGTAAGACCTGAGCGCAACCGGAAGGGCAACCGGAAGTTCACTCCTGCGGATGTGGAGAACCTGAAGATCATCCATCATCTGGTCAAGGACCTGAAAATGACACTTGACGGAGCTGCAGCCCGTATGAAGAACAACCGGGAGGGACTGGATACCCGTACCGAGGTGGTCGAGCGCCTGCGCGGCATCAGGGAATCTCTTCTGGATATCTCCAAATCCCTGGAACGATGAAAGCGTCGGAGATAGCGTCCGTCATTGAGGCGGCTGCGCCCCTGCGCCTTCAGGAGTCCTGGGACAACAGCGGGTTCTGCATCGGTGACGGCAACTCAGAGGTTCATGGTGTCATGGTGGGCTTTGACTGTACGGAAGGGCTCATCGCGGAGGCAGTCTCCGCCGGAGCAGATATGGTGGTTACACATCATCCACTCATCTTCGGTGGAGTCAAGAAAATATCAGAGGCAACTTCCCTCGGCCGGACGATAATATCGGCAATCCGCAATGGGATTACAGTCTATGCATGTCATACGAATATGGATAAGGTCCTGGGTGGGGTCAGCGGTACCACGGCTGCACGCATAGGTCTTAAGGACGTGAGGGTTCTGGATGCCGATGCTGAGGGAAACGGTCTTGGTGTCATAGGTTCGCTGCCCGAGCCTATGGGAGCGGAGGCATTTCTGGGACATCTTAAGTCCGCTCTGAGTCTGAGTACAGTCCGCTGTTCGCGGCCGCTGCCTGGGCTGCTGCGTAATGTCGCCCTGTGCGGCGGAAGCGGCCGTTCGCTGATAGGAGCGGCTCTGGCCGCAGGTGCTGACATCTATGTTTCGGGAGATATTTCCTACCACGATTTCTATGCTCCCGACGGCATGATGATAGCCGATATAGGACATTTTGAGAGCGAGGCGGAGATAATCGGTGTGATATGTGATATCCTTAGGGAAAAAATTCCTAACTTTGCCGTCCATACTGCCCGGAGCAGTAGAATCAACCCAGTATATTATTTTTAAGAACAGATATGGCTACAACTAAACAGAAGAATGTGATAGACACCCCTATCGACAGGCGGGAGACGTTCATGTCCCTCTCCAAGAGCATCAACGACAGTGACGCCGGGATGGAGCACAAGCTCCACACCCTGTACATGATCCAGCAGAAGGATTCCAAGATCGACGAGATCCACATGCTGCTCGGTGAGCTTCCCGATGAGATCCGCGACCTGGAGGATGAGATAGAGGGCCTCAAGACCCGTCTGGGCAAGATCCGCGAGGAGATGGCCGATGCAGAGAAGTTCGTGGCTCAGAAGAAGATAGAGGCGGAGAACAGCAAGGCTGCCATCGCCAAGTATCAGGAGCAGCAGGCCAATGTCAAGAACAACAGGGAGTATGTGTCCATCTCCCGTGAGGTGGAGTATCAGCAGCTGGAGCTCGAGCTGGCCAACAAGCGCATAGGCGAGAAGAACGCCCGCATCTCCGAACTGAAGGCCGCAGTGACAGCTACTCAGAGCGCCATTGCCCAGAAGGAGGCTGACCTGGAGGAGAAGAGGAAGGAGTGTGAGTCCATCACGGAGGAGACAGCCAAGGAGGAAGAGGCTCTGACCAAGGAGATCGCCGAGCTCAAGGCCTCCATCGACGCCAGGACCCTTGCCGCATACGAGAAGGTGAGGGCCAATGCCCACAACGGTCTGGCGGTGGTTACCGTCAAGAGGGATGCCTGCGGCGGATGCTTCAACAAGATCCCGCCCCAGAGGCAGCTCGACATCGCCCAGAACAAGAAGATTATCGTCTGCGAGTACTGCGGCCGTATCCTGGTAAGTCCCGACTTCGAGGAAGATAAGCCGAAGGACTGAGGACTATGATCAGCCGTACGTTCTTCAGACACGTAGGACAGACATCACCATCCCCACTGGCTTTAGAGGTAGACAGGGCGGATGGTGTCTTTCTCTACAGCGGTGACCGCAGGTATATGGACCTGGTCTCCGGCGTGTGCGTGAGCAATGTCGGTCACGGCCGTCCGGAGGTGGTCGAGGCCGTGCGCAGACAGGCCGGGGACTATTTTCACCTGATGGTCTACGGGGAGATGATAGAGGCGCCCCAGGTGCTGCATGCCTCCCTGCTGACCTCCATCCTGCCCCCCTCGCTGGACTGCATCTACTATGTCAATTCCGGTTCCGAGGCCGTGGATGCGGCCCTGAAGCTGGCCAAGAGGCTCACCGGCCGTCGCCGTATGGCCTCATTCATAAATTGTTACCACGGCTCGTCCCATGCCTCGATGAGCCTTATGAGCGATACTGCCCGTCAGGATGCCTTCCGGCCGCTGCTGCCGGAGGTGGACCATCTGAGATTCAACCGTCAGGAGGACCTGGCGCGCATCACTGAGGAGACGGCCTGTGTGACCGTGGAGCCGGTGCAGGGAGAGGCGGGTGTGATAGTGCCGGAGCCGGGATTCCTTCAGGCCCTGCGGGAGAGATGCTCCAGGACCGGAGCGCTGCTGATCTTCGACGAGGTGCAGACCGGATTCGGCCGGACCGGGAGGATGTTCGCGTTTGAGAAATACGGGGTTGTCCCCGATATACTGGTGCTGGCCAAGGCCCTGGGAGGGGGAATGCCCCTGGGCGGGGTTGTGTCCTCGAAGGAGAGGCTGGACGCATTTACCTGTGATCCGGTACTGGGGCATATCACCACTTTCGGAGGACATCCGGTGTGCTGCGCCGCGGCCCTTGCCTCTCTCCGACTGCTGCTGAGCGAGGACTGGGTGGCCCGCGCCGAGGAGAAGGGACGACGTATGGAGGAGGCATTGTCCTCACATCCGGCGGTTAAGGAGATACGGCGCAGCGGCCTGCTGCTGGCCGTGGACCTGGGCCGTCCCGACGCTGCGGAGAGGATGCTCGGTCTGCTCCTGGAGGAGGGGGCCGTGAGTGATTATTTCCTATATCATCCTACCTCTTTCAGGATAGCTCCACCGCTGTGTATCAGTGACGGGGAGGTGGAAGAGGCCCTGAATATTGTAACCAGAGCATTGAATAGACTGTAACGGTATGGCAAAGACTGTGAGAACCAAGAAAAAGGAAGTCTCTATCGACGCCCTCGGACTGGAGGCCGGCAAGGTGCCCCCTCAGGCCGTGGATGTGGAGGAGGCCGTGCTGGGAGCGATGATGATCGAGCCCAACTGCGTGCCGGATGTGCTGGAGCGCCTGACCGCCGAATGTTTCTACAAGGAGGCCAACCGCAAGATATTCTCGGCCATTTCCGCCCTCACCAAGGACCATGAGCCGGTGGATATATTCACCGTGGCCGAGGCCCTCAAGCGGACGGGAGACCTGGAGGCGGTGGGAGGACCGTACTACCTCAGCCTGCTCTCCTCCAAGGTGGGAGCGGCCGCGCATGTCGAGTACCATGTCAATATATTGCTTCAGAAACACATACAGAGGGAGTTGATCACCATCTCGGCGGAGGTGCAGCGCGACTCCTTCGATGACAGCATACCGGTGGACGACCTGCTCAACAACGCGCAGCAGAAGCTTTTCGAGCTGGCTGAGCGGAATATGAAGCGGGAGACTCTTCCGGTGCAGGACGTGCTCAAGGACACCGTGGCGGAGATAGAGGCCAACCAGGACCGTACCGACGGCCTGAGCGGAGTGCCCTCTGGCTTTACCGGCATCGATAAGGTGACCCTGGGCTGGCAGGAGTCCGACCTGGTGATCATCGCGGCCCGTCCCTCGATGGGTAAGACGGCCTTCGTGCTGACCATGGCCCGCAACATGGCCGTGGACCATCATATCCCGGTGGCGTTCTTCTCCCTGGAGATGTCCTCCAAGCAGTTGGTAAAGAGGCTTCTGGTCTCAGAGACAGGGCTGTCCTCGGAGAAGATCCGCGGCGGCAAGAGGCTGCTGGACTACGAGCTGGTGCAGCTGCACGAACGAATCAAGGATCTTTCGGCCGCACCCCTGTTCATAGACGACACGCCGTCCATCTCCATATACGAGCTGCGCTCCAAGGTACGCCGTCTGGTGCGCAACGCGGGAGTCAAGCTCATCATCATCGACTACCTGCAGCTGATGACCGGCCCTCCGGAACTCAGGGGAATGAGGGAGCAGGAGGTGTCCAATATCTCCCGCTCGCTCAAGGCTATAGCCAAGGAGATGTCCATTCCCGTCATCGCTCTGTCACAGCTCAGCCGTGATGTGGAGAAGCGCGGAGGCAACAAGATTCCGCAGCTGAGTGACCTGCGTGAGTCCGGAGCCATAGAACAGGACGCGGATATCGTGATGTTCATCCATCGTCCGGACTATTACGGCACGGAGGATGAGGGTGCGGTGCCCGGTCAGGCCCAGATCATCATAGCCAAGCACCGTAACGGCTCCACCGATGTGGTGCCCATGATATTCCGCAAGAACGAGGCCCGTTTCGTGGATGCCAACGAAGGCGGCTTCATCGTGCCGGAGGACGATGTGGAGGAGTATCAGGGAGTGGAGTCGAGCATGAACAATTCGGAATTTGAACAGGAGTTCTAGATATATCGCAGCTGTGGCCGGGCTGGCGCTCATCCTGTGCGCGGTACTGCCCCGGCAGCTTCAGGGCCAGTGCTATCCGGTCCATCCTGCCCTGGAGGAGGACCATGCCTTTGCCCTGGGGGAGAGGCTGTCCTACATTATCCATTATAAGTGGCTGGGTATACGAACCGATGTCGGAGCCGCCGAGGTCAATCTCCTGGACGGCGGTACCCGTAACGGACGCCGGCTGCTGCATCCGGTGGCGGTGGGTACGACCTACCGGTTCTGGGATGTCTTTTTCAAGGTGAGGGACCGCTATGAATCGGTGTTCTACGAGGACAGCGTCCGGCCGGTATATTTCCACCGGGACATACACGAGGGCAAGTACACTATCCAGAATTATTTTCAATGGGACGACACTACCCACGCCATAGACGCGCAGGTGGTCAGGCGCTCCGGCGTGAGGGATACTCTTCTGCCGGGCCATGAGTGCACCTTCGATGTGCTGACCCTGTTCTACAATGCCCGCAATATGGACCTGGAGGCCCTGGAACCCGGAGTGAACAATCCTGTTTCTTTCGTTATAGACGAGGAGATATTCGATATCTATTTCCGTTTTATCGGAAGGGAGGAGAAGAGGGTGCCCGGGCTGGGTGTGTTCAGGACTCTCAAGTTCGCCGCCAAGGTAGTGGCCGGGGAGGTGTTTACCGGCGAGCAGGAGATGATCATCTGGGTGTCGGATGACATGAACCGCGTTCCGCTGCTTTTCGAGTCGCCCATCATCGTCGGATCTGTCTTTGGACGGCTGTCGGACTGGGACGGGCTGCGCTATCCTCTGGAAGAATGTAAGGTCATTAAAAACAATAGAAAATGAAACAGCAACAGTCATCATCAGCAGTAATCAGGCACGAGGGACGGGTTCTGTCCGTCACCTCGGTCCAGACCAAGGTCGAGATACTGGCTCAGACGGCCTGCGCGGCATGTCACGCCAAGGCTGTCTGCGGGGCTTCCAACGGTGAGAGCCGTGTAATAACCATCCGCCGCGAGGACGACGGGAAAATCAGGCCGGAGGACAGGGTCAATGTGGTTATCCGTCAGGGACAGGGCTTCAAGGCGGTTTTTATCGCTTATTTAATTCCTTTGTTCATTCTATTGGTTTTATTATTAACTTTGCCTCTGTTTTTTGAGAATGAACTGGTGACGGGGCTCGGGGCACTGGGATTCGTGGCTCTTTATTACCTGGTGCTCGCTCAGTTCAGGGACAGGCTCAACAGCGGATTCGTATTTACGGTTGAAAAGATTAATAACTAACAACAGATGGGTACAACATTTATTTTCACTGTCGTCATTCTCAGCGTGCTGGGATTGCTGCTGGCGGTAGTTCTATTCCTCGTTGCGAAGAAGTTCCAGGTGGTGGAGGATCCCCTCATCGATGTCGTCGAGGCCACTATGCCCGGAGCCAACTGCGGCGGCTGCGGCTTCGCCGGCTGCCGGGCTTTCGCCGAGGCCTGCGTCAAGTCCAAGTCCCTTGACGGCAAGTTCTGTCCTGTAGGCGGCAATGCCGTCATGCAGAAAGTGGCCGCTCATCTTGGAGTCGCCATGGAGGAGAAGGCTCCCATGGTGGCCGTGGTAAGGTGCAACGGTACCTGTGCCAACAGGGTGCGCACCAACGAGTACGACGGCTCCTCCTCCTGCCGTATCATGAGCACCCTCTACAGCGGAGACACTGCGTGCCGGTACGGCTGTCTGGGCTGCGGGGACTGTGAGAAGGCCTGCCAGTTCGGCGCCATCAGGGTCAATCCCGAAACCCTCATCCCAGAGGTCGACGAGGACAGGTGCACAGCCTGCGGAGCCTGCGTCAGGGCATGTCCCAAGGGCATCATCGAGCTGCGCAACAAGGGTCCCAAGAACCGCCGCGTCTTTGTCTCCTGCATGAATCAGGACAAGGGCGGTATCGCCCGCAAGGCCTGCACTGCCGCCTGCATCGGCTGCCGCAAGTGCGAGAAGACCTGCCCCTTCGGCGCCATCACAGTAGAGAACAATCTGGCCTACATCGATTTCAACAAATGCAAGCTCTGCCGTAAATGCGTGGCCGAGTGCCCCACGGGAGCCATCCACGCCGTGAACTTCCCTCCGAAGCCGGCCGCTCCTGCAGCAGAAACACCTAAAGAATAACCGCATGAGACGTACATTTTCAATGGGTGGTGTCCACCCCCGCGACTGCAAGATATCCGCTGACTCAGCGATAGAGATATTCCCTCTGCCACAGAGGATGTACATTTCCATGTCCCAGCATCTGGGAGCACCGGCCAAGCCCCTTGTCCAGAAAGGCGACAAGGTCAGGGTCGGACAGATGATAGGAGCCTCCGCCGGTTTCATCTCCGCCAATATCCACAGCTCCGTATCCGGTACAGTAGCCGCCGTCGAGCCATACGCCGACCTGGCCGGCAACCCCGTGATGCACGTAGTGATAGACGTGGAGGGTGACGAGTGGGAGGAGAACATTGACCGCACACCCGATATTGTGCGTGAGATAACCCTTGGTCCTGCCGAGATTATAAAGAGAATCGCCGATTGCGGCATAGTGGGTATGGGCGGTGCTTCCTTCCCGACCCATGTCAAGCTGTCTCCCCCTCCGGGAAAGAAGGCCGAATTCCTGATTATCAACGGGGCCGAGTGCGAGCCTTACCTGACCTCGGACTACCGCCTGATGGTCGAGCATCCGGAAGAGGTCCTGCTGGGCGCCCGTATCATGATGAAGGCCCTGGGTGTGACCAAAGGTTATATCGGCATAGAGGACAATAAGCCCGCCGCCATAGAGGCCATGCGTAGGCTGACCGCATCCTCCTATACGGAGATAGAGGTGGTTCCTCTGAAGAAGAAATACCCCCAGGGCGGTGAGAAGCAGCTCATCGACGCTGTCACCGGCCGAAAGGTGCCCTCGATGGGTCTGCCCATCGATACCGGGGTAGTGGTGCAGAACGTGGGTACTTCCTACGCCGTGTATGAGGCCGTACAGAAGAACAAGCCTCTCTTCGAGGGAGTGATGACCATTACCGGACAGTGCCTGGGAGGACAGCACAACTTCCTGGTGCGTACCGGCACCACATTTGACCGTATCCTGGAGTATGTGGGCGGAGTGCCGCAGACTGCGGCCAAGATCATCAGCGGAGGTCCCATGATGGGCAAGGCTGTGTCCAATCTGTCCGCCGCCACCGTCAAGAGCTCCTCGTCCCTGCTTCTGCTTACCGAGGAACAGACCCGCCGCCGTGCCGAGGGCGAGTGCATCCGCTGCGGCAAATGCGTCGAGGCCTGTCCTATGGGGCTGGAGCCCTATCTGCTCAACAAGCTCTCCCGTGCCGACCGCATGGAGGAACTGGAGGAGCACAAGGTGTACGACTGCATCGAGTGCGGATGCTGCATGTTCACCTGTCCCGCATATATACCGCTGCTCGACTACATCCGCACCGGCAAGGCCGATGTGATGCGTATCATGCGCAGCCGTCCTAAAAAGTAACCGATTAAATACTGAGATATATGAGAAAGCTGATAGTCTCTCCCGCACCCCACGTGCACGGCAGCGAGAGCACCAGGAAGATCATGCTGGACGTGATCATAGCCCTGGCTCCCTCTATGCTGGTGGCCGTGTATTTCTTCGGACTGAGCGCCGTCCAGCTCCTGCTGGTGTCAGTGCTCGTCTGCGTGGGACTGGAGTACCTGATTCAGAAATACATGCTCCGCAGGCAGCCCACGGTCAGTGACCTGTCTGCCGTAGTGACCGGAGTGCTTCTGGCGCTCAACCTCCCTCCCTCGGCTCCCTGGTGGGTGGCCGTGATAGGCGGTGTGGTGGCCATAGGCATTACCAAGATGACATTCGGAGGCCTGGGACACAACATCTTCAACCCCGCCCTGGTGGGCCGTGTCTTCCTTCTGGTCTCCTTCCCCGTAATCATGACGGACTGGACGGTGCCTGAGTCGATCTTCCGTCCGGGAGTGGATGCCGTATCCGGTGCGACTCCTCTCGCCATGATTAAGGAAGGGCTGGCTCAGGGGCAGACGGTGGACCAGATTCTGGCGGCCAATCCCGACCTCTCGTACGGTCAGATGCTCTTTGCCCGGGCAGGCGGCTCTGCCGGCGAGGCCTCGGCCCTGGCTCTGATTCTGGGATTCATCTACCTGCTGGTACGCAAGGTCATCCGTCCTCATATTCCCGTCACCATCATCCTGACTGTGGCCGTGATGTCCGGCATCTTCTGGCTGATCAACCCTGAGCAGTACACCGATCCTCTGTTCAACATCCTCACCGGAGGTCTCCTCCTCGGCTCCATCTTCATGGCCACCGACTATGTGACCTCACCGATGGCGCCCAAGGGCATGATCATCTACGGTATCGGTATCGGAGTGCTCACGGTGCTCATCCGCTATTTCGGTTCCTATCCCGAAGGAGTGTCCTTCGCTATACTGATTATGAACTCTATAGTTCCCCTGCTCAACAAATACATAAAGCCCGCAAGGTTCGGGAAGGAGGTAAAACATGCCTAAAGAATCCACACTCCGCAGCATGGCTGTCTGCCTCTTCCTGGTGTGTCTGGCCTGCTCCGCCCTCCTCGGAGGCGTGTATGTGCTGACCCTCGACAAGATCAACCAGGAGGTGGTCAAGAAGACCAACAACGCCATAGCCTTAGTAACGCCCGAGTTCGACAACGAGCCCTCCGCCGAGAGCCTCTCAGTCGAGCTGGACGGCGACGCGATTACCGTCTATCCCGCCAGGAAGGGCGGAGAGACTGTCGGATACGCCATAGAGTCCTTCACGTCGAAGGGCTTCAGCGGCACGATCAACATCATGGTCGGATTCGACATGGACGGCAACATCACCGGTACCTCAGTCATTTCCCACGCCGAGACTCCCGGTCTGGGCGCCAAGATGACCGAGCCCTCCTTCTATTCCCAGTTCGTGGGCAAGAACCCCGCGTCCTTCCGCCTGGCAGTGACCAAGGACGGAGGAGAGGTGGACGCCATCACTGCCTCCACCATCACCTCCAGAGCCTACTGCGATGCCGTGGACAGGGCATGGAGGGCATTTCAGAAAGTAGTAAACTCTAAATAGTTGCGGAATATGAGTAAACTGAGAATTATAACCAACGGCATCATAAAGGACAACCCCACCTTCGTCCTCGTGCTCGGTATGTGCCCTACCATCGGCACCACCACTTCCGCGATCAACGGTATGGGAATGGGACTGGCCACGACTTTCGTCCTGATTCTCTCCAATGTATTCATTTCCCTGTTCGCCAAGATGATTCCCGATAAGGTCAGGATACCTGCCTATATCGTGATCATAGCATCTTTCGTGACGGTGCTCCAGCTGCTGATGCAGGCCTATGTGCCCGACCTCTATGCGGCTCTGGGTCTGTTCATACCCCTTATCGTGGTGAACTGCATAATCCTCGGCCGTGCCGAGGCCTTCGCCAACAAGAACACTCCGGGAGACTCCGCTCTCGACGGCATCGGTATCGGACTCGGATTTACCCTGGCCCTTACCTTCATCGGACTGGTCCGCGAGCTGCTGGGCAGCCTCTCCCTCTTCGGTATGAAACTCGGCGAGGGTGACGGCATGCTGGCGTTCGTCCTGGCTCCCGGCGGATTCCTGGTGCTGGGATATCTCATGGTGATATTCAGGAAACTAATTAACAAAAAGGCTTAATCGTTATGGAATATCTGATAATTATCATATCGGCGATATTCGTCAACAATATCGTACTGTCGCAGTTCCTCGGTATCTGTCCTTTCCTCGGTGTCTCCAACAAGGTAAGCACGGCTACCGGAATGTCGGCCGCCGTGGTCTTCGTGATCACTCTCTCGACTCTGGTGACCTACCTGCTGCACTACTATGTGCTGGTGCCTCTCGGAATAGAGTTCATGATGACCATAGTCTTCATCCTGGTCATAGCGGCTCTGGTGCAGATGGTGGAGATTATCCTCAAGAAGATATCGCCTTCGCTTTATCAGGCCCTCGGTATCTTCCTACCCCTGATTACCACCAACTGTACCGTGCTCGGTGTGGCCATCAACGTGGTGACCAAGGAGTTTACCTTCGGAGGCGAGGCCCATCTGCTCAATCTCGGCGAGACTGTGGTCTATGCAGCCTCAAGTGCCCTCGGATTCGGAGTGGCAATGGTGCTCTTCGCAGGTATCCGCGAGCAGATGGAGCTGATAGGCGTACCCAAGGCTTTCAAGGGCACTCCCATCGCCCTGATTACAGCCGGTATCCTGGCTATGGCGTTTATGGGATTCAGCGGATTGGTGTAGGCCTATGTCGACAGTTATCGAGATAGAAAGACTGGTGGCCTCGGGACATCTGGACGAAGCCCGCGAGGAGCTGGAGAAGCTGCTGGCTTCGGAACCGGATAATTCCCATGCCTGGTTCCTGCTCGGCGGCATCTACCGCAGGCATGAGCTTTGGGGAGACGCCATCAATGCCTACAACCGTGCCAAGCTGATCGACCCGGAGGGTCCGGCGGCAGCTGCCATAGAGTCGATCTACGACATCCTGCACTTCGTCAATGTGGATCTGATGAATCCCTAGTCCCTCGGAGTCAGGACGTACAGGACTATACCTATCGCCACAGATACATTGAGCGAGTGCTTGGTGCCCCACTGGGGAATCTCCAGTGTGAAATCGCACAAGTCCACCGCTTCCTGAGATATGCCGTGCACTTCGTTTCCGAAGATCACGGCATACTGCTTTTCCGGGTCTAGTCTCCTTTCTCCCCGCAGGAAGCAGTCGGTGGATACGGAGTTCTCGGTCTGTTCCACTCCTATGACGGTGTATCCTTTGGCCTTCAGCTCGCGTACCGCCTCTACGGTATCTTCCCGGTAGGTCCAGTCCACGGAAAATTCGGCTCCCAGGGCGGACTTGTGAATCTCGGGGGAGGGAGGGGTGGAACTGATGCCGCAGAGGACTATGCCACGGATGCGGAAAGCATCGCCGGTACGGAAGGCCGAGCCGATGTTGTGACGGCTGCGGACATTGTCCAGAATCACTGTTATGGGGCTTTTGGAGAGGGCCTTGTATTCCTCGACGGCGGGGCGTCCCAGTTCGCTGTTCAATAATTTCCTAAACATTTGCCAAAAGATAAAATTTTGCTTACATTCGCAAAGTTAAACTGAATTGAATAATTTTAACAAAATATTATGAAACAGGATCTTCAAATATCTGAACTTATCAAGAAGGAAGAGAGCCGTCAGCTTCACGGCATCGAGCTCATCGCTTCTGAGAACTTTGTCACCAACAATGTCCTGGCAGCACTCGGATCATGCCTGACCAACAAGTATGCCGAGGGTTATCCCGGAGCCCGCTACTACGGCGGCTGCGAGGTTGTGGACCAGGTGGAGCAGCTGGCTATCGACCGCCTCAAGGAGCTTTACGGCGCTGAGTTTGCCAACGTGCAGCCTCACTCCGGAGCCCAGGCCAACATGGCTGTATTCATGGCATGTCTGAAGCCCGGCGATACCTTCATGGGTCTCGACCTGGCTCACGGCGGACACCTTACCCACGGCTCGCCCGTCAACATGTCCGGTATCAACTATCATCCCGTTGCCTACAAGCTCAACGAGGAGACCGGCCGTGTGGACTATGACCAGATGGAGAAGGCAGCCCTCGAGCACAAGCCCAAGCTGATCGTCGGCGGTGCTTCCGCTTATTCCCGTGAGTGGGACTGGAAGAGGATGCGTCAGATCGCAGACGAGGTGGGCGCTATCTTCATGGTGGACATGGCTCACCCTGCAGGACTTATCGCAGCAGGTCTGCTGGACAACCCTGTGAAGTATGCCCACATCGTGACCACCACCACCCACAAGACTCTCCGCGGTCCCCGTGGCGGCGCCATCATCATCGGCAAGGACTTCGAGAATCCTTGGGGCCTGAAGACTCCTAAGGGTCAGATCAAGATGATGTCCCAGCTGATCAACTCCGCCGTATTCCCCGGTATCCAGGGCGGTCCCCTCGAGCACTGCATCGGTGCCAAGGCCGTGGCTTTCTACGAGGCCCTGCAGCCCGAGTTCAAGGAGTACCAGATCCAGGTCAAGAAGAATGCCGCAGCCATGGCTCAGGCATTCATCGACAGAGGCTACAAGATCGTTTCCGGCGGTACTGACAACCACCTGATGCTGATCGACCTCCGCACCAAGTTCCCTGATCTGACAGGTAAGGTGGCAGAGAAGACCCTCGTGCGTGCCGACATCACAGTGAACAAGAACATGGTTCCCTTCGACAGCCGTACACCGTTCACCACTTCCGGTATCCGCGTAGGTACACCCGCCATCACTTCCAGAGGCCTGGTAGAGAAGGATATGGAGGCTATCGTCGAGCTTATTGACGAGGTTCTCTCAGACGTGGAGAACGAGGCTGTTATCGAGAAGGTTAAGAATGCCGCTCATGCTCTCGTTGCCGGTCGTCCTCTGAATGTATGGTAAAAGATACATTTTATGAATTTAAGCAGATAGAATTAACGGGGGTGGATTGAAAGTCCGCCCCTTTTTTATTTTGAGTGATATCATGAAAGATTATCCGATAGTATTGTCGATTGCCGGGTCAGATCCGTCTGGAGGAGCCGGTATACAGGCGGATATCAAGGCTATATCGGCCTGCGGAGGTTATGCGGCTGCGGCTATAACGGCGGTGACGGTGCAGAATACCGCCGGTGTCTCGGAAGTGGAGTATCTTAGGCCTGAGCTGGTCGCGGCCCAGATAGATGCTGTGATGTCCGATCTGGCTGTGGATGCCGTCAAGATAGGTATGACAGGCACGGTGCCGATAGTGGAGACCATAGCGTCGCAGCTGGCGGTCCATCCCGTGCTGTATGTCGTGACCGATCCCGTCATGGTCTCTACCAGCAAGGATTCACTTACACTTCCCGAGGCGGTGGATGCCCTGTGCTCCAAGATATTTCCCCGTTCACACCTGGTGACGCCGAATATAGACGAGGCCTCCCGTCTGGCCGGTTTCAGTATACGGTCCGTAGAGGATATGGACCGTGCTGCCGCACTGCTTAGGGACCGCTACGGCTGTGCCTTCCTGGTTAAGGGCGGGGACCTTCCGGCAGTATCCGGGCAGAGCGTTCCGGATATAGTCTCCCAGTCCACCGATGTACTCTGTGACCTGGACGGGCTGGTGCACATCACTTCCGAGCGGGTGCTCACCAACAACCTGCACGGCACAGGCTGCACCCTCTCTTCCTCCATAGCAGCCTTCCTCGGAGCCGGTCATCCACTTCGTGAAGCCGTCCAGACAGCTGTCGCCTACGTTCACAACGCTATCGTGGCCGCGGCTCCCTTAAGGATCGGCCACGGCCACGGCCCGCTCAGGCATTTTTACAGATGAGGACAGTCGTGATAACTGATCCCGAGTTTCTGCCGGGAGAGACGCAGGCTGTGACCGCCCTGCTGGAGGCCGGGGCGTGGAGGGTGCATGTGCGTAAACCGGGAGCGGATGCGGCTGAGGTGGAGGCTCTGCTGGAGAAACTCCCGGAGCGGTACCGTCAGCGCATTTCTCTGCACGACTGCCATGAACTGGCAGCCCGTTATGGAGTTGGCGGAGTGCATCTGAACGCCCGCAATCCGCTTCCTCCCCAGGAATTCATGGGCATGGTCAGCCGTTCCTGCCATTCCTTCGGGGAACTGGCTGAGTGTGCTCCGGTATGTGATTATATGTTCCTCAGTCCTATTTTCGACAGTATCTCGAAGAAGGGTTATGTCGCGCGTTTTCCGCTGGAGGAAATCCGGCGGAGAAGGGATGATGCGGGGTCCGGGGTAGACTGGAAGCGGGTTCTCGCTCTGGGAGGAGTCTGTCCGGACAATATCCGCCGGGTTGCGGATGCCGGTTTCGGAGGTGCTGCCGTTCTGGGATATATATGGGAGCCGTATAAGCGTGATGCGGATGTCGGGGCCTTAGTAGCGCGTTTCAGGAACTTATCCGTTTTTAGCCGTTTATAACCGATTATAAACGTTTCGATATCGCCTTTTGCAGATGAAATCGCTATCTTTGCCTCAGAAAACTTAAAAAGATATGTGTATGAAATATTTGGATCCGAAAGCTGATATGACTTTCAAGAAAGTGTTCGGTGAACATGAGGATTTGGTGATAAGTTTTCTGAATTCTCTGCTGCCGTTCGAGAGTGAGGACGAGTTGATCAAAAGTGTGGAATATCTGAATCCGGAGCTGGTGCCGCTCAATCCTCTTAAAAAGGACAGTATCGTGGATGTGCGCTGTAAGGATTCGCGCGGCCGTCAGTTCATAGTGGAGATGCAGATGATGTGGACGTCCGAGTATAAGCAGTGTGTTCTGTTCAATGCGTCGAAAGCGTACGTGAGTCAGCTGGAATGCGGACAGGACTACGATCTTCTGCATCCGGTGTATTCGTTGAACATGGTGAACGATATATACTCGGACAGCGAGGATTATTATCACGATTACCGTATAGTGGAGATTGCGGAAACCAATGAGGTGATAGAGGGGCTCCGTTTCATCTTCATAGAGTTGCCCAAGTTCACGCCGAAGAATTACGGGGATAAGAAGATGCAGGTGCTGTGGCTGCGGTATCTGACTGAGATCAACAGCAGGACACGTGTTGTGTCTGAGGAACTGACAAGTAATCCTGTTATTAACAAGGCGGTGGCTCAGTTGGAGGTGTCGGCATTCTCAGACGCACAGCTTCTGGGTTATGACCGTTTTTGGGATATGGTCAGTACGGCCAAGATGCAGATATCCAGTTCCCGTAAAGAAGGTTTCAGACGTGGCCACAAAGAAGGACTTGAGGCTGGTATGAAAGAAGGCTTGGAGAAAGGTATGGAGAAAGGTATGGAGAAAGGTATGGAGAAAGGTATGGAGAAAGGTATGAAAGAGGGTATGGAGAAAGGCTTGGAGAAAGGCTTGGAGAAAGGCATGAAGGAAGGTAAGAAAGAAGGTATTAGGGAAGAGCGGATCAAGAATGCCCGTGGTATGAAAGCAGAAGGTATCGCCGACGAGATAATCGCCAGAGTCACGGGCCTCACTCAGGAGGAAATGGCTGCTCTCCAGTAGTGTGGATGTAACTATAAATCCCGGAGCAGACACTGAATCTGTTCCGGGATTTTTCTGTATAAAACTCTAGGTTACTTCTTAAGGCGGGCTATGATCTCATCGGCGACTTTCTTGCCGGAGAGGAGCATACCGCCGAAGATAGGTCCCATGCGGGGTGTGCCGGAGACGGCGGAGGCGGCCATGCCGCAGACGTAGAGGCCGGGGTAGATCTCCTTGGTGCCGTTTACGACTTCCTGTTCTCCGGAAGTTACGTCGAGGGATCGCTCTCCGATGACTCCGCCGGTCTCGGTGGCCAGTCGGATGCCGTTCTTACGGGCGACGGTGGCGGCTATCTCGCTGTCATGGCCGGTACCGTCGACTACGACCTTGGCCAGGATGTTCAGCGGGTCCACGTGCAGGCCCTCGCGGAGTACGGGAGTCCAGTTGACCACCACTCCGCTGACCTTGCCGTCCTTGAAGATTACGTCCTCTACCGAGTAGCAGTTGAAGATGCGGGCTCCGGCGTGTACGGCGTGATAGAGCAGGGAAGAGGTGCTCTCAACCGAGTCCATGGTGTAGAGACCGTCCCCGTAGGGGGTATGGTTGATCTCGAAGTCGCGCACGATGTGCATGGCCTCCTCCTGGATTACGATCTGGTTGAACATCATGGCACCGCCCCACATGCCTCCGCCGGGAGCCAGCTTGCGGTCGAACTGGGCTACCTTGAGCCCGGCCTTGGCCATATAGTATGCGGCTACAATTCCCGAGGGACCTCCGCCCACGATGGCGGCGTCCAGCTCGAGGCAGTCCTGGAGTTTGTCGAAATAGGTACTGATGATACCTCTGGATACTTTTGTCTCAATCATTGTTTTATGGATTTAAATTGTTTGATTCTGTGATACTTCCTCGCCTTCGGTAGAGACACCGCAGTCTCTGAGCTGGCTGCTGATGCGCATGGCGCAGAAGTTGGGGCCGCACATGGTGCAGTACTTGCCGCCCACGTGGTTGGCCTCCTTGTAGTACTCGAGGGCCCGTTCGGGGTCGAGGCTGAGGTTGAACTGGTCTTTCCAGCGGAACTCGAAGCGGGCCTTGCTCAGGGCATCGTCCCTTACCTGGGCTCCGGGATGGCCTTTCGCCAGGTCGGCGGCGTGGGCCGCTATCTTGTAGGTGACGACCCCGATACGCACATCCTCTTTTTTGGGCAGGGCCAGGTGCTCCTTGGGAGTCACGTAGCAGAGCATGGCGGTGCCGAGCCAGCCTATCTGTGCGGCTCCTATGGCACTGGTGATGTGGTCATAGCCGGGGGCTATGTCGGTGACGATGGGACCGAGGGTGTAGAAGGGGGCATTGTGGCATTTCTCTATCTGCCGCTGCATGTTCTCGGCTATCTTGTGCATGGGCACGTGGCCGGGACCTTCGATGAAGGCCTGTACGTTCTTTGCCCACGCCCTCTCTACCAGCTCGCCCATGGTGTCCAGCTCGGCGAACTGGGCCGCGTCGTTGGCATCGCGGATGGCTCCGGGACGCAGACCGTCACCGAGCGACAGGGCCACATCGTACTGTGCGCAGATGTCGCAGATGTCGTCGAAATGCTCGTAGAGGAAACTCTCGCGGTTGTGTGCCAGGCACCATGAGGCGATGATGCTGCCTCCGCGGCTGACCATTCCGCACAGGCGGCTGTCGGCTAAGTGTACATTCTTCAGGCGGATACCGCAGTGTATGGTGAAATAGTCCACTCCCTGCTCGCACTGCTCTATCAGGGTGTCGCGGAACAGCTCCCAGGTCAGTTTCTCGGCCCTGCCGCGTACCTTCTCCATGGCCTGGTACATGGGCACGGTGCCCACGGGCACGGGGCAGTTGCGGATGATCCACTCGCGGGTCTCGTGGATATTGTCTCCGGTGGAGAGGTCCATAAGGGTGTCTCCACCCCATTTGCAGCTCCATACGGCCTTCTCTACCTCTTCCTCGATGGTCGAGGTGGTGGCGGAGTTGCCGATATTGGTGTTGATCTTAACGAGGAAGTTCCGGCCGATGATCATCGGCTCTGCCTCGGGATGGTTGATATTGGCCGGGAGGGCTGCCCGTCCGGCTGCTATCTCGTCGCGCACGAATTCGGGGGTGATATGGGTCTCGATGCCCAGGGCCTTGCAGTTCATGTTCTCGCGTATGGCCACGTATTCCATCTCGGGGGTTACGATGCCCTGCTTGGCGAAGTACATCTGGGTAATCTGCGAGCCTTTCTTAGCCCTGTAGGGCAGGCGGATGTGCTCGAAGCGCAGGTGGTCCAGGGACTTGTCGGCCAGCCGTTCCCGGCCGTATTCCGAAGTTACCTCAGGCAGCTGCTCCACCTCCCGTTTCAGTATCCACTTTTCGCGGATCCTGGGCAGACCGCGCCGCAGGTCGATGTCCGCCGCAGGGTCGCTGTACGGCCCGCTGGTGTCGTAGAGGTAGACGGGAGGATTCTCCGTCATGATTTTCTTTCCGTCCTTGACGGTCACTGTGGGGGTGAGGCTCACTTTCCTCATGCCCACTCTTACGTCCGGATGGAGTGAGCCCTGCATGTAGACTTTCTCCGAGTCCGGGTAGGTGATTCTGATGTTGTTGTTATTCATATTTCTCAAAAAATATATTTTCAGTCCAATGCAATGGAGGCGGCTATGTCCATCACCCTCCGCATCTCCGCCACCGGGTCCTCCGCCCTCAGTATGCTGCCGCTCAGGGCAATGCCGCTGAGTCCTGCCTCCGCCAGGGCCGGCATGTCCTCCGCAGTCACCCCTCCGATGCCCACGACCGGTAGGGCCAGGCCCTCGCGGCGCATTCCGTCCATGAGGCTCCTATAGCCTTCGAGTCCCAGGGTCGGGGCCAGCCTGGCAGGGTCCTTGGTAGTGGTGAAGCGGAACGGGCCGCAGCCGATGTAGTCCGCCCCGCCCGAGGCATGCAGGCGGATGTCCTCCAGAGTGTTGGCGGTGCCTCCGATGATGAATTGTCCCCGGGGTAAGATCCTCCTGGCTTCGGCCACCGGCATGTCGGTCAGTCCCAGATGGACGCCGTCAGCTCCGCACTCACGTACCAGTTCCACGCGGTCATCGAGAATCAGGACGGCCCCGTACTGCCTGCACAGGGGCAGGGCCTTTCCGGCAGCGGCACGGACCTCATCCTCCGGGGCATCCTTCATGCGCAGCTGTATCCAGCGGCAGCCGCCTTCGAGGGCGATGCGCACGGAGTCGAGGTAGGAGAGGGTCTCCGTAAAGTGGGTGATGAATTGTACTTGAAAGTTCATTTTCCTCAATGTATGGTGTCTGTCGGAAAATGAGGAATGCGGCGGAAATGCCGGCAGCGGAGCGAATGTCTTCGAAAAGTCCCTACGACGGTACTGACCGTATCAGGTTCGACGGGTGTAATCTCAGCCTCCGGCCGCTTCAGCGGGAGGCACCCCTCTTTTCCTTGTGCAAATATAAAAATATTTTTTAAAAAAAGGATCCGGTTGCCGATTAACAGCCGGATCCTTTTTCTTAAGAGTTTGAATACTTCCTGACGGAGACTAGAATACAAAGCCGATCTTGATGGTCGGGGCGGCAAGGGCGCTGAAGTTGTGGCTGTTGGCGGCCAGGCCGGCGAGCCCTTCCTGTGGCTTGATGACAGTGAAGTTATAGGTGTATGCGAAGACGTCAATGGACGCTCCCACGAAGAACGCCTGGGTGATGAAGTAGTCGGAGCCGAAAGTCAGGGCACCCCGTATGTTGTAGGCCTCCGATACGGACTTGCCCGTCCATGTCTCATCGTCCATTGACGCAGCCTCGAATCCATAGGCGAAACCGCCTTTTATGCCAACATATGGATACAGGCCCTCTACCCCGATGTCGAAGTAGCGGTCCACACCCAGGTGTGCACTGTATTGCATGGTGATCTTGGCGGCAACTCCTTCGTACGACGGTATGGAACCGTCACCGGGTTCGGAATTTTCATCGTATGTTCCGTTGACCGGTGGATAACCGGGTGTCTGCGTTATATTGAACCCGCCTCCGAAGTTCAGGCGCCACAGGTCCACGAAGAACCACCCCACTTCTACACCTACTGCCAGTGTCTTGTCGTTCCAGTTGGTTGAGAGGGCGGAAGTGGAGTACGATGTCTGGTTGCCTGGCTTGGCACTGAGCATTACGCTCGAGTTATAACCGGCTGTGACACCGAAGGTGAAGTCTCCCTGACGGGCTCCACGCTGTTGTGTCTGGGCATGCGCGGTGAGACCGGACAGCAGGACGGCAATGGTCAGGATTGATATTGTTCTTCTCATCTCAGTTCGTTTTATTTTGCCTGAATGGATTATTCCTGTGCAAGGGCTGCATCAAGATCGGCCTTGGCGAGGGCTACTATCTGTTCCTGCGCTGCAATCAGTTCGTTGAGCTGTGCTATGCTGTCCTCTATCTGGCGTTTGGCATCCTCAGCATCCTCTATCTGAGTGAGCTGGGCTATGGCGACTCTCCAAGAATCGATGTTGTCCTTCAGCTCGCGGATCTCAGCCTGGGTGTCAATGAGAAGGCCGGATGAAACCAGATCTGACAGTATCTCGACTTCGAGGTATGCCTCGTGCTGCAGGATGTATGCGGCGTCGCAGATGTCGCATGCACCGAAGTAGGCGGTTGTCAGAGCGTGTGATCTGAGTGATGACACTTCGTCAGTGTAAGCAGTGTAGACCGTGTTGAGCTTGTTGAATAGGCTGGCGACGATTTCAAGCTCGCTGGGGTTGTTTGTAAGGCTTGCGTATAGGGCCTGGCGGTCGGCATCGGATATGGAATAGAGGATGTAGCTTACCTCAGGATATGTAATGCGGCCATAGTCTACGGAAGGACGATATATGATGTATCTTTTTTTGCTGATGGTCACGCCGTATTCGGAGGACAGGGTGTCCATTATTCTGAGTGCCTCATGGGTGGTGTTGTAGATGTTGTCCATGGAGTAGTTGTTCTGTATAAGCTCCTCGATAGCCGAGTAAGCTATCTCCATCTCACCATATTTGATACTGTAATCGGCATACTTTGTGTCATAGTCGGCGTAAGCTTTGCCATAACGGGCTCTGATTTCCGCAAGGTCCTGGCCCTGGTATGCTTCCAGGACTGCTATCTCGCTTTCGGCATCCGCTATAAGGCTTTCGTACCTGGCCGTCTCTCTCGCTACGTAGTCCTGGGCGTTGAGTATGTCGGCATCGGCCTTGGCCAGCAGGGAGTTCTGCTGATGCAGCTGGGTCTTTAGGTCGTTGAGTTCCTGCATTTCAGTCTTGTAGTACTGGAACAGCTGCTGGATATGGGAATCAGCGGCGTCAAGAATCTGCTGCTGCATGTTCTGCATCTCATATTCGAGCTGAAGCATCTTGTATTCATAGTCCATTGCCAGCCACTCTATTTCCAGTTCGAATCTCTGGCGGGCCTGCTCTGTGAGGAGTCTTTGGTATTCGGCCTGGGCTGCTTTCAGGTCGGCCTCAGCTGCGGCTACCAGGGAGTCAGCCATAGCCTGTGTGCGGTACATGCCGGCCATAGCCTGGAGCTGAGCGCTCTTGGCTTCACGGAGAGCGGTTACGGATTCTGATTCAGAAAGATCTACGCATGAGGAGAATAACAGTGACGCTATGATAGCGATGCCTGTTGAAATAATGGTTTTTTTCATGAAAATAGGTATTTATGAAGATTATAGTTAATGTCAGTTTAAGTTATGAAAAGCTGGCCGTAGCCGGCATTCCGGCTGCAAAGTTATTAAAAAGTTTTCATAAATAGGAAGGCAAGTTTATATTATCCGCCAGCCGCGGAGCTCGCGTCTGAGGTCTGCTTCGCGGCCTCCGAGGAGGGAGTCCAGAAGGGCGTGGAACTGGGGGCCGTGGTTCTGGTGGCGGAGGTGGCAGAGCTCGTGGAGGATGACGTAGTCCTGGAGGTGCTCAGGCAGGAGGATGAGACGGATGTTGAGGTTGATGTTTCCCTTCGAGGAGCAGGAACCCCAGTTGGAGACATTGTTCTTGATGGTCACGCGGCCCTTGAAAGGGAATCCGAAGCGGTCCGCGGCCTCCCGCAGCCTGGGAACGAGTGCGGCCCGTGCCTGTTCCCGCATCCGTTCAAGGGCGGCCGGGTCTTCCGGAACGGCGGCGGTCCTGCCTTCGCGGATTGTTTTCTGCTGGATGAGGGCCTGCCGTTGCAGCGCGGCCTCGACCCATTGCCGCTTGGCTTCCAGAAAACGGATACCGGCAGACCAGGAGACGTGCCGGGGCATGGATACGGCGACCCCGCTTCTGGGAGAGACGCTGATGCGCAGCCGTACGGAACCGGCCCTTTTGGTCAGCCGGACTTCGCCGATTCCTGGAACGGAGATGAGTTTCTGTAAGTTTGCCCTGGGCATGAATTGAGATTCGGCATAAAAATTGTCCGCAAAAGTAGCGAAAATTGATTTTAATTACATATCTTTGCATCCCCGATTTTGGGGAAGAATATAAGTTTAACTGATTTTTTAATTTAAAGGTTTATGGCAGAGTATCTTGCAGCAGACAAGAAGCAGGAGATTTTCGCTAAATACGGGAAGTCTAATACGGACACCGGCTCGGCAGAGAGTCAGATTGCTCTATTTTCCTACCGTATCGCTCATCTGACAGAACACCTTCGCAACAACAAGAAGGATTTCGGCACCCAGCGTGCCCTGCTCCGTCTTGTAGGTAAGAGGCGTCGCCTCCTCGATTACCTGAAGGCCAAGGATATTGAGAGATACAGGGAGATTGTCAAAGCTCTCGGCTTACGTAAATAAGCGGCTTTGGCCTCGTAAGAGAAACGGGGTTGTCAAGACAGACTGGGCAGCCCCTTTTTCTTGATAGCTGTGACCGGCTCTCATAAGGCAGACACAATTAGAAGGACAATATGAATATAGTTAAGAAGACCATCACAATGGGTGATGGAACGATCGTTGAGATCGAAACCGGCAAACTCGCCAAGCAGGCGGCCGGTTCGGTAGTCGTAAAGGTCGGCGGCATGATGCTGCTGGCAACAGTTACATGTGCCAAGGATGCCAAGGAGGACGTAGATTTCATGCCTCTGTCGGTGGAGTACAAGGAAAAATATGCCGCCGCAGGCCGTTATCCCGGCGGCTTCCTCAAGAGGGAGGGCCGTGCGTCGGATTCGGAGATTCTGGTAGCGAGGCTGGTGGACAGGGCTCTGCGTCCCTTGTTCCCCGATGATTTCCACGCCGAGGTGTTCGTCAATGTGCTCATGATTTCCGCCGATAAGGTGAATATGCCCGACAGCTATGCGGGCCTGGCCGCTTCGGCCGCACTTGCAGTGAGCGACATCCCCTGGCACGGACCCATCTCGGAGGTGAGGGTGGCCCGTATCGACGGCAAGTTCGTCATCAACCCCACTTTCCAGACAGTGGACAACGCTGATATCGACCTGATAGTGGCTGCCACCGAGGAGAACATCATGATGGTGGAGGGCGAGATGAAGGAGGTGAGCGAGGCAGAGATGCTCGAGGCCATCAAGTGCGCCCACGAGGCTATCAAGGAGCAGTGCCGCGTGCAGAAGGAGATGATGGTTGAGCTCGGCAAGGTGGAGAAAAAGGCCTACTGCCACGAGGTCAATGACGAGGACCTGCGCAAGGCAGTTCACGACTACTGCTATGACAAGTGCTACGCCATCGCCAAGAGCGGTCTGGCCAAGCACGAGCGCGAGGATGCCTTCGACGCTCTGAAAGAGGAATTCATGGAGACTATCCCGGAGGAGGAGAGAGAGGAGAAGGAGATGATGGTCAGCAGATATTACGGTACTGTGGAGAAAGAGGCCATGCGCCGCATGATCATAGACGAGGGTGTGCGTCTCGACGGACGTACCACCGCTCAGATCCGCCCGATATGGTGCGAGGTGGGCTATCTGCCCGGAGCGCACGGCTCGGCCATCTTTACCCGCGGCGAGACCCAGTCCCTGTCGACTGTGACCCTCGGCACCAAGATGGATATGAAGGAACTGGACGAGGTGCTCGTGCAGGGTACCCAGCAGTTCGTGCTCCACTACAACTTCCCTCCTTTCGCAACCGGTGAGGCCAAGCCTCAGCGTGGAGTGGGCCGCAGGGAGATTGGTCACGGCAACCTGGCATGGAGGGCTCTCAAGCCCGTAGTTCCAGTAGGTGAGGAGAATCCCTACGCAGTCCGCGTGGTATCCGACATCCTCGAGTCCAACGGCTCGTCCTCGATGGCCACAGTCTGCGCCGGCACCCTGGCCCTGATGGACTGCGGTGTCAAGATCAAGAAACCCGTAGCAGGTATCGCCATGGGTCTTATTTCCGATGAGAAGACAGGTAAGTTCGTAGTGCTCTCCGACATTCTCGGCGATGAGGACCATCTCGGAGACATGGACTTCAAGGTGACCGGAACCAAGGACGGCATCACCGCCACCCAGATGGACATCAAGGTGGATGGACTGCCCTACGAGGTTCTCGAGCAGGCTCTGGCACAGGCCAAGGAAGGCCGCGCCCACATCATGGGCGAGATGATGAAGACCATCTCCGAGCCCCGCGCCGAGTACCGTCCCAATGTACCCCGCATCGTGCAGATTACGATTCCTTCCGAGTTTATCGGCGCCGTTATCGGCACCGGCGGCAAGGTTATCCAGGATATCCAGAAGACTACCGGTACCACCATCACCATCACCGAGGAGGGCGACCAGGGTATCATCGATATCTTCGGCGAGAACAAGGAATCCATGGACGCTGCTCTGGCCCGCATCAAGGCCATCACCACAGTGCCCGAGGTCGGTGAGACCTATCACGGCAAGGTAGTGTCGATTCTCGAGTTCGGCGCTTTTGTGGAGATTCTGCCCGGTAAGGAAGGCCTGCTGCACATCTCCGAGCTCGACTACAAGAAGGTCGACAAGGTGGAGGACGTTCTCCAGGTAGGAGACGAGGTGGATGTCAAGCTCCTCGAGATCGACCAGAAGACCGGCAAGATGAGACTTTCCCGCAGGGCTCTGCTGCCCGCACCCGAAGGATGGGTGGAGCATGAGCGCAAGCCCCGTCTCAATGGAGCCGGCTCCAATGGCGGCCGCGGAGGCCGTGACCGTGGAGGCGACCGCGGAAGAGGTCCCCGCCGCGACGGTGACAGAGGCGGACGCAAGTAAGCGTATCCAGTACTCTCATATAATAGAAAAAACTGACTCGCAGAACCGTGAGTCAGTTTTTTTATTTGAAAAGGCGTCCCTGAAAGGTATTGCGCTGCTCCAGCCGCTGCTCGAGCAGCCGGATGAGCTCGGTATTGCGGAGCAGCCCCCATGGGGTGGAGTTGACGAAACGGGGCGGGACTTCCCCGGCGAAGCGCTCTATGTACAGGTCCGGGCGGAGGCGCTCGAGCAGGTCTGCAATGAAATCTAAATACTCATCCAGGGAGAATGTCACGAAGTCGGACGGGCGGGCGGCGAATTCCTTCTCCATTGCGGTGCCTCGGACGATCTGCAGCTGATGGAACTTGACCGAGTGCAGCGGCAGCTTATTTATAATAGGTGCGTAGCCCAGCATGTCCCCGACCGTTTCACCCGGCAGCCCGAAGATGAAGTGTGCGCCCTGGGTAAGACCGCGGGCGGCCGTCATTTCCACGGCGCGTACCGCGTCCTCGAAGGAATGCCCGCGGTTTATGCGCTGCAGGGTCCGGTCGTAGACAGACTCGATGCCGTATTCGATGACCACCACATGCTCCCGGGCCAGGGATGCCAGGAAGTCCAGCTTGTCCTCGTCCACGCAGTCGGGCCGGGTACCTATGACGATGCCGGCCACCAGTGGGTGGGAGAGGGCTTCCTCATACACCTCACGCAGCCTTTCGAGAGGCGCGTATGTATTGGAATAGGGCTGGAAGTAGGCCAGGAATTTCTCAGCCTTGCGGTAGCGGACCCGGTGGAACTTGATGCCCTCGTCGATCTGTTTGTGAATAGGAATGCCCGCTGTACTGTAGCCCGGGTGAAAGGCGGCGTTGTCGCAGTACGTGCAGCCGCCTGTCCCGACCAGTCCGTCCCGGTTCGGGCAGGTGAAGCCGGCGTCCACCACCACTTTCTGCAGCCGCTCGCCGTATGTTTTCTTGAAATAGCCTATGTAGGAATTGTATCTGCCCACGGCCAAAGCAGTCTAGAACCGGACCTTGAATACGGCCTTGCGGACTTCTCCGTCCCCGATCAGGGGTGCGTGGCAGTCCTGGGGGAAGCAGATAACGATGTTGTCGTCCCCGTAGCTGATATAGGCCTCGGGCTCTTCCTTGAGGAAGGCCACGTCTTTCTCGGCATTGTAGTCCACGTTGACACCCATGCACTTGGCCCTGTCGCGGAAGCCGATAATCTCGGTCCCTTCCAGAACCACGTGGATGTCTATGAAGGAGTCGTGCACCTCCAGGGGAGATTCGGACTCGTCCTTGCACTGTGCGGTGGTTACGGTACACCAGATATTGTCCTCCTCGATGACGTGCTTGCCCTCGGAGAGGGTGTGCAGATCGTTCTTACGGATGAATTCCAGCACCTTGCCGAAGGAAGCGTGCAGATTGACGTATTTTTCGAAGCTTTTGAGTGAGTCGAGTATCATATCGTATAACAGTTTAATATTTCCGGTATATGGCTCTCCGGCTCAGTGCCATGAGTACGGTGAGCAGAATGATGACGGCTGTGGCCGGATGGAATGTCTGCGGCAGCAGCCACGAGCAGATCAGTCCGATGCCGGCAACGGCTGCGAGCAGGTCTATGATCATGTTCTTGGCCCAGCAGCTGGGCATGCAGACCGGTATGAGGAAGAGGGGGTTCATCCACAGCAGGTTCCAGTTGTCGGCAGTCCAGACATGATTGGTCGCGAACCACATCAGGCAGATAATCACACCGCCGAGGCCCAGTATGATGTAGAGGACCGTTGAGCAGATGCTCATGAATTTCCACTTGTTTCCGCTGCGCAGGTAGAATACCAGGTACAGGACGAACAGCAGGGTAAAGACGGTGAACGGGCTGGATGCCTTGGACAGGATGTCCTTCCATCTGCCCGGCTCCGGTGCCGGGGATGAGAGGGTGCTGCCGGCGGAGGCCAACGGAGTGCCTTCCAGTTCAGTATTGCTGTAGCTCATCAGTACTTCAGAAAGGCGGTCGGGCAGGAAGGCTGTCTCCCTGACGGTAATCTCCCGGTCAACCCTTGCCCCCAGTATCAGGTCAATGCCGAACATCATCCAGCGGCGGTCGCCGACCAGACGGGTCAGTTCGTCGCGGTAGGTCGTGCCGGTCAGGGTGTCCTTTATGCTGAAGTCCTTGCTGCGGTCGAAAATGTCCCGTATGCGGGTGGCGCAGTTGTCCTGCAGGAAGTCGTAGAGGTAGTACCGGTTGGACGGTTTGTAGTTATCTGTTAGGAATGAGTATAGTTCTGCCGCCTGTAACGGGGTGAGGCTGAGCGTCTGCTCGGAGATGCCGCGTCCGGTTGCGTCGTATGACCGCTTGAACTGCTGGAAAGAAGTTACGGACAGAAAATAGTTGAGGTCCCCGCGCAGGAAGTTGAGCATGAAATGCGGCTCCTGGAAACTGAATGTGCCGTAGTTGAAGACCATGTCGCGCCCGTTCCGGAGATCCTTGACCCTCAGGGCCGAATGTCCGAATGCAGAGGAAATGTCCCGTCCTTGGGAGCAGGTGAGAAGAGATATGCTGAGCGAGTCCCGGGCTCCGGCGCCTAGGCTCAGGATGGCCAGGAGGAATATAAGTAGTATCCGTTTCATAATAAATTTTTCAAAAATAAGAAAAACTCGCCTATATTTGCAGGAATGAAGAAAGTTTTGCTCATATTTCTGTCCCTTATCCTGTTCTCTTCGCTGCGGGCGGAGGTCCGGAAGGGCATGGCGCTGGTCTCAGTGTCAGTTACAGATATGAAGAAATCTCCTGATTATCAGTCCGAGACGGTTTCGCAGGCCATGATGGGCACTCCTGTAGAGGTCACAGGAAAGGAAAGTTACTGGTATTCCATCGTAACACCTGAGGGATATGAGGGCTGGACTACGGAGCAGAACATTGCTCTGCTTTCGGAGGATGGACTGGAGGAATGGACGCAGGCGGAGCGTCTGATCGTCAAGGATTATTTCATACTGGTGACGGAGGCTCCGGAAGAAGGGACGGCAGTCCTTACAGACTGTGTGATGGGCAATATTCTGGAAAAGGACAATGCTCCGGAGCAGAAAGGCTTCACACCGGTGATCCTGCCCGACGGGCGGAAGGGGTTTGTCCCTGCCGGCAGTGTGGCTCCGCTGAAGGAATGGATGGAGGAGGCGGCCGCTCCTACGGGGGACGACATAGTCGCCACGGCCAGACTTTTCCTGGGATTCCCCTATCTTTGGGGCGGTCTCTCCCCTAAGGGGATGGACTGCAGCGGCCTGGTGAAGCTGAGCTATTTTCTCAACGGTATCATTCTCTTGCGGGACGCTTCCCAGCAGATAGGAACCGGCGAGGCGCTGGATGCCGGCGATATCATTGGGAACCTTCAGGCCGGCGACCTGGTGTTTTTCGGCCGCAGCGCAACTGACACACGCGGCAGGAGTGTCAGCCATGTGGGCATCTGCATGGGAGACGGAATGATGATTCATTCGTCCCTGCGGGTGAGGATCAATTCATTGCTGCCGGGACGACCCGACTCCTACACCGGCAAGAAGATAGTAGGGGCCTGCCGTATCCTCGGACATCAGGACACTGAGCCGGGGATAGTGACGGTTCTGAAGCATCCGTGGTATTTTTAGGAAAGTTAACAGTTTATAATTTATAAATCGCGATTATCATGAATTTAAGAGTTATCAAAAAAGACATCAACTACATGGTGGATGAGTTCGTTTCAGACGCAGTCATCAGCATGAGTTTCCACGACGACAACGAGAAGGCCGAGCAGATAGTCAGCCTTATCAACGAAGTTCTTGACCTCAGGGACGAGATGCTGTCCAGAGTCAGCCATCCCGAGGGTGACAAGAGAGCATATTACCGCAACCTCACCGACGAGCTGCTCAGCGCTCTCGATGTAAAATACGACAGTCTCAGTGCAATAGTGGCCAAGAAAGCCGAGTAAATCCAGGAGCGGCCGCTATGCAGATGTACACCAACTCACCCATAGTGGAGGGCCTCACCTTTGATGACGTCCTCCTCATCCCGGCCCACTCGGACGTGCTGCCCCGCGAGGTGGACATCACCACGAAGCTGACCCGGGAGATATCCCTCCATACCCCCATCGTGTCCGCGGCCATGGATACCGTGACCGAGGCTGATCTGGCGATAGCCATCGCCCGTGAGGGAGGTATCGGAGTGATACACAAGAATATGCCCATCGAGGTACAGATGGAGCAGGTACGCAAGGTCAAGAGGGCGGAGAACGGCATGATCTACGACCCCGTGACCATCCGCGAGAACGCCACTGTCGGTGACGCCCTCAAGCTCATGCACGAGAACCACATAGGCGGCATACCCGTCGTGGACGCCCGCGGCATGCTCTGCGGTATCGTAACCAACCGTGACCTCCGTTTCCAGGACAATCCCAAGACTCCCGTGTCCGAGGTGATGACCAAGGAGAACCTGATCACCACCACCGACGGCACCAATCTCAAGGAGGCCACCGACCTCCTGCGGCGCTACAAGATCGAGAAGCTCCTCGTGGTGGACAAGGAAGGTCATCTGGCCGGCCTTATCACCTACAAGGACATCATGAAGATCAAGGACAATCCTACCGCCAGCAAGGATGCTAAGGGCCGTCTGCTCGTGGCCGCCGCCGTTGGCATCAACTCCGAGAGTGTCCAGAAGGTGGAGATGCTGATGACTGTGGAGCCGGACGCACTGGTCTTCGACACCGCCCACGGTCATTCGGAGGGTGTGCTGAGAGTCCTGAAGACAGTCCGTCAGAAGTTCCCCGACCTGCAGATCATCGCCGGCAACATCGCTACCGGTGAGGCCGCCAAGGCTCTGAAGGAGTGCGGAGTGGACGCTGTGAAGGTCGGCATAGGTCCCGGATCCATCTGCACCACCCGTATCATTGCCGGTGTGGGCGTGCCCCAGCTTTCCGCAGTCATGATGGCCGCCGAGGCCCTGAAGGGCTCCGGTATCCCCGTCATCGCCGACGGCGGTATCCGCTACTCGGGCGACATCGTCAAGGCCCTGGCCGCCGGTGCCGACACCATCATGGCCGGCTCGCTCTTCGCCGGTGTGGAGGAGTCTCCCGGAGAGACCATCATCCTCAACGGACGTAAGTTCAAGTCCTACCGCGGAATGGGCTCGCTCGAGGCCATGCAGCTGGGCTCCAAGGACCGCTACTTCCAGGACATGGAGGAGGACATCAAGAAACTCGTACCGGAGGGCATTGTCGCCCAGGTGCCTTACAAAGGTACTCTCTCCGAGGTGGTATACCAGCTTATCGGAGGTCTCCGTGCAGGTATGGGTTACTGCGGAGCACACAACCTGGCCGAACTCAAGAACGCCCGCTTCGTGCGCATCACCGCCGCCGGTATGGCCGAGAGCCATCCCCACGACGTGACGATTACTCGCGAGGCTCCCAATTACAGCAGGTAATAGCTCTACTCTGCGTACTGCGATGAGAAGGGCTCTCTGGATACTTCTGTTGTGTCTGAGTGTATCGTCCTGCCGTCTCTACGACCGTCTCTTCAAGGGAGACGCTGTCGCCAGAGTCGGCAAGGATGTTTTGTACCGCAGTGATATCGAGAAGCTCAATATCAAAGGATTCTCACCGGAGGACAGCCTCCGCATGGTCGAGCGGTACATACAATCATGGGCTAAGGACAGACTTCTTCTGGACATGGCTGAGAGCCGCCTGTCCAAGACAGACAGGGATGTGACCGCCGAGCTTGAGGATTATCGCCGGCAACTGTTGGTTTACCGTTACGAACAGCAGTACGTGGAGCAGCGTCTTGACACTGTCATATCAGAGCAGGAGTACAGAGAGTATTATGAGGCCAACCCATCCAGTTTTATCACTCACCTCCCTTTGATACGGGGCATTTATATAAAGGTGAGTGACAATTCTCCTAACCTCAACCCCATAAAGTCCCTCTACCGCTCATCCGTACAGGAGGACCGCGACCGTCTGGACCAGTTGTGCTATACTTCTGCCGAGCGGTATTTCTTCCTTGACGAATGGACGGGACTGGATGCTCTGGTGGAGGGGACCGGTATGGACATATCCTCGATGGCGGAGGTGCTGGACGACAGATCCTATGTTGAGAGGACGTATTTTGGCTATACCTACCTCATTTCGGCTGACGGCTATGTCCCGGCAGGAAGGATTGCTCCTTATGAATACTGCCGTGACAGGATTAGGGACGTGATTCTGAGCAGAAGAAAACAGGCCCTTCTGATGAGTTTGGAACGAAATCTGCTTAATGATGCGGTAGGTTCTGAAAAATTGAAAATATATAAGGAGTAAAATGAAGATAAAAGCACTGATGACGGCGCTTGCCCTAGTGGTGATGCCCCTTACAGAGATGTTTGCCCAGAAATACGACGGCGTGATAGACAAGACTGTCGCTCTGGTCGGAAACAGTATGATACTTCTCTCACAGATAGAGGGGGAGGTACAGATGATGCAGTTCCAGGGTTATGTCTCGGATCGTAACCTGCGATGTGAGGTGCTGGAGAATATGCTGGTTTCCAAGCTGTTCTATACACAGGCACAGCTTGATAGCCTTACCGTCAATCCTGATATGGTGGATGCCGCACTGGAGGATAGGGTAAACAACATCCTCACACAGCTGGGAGGTGAGGAACAGACCGAAAAGTATTTCGGAAAGCCCCTGCATAAACTGCGTCAGGAATGGAGGGAGACGTTTATGGAACAGAACCTGGTTCAGGAGATGCAGCGTACTGTAGCAGGTGCCATAACCGAGGTGACTCCCAAAGAAGTACAGCAGTATTACCGCAGTGTGCCGACGGACAGCCTGCCGATAATTCCCACTCAGTATCAGTACAGTCAGATAGTGTTGTATCCAGATACGGAGCGTGCAAAGCTGGAGGTGCGCGAGAGGCTGCTGGAGTTCCGTCAGAGGATTCTGGACGGAGAAAAATTTTCAATGCTGGCAACCCTGTACTCTGAGGATCCTGGAAGTGCGATGCGTGGAGGAGAGCTGGGAATGGCGTCAAAGTCCATATTCTGGCCTGCATTCAGTGATGCCGCAATGGCCTTGAAGGACGGTCAGGTGTCTCCGATAGTGGAGACTCCCGACGGTTTTCATATTATCCAGATGATATCCAAGAGTGGGGATATGTTCAATGCCCGCCACATTCTCCTTAAACCCAAGTACACCGTAGAGGACCGGGATTCGGCGTTTATCCGCCTGGATTCTATCCGCAACGTGGTGCTGGAGGACAGTCTGACTTTTGCACAGGCAGCAAGGATATACTCGGAGGACGCCAAAAGCCGTACCAACGGCGGACTGGTGGCCGACCCTAATACGGGAGCGCCCTTTTTTGAGATGGACCAGCTTAAGCCTGCCGACTACAATGTTCTGAAGGATATGAAGGAAGGTGAAGTATCCATGCCCTTCGAGTCTGTGGATGACGAGGGGCGCAGCGGCAATACTGTCTATAAGATTATCCGCCTGGAGAAGATCCGTCCTTCTCATACAGCGACCGTAGAGCAGGATTTCAATGTCCTTCTGGATATTGCGACCAACAATAAGTCCGTCCGGGCAATAGAGGACTTTATCAAGGAGAAACAGGCCACCACCTATATCGTAATAGACCCTATGTTCCAGAAATGTGATTTCCAACGGGACGGATGGGTAAAGTGACAGAATGAGAAGAGTTTCGATACTGACCGCCGTGCTCATCGCACTTCCTTTCCTGACACTTCATGCTCAGGACGGACATAACAGCGGGCAGCAGGACAGGGACTCCCTGGTACGCCTGCTGCAGGCTGACCTTGCCCGTCTGGTGGAGATAGACGGCAAGGAGTACAGGAAAGTAGTGGGGGACGCGGTATTCCTGCATAATGACACCTATCTCTATTGTGACAGTGCCTATTGGAATGTCGCGGACGAGTATATCGATGCCATCGGCAGCATACGTATAGTTCAGGAGAATACGGTTCTGACCGGGGACAGTATCAAGTATGTCATTCCGGAGAATACAGCAAAGTTCCGCGGTCATCTGGTGGAACTCATAGACCGGGACAGTAATGTGCTGCGTACCAACTTTCTGGATTACAATACCAAGGACAGCACCGCACTTTTCTACCGCGGAGGCGCCATGAGGGACTCTGACGGGAACCTCATCGAGAGCCTTACCGGTACTTACAGCTCACCGCTGGAGCGGTTCGATTTCATAGGGAGTGTCGAGATGTTCTCCGACTCGCTTTTCTTTGTCTGCGATACTCTCAATTACGATACCAGGAATGAGACGGCCCGTTTCAGAGGCAATACCCAGGGATGGTATGGAGACAATACCATATCATCCGGTGCAGGTCGTTACGAGAGGACTGTCGAGAAGCTGTATTTCCGTAAGAATGTGCATATCCTTACTGAAGACTACGAGATGTGGTGCGACTCTCTTTACTATGACCGGCTTACGGAGTACTCTCTTCTGCTTGGAAATGTCCAGCTTCTTGACACAGTGGACAATGCCATTGCTCTGGCTGGGGAACTGCGTTACTGGAACGAGCCCAGGAGAGCTGAACTTTACCGTCAGCCGGCTCTGGTGGTTATCGATGAGAATGAAGAGGGGGTACGGGACTCTGTATTCATGTCTTCCGACACCCTGATTTATTATACGATGCGTATGTGCGATGTGGACAGCGCCGTGGTGGAGGCTGCTGAAGAGCGGTACAGGTCAGCGCTGGTGGATCCGATGGAACAGAGTAAGAAGTCAGCCGGGACGGCTGGAGCCGGAAGATCGGCGTCCTCGTCTTCAGGTGCGGCGTCAAGGACCCAGGCACAGTCATCGGCAGCATCTCTGAGACAGCCCGGCCCAGGTACACTGCCGTCTCCATTTATACCTGCGGAGGATACTTTGATGACAGCGCCCCCTGCCGTTGTGCAGGACAGTCTTACCGTTGCAGGACAGGATTCCCTCTCCCTGCCGGACTCCGTATCGGTGGTTGATTCCCTGATGCTTCCTCCCCCTCCGGACACTACAGAAGTGTCTTTTGTGGAGGCATATCACCATGTCCGTATCTACAAGAGCGATATTCAGGTGCGATGCGACTCCCTGCTGTTCACTTCGATAGATTCCATTGCCAGGCTTTTCACGGAGCCGGTGTTATGGTATGAGATAAAGAGTCAGATCACAGCTGACAGCATGCAGTTTCTGTTCCGTAACCAGACTTTGGATAGGGGCTATCTCTTCGCCAATGCCTTCGTCATTTCTGAAGAAGTGCCGGGGAAGTACTATCACCAAATCAAATCTCCCGAGATGATAGGCTATTTCGTGAACAGCCAGGTTTCCCGTTTCGATGCTCTGGGAGGAGTCACGGCCATGTTCTATGTGGCGGAGGATTCGGTAATAACAACTATGAACCAGAAGGAGTGCCGTCTCATGACCGGACGTCTCAAGGACGGACAGGTCCAGCGCATACTATACACTGAGAATATCAAGAGCGATGCTTATCCGGTCTGGGACCTGGCTCAGGAGAAGAGCCGCCTGAGAGACTTCAACTGGATGCCGGATCTCCGTCCGGCCTCACGCTATGATGTTACGGCCAGAGGTATCCGGCCTTCCAGACGTTCCGAGTCTGTGCCTTCGCCCAATTTCCCTTCCTTCAAGTACGCCGAGAAGTATTTCAAAGGGTATATGAAGGGTATAGTGAGGGAAATCGACAGTAGAAAGCCGCTTATCTGGGTGGAAAGATAAGATTTTTTTGTACATTTGTGGGTTAAACGACTAAAAATCCCAAATGTATGATACAGTTTGATATAGATACCCTTCAGCACTCTTTCGAGGATGTAAGGAATCTTCTGAATCCCGAGTGCCGCCTGCATCTGGGCGAAGCTTCCCGTAAAAGAATTGAGAAATGCCGCAGTTATCTGGACGAGCGGATGAAGAACCAGAAGGCTCCCATCTATGGAGTTACTACCGGTTTCGGCTCACTCTGCAACGTGTCCGTGGACCGCGACCAGCTCTCGCAGCTCCAGAAGAATCTGGTGATGTCCCATGCCTGCGGAGTAGGAGAGGAGGTACGTCCTGAGATTGTGCGCCTTATGCTGGCCCTGAAGGTCAAATCCCTATCCTACGGCTACTCCGGAGTAAGGGTCGAGACCGTGGAAAGGCTGGTGGACTTCTTCAATGAGGGAGTGATTCCGGTGGTATATCAGCAGGGCTCTCTCGGCGCATCCGGCGACCTGGCCCCTCTGGCCAATATGTGTCTGCCTCTGCTTGGTCTCGGCGAATTTGACTACAAGGGCAGGAGATATCCCGGAAGCGAGCTGGAGAAACTCTTCGGCTGGAAGCCTCTGACACTGGCGTCGAAGGAGGGTCTGGCCCTTCTCAACGGTACCCAGTTCATGCTGGCCCATGCCGTATGGTGTCTGTGTCATGCGAAGCATATCTCGGCGGCCGCCGACAAGGTAGCCACCGTCTCCCTCGAGGCCTTCAACGGCCGCAAGGAGCCATTCACACCCGGTGTGCATGCCGTCCGTCCTCATAAGGGACAGATGGAGACGGCCCGCGTCATCCTCGGCTATCTCCAGGGCAGCCAGCTCATCGACGGACCCGGCAAGGAGGTGCAGGATCCCTACTCTTTCCGCTGTGTACCTCAGGTGCACGGAGCGTCCAAGGACGCGCTCGGGTATGTGGAGAGTGTGTTCATGACCGAGGTCAACAGCGCTACCGACAACCCTACTGTCCTTCCCGACGAGGACCAGGTCATCTCCGCCGGCAACTTCCACGGGCAGCCTCTTTCCATCACCCTGGATTTCCTGGCCATCGCCATGGCGGAGCTGGGCTCCATATCCGAGCGCCGTACCTACCAGCTGATTTCCGGCAAGAGGGGACTCCCCTCCTTCCTGGTGGCCAAGTCCGGACTGAATTCCGGCTTCATGATTCCTCAGTACGCCGCTGCATCCATAGTCAGCCAGAACAAGCAGCTGTGCACTCCCTGTGTGGTGGACACCATTGATTCGTCCCAGGGCCAGGAAGATCATGTCAGCATGGGTGCCAACGCTGCGACCAAATGCGTCAGAGTAATCGAGAATGTCGAGAAGATTCTCGGCATTGAGATGCTGAACGCGGCCCAGGCCCTCGAGTTCCGTCATCGCGCCGGAGCCGGCAAGTCCTCGCCCGTAATCGAGAAATTCTTCGAGGACTACCGCAGGACTGTGCCTTTCGTGGAGGAAGATACGGTGATGTACACCCGTATCAAGGATTCCATAGATTTTATTAAGAACGCAGAAATTTAAAAATGTCAATTTTTATAAAAAATATAAAAAAGCTTGTCAATGTGCGGGAAGCGGCTCCCTCTGCTCCGTTGCGGGGAGAGGAGATGCTGTCGCTGCCCTGTCTTGACGGTGCCTGGCTGCTGACGGAGGGAGACCGTATCTCCCGCCTCGGCAGGATGCAGGACCTCCGGCCTGAGGAACTGGAGGCGCTGGAACGCTCTTCGGATGAGGTGATTGACGCTGAGGGCAGGATGGTTTTCCCTTCCTACTGTGACTCCCACACCCATCTGGTCTATGCCGGCAGCCGCGAGATGGAGTTCATGGACAAGCTGCGCGGCCTCTCTTATCAGGAGATTGCCCGCCGGGGCGGCGGTATCCTCAATTCGGTGGAGCTGCTGCACAATACCCCGGAGGATGACCTCCTGCAGCAGACCCTGGTCCGTGCGCATGAGATAATCTCCCTGGGCACCGGTGCGGTGGAGATCAAGAGCGGTTACGGCCTCACCGTCGAGGATGAGGTCAAGATGCTCCGGGTCGCCCGCAGGGTGGAGGAGGAGACTCCGCTCAGGGTCCGCACCACCTTCCTCGGGGCCCACGCCGTGCCTGCCCGCTATAAAGGCAACCGGGAGGGATATGTGGATGAGATAGTCCGTGAGATCATGCCGGCTGTCGCCGCCGAGGGACTGGCAGACTACGTGGATATTTTCGTAGAGGAGGGATTCTTCACTGTGGAGGATGCCTCCCGTATCTTCGAGGCCGCCGCCAGGTACGGTATGGTTCCGAAGGTGCATGCCAACCAGATGAGTTTTTCCGGCGGAGTGCAGGTGGGCGTGCGCTATGGCGCCGCCTCTGTCGACCATCTCGAGTTTACCGGCCCTGAGGAGTTCAAGGCCCTGCAGGGCAGCGGGACCATCGCGACGCTCCTGCCCGGTGCTACATTTTTCCTGGATATGGATTATCCTAAGGCGAAGGACATGCTGGAGTATGACCTGCCGCTGGCCATTGCCTCCAACTACAACCCCGGGTCCTGCCCCTCCGGTGACATGAAGTTCATGATGGCCCTGGCCATGATCAAGATGCGCCTGACTCCCGAGACAGTGCTCAACGCTGCGACCGTCAACGGTGCGTTTGCGATGGGCGTGGCTTCGGAATACGGAAGCATTATCCCCGGTAAGAAGGCCTCCCTCTTCATTACCAAGAAGATACCTTCGTACGAATTCGTTCCCTACAGTTTCACTTCACAGCTGATCGAGAATATAATTTTAAACGGTAAGATATATGGATAGTTACAAGACCCCTCTGGGCGAGATCAAAATCACGGTGATAGGCCATGCCTCACTGCTTGTCGAATGGAACGGAAAATACATCTATTCCGATCCTTACAGCGAAGCGGGCGACTTCTCCGGCAGGGAGAAGGCCGACCTGATCCTCATCACTCACAACCACTATGACCACTATGACGAGTCTGCCTGGTCCAAGATTGTGACGGACAAGACCCTTTTCGTGGTAAGCCAGGATGTGGGCAAGGTCTCGGACCATTATGTGGTGCTCAAGAACGGAGAGTCCTACAACTATGAGGGGCTGATGATCCATGCCGTACACGCTTACAATGTCAACCGCCGCAATGATGCCGGCGAGCTTTTCCATCCCAGAGGTGTCGGAAACGGCTATGTCCTGGATTTCGGAGGCTTCCGCCTCTACATCGCGGGAGATACCGAGCCTATTCCCGAGATGAGGCACGTGACTAACATCGACATCGCATTCCTGCCCAAGAATCTCCCTTATACCATGACGGACGAGGAATTCGTGCAGGTGGCGAACACCATACGGCCCAAGTATCTGTATCCGATTCACTATTTCGAGCTGGATGTGGCGAAGCTCATCGGCATGCTGGATACAGGCATAACCATGATAGTAAACAACAAATAATATTTAATCAGAAATGACACGTAAACTTATCGAGTGCGTTCCCAACTTCAGCGAGGGACGCGATATGCAGATTATCAAACAGATTACCGACGCCGCCGAGAGTGTCGAGGGTGTAAAGCTCCTGGACGTGGATCCTGGTGCGGCCACCAACCGTACGGTGGTGACTTTCGTGGGAGAGCCCGAGAAGGTCATGGAGGCTGCTTTCCGCGCAGTAAGGAAGGCCTCCGAGATTATCGACATGAGGCATCATCACGGCGAGCATCCCCGTATGGGCGCCACTGACGTGTGCCCTCTCGTGCCCATCGCGGGCGTGACAATGGAGGAGTGCGCGGAGTATGCCCGCACCCTGGCCAAGAGGATAGGCGAGGAATTGGGAATACCGGTATTCTGCTATGAGAGCGCTGCCTATACCGAGGCACGCAGGAATCTGGCCGTATGCCGTGCTGGTGAGTACGAGGGTCTGGCCAAGAGGTTTGCCGACGGGGAGAAGCCCGATTTCGGCCCGGCCGTCATCGACGACTTTACCGCCCGTACAGGTGCTACTGCAGTGGGCGCCAGGGATTTCCTCGTGGCCATCAACTATAACCTCAACACCACCTCCACCCGCCGTGCCAACTCAGTGGCCTTCGACGTGCGCGAGAAGGGCCGCAAGAAGAGAGAGGGCGACCCCATCACCGGAAAGGTGGTGAAGGATGAGAACGGCGAGGTGGTATGGATTCCCGGAACCCTGAAGGGCTGCAAGGCCATCGGCTGGTTCATCGAGGAGTACGGCATCGCCCAGGTCTCCATGAATGTGACCAACATCAACGTCACTCCAGTCCATGTGGCCTTCGACGAGGTGTGTGAGAAGGCTCACGCCCGCGGTCTGAGGGTGACCGGGTCGGAGATAGTCGGCCTTATCCCCAAGAAGGTGCTCATCGACGCCGGCAAGCATTACCTGGCCAAGCAGAACCGCTCCTGCGGTATTCCCGAGGAGGACATCATAAAGATAGCCGTGAAGTCCATGGGACTGGACGACCTCAAGCCTTTCAATCCCCGCGAGAAGGTCATCGAGTACATCCTCGAGGACAGTGACAGGACTCCCAAACTGGTGGACCTGACCGTCCGCGGCTTCGCTGAGGAGACCTCCCGCGAGTCTCCGGCTCCCGGCGGCGGATCGATATCCGCATACATGGGCTCCCTCGGAGCCGCTCTCGGAGCCATGGTGGCCAACCTGTCCTCGCACAAGAGAGGCTGGGATGACCAGTGCCCCAAGTTCTCCGAGTGGGCTGAGAAGGGACAGGAACTGATGTACGAGCTGCTGCACCTGGTGGACGAGGATACGGCGGCATTCAACCGTATCATGGACGCCATGTCCCTGCCCAAGAAGACTGATGAGGAGAAGGCCGCCCGCGCTGCCGCCATGCAGGAGGCCACTCTCTATGCCACCGAGGTGCCTCTGAGGACGATGAAGGCTTCCTTCAAGGTCTTCGAACTGGTGGAGGCAATGGCCTCGGAGGGTAATCCCAACTCCGTATCCGATGCAGGCGTGGGTGCGCTCGCAGCCCGTTCCGCAGTCCTCGGAGCCTTCCTCAATGTGAAGATCAATGCTTCTGGCCTGAAGGACCGCGAAAAGGCCGATGCTCTCGTAGCCGAGGCGGCAGTCATCGCGGAAGAGGCTGTAAAACAGGAGGCTAAGGTTATTGAGATAGTCAACTCCAAGATAGGCTGATTTGATATTTTCGCCAAAATGTATATTTTTGCGCGATTTTAACAAAAGTTAACTAAAAGTATGAGAATAATAGGAACTGGCAGTGCACGCCCCTCTAAGGTCGTGACCAATTCGATGCTGGAGAATTTTCTGGATACCAGCGACGAGTGGATCGTGACCCGTACAGGTATCCATGAGAGGCGTGTCATCTCCTCCGAGAATCTGGAGGATCTGGCCGCGACGGCCGCCCGTAACGCTATGGAGAACGCCGGGATAACATCCGAGGACGTGGATTTTATCATCTGTTCCAATGTGGTGAACGAGTATGTCACCCCCGGACTGGGCTGCGTGATACAGGGTATGATAGGCGCCACCTGTCCGACGATGGACATCAACTGTGCCTGCACCGGCTTTATCTACGCTCTCGATGTCGCCGAGGCGTATCTGGCGACCAAGAAGGACATGAGGAATATCCTCATAGTCTGCGCTGAGGAGCCCGCCCGTATGATGAACTGGCATGACCGCTCCTCCTGCATCCTCTTCGGAGATGCCGCCGGCGCTGTCGTAGTGACCAAGGGTGATGACCTGAAGGCCATCCGCGTGTCCACCCACTGCAAGGTGGAGGCCCTCTATCAGAAGCGCAAGCTTCAGCCGACTCCCTTCATAACCAAGGAGGAGGTCGATACCGAGGGCGTGGTGATGAACGGCCAGGATGTCTTCAAGCTCGCAGTGTCCTCATCCATCAAGGATATCGACAAGGTGCTGACCATGGCCGGAATGACTGCCGATGAGATCGACCTGTATGTGCTGCATCAGGCCAATGTCCGCATCATCGAGTCCATCCGTCACTTCGTAAATCAGGACAAGAGCAAGTTCCCCTTCAACCTGGACAGGTACGGCAACACATCGTCGGCCTCGATTCCCGCACTGCTGGACGACCTCAACAGAGGTAATCAATTAAAAACAGGAGAAATGCTGCTGCTCAGTGCTTTCGGAGCAGGATTCACTACCGGTGCATGTATTCTCCGCTGGTCAATGTAAAATTAAACGATATGGAAAAAAGAGTAGTAGTGACAGGTCTTGGAGTTGTCTCCCCTGTCGGAAACAATGTAGAGACTTTCTGGAAGAACCTCGTGGACGGAGTCTGCGGCATCGACTTTATCAAGCAGTTTCCCACCGATGACCTTTCAGTGAAGATTGCAGGAGAGGTAAAGGACTTCAAACCTGCTGATTACGGCATCGAGCCCAAAGCTGCAAGGAAGTTCGACCGTTTCTGTCTTTTTGCACTTGCCGCTGCCAATCAGGCCGTGGCCATGAGCGGACTCAAGGCGACGGATGACGAGGAGGACAATACTCCCGGCACCGTGCACTCCGACCGTTTCGGAGTATATATCGGCTCAGGTATCGGCGGTATGCACTCTTTCGTGAACGAGACAGCCAAGATGATCAAGGACGGTCCTCAGTGGATATCCCCCCTGTTCATCCCCACGATGATATCCAATATCGCGGCCGGCAATGTGGCCATCGCCCATCATGCCAAGGGTGTCTGCCTGCCTATCGTGACTGCCTGCGCTACCGGTACACACTCCATCGGCGAGGCCTACAGGGCCATTAAGTTCGGCTATGCCGACGCCATCATCGCCGGCGGTGCCGAGGCTGCTGTCAACCCTCTTGCTATCGGAGGTTTCTCCAACAGCAAGGCTCTCTCTCCCGCTGAGGATCCCATGGCGGCCTCCCTGCCTTTCGACGCCCGCCGTCAGGGTTTCGTGATAGCAGAGGGTGCCGGAGTCGTGGTTCTCGAGGAGTATGAGCATGCTATGGCCCGCGGAGCCAGGATCTATGCGGAGATCTGCGGTTACGGCAACACCTGTGACGCTTACCATTATACAGCTCCCTGCCCGGACGGCTCTACCCCTGCAAAGGCATTCAGGCAGGCTCTTACCGAGGCCCATTACTCGACATCGGACCTGCTGCACATCAATACCCACGGAACAGGCACGCCCCTGAACGACAAGTCCGAGACAGCGGCCATCAAGCTCGCTCTCGGAGAGGCTGAGGCCCGCAGGGCCATCCTCTGCTCTACCAAGTCCATGACCGGACATGCTCTCGGAGCTGCCGGCGGTATCGAGGCGGTGGCGGCAGTGCTCGCTCTGGACAACGGTATCGTGCCTCCCACCATCCACTACGAGGTGCCCGATCCCGAGTGCGACCTCGACGTCAATCCCAACCATGCCCGTGAGGCTAAGTTGACCATGGCCCTGTCCTCATCCCTGGGCTTCGGCGGACACAATGCAGTGCTGGCGTTCAGACTCGTCTGATCATGTACTAACCAAACTAAATATTATGGATAGAGAAGAAATAAAGAAATTCCTCCGTCACCGCGAGCCCATGCTGCTCGTGGACGAGATGGAGCTTCAGGGCGACGGTACCGAATGTATCGGAAAGTACCATGTCAGAGGGGACGAGTTCTTCCTCCAGGGACACTTTCCCGGTTATCCGGTAGTCCCCGGAGTCATCCTCTGTGAGATTATGGGGCAGTGCAGCTCACTGCTCATCAAGGACTACCTTGTAGGCCACACCACACTTTTCACCGGTATAGACAAGACCCGTTTCAAACGTCAGGTCCGTCCCGGCGATACAGTGGAGGTGCATGCGCATGTCACCAATCACAGGGCCATGCTCTTCTATATCGACGCCAAGGCTTTCGTGGAGGGCGAGCTCTGCGTGGAGGCCAGTCTGTCATTTGCAGTTATTCCTAACGATAAAGTAAAATAAGACTATGTTAGAAGGATTATTAAAAGGAAAGGTGGCCCTGATTACCGGTGCCGCCCGCGGTATCGGCAAGGCCATTGCCATGAAGCTCGCTTCGGCAGGAGCCGACATCGCTTTCACCGACCTCAAGGAGGACGACAACTTCAGGAATACCGTAGCCGAGATCTCCGCTCTCGGAGTGCAGTGCCGCGGCTATGCCTCCAATGCGGCTGACTTCGCCGAGGCCCACGCGACCGTGGAGCAGATTCAGAAGGATTTCGGCCATATCGACGTTCTGGTCAACAACGCAGGCATCACACGTGACGGCCTGATGATGAGGATGTCCGAGCAGCAGTGGGACAGCGTTATCACTGTCAACCTCAAGAGTGCTTTCAACTTCACCCATGCCCTGACTCCCATCATGGCCCGTCAGAGAGGCGGCAGCATCATCAACATCTCTTCGGTAGTGGGTGTTAACGGCAATGCCGGTCAGTGCAACTACTCGGCATCGAAGGCCGGTCTTATCGGTCTGGCAAAGTCCATAGCCAAGGAAATGGGTTCCCGCGGTATCCGCGCCAACGCCATAGCTCCCGGCTTCATCATCACCGACATGACCAATGCCCTGTCCCAGGAGGTGCGTGACGAGTGGAACAAGAAGATACCCCTCCGTCGCGGCGGTACACCCGAGGATATAGCCAATGTGGCTCTGTTCCTCGCTTCCGACCTTTCTTCATACGTGACGGGTCAGGTGATTATCTGCGACGGCGGAATGCTTTAGCGGAAATTCCGCAGGGCCTCCTCCATCTTTGTGCGGCCGAGGGCGACGATCTCGTCGTACTTGTAGAACTCCATGGTGGAGTAAGCATTTTTGGCGATGCGCACGAGGATGTCCGGAGGATAGAGCTTGAGGGTCAGGTCCGCGTTGGTCTGAATCATCATGCTCGAAGACTGATTGAGGATGGAGACGATACCCATATCGTCGTCATCCTCTTTTTCTTTGTCCTTAATAGTCGGTAGACTGGCCTCAACCTTATCTTTCAGAACTTTGTCCGAGATGGAGTCCACGATTGTCTCCAGTCTGCCGCGGAGGCGGCTTTTCTTTTCCTCGGGCTCGTCTTCGTGTTTCTCTATGTAAGGGCCGTTGAGGTCTACGGCTACGAGGATGTCGCCCGGACTCCGGAATACCCGGTTGACCGGTACGGGATTGACTACTCCGCCGTCTATCAGCAGCATGTCATCTATACGGTTGGGTGTGAATATGGACGGCATGGAGATGGATGAGCGTATGGCGTCGTACAGACTCCCCCTGTTGAAGAGCACTTCCCTCCGGTGACGGATGTCTGTCGCTACCGCGGTGAAGGGCAGCGGCAGGTCCTCTATCAGTTTGTCCGGAATGATGCTTTTGAGTTCATCAATGACCTTCTCGCCTTTTACGAATCCTCCGTTACCGATGGTAAAGTCCATCAGATTGAAAACTTTCATGCGGTCAACGGTCTTCATCCATTCCTTGAAGGCGTCCAGGCCGCCGGCCGCGTAAATACCGCCTACGAGAGCCCCCATGGAGGCCCCCGCGACGGATGTTATCCTGTAACCGTGTTCTTCCAGAACCTCTATTGCACCTATGTGGGCGAGGCCCCTGGAACCGCCGCTGGCCAGGACCAGGGCGACATTTTTACTGTCTGTCATATTATTTTATCTCCCTTATAAGCATGCCTGGGGTGAAGTTCATGCCGCTCACCACCTCGAAAGTCGTAGCCGTCAGTTCCGAGCCGACGGCCTGCTCCTCCGAGGCCATGTACCGGTTGTCCCATATCTTGCCGGCCACGGGGCGGATGACACCCCTGCGGTTGTAGCGGACCTTGCCGGTGGCGTCATCGTAGACGGGTACCAGCACCTCGAACTTGGATTTGGCGGTGATGCCTTCCTTCATGCCGATGCGGGCCATCAGCGGTTCGGTACTGAAAAGAGGCACCTTGACCTTGAACTGGTCGAACTCCTTCTGGAGCTCCATCACGTTGTTGTCGATGGCTCGGGCGCAGACTTTTCGGAAGACGTCCTCGGGGTTGTAGAGTCCGCGGAGGACGGGCTTGGCGCTGCGGGCTACGTATTTGCCTACGTACTTGAGCCTGAAGGTGGACTTGTCCGCCTCGTATGCGGCCTTGCGGGCGGCGAGAGCGGTGTCGGCTGCGAAGAGAGCCATGGACAGGGAGTCCGTGCCGGGCTTGTCATAGTAGTACAGGTCGTAGAATGTATTCGCCACGTCGTCGTTCCAGTCGAGCTGGTAGAGGTAGGACGTGGTCTTGACCGTGAAGCCGGCTATCATGCTGGATACCATGGCCCCCAGAGTCGAAAGACCGGTTACCAGGTTGTTCTCGTCTCCGGTGGCGGCTGCGGCTATGCCTCCTATGATGGACAGGATGCCGGTGGCCACGTCGGCGTTCTTCTCATGGTCCACGTAGGTGATGTCGTTGACTATCACGAAGGTGTTGCTGATCATCTCATAACCCTTGTCCGCCAGGGCGTCGATGCCCCTCTTGCTCTGGGCGGCGGTCTCCACGTCCATAGCGGAGGCTCCGTACAGGCCGCGCTCCATCACCAGTGAGGGATCGAAACCGCCGGTCTCCTTGCTGCGGAGGAACCATTTGGATACCAGCCTCTTGGCTACGTCATTCCGTTCGAACCAGTTCTCTATCTGGCGGGTCAGGTCGTCGCCCTTGCTGGCGGCGGTCACGCATTTGACGCTCAGGTCGTGGTTGTTGTATTTGTCGGGAGTCTCTATGGCCATGAAGGCGCCCACTATCTCGTCGTCCATCTTCAGGTCGGGATGGCTTATCATGAACGAGTAGAGGGAACTTCTCCGGTACTGCATGGCTGAGTCCGGATTCTGAGCGTAGGCGGCGGTGCCGCAGCTCAGAAATACCAGTACTGATATGAGTGTGAGTGTTAGAATCTTTCTCATGGTGTTTCGGATTTAGTAGTCCCACATGTTTTCATCGACTGTGTCGAAGACGGAGACCTTGCCCTCGAAATCCGTGAATCCGATGACTGTCTCCCCTTTCTCATTGAGCCAGGCCCTCTGGCCGCTGTCATTGACCACCCATCTGACGGCTCCGCTCTCAGGATGCAGCAGGAGCGAGCCGGGACGTGATCCGGGTGCGTCCTGGACCATGCTGTATATCACAGGAATAACCTCTTCGCCGTGAATGTTTACGAAGCCGAAGCGTCCGTTGCGCTTTACCCAGGCCAGTCCGTCCTTGAACTCTCCGACGGCCTGGTAGGGACTGTCAGTGGAGGTCAGGGCATTGCCCTTGCGGTTCATGAGAACCCAGGCACCGTCCGGGACAGTGACCGAGCCGTCGCTTCCGGGCAGGTAGAGATCGTTCATGGTGAAGGAGGCCGAGACTCCGAAGATGATTTCCTCTCCGACCGGTTTTCCCTTTTTGTCCACGATGGGCATGGTCCTTTTCTGGCGTCGGGACTCTGTCCTGACGCAGTTTACCCAGGCCACGCTGTCAGTAAAGGGACCTACGAGGTCAAAGATGACCTTGAATTCCTCGGCGGGGCTGGCCAGATCGATGTAGCCCCACAGTCCTCCGGACATGTAGATGCCTTCTTCTCCGTTGTGTACCGGACCTTTGTATACAGCCACCATGTCCTCGCTGCAGAGGTCGATGTAGTCATATACCGGCTCTATTACAGTGCGTCCGTCCTGACCCACGACTCCCCATTTCAGGGTTTTGCCATCCTTTACGGCCACCAGTCCGTATCCGTCGGCGGCCAGGCTGGCTGCAGCGTAGACTGCATCCACGATAACTTTGCCTCCGGCGTCCTTGTAGCCCCAGGCCTTGCCGGACTGGAACGGTGTCATATTCTGTGCCGTCGCGCACAATGCGGGGAGCATGGCGGCGACGATAGATGTGATAACTGTCCTTTTCATATTTGAGCGGCGATTATTAGAATCCGGATGAAAGCCCTTTTACTATCCCCTGGTCTTCCAGGTACTTGCGGAGACTGTCCTTGGAGACTGATATTACGTAACCTATCTTATATTCGTTGCGGCCCGTCTTGAGGACCTGTATGCTGCCTGAAGCCACTGAACTGATGTATCTCTGGTATTCAGACTGGAAGAAGGTGTCAAAGAACGCGCTTTCGGCCGGTGTCAGGTCTCCGGTCTTGAGGGCAGGCTGGGCCGTGGCTCCGTTCCCGGCGGGGACACCGCGGAAGATGACGGCATGGACTGCGTTTTTCTTGGCCTCCTCGACAGGCATGTTCGCGTTGCGCCAGTAGCTCCATACGCGGATTACATATTTGCCGTCGGCTCCTACTCCCATACTTTCAGTCTCATAGGACCAGGGCTGGTCGGCTTTGCTGATTTTGGATGCGGTTCCGCATGAGTGAAGTAACAGCGGAATCAGTAAAAGGATAAGATATTTCTTCATAGCGGGTAGATTGGTATGTTTATTGTCAGTAACAAAGGTAACTTGTTTTGATTAGTTTTCAAAATCCTTTTGTATCTTTGCAGAATGAAAACAGCGAACGTTTTTTTTGACAGGTCCTACGGATACGCCAGGGCGATTATCGCGCTGGCGGGCGGTCTGATTCTGGTCATCTGGCCGGAAGCGGTGAAAAATTCCATCATGATTATCCTCGGTGCGCTGATTCTGGCAGTCGGGCTGGTCAGCCTCATAATGTCCTATACCGGCAAGTGGAAGAAGGAGAAAGTACCGCTCCTGCTGCTCAACTCGATAGTGGACATCGCGTTCGGTCTGGTACTGATTATTTTCCCGGATTTCTTCATGTCCGTGATATTTTTCGTTTTCGGACTTATACTGCTGATTTTCGGGCTGGGGGAGATCATCAATCTCTTCCGTACCGCCAAGGCGGTGCGCGTCCCGTGGCCTCTCTATATCGGTCCGCTGATTACCCTTGTTCTTGGCGTGATAATGTTTTTCAACCCGTCATGGGTCAGCAACGCGCTGTTCGTCGTTTTCGGCGCCGCGCTTCTGCTGTACTCAGTGTCGGAGTTCGCATCCACCTATACTATCAGGAGAAGGATGAAAGATATGGAAGTGGAAATAGATGAAAATATAAAACAAATTGAAGAATAGTACCTCCGTGGGGAATCGAACCCCAACCAAGAGAACCGGAATCTCTCATTCTATCCATTAAACTACGGAGGCAAACGGACTGCAAATGTATAAATAAAAACTGAATATTTGATATGACAGCTTACGTTTTTCCCGGACAGGGAGCACAGTTCACAGGGATGGGCAAGGATCTGTATGAGTCCAGTCCCAAGGCTAAGGCGCTGATCGACAGCGCTTGCGATATTCTTGGATTCGATATACGCAATATAATGTTTACCGGTACCGCCGATGATCTGAAGCAGACCAGGGTCACTCAGCCTGCGGTGTTCATCCATTCGGTGGCCGCTGCCGCAGTGATCGAGGACTTCCATCCCGGAATGACGGCAGGTCACTCCCTCGGCGAGTTCTCGGCTCTCGTGGCCGCCGGAGCCATGTCCTTCGAGGACGGTCTCCGTCTGGTATATGCCAGGGCAATGGCCATGCAGAAGGCCTGCGAGGCTCATCCCTCGACCATGGCGGCCATCATCGGCCTGCCTGACGATGTGGTGGAGAAGGCGTGTGCAGAGATAGATGGTGTGGTGGTTCCCGCCAACTACAACTGCCCGGGCCAGCTGGTGATTTCCGGTGAGATCGAGGCCGTGGACAAGGCCTGCGCCGTCCTGAAGGAGGCCGGTGCCAAGAGGGCGCTCCGCCTGGCAGTGGGCGGTGCGTTCCACTCTCCTCTGATGGAGCCCGCCAGGGTAGAGCTGGCCGAGGCCATCAGCCGTACTGACATCAAGGTGCCCGTATGCCCCGTATATCAGAATGTGGATGCACAGCCCTCCACCGATCCGGCCGTCATCAAGGAGAAGCTGCTGAAACAGCTGACCTCTCCCGTAAGATGGACACAGACAGTGCTCAACATGCACCGCGACGGCGCATCCGAGTTCATAGAGCTCGGTCCCGGAGCCGTTCTGCAGGGTCTTATCAAAAAATGCCTTCCCGCGGGTAAATAAGTGTTCAACTCAATAACAATAACTACTAAAAACTAAATTGTCCTAGTAATGGCAAAAGAAAAAACTTTTATCACCTGTGACGGTAACTACGCTGCTGCGCATGTGGCCTACATGTTCAGCGAGCATGCCGCCATCTACCCCATTACGCCTTCTTCGACCATGGCAGAGTACGTGGACGAGTGGGCAGCTTTCGGAAAGAAGAACCTTTTCGGGGAAACAGTGAAAGTCACCGAGATGCAGAGTGAGGGCGGTGCCGCCGGCGCTGTTCACGGCTCACTCCAGGCCGGTGCTCTGACTACCACGTTCACGGCTTCCCAGGGTCTGCTGCTGATGATCCCCAACATGTACAAGATCGCAGGCGAGCTGCTCCCCACGGTCTTCCATGTATCGGCCCGTGCACTTGCTACACAGGCCCTCTCCATCTTCGGAGACCATCAGGACGTCATGGCCTGCAGGCAGACCGGATTCGCCATGCTGGCATCCTCGAGCGTGCAGGAAGCCATGGACCTCGGCGCCGTGGCCCATCTGTCCGCCATCAAGTCAAGCGTGCCTTTCATCCATTTCTTCGATGGATTCCGTACCTCTCATGAGATTCAGAAGATAGAAGTTCTGGACTCAGACGCCCTCAAGGGCATGATCAGCGAGAAGGCCCTTGCCGCTTTCCGCAGGAAGGCCCTCAATCCCAACAAGCCCGTTACCCGCGGTACGGCCCAGAACCCCGACGTGTACTTCCAGGCACGCGAGGCCTGCAACACCTACTACAGCGCCGTTCCTGATATCGTAGCCCGTTATATGGGTGAGATAGGCGAGCTGACCGGACGTCATTATCTGCCTTTCGACTACTATGGAGATCCCGATGCCAAGGATGTAATCATCGCTATGGGTTCCGTATGCGAGACCATCCGCGAGGTAGTGGATGCCCTCATGGCCAAGGGTGAGAAGGTCGGTGTAATCACAGTCCGTCTGTACAGACCTTTCTCAGCCAAGTATTTCTTCAGGGTACTGCCCAAGAGCGTCAGGAGAATCGCCGTTCTCGACCGCTGCAAGGAGCCCGGAAGCGTAGGCGAGCCCCTGTATCTGGATATCAAGTCTACCCTGGCCGAGATGGGCGGTGACGCTCCCTATGTCATCGGCGGCCGTTACGGCCTGTCCTCCAAGGACACCAGTCCTGCCCAGATCTTCGCTGTATACAAGAACCTCAAGCAGAAACAGCCTAAGACCGACTTCACCATCGGTATCACCGATGACGTGACATTCAAGTCCCTCCCCGTGGGTGAGGAGATTTCCCTGGCCAAGAAGGGCACATACGAGTGCAAGTTCTACGGTCTCGGTTCCGACGGTACTGTGGGCGCCAACAAGAACACCATCAAGATTATCGGTGACCATACTCCCAAGTACTGCCAGGGTTATTTCGACTACGATTCCAAGAAGTCAGGCGGCTATACCTGCTCGCACCTGCGTTTCGGTGACAGCCCGATCACTTCTCCCTACCTCGTGTCCACCCCTGACTTCGTGGCCTGCCACGTGCCTTCATACCTGAACAAGTACGATGTTCTCAAGGGTATCAAGAGGGGCGGTACATTCCTTCTCAACAGCCTCTGGTCGGTAGAGGAGACCATCAAGAGAATCCCTGATCATGTAAAGCAGGTTATCGCTGAGAAGAACCTGAAAGTATACATCATCAATGCCACCAAGATAGCCGAGGAGATAGGTCTGGGCAACCGTACCAACACCATCCTCCAGTCGGCGTTCTTCAAGATTACCGGCATCATCCCTTACGAGCAGGCAGTGGCCTTCATGAAGAAAGCCATCGACAAGAGCTACGGCAAGAAGGGAGAGAAGGTGGTCAGCATGAACTACGCCGCAGTGGACCGCGGAGCCGAGTATGAGGAACTGACTGTTCCTGCAGAGTGGAACGGAATCGTAGCCCGCTTCCGTCCCGCCAACTTCGACCGTCTGGCCCCCGAGTGGGTACGCAGCGTGGCCGATGTGGTCAACGCCCAGAACGGCTATGACGTGCCTGTAAGTGCTTTCACCGGTGAGTATGCCGACGGCACCATCCCTGCCGGTACAGCCGCTTACGAGAAGCGCGGTATCGCAGTCAGCGTTCCCGAGTGGAATCCTGAGAAATGTATCCAGTGCAACCAGTGCGCATACGTCTGCCCTCACGCAGCCATCCGTCCTTTCCTCACCACTGAGGAGGAACTGGCCAAGGCTCCCAAGGCAGTCAAGAGCACCCAGGGTATCGCCGCATTCAAGGCATACCGCTTCACCATGCAGGTATCTCCCATGGACTGCACCGGCTGCGGCAACTGCGTGGACGTATGTCCCGCCAAGGAGAAGGCTCTAGAGATGAAGCACCTTGCTACACAGATGGACCAGCAGCCTGTATTTGACTACATGCATGCCAACGTGGGCTACAAGGATACCGTCGCTCCCAAGACTCAGAACCTCAAGAACTCCCAGTTCTCACAGCCTCTGTTCGAGTTCTCAGGTGCCTGCGCCGGCTGCGGTGAGACACCTTACATCAAGACCATCACCCAGCTCTTCGGCGACCACATGATGGTGGCCAACGCTACCGGCTGCTCGTCGATCTACAGCGGCTCCTTCCCCTCGTCTCCTTACTGCACCGACCGCAACGGCCGCGGACCCGCATGGGACAACTCCCTGTTCGAGGACAACGCCGAGTTCGGTCTCGGTATGAGACTCGGAACCGAGCGTCTGCGCAACACAGTAGCCAACCTGATGAAGCAGGGTCTCGAGTGCCCGAAGTGCTCTTCCGAGATCAAGGCCCTCTTCGAGCAGTGGCTCGCCGAGAGAGGCAATGCCGCCGTTACACGTGAGATCTGCGACAAGCTCGTACCGATGCTCGGGGAGAGCGACTGCGAGGCCTGCCGTCAGCTCCTGGATTACAAGGACTACATCCCTGCCCGCAGCCAGTGGATCTTCGGCGGTGACGGCTGGGCATACGACATCGGATACGGCGGACTGGACCACGTCCTGGCTTCCGGCGAGAATGTCAACGTCCTCGTCCTCGACACCGAGGTGTACTCCAACACCGGCGGACAGTCGTCCAAGTCCACCCCCGCAGGTGCCGTGGCCAAGTTTGCAACCTCCGGCAAGAGAGTACGCAAGAAAGACCTCGGCATGATGGCCATGAGCTACGGTTACGTATACGTGGCACAGGTGGCTATGGGCGCCAGCCCCGCTCAGTACTTCAACGTCCTGAAGGAGGCCGAGGCCTACAACGGACCTTCCCTGATCATCGCCTACGCACCCTGCATCAACCACGGTCTGCGCAACGGCATGGGCAAGAGCCAGCACGAGGAGAAACTCGCCGTCGAGTGCGGTTACTGGCATCTGTATCACTTCAACCCCGCTCTGACCGACGAGGGCAAGAATCCTTTCAGCCTCGACAGCAAGGAGCCCGACTGGAGCAAGTTCCAGGAGTTCATCAAGGGTGAGGTGCGCTACAGCTCGCTGATGAAGACCTTCCCCGACATCGCTCAGGAACTCTTCGACAAGACCGAGCAGTTCGCCAAGATCCGCTACGAGTCCTACAAGCGTCTCGCAGGTAAGGAATAAGCTGAGAGCTTAATGCAAAAAGAGGCCGTGCCCGACTTGGACACGGCCTCTTCTGTTTCATGAATTCAGGAATCTACTCGATGAAGCAGAGTACCTGGTTGATCTCCACGTTCTCGTTGTGCTTCACCTCTACCTGGATGAGCTTGCCTGTAATGGGTGCATAGACAGGCTCCACTCCGTAGTAGGTCTGGATGTAGCAGATCGGGGTGAGTTCCTCGAACTTGGTGCCGATGGCGGGGGCTGTGCTGTCGTCCGAGACATTGTACCTCCAGATGAGTTTGCCCTTGGCAACGGCCTGAACGGGCATGGCTTTGGGATGCTCCGCCATGACCTTCTCCACGTCGAATGCGGGTACTTCGACCACCTTGCGGGTGACGATCTTCGGGGCTCCGGCCTTCTCGCGGGCAGCCTCCAGCTCCTTGTTGAAGCGGTCCTTGGCCACTCCGCTCTTGTAGTCGCGGTACTGGCGCTCGTGCATTGCGAACTCGAAGAGCTCCTCGTCGTCCTGGCCGCGGTCCCAGCCTTCCTTCTTCATCTCCTCGATGAAGTGGGGCAGCTCGTCGGGGAATGCGTCCTGAGGATTGCCGGTGTAGAACTCCAGCCCTTTCTCCTTGACGATGTCCAGAATCTCGGGGGCCAGAGGGCCGGGCAGTGTGCCGGTCTTGCCGAGGATCATGTTCATGGTGTCCTTGTCGATGGTCTTCCACCTGGGCTCGCCCTTGAGGGTGTGCATGAGGTTCATCAGGGCGGTGTTCTTCACGTACTGGCTGAAAGGAGTTACGAGAGGGGGATAGCCGAGCTTGGGCCATACGTACTCTACCTCCTGGAAGAGCATCACCATCAGTTCGTTGAGGGAAACTTCCTTCTTGCCCTGGTTGCGCAGGGACATGTTGATGGCGCTCTGGAAGCCCTTGAGGTCTGCCATCATCGAGCCCATCATGCCGCCGGGCAGGCCGCAGCCTACCAGGAGGGAGGAACTGATGTAGTTGTTCGGCTCGATGAACATGCCCAGGAAGTCGTCGATGAATGTCTGGGTCAGACGGCGGGCCTCCATGTAGGCGTCCATGTTGATGTCCTTTACCAGGAAGCCAGCGTCCTTGAGCATGGCCTGGATGGTGATTACGTCGGGATGGATCTTACCCCAGGACAGGGGCTCCATGGCCACGTCCAGATAGTCGGCGCCGGCGCGGGCCACCTCCAGCATGGATGCTGTCGAGAAGCCGGGTCCGGAATGGCCGTGATACTGCACGATGATGTGGGGATATTTGTCCTTGATGCTCTTGGTCAGGCGGCCCAGGAAGGCGGGACGTCCGATGCCGGCCATATCCTTGAGACAGATCTCGTCGCAGCCGTACTCCACCACCTTGTCCACGATGTCCATGTAGTACTCCACGGTGTGGATGGGGGAGTAGGTGATGCTGAGGGCCACCTGGGAGATCATGCCGCCCTCCTTGGCGAGGATGACGGAGTCCTTGAGGTTGCGGTGGTCGTTGAGACCGCAGAACGAGCGGGAGATATTGGTGCCCTGTTTTGCCTTTACCTTATACATGAGGCCCCTGACGTCCCTCGGAACGGGATTCATGCGGAGGGCGTTGAGACCTCTTTCGAGCATGTGTGTCTGTATGCCGACTTTGTTGAAAGGTGCGGTCCAGGCTCTTACGGCCTTGTTGGGGTTTTCTCCGAAGAGGAGGTTCACCTGCTCGAACGCTCCTCCGTTGGTCTCGACCCTGTCGAAACAGCCCATGTCGATGATGACGGGAGCGATCTGAACAAGCTGGTCAACCCTCGGAACGTATTTGCCCGAAGACTGCCACATATCCCTGTAAACAAGGGAGAATTTGATTTCACGTGCCATACGGTAATAGTGTTTTGTTAAAAATTTGTCTTCAAATATAGAAAATTTGTGTGAATAAGAAAAGTATTCTTATATTTGCACTCCCTTTTAGGGGAAAATTTTAAATGGTGGATGTAGCTCAGTTGGTTAGAGCATTGGTTTGTGGCACCAAGGGTCGTGGGTTCGAGTCCCATCTTCCACCCTATTCTACTAAGTCTGTGATTTTCTTGCAGATAGATTCACAAGTAATCTTTTTCATACAGTCGAAGTGATTCAAGTGGCACTCTTTGCTGCCTGCGATTGTGCAGGGCTGGCAGGGTAGGTGCAGGCATACCGCGTCTTCCTCTTTCTGTCCCCATCCCAGGAATCCGCATTCCGGTGTCGTGCCTCCCCAGACTGACAGCACCCTGGTTCCCGCCAGGGCAGCCATGTGCATGTTGGCGGAGTCCATCGAGATCATCAGGTCAAGGATGCTCATCAGCTCCAGTTCTTCTTCCAGTATAAAGTTTCCGGCGACAGCAGTCACTCCGTTATAACGGTCCTGCCAGCCTTTGAGGACGGTCTCCTCATGTCCGCGGCTGCCGAAGAGGAAGATTTTGTATCCTCTGCCTGAAAGTGTACTGACTACCTGTTCCATCATTTCGAGGGGATAGGTTTTCGTACTGTAGCGTGCGAAAGGGGCAATGCCGATGACGGGAACCGGCTCCTCTTCTGCTCTGTAGGGCTGCCTGTGGGGAAAGATGGAGGTGAAATGCTCCTTTGCGGGCAGTCCCAGCCGTTCCAGGACGTCGAAGTAGCGCAGAATGTAGCTGCGCTGGGGGACTGGAGCCTCACCTTCTTTACGATGAGTCAGCTGACGGCGTCCGCGCCTGTCCTTGCGGACCATCCGGACGCTGTGGCCACTGAGTAGCATTGCTCCGTCGATGATCCAGGATCTCAGAACATTGTGGAAATCTGCCACTGCGCAGATGCCCTCCTTGCGTATCTCATTTATCAGCCTGAAAAGGCCTATGATGCCTCTGTGGCGTCCACTGGGGGAGGCGATGATGAATGAGATATTCACGGGCCTGTCTATAAAGAGGCGTGAGAAGAATTCCTGAGTGAGGACCTTGACCTGCCAGTCAGGATATTCCCTTGCGAATGAGTAGATTACCGGGATAGTCATGGCTACGTCTCCCAGTGCCGACATTCTGATTACGAGCAGAGTTTTTTTTGCTGAAGACTGATTTTTCATAGTACTTGTTTTAGATTTGTCCTGTGTTGCGGAAGTATTTCTGAAGAACGCAGAGCTGTGTCAGTTTCTCTATGCGTCTGTTCCGGAAGCGGTCTACATATTCGTGGGCGTGCCTGATTATGGCTTCGGCCTCTTCCGGACGGTCTATGTAGTACTGCATTTTCTCTATGAGGTCGCTGTAGTCAGGTTTTATCTCTACATAGTGGTAGTCCGGGATGAGGGTGCCTTCCATGAACCAGGTCTCGTACTGGGGCCTGGGCATGACTGCCAGGGAGTTGGAGGCCATTACCCACTTGAGGTTAGTGGCTACGTCATTGCCCTCGATGCAGCTTACGAACTTGTATTCAAGCTGCTGCGGTATGGTGAGATACTCTTTGTGCCACTCCGGATGCTGGAGGTTGGTATCTGGATTGATCTGTCCAAGATCGCACATCGGATGGCCGAAGTACATCTCGAGCAGCTTGCGGCGGTGGGGCTGGTATACGGCATTACGGCTGACGAGCATGTTCTTCTTAGACCGGAACGGCCTGCTGTCCTTTGGAAAATAGAAGTGGCGGACGGTGTTGAGGCGGCTCAGTACGGAGTTGGCATCGGAACCGTCCTGAACCAGTGGACGGCTCTTGACGATAGTGGGCTCGCCGGGTATCTCTGTTACGTCTCCCGGAAGATATGCAAATCTCAGTCCGGGGGCGAAGTAACGGATGCTGCGGTACAGGTCGAAAAAGTAGGTCGAGAATTTCCGCTTGCCCTTGGGATACCTGAAACCGCCCACTGTCCTCCAGGAGGGAGTGGGGCGGGCATCCGTCCCCATCCGGTTGTAGTAGTCAGTGCGGCGCATGACCTCCTGTCTCTCGCTTTCCGTCATAGAGGCAAGGAGACGTGGCAGCCTCCGGCGGTAAATGCCGCGGGGTATGCAGTAGGTGATGAAACTGCCCGCGAACCAGGCCGCCTTGCGCAGGCCTTTGCAGACCATCGGGAATCTCTCGGCTAGCATAGGCCCTGGAGGTACTTCTCGACACCTTCGATGTCCTTACGGTTGTCCACGGAGAGGGACTTGCAGTGGCAGTTGTAGTAGTAGATGGGTACGTGGTTCTCTATGAATCGGAACGAATCGTTCTCCTCTATCTTCTCGATAGGGCCGCGGGGGGTATTGTGGTAGAAGTCCAGAGCCTTGCGGGTGAACGCGCCCACTCCTACGAATTTGTGGTAGACGTAGTCCATATTTCCCTTGGGGTAGGGGATGGGGCTGCGCGAGATGAAAAGGCAGCGGTTGTCGGCGGCGGTTACTATCTTTAGGTTGGTGCTGTCGACGACCTCCACCGGGTTGGAGAAGTCGGTCATGAGGTTGGATACGTACAGGGTGTCCGGGTCCAGGTCCGCGGGGATGCACTGGACGATGGCTTCCCGGGTCAGCAGGGGCTCGTCCCCGTTGACCATCACGTAGAGGTCGGCCGGGATATGTGTGGATACCTCGTACAGACGTTCTGTGGCTGTATCGTGGTGGGGGGATGTCATGATAACCTTAGCTCCGAAGGCCTCGGCGGTGTCCTTTATCTTTCCACTGTCGGTGGCCACATACACCTCTTCGAAGACCTCTACTTCCTTGCAGTGCTCATATACCCACTGAATCATGGGCTTGCCGCAGATGAGGGCCAGCGGTTTCTCAAAGAATCTGGAGGATTCGGCCCTGGCAGGTATGACGCAGATTATTCTCATATCTCAGTAACGTGCATTAGATTCTGTCTAAAAACAATGCAAGATATGAAAAATTCTTATTGAGAGCAAGCGCAGATGCGGAAAATCATCTCTGTTGCCCCGCACTTGCTTCGGGCATAGGATGTGGCGGCTTCCTTTATCCTCCTCAGCTCCCCGTCATCGTCCTTGAGCGGCTCCAGCCATCGGCAGAGCTCTTCCGGAGTGCGGACGATGCGTCCTATCCCCAACCTTATCAGCTCCTCCGGTACCACCTTCCGGTGAATCTCGGGGCCGAAGGCGACCGGCAGTCCATAGACGGTGGCCTCGATGATGCTGTGCAGGTAGGGGGTAAATCCACCTCCCACGTAGGCCCAGCGGGCATAGCGGTAGAGGTAGGCCAGGGCACCCACAAAGTCGATGATAAGAGTCTGGACATCTGCAAATGAGGTGTCGGGGCCGCACTCGGAGTGAAGGAGGCTGCGTCCGTGCAGGCGGGAACGGATGTCCCCGATGCTTTCCGGAGTAATCTCGTGGGGTACAATGAGAAAATGTATGTCGGGGTTGGCGTTCGCCAGGGCGGTCACCAGGCGGACGTCGTTGTCGTCACTGGTGCTTCCGGCTATGAAAATCCTGCCTTCCGCCGCCCGGCTGAACTTTTCTACCGTCGGGTCGGAATAGGGGGTGGATGCCGCCGCCGCCACATTGTCGAAGAGGGGGTCTCCGGTGACGGTGACGGAAGTGTATCCGAACGATTCCAGATTGGCCCTGGATTCTTCGTTGAGGACCGTTATGCGGGTGTACGTCTGCAGCGCCTTGCGGTACGGGCGCCCGTACCATTTGAAAAAGGGGGCTCTGCGGGTGATGACTGCGGAGATCAGGAAGGTGGGAATCCTCCTGAGGCGGAGCTCCTCCAGGTAGTTGAGCCAGTATTCCGAGATGATGAATACCGCCCTCTGCGGCCTTACGGTGTCCAGGAATCTGCGGACATTGCCCCGGGTGTCCAGCGGGAGGTAGCTGACGCAGTCAATCCCTTCGTGGCGGTCCTTCAGCGCCTCGCAGCCGGTGGGAGAAAAGAATGTCAGCACTATCCTCCACCGTCCGTCCTTGACGAATTCCCGGATGATGGGCCTGGCGACTCCGTATTCTCCGAGCGACGCTGCGTGGAACCATATGGTGGGCCTGCTGTCTCCTGTGCCGGGGCATTCTTCCCTGATGCGGGCGGTCAGTCTGCGCTGGCCGCGTGCAAATTTGCGGAATTTGCTTTCTCCAGGACGGCCGCCTTGTCCGGCGGCAAACAGGTTCAGAACAGCTTTCGCAAAGATCAGAGCTGTGTTGTATACGATATTCATGGTTCGGTGCGGTACTCTTAATCCGGCGGCAAAGATAACGAATAAATGCAATCAGGTTGCTGCTCTCCGTGCGTATATTTGCAGTCACTCTTAAAATCAATACTTATGCAGAAAAAGGAAGTTTTTCCGGTAACCGGGCTGGGCTGCGCTGCGTGTGCCGCCCGCGTCAACAAGGTGCTCAATTCCTGTGAAGGAGTCGAGGAGGCTAATGTCAACTACGCTTCCGCCACCGCCCTGGTGACCTTCGATACTGATAAATGCACTCCCGAAGCCCTGCAGAAAGCGGTGGAGGAGGCCGGATACGGCCTGATAACCGACGTGGAGAACGAGGAGGAGGCCGCCGAGACCGAGCGCGTCAAGCAGTACCGCGCCCTCAGGCGTCAGACCGTAGGGGCGGTCATCAGCGCCCTGCCCGTCTTCGTGCTGAGTATGTTCTTCATGGACCTGCGCTGGGGACAGTGGGTGACTTTCGTGCTGGCCACCGTGACGGTCTTCGTCTTCGGCCACCGTTTCTTCGTCAACACCTTCAAGCAGCTCCGTCACCGTGCAGTCAACATGGACACCCTCGTGGCCAGCAGCACCGGCGTAGCCTGGCTGTTCAGCGTATTCAATTTTTTCTTCCCCGATTTCTGGCTCTCCCGCGGCATTGAGCCGCACCTGTACTTCGAAGCGGCCAGCGTCATCATCGCCTTCATCCTCATCGGCCGTCTGCTTGAGGCCCGCGCCAAGCAGAAGACCACCGGAGCCATCCGCGCCCTCATGGGACTCCAGCCCAAGACCGTGACCGTGCTCGCGGAGGACGGCAGCGAGAAGGAGGTCCCCATACAGTGGGCCCGTCCGGGGGACACCATCATCGTCAAGCCGGGCGATCGCGTGGCCGTCGACGGCACGGTGCTCAGCGGTGAGTCCTACGTGGATGAGAGTATGCTTAGCGGCGAGCCTGTACCCGTATTCAAACAGCCCGAATCCAAGGTCTTCGCCGGAACCATCAATCAGAAGGGCGCCTTCCGTTTCCGTGCCGACAAGACCGGAAACGACACCATGCTGTCCCAGATCATACGCATGGTTCAGGACGCCCAGGGCAGCAAGGCTCCGGTACAGAACCTCGTGGACCGGGTGGCCGCCGTATTCGTGCCCGTTATCATCAGCATCGCCGTGCTCGTCTTCGCCGCCTGGTGGATATTCGCCCCTCAGGACGGTTTCATCCACGGTCTCCTCTGCATGATCACCGTGCTCATCATAGCCTGTCCCTGCGCCCTCGGTCTGGCCACTCCTACGGCCATAATCGTGGGCGTAGGCAAGGGCGCCAAGTACGGCATCCTGATTAAGGACGCTGCCAGTCTCGAGGTCGCCCGCAAGGTGGATACGGTGGTGGTGGACAAGACCGGCACCCTCACCGAGGGCCGTCCCGAGGTGGTGGACCAGTGCTGGGCCACAGGCGCCGAGTCCTTCCGTCCCGTCCTCACCGCCCTCGAGTCCCTTTCGGAGCATCCTCTGGCGGAGGCGGTGGTAAAGGCAATGTCCGGCTCAGAAGGGTCTGTTGCGGAGATTGTCTCCTTTGAGAATATCCCCGGCAAGGGAGTGCGCGGAGCCTGCAGCGGAGTCACCTATTATGCCGGTAACCTGGACCTGCTGAGGGCAAACGGAATAGTGCCCGGGCGGGAGCTGCTGGCCCGATCGGAAGCATGGCTGCAGGAGGCCCGCACGGTGATATGGTTCGCGGACAGCAGCAGGGCTCTCGCGGCAGTGGCCATAACCGACCGCATCAAGCCCACTTCCGTAGAAGCGGTGGCCAGGCTCGGCCGCATGGGCATCCGCACCGTCATGCTGACCGGGGACAATGAGGCATCGGCCGCCGCAGTGGCCCGTGCCGCCGGCATCACAGAGTTCCGCGCCGGAGTCCTGCCACAGGACAAGGCTTTCTACGTCAAGGAACTCCAGGCCGCAGGGCACAAGGTCGCAATGGCCGGGGACGGCATCAACGATAGTGCGGCCCTCGCTCAGGCAGACCTGAGTATCGCTATGGGTGGTGGCAGCGACATTGCGATTGATACCGCCATGATTACCATTCTCTCCTCGGACCTGACAAAGATTCCTGAGGCAGTCCGTCTCTCGCAACTTACCATACGCACTATCCGCCAGAACCTTTTCTGGGCCTTTATTTACAACATAATCGCTGTCCCGGTCGCAGCGGGCATCCTTTATCCAGTCAATGGATTCCTCCTCAATCCAATGATAGGCGGAGCCGCAATGGCCCTGAGCAGTGTGAGCGTGGTGACCAACAGCCTGCGGCTGAGAGGCAGGAAATTGTAAATTTTTTATTATATTTGAGGGAAATATTTAAATCTATCTGCTATGAAAAAGTTTTCCCTCATTTTACTGATGATCGTGCTGGGCTCCGAAGTAGCTTCGGCACAGAACAATGAGTCGGCTTTTGAGCAGTTCAAGCGGCAGCGCGAGGGTATGCGCTCTGACTTCGAACTGCAGCGGGAGAAAGAGTTCGAGGAGTTCAAGGCCAGGTATTATTCGGCATTTGAGGAATTCAAGCGGAGTTATCAGCGCTCGTTGGAGGAGGATGAGGCTGTAGTGGATCTCATGGCCTCTGATGACGGTATAGCGATAAGTCCTGTACAGATGGCTCCGGCACCGCCTGTGGTGGCCTCTACTGTTTCGGAGCAGAAGAGGATTCTGAGAGAAAGTATCCGCTCTATTGCGGTGATGAAGCCCGAGGAACTGGTTCCGGCGCTCTCGGGAGCGAAAGACTCGGTGGAACAGATGGAACAGGCGGCGCAGGTCATGGAGACTATTGTGGCGGGTATGAATGCTGATGCTCAGGAGAACGAGGAACCGGCTGCGCCGGTGTCCATGACAGTGGTTCTGGAACCGTATGACCCGGAGTATTTTTCCAGTCTGCCGGATCCGGCTGAGGCGGCGGAAGAACCCGTGGCCTCTCCTACGCCGGTGGTCGCCGCCTGGGAGGTGACTGAGGAAGGGGAGGTGAGGACCGTCGTAGGAGAAGGAACGGAGGAAGCGCCCGAGGCGCCTTCAGACATGTCCGTCCCTCACGGAACACCGACCGAGTATGTCCGGATATCCTCTCCGTTTGGATCCAGGATACATCCGATTACACATAAACGTCATGGGCACAAGGGTATTGACCTGGCGGCACCGCGCAACACCCCTATCTATGCCACGGCCGACGGAGTGGTGACTTTTTCCGGCCGCAACGGAGGTTACGGCAACTTCGTCAAGCTGAACCATAAGAACGGATACAAGACAGCGTATGCCCACATGAACCGTATCGCTGTCCGTAAAGGCAAGACCGTGCAGAAGGGAGACCTTATCGGTTACGTCGGTTCCACCGGCTCCAGTACCGGCAACCACCTCCACTACGAGGTCTACTATCAGGACAAACTTATCGATCCCGCAACTACTTTGTAAATTTTGGCACGGGGTTTGCAATAGATTAAGTCGGATAGTTTTTTCATAGGTTAAGTATTAGGTTAAGTAATAAGGGCTGCCGGTTCTCGGCAGCCTTTATTATTTTAAGCGAACAGCTTGAAGATAATCGTACGCGAGTAAGTTTCGCCTGGACGGAGAACGCAGGACGGGAAGTCCGGGTGGTTGGGCGCGTCCGGGAAGCCCTGGCACTCTATCGCCACTCCGTCGTAGTCCCGGTAGGAGCGGCCGGACTTGCTCAGGGGCGAGCCGTCGAGCCAGTTGCCGGTGTAGACCTGGGCGGCCGGCTGGTCGGTCCAGATCTCGAGGCGGCGGCCGGAGGCTGTGGAACTGAGCTCTGCGGCCAGTTTCAGACCCGGAGCACCGTCGAGCACCCAGCAGTTGTCGTAGCCTTTTCCATATTTCAGAGCCGGGAAGTCAGCCTTGATGTCGCGGCCGATGGGCTTTGCGGTGCGGAAGTCCATCGGTGTGCCCTCCACGGGAGCGAGCTCACCGGTGGGGATGAGGGCCTCGGAGGTGGCCAGCCAGCGGGAAGCGTTGAGTTTCAGCACATGATCCAGGATGGAGCCGCTGTCCTCGCCGTCGAGATTCCAGTAGGTGTGGTTGGTCAGATTGAGGATGGTGGGGGCATCGGTGGTAGCCTTTATCGAGAGGGTCAGGGAGTTGTCCTCGCCCCAGGTGTAGGTGGCCTCCACGTGCATGTTCCCGGGATAGCCCTGGTCGCCGTCGGGGCTGTCGAGGGTTAGAACGACTTCGGTGTCCGATATCTGAGATGCTTTCCACAGCCGGTTGGAGAATCCGTCGGGTCCGCCGTGAAGCTGGTAGTCGGGATGGTTCTTGACGAGCTGATATTCCTTGCCGTCTAGGGTGAAGCGTCCGCCGTCTATGCGGTTGGCGAAGCGGCCGGGTATCTTGCCGGCGCAGGGACCGTCGGCGAGGTAGCTCTCTTCGTCGCGGTATCCCAGCACCACGTCTCCCATCACGCCGTTGCGGTCGGGAACTACTATCGAAACTATGCCGGCGCCTCTTTCGGTCAGCATCACCGATGCGCCGCTCTTGTTGATCAGATGTATCATGGCTATTCGAGTTTGCGGGCACCGTCACTGATTACTACAGGGTAGACCTTGGGCTCGTGGCCGAACTTCGCGGCGTACTCCTTCTTCGCCTTGGCGATGAAGCCGTCGTACAGCTCGTCCTTGACCAGGTTTATGGTGCAGCCGCCGAAGCCGCCGCCCATGACCCTGGAGCCGGTCACGCCGCACTCGCGGGCCAGGTCGTTGAGGAAGTCCAGTTCCTCGCAGCTCACCTCGTAGAGCCTGCTCATACCGTGATGGGTCTCGTACATCTTCTGTCCCACAGTCTCGTAATCGTCACGCTCGAGGGCATCGCAGACATCCAGTACCCTCTGGATCTCCTCGATTACATATTCGGCCCTCATGTAGTCCTCATCGGATACCTTGCCCTTGACTTCGGACAGCATCTTCATATCCACGTCGCGCAGATATTCCACTACCGGATATCCGGCAGCCTTGACGGCAGCCACTACGTGCTCGCAGGATGCGCGGCGCTTGTTGTAGGCCGAGGAGGCCAGCTCATGCTTCACCACCGAGTCGAGCAGCACCAGGCGGTAGCCCTTGGGATGGAACGGATAGTACTTGTACTCCATCGAGCGGCAGTCCAGGCGCATCAGGCTGCCGGCCTTGCCGAAGATGGAGGCGAACTGGTCCATGATGCCGCAGTTGACCCCGCAGTAGTTGTGCTCGGTGCTCTGACCGATGCGGGCCAGCTCGAATTTGTCGATGCCGAGACTGAACATATCGTTCAGGGCAAATGCGAAGGTGCTTTCGAGGGCGGCCGAGGAGGACATGCCTGCTCCGAGGGGCACGTCGCCTGCGAAGGCGGCGTCAAAGCCCTTGAGCACGTCGCCGCACCTCTTGATGGTCTCCCTGCATACTCCGAATACGTAGCGGGCCCAGGATGCAGCGGGGGCGTCGGTCTCGGCGAAGCCGAACTCTGCGTAGTCATCCAGGTCCACTGAGTAGACCCGTACCTTGTCCGTGCCGTTGAGGCGGATCTCCGCCATCATGCCCTTGTCGATGGCACCGGGGAATACGAAGCCTCCGTTGTAGTCGGTGTGCTCGCCGATAAGGTTGATTCTGCCGGCGGAGGCGTAGAATGTGCCGTTGGCGCCGAAGCGCTTTACGAACTGTGCGTGAATTTTCTCTTTCATAAGTCAGTGTGTATTTTTTAATTATTGTTTTTTACGGATTTGATCTTCAGGACTCCGTCACGGAGGCCGTCGGCGGAGGCTTTGAGGGTGATGCGTCCGGCCTTTTCCTGGCTCTGTACGATGACAGTGAGCATGCCGCCGAAGGCGCTCATCTCCGGGAGGTGGAAGAGCTCCAGGCAGGTAGGGTCGCCGTTGGCCACTGCCCTGAACTCACCGGCCCCCGACACGTCGAAACGCACCTTGCGCGAGTCGAGCGGGCAGAGATTGCCGTCCCGGTCCACTATGCGGACGGTGACGTAGAGCAGGTCCTTGCCGTCGGCGGTGATGCTCTCCCTTGCCGGAATCAGCTCAATGGCGTAGGGCTCACCGGCGGTGCGGATGCTCTTCTGCATTGCCTTATTGCCCTCGGAGTCGTAGGCCACTACTGTGAGTTCTCCCGGTTCATAGCGGACATCATTCCACATCAGACGGAAGCGGTGCTGGAGGGTGCTGTCGCATTTTTCCCGGATGCCCAGGCTCCTGCCGTTGAGGAAGAGCTCGGCCCTGGGGTAGGAGGTGTAGACAAATACCGGGGTGACTTCTCCCTCGCGGCCCTCCCAGTTCCAGTGAGGGAGGATGTGGAGAGTGGCGCTGTCCCGGTTCCAGACGCTGCGGTAGAGCCAGTAGCGGTCCTTGGGGATGGAGGCCAGGTCTATGATGCCGAACATCGAGCTGTGGTTGGGCCAGGCGTCGGTGTCGTAGGGCGAGGGCTCGCCGAGGTAGTCGAAGCCGGTCCAGACGAATTGTCCCATGATCCAGGGGTAGTCCTCGGCCAGGGCGAGGTCATCGTCGGGCACGTTGGACCAGGAGCAGTACTCGAGGTCGTAGGATGAACTCTGGTGGTCGTCGTAGAGGGCGTCGTATTTCTTCTCCACGGGGAACTTGTACATGCCCCTGGAGCTGACGGTCGAGGAGGTCTCGCTGCCCAGGAGCACTTTCTGGGGCAGGGTCTCATAGCCTTCCAGGTAGCGGTGGGCGCGGTAGTTGAATCCAGGTACGTCCAGCACGGCTCCGAACCCGTTGTGCAGTATCGCGTCTATCTGGTCCATGCCGCAGGTGACGGGACGGGTGGGGTCCTCGCGGTGGCAGATGTCCTGCAGGAAAGTGGCCACCTCATAGCCGCCGGGAGTCCACTGTGTGGGCACCTCGTTGCCGATGCTCCACATCACGACGGAGGGGTTGTTGCGGTAGTGGCGGAGCATATTGACCATGTCGCGCTCGGCCCACTCGTCGAAGTAGCGGTGGTAACCGTTGAGACACTTGGCCACGTCCCATTCGTCGAAATTCTCAATCATCACCATGAAGCCCATCTCGTCGCAGAGCTGGATAAGCTCGGGCGCGGGCATGTTGTGGGTGGTGCGGATGGCGTCGCAGCCCATGTCCTTGAGCATGGTCAGCTGGTGGCGCAGGGCCGAGGTGTTGACGGCGGCACCCAGGGGACCCAGGTCATGGTGCAGGCATACGCCCTGGAACTTGCGGTTCACTCCGTTGAGGTAGAATCCGGTTTCGGGGCGCACCTCTATGCTGCGGATGCCGAAGGTGGTGGCATGGAAGTCGGAGAGGGTGCGGTTTCCGTCCTTGTCCTGGACGTATATCCGGGAATAGGCGGTGTAAAGCTCCGGGGTCTCCGGGAACCACAGGCGGGGCTGCTCTACGGTGACTTTCTGGTTGAGGACGGCAATGCCTCCCTCTGCTGCGGCCTGTTCCGCTCCGGTAAGGCTTTCGATGGAGGTGATAAACCGTCCGTTGGCATCGCGGATAACTGTGATAAGGGCTACGGTCTGTTCAGTGGTTATGCCCTCAATCTCGGTGCGGATGTTGACAGAGGCCTCGAGCAGGGACGGATCAAGCTCTGTGGTTATGTAGGTGCCCCATACGGGGATATGGACTTTTTCGGTCTCGATCAGCCATACATTGCGGTAGAGGCCGGCTCCGGGATACCAGCGGGAAGACTGGGGGCGGTTCTCGAGGCGGACGCGGATCTCATTGTTCTTGCCGTCGGCGGTCAGGAAGGGGGTGATGTCGCAGTGGAAGGAGTTGTAGCCGTAGGGCCAGAATATTACCTCCTCGCCGTTGACATAGACCCGGGCCTCGCTCATGGCTCCGTCGAAGAGCAGAGTCGCCTTCTTGCCCGGGGTCACGTCGAGGGTCCTCCTGTACCAGCCGACCCCGACGTAGGGCAGGCCTCCCGTGCGCCCGGTCTTGACCGTGGCGGTCTCCTCGCCGTTCTGGACTACTGCTACCGTCTGCAGGTCATTGTCCCGGCTGAAAGGGCCGTAGATGGCCCAGTCGTGGGGGATGGTGACATCCTCCCATACTTCGGATGAGTCGCCCTTGTGGAACTGCCAGCCCTTGTCCAGGAGGGTGACCGTCCTTACCGAATCTTCCGGAGCCTCTCCCTTTTTGTGAGACGGCCTGTTGCCGTTCCAGATTACTAAAATCACGACAGCCAGGGCAGCTGCTGTGAGAATCTGCAGAGCCTGGTTCAAAGTCCTTTTTCTGTTCTTCATGTTTCAGGGTGTTTCAGAGGATTAGTTCTTGAATGCGTCCAGGGCCCTGGTAGGGCGGAAGTTTTCGTCGAAGGCTCCTTTGGCGTATCCGCTCCATGCAGGATTGGACTCCGGCTCCCAGTAGAAGACTCCGGCGCAGGCCTTTCCGTCCCCGAGGGCGCGGGCCTTGGTCATCAGTTCGCTCAGGAAGGCGTAGCTCTCGTCCACCTTGTTCCAGGTCATGCCGACCTCGGCGATCATGACGGGGGTGCCGTATTTCTGCCACAGCGCCAGAGCGTTGGCAAGAGCCGCATCCGTAACATTCCGGTATTCTCCTTCCTGATAGTCCTCCTCCTTCTCGTGGGCGTAGTATTCAGGGTAGAGGGACATTCCTATCATGTCCCATTCGGCTCCATTGGCCTTCAGTCCGTCGAAGATCCAGTTGTATAGGTCAGGACGGTCGCCGTGGTCCAGGTGCACAATGACTTTTGCATCGGGAAATATTTCCTTGACGGCCTTGTATCCGGCGGCTGTCATCATCGCGTAGTTGGCCATGTTGGGGTCTGCCTTGCCGGTGTCCCATAGCATTCCGTTGGAGGTCTCATTGCCCACCTGCACCCATTCGGGGGTGATGCCCTCGTTCTTCAGGGCGGTCAGCACGTCGCGGGTGTGGTCCATGATGGCCTGACAGAGCTGCTCGAGGCTGTAGTCTTTCCATGCCTCCGGTTTATTCTGCTTGCCCGGATCCGCCCACCAGTCGCTGTAATGGAAATTGATCATGATCCTCATACCCAGGTCCCGGGCTGTCCTGGCCTTGGCCACCACATCCTCCTTGCCGCACCAGCCTTCTTCCGGATCTACCCATACCCGGTAGCGGACGGCGTCGAATCCGAGCTCCTTCATCAGGGCGGTGCACTCGCGCTCCTCACCGGCGGCGTTGTAGAACTTGATGCCGTCATCGGCCATTTCGGTGGCCCAGCCTATGTCGGCGCCCTTTGCGAAAGGAGCCGGCTCCGTTGTCTCAGGCTTCTCTTCTTCTTTGTTTCCGTTGTTGTTGCAGGAGACCGCCAGCGTGACAGCGGCGGCCATCAGGATAAGGTGTAGAATCTTCCTCATAGTGTCTCTCTCTTAGTGAATGAAAAAATCATTCAAAGTTACTGACAATATTTGAGAAGTCCTACAATTACTTCTGTGTTTTACAGCCCGTATATGAGGTATCCCGCACCGCCCGCTGCGATGATGACCCAGATCGGGTTGGCCTTAAGGAAAAACAGGGCCGCGAAGGCTCCGGCGAAGAGGGCCCAGCTCCACCAGTCGATGAAGTTGTAGGGTGTTATCAGGACAATGGCGGCTGCGGCGATCATCCCGATGGTCACCGGCCGCATGACTTTCAGGACGGAGGCAAAATACCGGTTGCTCCTGAATTTCTCGAAGAGGATGCAGATCCACAGCACCAGCAGGTAGGAGGGGAGGACCACTGCAAATGTGGCGGTGAGCGAGCCAAGGACGCTGACCGCAGGGCTGAAGCCCATGGCGTGGGGCACCGAGTAGCCGATGTAGGTGGCGCTGTTGATGCCTATCGGACCGGGGGACATCTGGGAGATGGCCACGATATCTGTGAACTCCTCGGGGGTGAGCCACTGATGGACCGTCACTACCTGGTTCTGGATCAGGGAGAGCATGGCGTAGCCTCCGCCGAAGGTGAATGCACCTATAATAAAGAAGGTGATGAACAGCTCGAGGAAAATCATCGCCCTGCCTCCTTTCTGCCGTTATGCCTGTCCTGCCGGCTGTAGGCCATGACGAGGCCTCCGGCGATGGCGGTGATGATAATCCAGATGGGGGAGATTCTCAGAAATGCGATGAGGACCGTAGTCGCTACTGCGATGCCGCCGGTAATCCAGTTGAGCCGGTTCTGGACGGCCATGCGGAAGACCGGGGCGGCAATCAGGGCGACCACTGCCGGGCGGATACCCTTGAAAACGGCCTGGACGGTGGGGTCGTTCTGGAAGGTGGTGAAGACTGCGGCGACCAGCAGTATTATTATAAAGGGAGGCATCACGCTGCCTAGGGTGGCGACGATGCTGCCTTTTATCCCGGCGAGCCGGTGTCCTACGAAAATCGACACGTTTACGGCTATCAGTCCAGGGGCTGACTGGGCGATGGAGATGATATCGAGGAAATCCTCGGGGGCAATCCACTTGTTCTTATGGACTACCTCCCTCTCTATCAGTGGAATCATGGCTACGCCGCCACCTATGGTGAAGGCTCCGATCTTGGCGAATATGACGAACAGTTTCCAATACATGACGCAAAGATTGAAAAATTTTTTCAAAAAAATTGCAAAAAAATTTGGTGGTTAAAAAATAGTCCGTATATTTGCAGCCCGTTTGAGAAAAACGGATACCAAATGAAAGTTCTTTGATAGCATTGTACGAGTGAAAAAGGTAGAGGTTTATTAATATTAATAATCTCGTCAATAACCGGTCAGGACAAGCTTAGAGATAAAAAACATATACAATGAAGAGTTTGATCCTGGCTCAGGATGAACGCTAGCGGCAGGCTTAACACATGCAAGTCGAGGGGCAGCGCGTTTGTAGCAATACAGATGGCGGCGACCGGCGCAAGGGTGCGTAACGCGTGAGCAACATGCCCGTCTCAGGAGAATAACCCGGAGAAATCCGGCCTAATGCTCCATGGTTCTGCAGGGAGGCATCTTCTGGCAGATAAAGATACGTCGGAGACGGATTGGCTCGCGTGACATTAGCTTGACGGCGGGGTAACGGCCCACCGTGGCAACGATGTCTAGGGGAACTGAGAGGTTGGTCCCCCACACTGGAACTGAGACACGGTCCAGACTCCTACGGGAGGCAGCAGTGAGGAATATTGGACAATGGGCGGAAGCCTGATCCAGCCATGCCGCGTGAAGGAATACGGTCCTATGGATTTTAAACTTCTTTTGTACGTGAGCAATAAGGGTCACGTGTGGCCCGATGAGAGTAGCGTACGAATAAGCATCGGCTAACTCCGTGCCAGCAGCCGCGGTAATACGGAGGATGCGAGCGTTATCCGGATTCATTGGGTTTAAAGGGTGCGTAGGCGGTGGCGTAAGTCAGCGGTGAAATTCACGGGCTCAACCCGTGCCGTGCCGTTGATACTGCGTGACTGGAATACGGTTGCCGTGGGAGGAATGTGTAATGTAGCGGTGAAATGCATAGATATTACACAGAACACCGATTGCGAAGGCATCTCACGAAACCGCGATTGACGCTGATGCACGAAAGTGCGGGGATCAAACAGGATTAGATACCCTGGTAGTCCGCACAGTAAACGATGATGACTAGCTGTCGGCGATAGACAGTCGGTGGCTAAGCGAAAGCGATAAGTCATCCACCTGGGGAGTACGACCGCAAGGTTGAAACTCAAAGGAATTGACGGGGGCC
>ERZ1027066.17-NODE-17-length-157520-cov-52.269787_pt1 | contig 157520 bp, 141 predicted proteins | sample MGYA00519282_ERZ1027066 | MGnify/ENA primary metagenome ERZ1027066 (study PRJEB26926, sample SAMN06164494) | human gut metagenome | biome: ENVO:00009003; feature: ENVO:2100002; material: ENVO:00002003 | host: Homo sapiens | place: USA | collected 2012 ... | reverse complement strand
TTGCCTCTTGTCTCGTGGGCTCGGAGATGTGTATAAGAGACAGCCTCCACTCCCTCCCGCTCCGCCTGCGGCTCCGCTGCCGGTCGCTCCATGCTCAGAAAGCCGCCTCCCTGACCCTTCCCATACCATCCGCCTTCCGGCACCGGCCCCCGGATCCACCACACACGCCCAGCGCCCCAAAGCCGGGGCCCGGAGCCTCCCTGCGGAAAAGCACCCGCAAGCCCCCGCCCGGCAAGCCGTCCGGAGCCTTGCCCCAAGGGCAGAGCGGCCTCAGCCGTGCCCCCGTCCTCACTCCGCAAGCTCCGTTGCGGCAGCCGCACCGCTGACCCTCCCACACGCCGGCCCCGAGGCCGCCGGCAGAAAACAAAGCGGTAGGGAGAGTCAGCCGCAAGCGTCCGACACTCCCTGCTCCCACTCAGCCCTCCGGGCCAGCCGCCCGCCCTCCGTCGGAATGCCTCGAACACCCGGGCCATTAATCCGCTACTTAACATAATCCAACCTTTATTGTGTGAGCAAAGCGCACACAATCCGGATTATGTTAAGTATCTCCGTATCAACAAGTTCTCAGATTACCCCTCTTAACCCGGTCGGACGGGGCGGGGTCCGGCGAGAGTCCCGCTGCGTCGGCCACCGGCCTCCAGGCCGCTTGCGGGACTCCGGAGCCAGGCTCACAGGCAGACCGGCACACCCCGCATCCACCTCATCCCGCACCGCAGCCCCTCACTCCGCACACGGCCTGACTCCTGTGGCCGGCCCCCTTAGCAGCACAGCTGCGGGTCGCTCCCGTCTCCCTGTCCTCCAGTCCGGCAAGCCGTCCAGGAAGACAGTCCGCCTCCGCTTCATGGCATTCCTCATACAGGGAGACCTCCGGCCTCCCTGAAACCCGGTTCGGAACGCATACCGCTCAGTGAACGCCCTTATTCCTCGAAGCCCCCTGTTAAGGGACGAAGCGGTATCTTCCATACAGGGAGCCCTGACGGCCTCCCTGAGACGTATGCGAAGCTCACACCGCCACATCAGCGGCATCACCCCTCAACCGTTCCCCGACATGCCTCCGACTCAGCATCCTGCGTCATCGTCCCGACCCCTCTGCGACCGGCACAGTGCCGGAAGTGCATCGCCTCCACTCCCTCGCTGTCGCCCGCACCGCACTCGCTCACTGCGTTCCCTCGCTTGCCATCGGGCTCGGCTCGGTCCCTCCGGCAACGCACATCCGGTCGGCTCCGTTGCAGCGGCAGCACACAGGAAACCCTCACTGGCCCGGACTCCGTCCGCCCCAGAGAGGAGAGAGGAAAAGTCGTATACATGTAGCCTCCCGGCTCCATTAAAGATGCTTGCCTTTCCCATAACATATTTCATACTTGAAACAGCACATCTTAAACCCTTATTCTACTATCATGTAAGGAGGCAACATACTTTCAATCAACCTTATCTTCTTATTGTCTTCCTGATAATTACTACATTCAACAGCATACTGCGGCTCCGGATTCTCAAGTGCGTCAAGAACCCTATGGCTACTACAGTACGGAACCCGTCCATAACCGCTCCGATAGTTCTGACAAAACTCGCAAGTCCTTGCTTTGACTCCATTCATTCTCGCCACAGCATACCCGAATTTATAAAGCGAAAACTTATCATGACGGCTACCGTCCAACGCCACTTCAAACACAGCTTTTCCTTTCTTTTTCTTCATAGCTTTCCTGCACAACACACACTCGGATATATGAGCCTTCCCACTAGGATAAAGAAGAAAACGTTGTACCTGACGGTTCTCCAATGGGGAATTTGCCTCCTCCTTGAACCCGTGAAACTTAATCGACACCGCATCGTTTGTCCGCCGGCAGCAACCTGGCTCACTTTCCTCTATACGAGAGGCAAGCAACCGTATTATATCCTCCTCAGTCCTAATGCTTATTTCGATAATACGCAGACCGGACTGACATTTTTCCTCCGAACTCTTGTGCGTTACATGGATTTCTATCAGAACCGGCTCCCTCCCAGGATTGGCGGAACTACTCAGCAGCAAATCAGCCACATACTCACCGACTGGCTGTTCCTCCCTGCAAGTGTCATAATACTTCTTCAGATCAAAATATCTCAGCTCCACCAAATGGCATTCTTCTGCCTGCGCAAACGGACAATCTCGGAAATCCGCGCAGACTACATCCTGATAGTAGCCTATCGTGAATTCCCCGTCCCTTTCAAACTTCTCCCGAATAAGCTGCTTGGCCAACCTATGCAAGTAGGTTTCCGTACCGCAATGCTCATCACCGCAGCTATGCGCAAAATGCCACGACCGAACTTTCCCCAGCCGGGGTACCAACTCCGCACCGCAACTCAGACAGCGATATCTGTGGCTATGCCTGCTTTCCGGCTCAACCTTATCTATACAGACGAGCCTGTCATGCTCATCCAGAGCATGATGATACATCACTTTTGACATGGCCGCATACTATTGTTTATTGGGGACCAAGTCGAGATGAGCGTCAAGCACTACACAGATACGGGACAGGATATCCACACCGGTAGAATACTTGCCCTGCTCGATACGGGAGAGATTAGCCGCATCTATACCGGTAAGCAGCGCAAGATCCCTCGCCTCCATTTTCTTGGCTTCTCTAAGCTCTCTGATTCGTCTGCCGATACGGATGCGCTCATCCTGACGGTTACCAGAGTCCATTCCCATTGACGGAACGGCATTCAGCAGAAGATCCCGGCTGATCCGGTTTATCATAATCTCCTTGTCATCCGAGAAATTCCGGTCAAATATAAACTCAATCAAATGAAGAAGATAGGCCTTGTACTCCTGACTGAAATACTTGGCCATATCAGACATGATTTTAAAAATTTCACCATCAGGTGTCTGCACCTCGACATAGTAATCATCGAGAATCTGCGCCCGGGACCTGGTCTCGACCGCCATAAACTTTTTAAGATTCTTATCCATAACTTTCCAAACGTTTTTTATGTGGTGTCCCCACGGAAATTTATTTGCCACAAAGATAGACAACTTATTTTAATTGGCAAATTTACCAATCAATAATTACACCTCATCTCCATCGCCGCCTCCTATACTGCAATAGCCACTTTAAGAACCGCATTAAACTCAATTGAGTCTATTTTATACCAGAAACAATCCCATCCAGTGCTGTCATTGCAAAATAATACTTAAATTTGTACCGTTATCCGCCAAAAACGGACAACAGACATATTGGTGAAAGTGTTTTCGCACTGTCCTTAACAAGAAATCTGGCAGTTTCAATGGATGTAAGGATGACGACAGCACCATCACTTGTATTGGCTTGTGTATTCTACGCAAACGATACGGGTGTGGGGATTGTTTCAGTCTATTTACATCCGGGTTTTGCCAGAACCTCTTGTTAGATAGCCGGAAGAAGCTCCACACTTTTTTTTAACGTTAATGGCTTAAATTAAATTTTTTAAATATGAAAAGAATTGTTAGCATACTGTTCATTATTGCAATTGCGTCCGCCTCAGCAAATGCACAACTAAATGTCAAATCCTCATCTTCAAATGAAGATATAATTTGTAAAGACATGTACTGTAGTGTCAGAAGCAACAATGATGGCGAATATTACCTGATCACTGTGGATAAAATGCAACGCACAAATGCTACTTTGACTGTTTTCCTCGGCGATGACGAGGAAAGTGCTTTACTTACTTTAAATGATATGTTTGGCTGGTTTGATGGTGCTGAGAACAAATCAAGCTTAATAATAACAGATACCAAGTCAGGCGAGGAACTGACGTTATATCGTGTATCGCAAGGAACATACATAATTACTAACGGAGATGCTGAATACGCTAGGCATTCATACAATCAAGCCCTTACTACTGCTTTAGTAGGTGGTGTTAAGCAACAGAATAATAGTGCCTCACCTATTTTGGGATATGTTACTCCTAAGGTTTTGAAAAAAGCTATATCCATATTATCAAATTTATAATAACATATTTCTATATGACAAATGAAGTAATGACTGCCATCTATAATATGGTCAAAGCAATTTACGAAGGAAATGAGACATTGAAAGATGGCAAGATAAAAATCCACAACTTTTATAAAGTTGCAGAGAATTCATTTGCAACATATTATGGGGCATTCCGCTGTATGTTGGACGGCAAATGTCATTCCCGTGGCATCAATGTAGAATTGCGCGACTATATGCTTAATAAGATCCTTAATGATTATGGTTTAGACAGATATAAAACAGCCGTAAACGCATACTTGTTATTTATTGATTATGACACAGAACATAAGCATATCAATAAAATCAAAGAAAGAGAACTCTATAAAAAACATAAACTAATCATTGCAAATTTAGAAAGTCAAAGAAATTGATGTCTTTCTATAATAGTTTAAAGAGGCTTTGTATATAAATAAGTTTGCTGCCCAAAAACAAAAACTCCCGCAAAGCTAGCCCCTCTCCGGCGCCCTGTCAAGGTCAGGCGGCTCCGCCGTTTTCCGCAAAAAATGACACCCTACGGGCGTAATTTTTTCCGCAAAAACCTTGACAGAACGCCTCCGCGGGGCAGAGAAGGCAGTCCTTTTTCCTTTTTTTTCTTTTTTTACGGTTTTTTCTTTCCTTTCCTTTTTCCGGTTGAGGTCTGTCCGCCACTGACAGGAATCTCTTCCCTGCCCAGCGCATAAGGGCGCATCCCGGTGTCCGCCCCGCCGTTCTCACCGGACCGTGTACCCTGTTTGCTATATTGGAGCCCGACCGGACCACCTCCGAGCCACGGCCCAGCATAAGACTTGCGCCGCAGGGGGACAGGGTCCGCGACACTGACGCCATGCCCGCTTTCATACCCGACATACCGCTCTCGGACTGCTGGGGCTCGGTGGGGGAGGTCACCTTCTACCACCGGGACGGCAGGTGCATGCTGCGCTCCAGGCCCCGGCCCGTATTCAGAGGCTCCCCGGCCCAGCTCCGGCAGCTAGAGCTGCACCGCAGGGCCATCGCGGCATGGGGCTCGCTGCCCCACCGGGCACAGGCCGAGTGGAACCGGCTGGCCCGCGAGGTGCCCTCGCGCCGTCCGCCATTCGGCGACGGCAACAGCATCAGCGGCTACTGCCTCTTCCTGTCGGCCTACCACGGGCTGGCAGCCCTCGGCAGGGAGGGCGTTCCGTCCCCGGCAGCGCCGGGGCCCTTCCCGGTCCATTCGCTCGCAGTGACCGGAGCCAGGACGGAGGGTTCCTCCCTGGTGCTGGAGACGGCCCTGACACTGGAGCCGTCCGCACCCGAAGGGCGCTTCCGGCTGCTGGCCATGCTCCAGCTGGCCCCCGAGGGCAGGGGACGCAATCCCGGGATGATGCGCCGCTTCCTCCCGCCATCCCCAGCCGGGCCGGGTACGACGGCGGCCCCGCTCCGCATACCGGACTACGCCGCGCTCTTCCGCCTCGGCTCCGGAGCACGCAGGCTCAGCGTGCATATAAGACACACACTCCTGGACACCATCACAGGGCTGCGCTCCGACAGCCGCAGCCTGTCGGCGGAGGTGGACGTCAGGGACGGACTGCAGGCTATGGCGACGGCAGGCTTGCAGAAGCATAATAACGCATAATTCAGCCACTTACGGTATCCATACCCATTCCAAGGAACTCTGTCCCTCCTTCCGCTATCTTAGCGTCCGACACTCAGACGCAGACCATGAAAGCCCTCCCCTCCATAGCATTCAGCGCCTTCTCCGGCACCGCCGGGGACGTGACGGCCAAGGTGTCCAAGGGCCGCCAGGTCCTCTCGGTGCGGGCCACACAGCCCCATGTCTGCACTCCGTCCCAGGCAGCGGCACGCAACCGCCTGGCCGACATCAGCCGGACCTACCCCCGCCTGACGCAGGACCAGATGAAGGCATGGGAGGAACTGGCCGCACATCTGGACTTCCCCGCAGTCCTCGGGCAGAAGGCGGAGTACTCCGGCATCAACGCCTTCGTATGCGTCAACTCCAACCTCCGCATGGCCGGACTGCCCCTGCGCAGCGACGCCCCCGACTGGAGGGAGCACATCCCCACAGTGCTCTTCTCAGACATGTGGCTGTCCCCCGACAGGGTGATCATCACCGGACTGCAGCCGCCCAAAGAGAGCATACTGCTGGTATTCCGAATGTCGCCGGCCCAAAGCCCCGGAGTGGCCTCGGCCTGGGAAAGGACCGTAGTCATCACCCCCGGGATGCTCTCGGACTGGGGGGACGCGGACCTGACGGCCTCCAGCGCCTCCGTACTCGGAGTATCCCCGAAGTCAGGACAGCGCTATTTCTGCACCCTCTGCTGGATGGACGCGGCCACGGGACTCACCGGGCGCGACATCCGCCTCTCACTGCTGTGCCGCACCGAGTCCATCGCCGGCAACACATACGTGCCCCGCAACCGCGTCACCTCCGAGGGCGCCCTCTCCATGGCCGGAGTGGCCGGGGCCGACATCGAGGTAACCCCCGGCTCGTCCGTCCTCAACGCAGACATCACCCTGACGGAGAGCACCCGCGACGGCATCGTCATGTTCTCCCTCCCCCTGCCCCAGGACGACTTCCTCACCGGCTACGGATACGTGGTCGGAAGGACAGGAGCCGCAGGAGGATACAGGACGCAGACCTACTCCGTATCACTCAGGGAATACCTAGGAGAGTACGCCGTCATGCTCTTCCACCTGGGAGGCTGCGACGACCTCGACGCAGACATACTGTCCACCGGAATATTCTTCAAAAGCGACTTCGACTGATATGATACACTCCACGGGAAACAACTTCGGCTGCGGCCCCATCGCCCTGCAGGACTTCCAGTCCGGCAGCATAGCCGTGCTCAACGGCACGGTCACCATCGACACCGCCTCCCCGGAGTACGCCGCCGCACAGGTACTGGAGATCACTCTTCCGGAGCTGTCCATCCCCCGCAGCTGCGTCACCTCCTGCTGGATGCGCTCGCTGAAGACGGTGGAGTACCCAGGCTACACCAGGACATACTCAATCGGCACCGCCGTCAGGACATGGCTCAGGGACAGCCGCACCCTCTGCATCGAGAGACTCCCCATATACGACGACCTCGGCAGCGTCACCCTCATCCTCAGCACCATGTACGCCGTCAGGGGAGTGCGCCGGCCGGTGCTCCCCGGCGCGAACACCGACCTGACGCTCGAGTACCTGACCGAAGAGCTCGACCACAGGAACGTCGTATGCGCCGTGGAGGAAGGATGGTGCTTCCTCCACATATGCTTCGACGAGTTCACCTCCGAGTTCGGAGACTCCGTATCCATACGCCTCGGAGGATTCCCGGAGGACGTCAGCGCAGACCTCTGCCTCACCGGAGGCAGCAACAACACCGGCCACCCAGGCTCCGCCATGGCCGCGGGACGCGTCGAGGGCGGAGTGCTCACCGTACCCGACCTCGGGGGCATGTCCAAGTCCACCGGATGGACACCGTTCATATTCATGTTCGCCCCAAGGGGCGGCACCCAGCAAGGAAACTTATTGTCCAACCCTTAATACACAAGCATCATGAAGTACCTACCTTCCATCGCATTCGAAGAGATGTCGGGCTCCGCAAAGGGAGTCACAGCCGCCAAGACACGCGGCCGCAAGTACATCCGCAACCGCGGCTACGGAGGCTCCGTCAGGACCTCCTCGCAGGCCGCCGTCAAGTCAGTATTCAAGGCCCTCTCACAGAGCTGGAGGAGCCTGACCAACGAGCAGATCCTCGCATGGACCGCCATGGCCGCATCCCAGAAGGGACGCAGCGTCCTCGGGACGGCATCGAAGATCTCCGGCTCCAACCTCTACTCCCGCCTCAACTTCTGGATCGTCCGCTGCGGAGGAGAGGCCCTCGCCAACCCGCCCGAGCTCACAGGAGTGGAGGCACCGGCGGAAGCCGCCATAGAACTTTCCGAAGGAACATTCTCCTTCCAGCTCCCCTCCGTCCCCGCGGACGTCACCGGACTGAAGCTCGTCATCATGGCCTCCGCACCCCAGTCCAACGGCATCTCCAACGCCTACGCCAAGGCAGTCCAGATCGGAGGTGTACGCGAGGTCGTCAACACCTCCTTCGACATCCTCAGCGACTACGCCGCCCTCTTCGGCGAGCCCGGCGAGGCCGCACCAAAGGTGTTCATGAAGTACTTCTTCGTCAACTCCGCCACGGGAGAGAAGTCCGGAGAGATGCTCCACATGGCGGTCTACACCCCCGCACCGTAACCCACGGCAGCTCAGTCCCGCCCCCGCATCAAAGAAAGCAGGAGCGGGACTTTTCCCAGACACCCCACGCCCATGACACCCGACCTCATCATACAGCTCATAGCCTCCGCCACCGGCACCGGAGGACTCATCGCCCTCTTCCTCATCACCGAGAAGAAGACCGCCGCAAGGCTCGAGAACACCCGCAGGATAGACGAGAAATGGCAGAGCGTCATCGCCCGCCAGGAGAAGGAGCTCGAGCTCCTCAGCCGCAGGTACGAGGCCGCCACCGCCAAGATCGACAGGCTCTACGACGACAACTCCGACCTGCGCAACCGCCTCGACCGCCTCGGCACAGACTGCGCCGTCAGCAGCCTCATGCGCTGCGACTGCGTAGCCTGCACCGCCAGAAAACCTCCCTTCGGCACCCATAACCCCACAGACACACAGGAACATGAACATGAAAACTAACAGGAACACGGACACCTACGCTGACCGCATCTCCGAGCACTTCACCTGGTCCGAGATGCAGCGCAGCGACACCGCCCGACGCATGGGCATAGACAACACCGTACCCGAAGGCCCCGCAAGGCAGGCCGTCATCCTCCTCGTGACCCGCGTCCTCCAGCCCCTCCGCAAGGCATGGGGCGGACCCCTGGTCATCAACAGCGGCTACCGCTCCCCCGAGCTCAACGAAGCCGTCGGAGGAGTCCCCGGCTCGCAGCACGTCAGGGGAGAGGCCGCCGACATCGCCGCACCCGACCCCCTCCTCCTGGCACAGACAGCAGTACGCAGCCGCATCCCATTCGACCAGATGATACTCTACTCCACATTCGTACACATCTCCCACAGGCCCCGGGCCCCCCAGAGAGGACAGATACTCTACGACATCTCCTACAGACAGCACTACCCCGACAGCACAGAACTATGACTACAGCAGCACACAGAACCCTCACCGCCGCCCTCGCCGTCCTGAGCCTGGTCCTCGCCGCTGCCCTGATCATTAGCAGGCACACACCCAATCAACAGCTGCCGCCTGAAGTCCATACCCTCACCGACACCCTCATCCTCCGCGACACCGTACACATAGCCCTGCCCAGCCCGCAGACCACCGACACCGTCGGCACCGTCACCATACCCGTCACCGTCCCTCCGGACAGGCACACCGGCACCATCACCACCGATACCCTCCGCATCACCGACACCATCTACATCCGCCTCCCCATCGAGCAGCGCTACTACACAGGCCCCCACTACGAAGCATGGATCAGCGGCCACCGCCCCCGCCTCGACAGCCTCCGCATCCGGACAGAAACCCTCCGCCTCACCACAGCCACCACCGTCACCCGCACCGCTACCACAGCCCGGCAGCCAAAACCCGAACGATGGGGCATAGGCATCCACCTCGGCTACGGCATGACCATCGCACCCCAGCCCCAACTCCGCCCCTACATCGGCATCGGAATATCATACAACCTCATCACATTCTGACCGACGCAGACCATCCCAAGAAAAACACCGACAATACGCACTGACCACGACATCACCGCACCACCCCCGAAATTCAGAATAGACTGATATAATAAAATAAACACAACCCTAAATCATGTGTTTAGAATTGTGTTTATTATTCGCAATAGATTGATTATCAATCTATTTTGTGGAGATGGGCGGACTCGAACCGCCGTCCAAACACAGCACCCGAGTGCTTTCTACATACTTATTCTGCCATTGATTTTCGGGAAGCAGCTGCGGACAGACGCGCCACTGAATCCTTATCCCCTGAGTCTTAAGCCGCCTTAAGGGAGTCAGCGACCGCATCCCGCTTTAATGATACCCCGTATGCCGGACATAGCAGGCGGAAAGCCCGGCGGGATACTCGTCGCTATCGCCCTTGGCGACCGCGATTAAGGTAGTAAACCCAGTTTACTTACGCAGCGAGTGCATAGTTGTTGTTGCCAGTTATGGCTTTGTAACCTTGATGACGGGGTGGGTCACCTGCCCCGGTATGCTTACAGTCCGATGTCTTGTGCTGTCAAAACCAAAACATCCCCATAATTTCCTGCAAAGATAGCGAAAAAACGTATCCAATCAAGATTTTTTCAAAGTAGGATATGCAATCCTCTCGTGATACACCTGCTCAAGACGTTCCTTGAACATCCGTTTGACAGCTTCTACTTCCTTGATGGAGATATCGGCCTCTACGAGCTGGGAATCTGAAAGCCGCTTGCTTATAATTGAATCCACAAGGGAGGATATACTCTCAGCAGTATAGTCCTTTAGCGAGCGGGAAGCGGCCTCCACTGCATCGGCCATCAATACGATTACCTGCTCCTTGGTCCTAGGCAGCTCACCATGGTACATAAACGGCTCTTTATTCTCAGGATCGCCTCCGGCATTGCAGTACTGGGCATAGAAATAGAAAGTAAGGGTCTTGGCATGATGCGTTCTTATAAAATCTATAACCACTTCCGGCAATTTATGCTTGCGGGCAATCTCCACTCCATCGTCCACGTGCCTGATAATCTGCTGCGCGCTTTCCTCAGGAGAAAGCCCTTTGTGATAATTGACTCCTGCGGGAGCATTTTCGACAAAGCACTGCGGATTCTTCATCTTGCCGATATCGTGATACAGGGCCCCTACCCTAGTAAGTATCATATCCGCGCCTATCTCTCTGGCAGCCTCGAAAGCCAGGTTCGATACCTGAAGTGAATGCTGAAAAGTTCCAGGAGCTTTCTGTGCCAGTTCTCTCAAGAGTTTGTTGTTTGTATCCGAAAGATCTATCAGACGGAAATGCGAGACTAGAGAGAACACCCTCTCGAAGATAAATGCCACCGGATATGCTGCAATCACCAGTAAAGAGTTGACTGCGATACGGAAGATGTCTCTGGGATCGAACATGGACAATGTTCCGTCGCTGGAGAGCAGGAATCCGAGATACACAAAGGACATTCCGATAAATACGAACAGAGAGTTGAGAAACTGCACCCAACCGTTGTTGAAATACTTGAATGTCACTATCGCGATAATTCCCCCTGTCAAGTTCATCATATACAGTTCCACTCCGTCACCCGCCTGGAAAAGCAAGGGCAGCATCATCACTGTATATATTGGAAACACATATCTGCGCTTGAAGAAAATAGTAAGATAGATGGAGAATACCGCATAAGGTATGATATACAGGTAATCCACGTTGACATTGTGGAGTATCACTGTAAGAACAAAAAGGAGGACGTAAAGCGTAAGAATGAAATAGAAGGACTTACGCCGCTTGATAATATCCTTGTTAGTGAAATACACCACTCCGAAAAGAGAAGCGACTATCACGAGACACAGGATAAAATGTCCGATTCCTATTCCTATGTTGGACTCCGTATAACCATAGGCTATCTCATATTCTTTCTTAAACGAATCCAGAAGCTGCTCAACCTCCGTAGTGACAATCTCCCCCTCCGAAACTATGAGCTGCCCGGCATATACCATACCCTTGGTAGGAGATATATAATCGACAGCCTCTTTATGGAAAAGATCTGTCAATCCCTGATCGTATATCAGATTCGGGACAATATAATCTGCCAGTCCGTAGGCAAGGAATACCGAATCAGCGTCATACTGCGGGAAATTCACTGAGAGATCATACTTGATGTAGCCCTCTGCTTTTTTAGCCGTGTAGACCTCTGAGACAGGAACTTCCTGTGCCCTTTTATCCTTCTGTATCACGATAGTCCCGCTCACTGGAGCCTCCTCCAGAACCGGAAGGATACCGACGGAATACATCCGATACAAAGATTCGATGATAAGAGACACCATATGACTGTTCACACTATCGTTTCCCATGAGCGAGCGAAGCCGCTGAATCTGTACATTGGAAACTGCTTTGTCATATTCAAAATACGGTATGACCTCCGAAGCCTTCTCCTCTTTCTCAGCCAGGAGTTCCTGCTCTGTCTTCAATATAGGAAAATCAATCGGCGACAGGAGTGTCTCATACACCCAGGGGCGTCCTGCCTGATAGTTGTACTTAAATTTACCCTCCTCAGGAAAGAGCACCACGGTTATTGCCAGTGTCAGCAGAAGTGCTATGTATATCTTCGGATCTCTTAAAAATGAATGCTGTTCCATCTGATTGTTTTTTGTCAAGGAATAGAGGAAGCTCCCTGTCCGGGACGGGGAGCTTCACTGATTACCATGCAGCATGCGCTGCCGTAAAGTCAGGACCTAGTTGATAGCTTTGTCCTGGATGTTGTCTCCGTCATAAAGTCCGGCGTCGAGCTTTTTCTTGGCCTCGGAGAATGCGTTGAGAGTGTACTCTACATCCTCAAGAGAGTGAGCCGCCGTAGGAATAATTCTGAACATAATCACGCCCTTGGGCACGACGGGATAAACGACTACTGAGCAGAAGAGGTTATAATTCTCCCTGAGGTCCACGAGCATATTAGTAGCCTGGGGTACGGTACCGTGGATAAACACGGGAGTAACACAAGCCTGTGCGAGTCCTATATCGAAACCTCTCTCTCTGAATCCGTTCTGCAGGGCACGGGTGACTGTCCACAGCTTTTCGCGCAGACGGTCGCCTTCAGGTCCACGGATAATCTCCAGTCGCTTGAGACAGCCTTCTACGATGGGCATGGGCAGGGATTTGGCATAGATCTGCGAACGGAGATTGTAACGGAGATAGTTGATGATGGACTTGGGACCGGCTACGAATCCTCCGATAATAGCCATCGACTTGGCGTATGCACCGATATACAGGTCTATACCGTCCATCACACCGAAGTGCTCGGATGTTCCGCGACCGTGAGGGCCCATAACTCCGAAGCCGTGCGCATCGTCGATGAGGATGCGGAAATTGTATTTCTTCTTGAGAGCCACGATCTGGTCCAGAATACCGAGTGCTCCTGTCATACCGTACACACCCTCGGTAATCAGCAGCACGCCGCCACCGGTCTCCTCGCATACCTTGAGAGCACGCTGGATAGTCCTCTCGCACTTCTCGATGTCGTTGTGAGGATATACCATCCTCTTGCCCATGTGTAGACGGCAGCCGTCGATGAGGCAGGCGTGGGCCTCGGAGTCATATACTATGACATCGTGGCGGGTGAGCAGGGCGTCGATAGTCGAGACGATGCCCTGATAGCCGAAGTTGAAAAGAAATGCGTCCTCCTTCTGCTCGAACTCAGCCAGCTCTCTCTCGAGTCTCTCGTGCAGGGCTGTCTGACCGGACATCATCCTGGAGCCCATGGGATAAGCCAGTCCCCAACGGGCTGCGGCCTCAGCGTCTACCTTGCGGATCTCGGGATGGTTGGCCAGTCCGAGATAGTTGTTGAGACTCCAGCAGAGGACCTCATGTCCGTTGAACCTCATCCTGGGAGCTATCTCTCCCTCGAGCTTGGGGAAGGTGAAATATCCGTGACCTCTTGCGCGGTACTGTCCCAGAGGACCTCCCTCGTCTTTGTTTATTCTCTCAAAAATATCCATAATCGGTATAATTTAAAATGATTTATGCGTCGATTTTAGCGTATTTGGCGTTCATCTCGATGAATTCGCGGCGGGGAGGCACCTCGTCGCCCATGAGCATGGAGAAGATGCGGTCCGCCTCCGCAGCATTGTCGATGGTCACCTGGCGCAGAAGTCTGGTCGCAGGGTCCATGGTGGTTTCCTTCAGTTGCTCGGCATTCATCTCTCCCAGACCTTTGTAGCGCTGGACGTAGATACTGCCCTCATTGCCCTTTCCTATCTCAGCAATTGCCGCTATACGCTCATCCTCGGTCCAGCAGTACTTCTCCTCCTTTCCTTTTTTGCTCTTAACCTTATACAGAGGAGGAGAGGCTATATACACATACCCGTTCTTTATCATATCGGGCATGTAACGGAAGAAGAATGTCAGGATCAATGTAGCGATATGCGCTCCGTCGACATCGGCATCAGTCATGATGATTACCTTGTGATAGCGGAGCTTATCCAGATTGGCCGCCTTGGAGTCATCATCTGTGCCGATAGTCACTCCGAGAGCTGTGTAGATATTGCGGATAGTCTCGCTCTCAAGTACCTTGTGTTCCATGGCCTTCTCCACGTTCAGAATCTTTCCGCGAAGAGGAAGGATAGCCTGATAGGTCCTGTCACGTCCGCTCTTTGCCGTACCGCCCGCAGAGTCTCCCTCGACGAGGAAGAGCTCGCATTTCTCAGGGTCGCGGTTCGAGCAGTCGGCCAGTTTACCGGGGAGTCCGGCTCCGGACATCACGGTCTTGCGCTGAACCAGCTCGCGGGCCTTCCGTGCAGCATGACGGGCTGTGGCAGCAAGAATCACCTTATCTATGATATTCTTTGCATCCTTGGGATTCTCCTCAAGATATGTCTCCAGAGCAGCCTTGGTGGCCTGTGAGACCGCCGCGTCCACCTCGCTGTTGCCAAGCTTGGTCTTGGTCTGTCCCTCGAACTGAGGCTCGGCCACCTTAACCGAGATGACCGCTGTCAGTCCCTCACGGAAATCAGAAGCATCCAGATCAAACTTCAGCTTGGAGAGGAAACCGTTCTTCTCGGCATACGCCTTGAGAGTGGACGTAAGTCCGCGGCGGAAACCGGTGAGATGTGTACCACCCTCTATAGTATTTATGTTATTGACATAGGAATGGATATTCTCCGAGAAGCCTGTATTGTACTGCATGGCTATCTCGATAGGTATGCCGGTCTTATCCGTCTCCAGTGATATGGGCCTCTCGGTCAGTTTCTCGCGGGTACCGTCCAGATACTGTACGAATTCCACAAGGCCATGCTCCGAATAAAACTCCTGACGTACAGGCTCGTGCTCCATATCATCCATCGTCTCCATACCCTCCTCGGCCAGAGGAGCCCGCTCGTCAGTGAGGGAGAGATGTATTCCCTTATTCAGATATGCCAGTTCCCTGAGCCTTGTAGAAAGTACTGAGGCATCGTAAACTGTTGTCATCTTGAATATCTCGCCGTCAGGGGTAAATGTGATGATGGTGCCGGTATCACTACACTCACCTATAACCTTTACGGGGTACTGCGGAATTCCCCTGCTGTACTCCTGCACGAAAATCTTGCCCTCCCGGTGTACCTCCGCCTTAAGATAGGAAGACAGTGCGTTTACACAGGAAACACCCACTCCGTGAAGACCTCCGGAGACCTTGTAGCTGTCTTTGCTGAATTTACCGCCGGCATGAAGGACTGTCAATACGACTTCGAGGGCTGAACGGCCCTCTTTCTCGTGGATTCCTGTGGGGATACCGCGTCCGTCGTCCTTGACGCGGATGGAATTGTCAGGCAGAATGGTTACTTCGATATTTCTGCAGTACCCTGCAAGGGCCTCGTCGATGGAGTTGTCCACCACCTCGTAGACCAGATGGTGCAGACCTCTAGGTCCTATGTCTCCGATATACATCGAAGGACGCTTCCGGACCGCCTCGAGTCCCTCCAATACTTGAATACTGTCCGCAGAATATTCTCTTTCCGCTTCAATCATTTCTTTATCTGTCATCGTGGTTCTTAAATTATATAACGGACAAAGATACAAAAAAATCTTACAACTTCAGGCAAATACCGGCGCCAATATTGATTCCCGGCTCAATATAGTTGAGAAAATATTGTATCTTACTGTTTGCCAAATTATTACCTTCAACAAATACCATCACGTGCGTATTGACGGCATAAGAGATCCTCAATCCCACATCCACAAAAGACGGCACACGGTAAACCGAGGCCTGATCATATGGATACGCGCTCCATCCGACAGTGGAGGTACGGAAATAGCAGTCGGCCCGGATAAAAAGCCTCTGCCTTAGATTGTATTCCATAACTGCGTCCACATCGAAAGCAGGAGTCATCAGCGCGGCATCCCGGTTGGAGAAACCCCGGTAATTCAATTCGGCCTGAGCCCGAAAGGCCGGAGACTGCCACTTCAGCCGGCCCGTCACAGTCAGGACATGCGAATCCTGCAAATCCACCGTCTGATACCAGGACTGGGCCTGCGAAATGGCCAGATAGGACAAATGATTACGGGCCATAGAATAATTAACGCCGAGACTGTACGAGAAACGGTCCCGGACCAGTCCGTTCAGCCCCAGTTCCGCAGAGACAGGCACAGCGGACTGATACACCGCTCCGCTGTTGTCCATCCAGGGATTGACCGCAAACAGGTCATAACGGGTATACATCCTGTTGTCTCCGGAAAGATTCAGATAGAGCCACAGCGCATTCCTGGCAGCCTCAAATCTGACGGAAGCGTCCGGATATATCAGGAAACCGTTTCCGCTGCGGCGTATATTGCCTCCATAGACTGAGGAAAATGCCAGACCGGCACGCACCCTCCACCTGTCATGTTCCCAGCGGTACGTCGGTGAGATCTTCCAGAGACCGAAATTATAAAATGTTCCGCTGAACCTCAGATATACCTTATGCTCTCTTTTCACCGTCGCACCCAAGGAGACATCGGCATCCGCCAGATGCTCCAGCACACCCTGACGGTTGCTGAAATACCGGTACGCCACATTCAGGTCATAGTAAAACGCACTGGGATCGGGATTCGTAGAACGGACTGACAGCCCGGCCCGCAGATGGTCGAACTTATTGGAATACGTATTCAGGACATCCTGGTGGGACGGACTGCCGGAAACCGGAGCCAGGGCGTACATGCTGCCGGAATAGGAGGCGTCCAACTTGAGTTCTCCCTTTTTCCAACGGAAGCCCATGAAAGCCCCCGTCTTATTCTTCATCCTGTCTCCCCAGGCCTTCCGGCCGCTGTACACTGCATTTCCTCCCGTCAGGGCGACCTGAGGGACACGGCCCCAGTACGAGTCATGATTGAAATATGCCCCCAGGGAGAATTTCTCTCCCAGACGCGGCGAGACATACACATCCGCGGAGGGCGTCCAGGGATAAGCCGCGGCCACCCTGGCATAAAGCCACGGATAGACGATCCTCCCTTCTGAAGCAGGACCCAGAGTCATCATAGGCGTAAACTCATACAGGTCCTTATAGGGGCTGTAAAAAGTAGAATAGTCAAAATTCAGTTTGAAATTGAGCAGTGAATCATCCACAGGAGCATCCAGCGGAGATTTCACCGTTCTGGCAATACGGCCCTCATAGTCCCTCTCCACCTCTACGGTGGAATTGATTCCCGTCTGCGCGGCCGCACCCTGAGCAGCCAGGAGAAGGACGGGAAATACAGATATTATATTTCTAAGTATCCTGATCATTGTTCATTCATTTTATCCAGACGTCCGAGCCTCATCGCTACCTGTTCCAGGACATCATCCCTGGAACCCTGCGGCTCATACCCGTCACGTATGCTCTCAAATGTTGCCCTTGCCTGATTCCACTCCCCTCGCTCCGCAAACGAGTCACCGAGTACTATAAAGCTTTTGGCCAGCCAGTAAGTCTGGTTGGTCTGAGAATCAGAGAACGCATAAACCAGATTTTCCACCTCCTCGAAGTTTCCGGCGTCGTATGTATCCTGTATCACCAGATATGCTGCCTCCGCTCCTCTGGGCGTGAAGTTATCGGCCGACAGAGCCCGCAGCAGAGGCAGGGCGTCACTTCTCCGGCCAAGAGCCAAATAGGACTTGGCTATAATATATTTAGCCTCCGAAAGATCTTCCGCCCCGACACCCGCGGACGCCTCCACCCTGGATGCCGCATCCAGAGCAGACAGGTATTTCTCTCCCATAAAATATGAGCGCATGATTCCGACAAGCGCGGCATATCTGTTGTTCTCAAGCTGGGCTATGTCATAAAGCGATTCGTAAGCTGCTGCAGCCTTGGCATAATGCTCCAGGTCATAGCATATCCCGGCATAGTGCAGGGTTGAAATCTCAACAAACGAGCCTTCCCTCTTATCCATCACTTCGGCATAGGCTGCTGCGGCCGCTTCCTTGCGGTCAAGTGCAGAAAGTGACTCTCCCAGATAGAAATAGGCCAGTGGGGTCTTCTGCCCGTCAGGGTAGCTGGAAATGAAAGAACGCAGTGACTTCTCCGCAGCCGTATAGTCTCCGGAAAGATATATCTGTTCCGACGCATTGAAAATCATAAGCTCTTTCTCATCTGCTGTCTTTGTGCCGGACAGGCCTGTACGCTCGAGATATGCAAAATATTCCTCTGGCTGGTTGAGAGTAGTGTATATGCTCTCAATAACAGCCAGCGCATTCTCCGTATCCTCAGACAGAGGCATTTCCTCGACTATGCGGGTCAGACACGAAAGAGCCTGGCCGTAATCCCCGGCATTGGAATAAAGCATTCCAAGTTCAAGTAGCGCCTTACCGTTATAGACCGGATCTGCAATATCGTTAAGAAGATACTTGAAGATTCGCTCTGCCTTGCCCGTCATACCTGCCTGGACGTATGTGCGGCCGAGCTCATATACGGCCGTCGGATATATAGGAGAATCTATGCGCCTGTCCATTACTGTCTCCAGGATTTTCATCTTCTTATCCAAGTCAGGAAGCAGGCCGCAGGCCACTGCGCACTGGTAGGCCGCATATATCACCTGGTCATCCTGATAATCAACCATTGCCACCTCCTCATAGACGGACGAGGCCTTGCTGTAGTCCTTAAGCATGAAAAATGAGTCTCCGACCCTGAGCTTAGCCTCGATTATAAGGTCCATATCGGTACCGTGACACTCCAGAAAACGGTAAAACCACTCTACTGCACGCTGATAGTCCTCTTTAAAGAAATAGTTGTACCCCTGGCTATAAAGCATCAGCGGATACTCCTTGAAACGGCGGAAGGTGCTGTTTCCGGACAGATACTCATTGATCCTGACAGCCTCATCCAACTTACCTGAGCGGTAGTATGTCTCAGCAAGCCAAAAACGGGTCAAAAGTCCGAGTGCGGCATTATATGATGAATGATTCAAAGCTATTCCGAAATCCACTGCCGCTCCTCCGTAAGAACCTCTTTCAAAAAGCTCAAGTCCTCTGAGAAAAGCTGCTTTCTGAAGATTCATGTCCATTTCCGGTGTAAGATGCCTGATATTATTGAGTGCGTTGATTGCGGACTTGTACTTCTTCTCCAGCAAATAAGAAGTTGCGATATAGGAATATATCTCGTCTGAGCGACCCGAGTTGGGATATGTGTCCAGATAATCCTGAAACGGGGTAATATCGGAATTCAGATCAAACGCGAGCTTGGCATAGTTGAAGAAAGACTCCTCCCGTATACCTGCATCGAATTTCAAGTCTGAGGCTTTCTTGTAATATGTCATGGCCTCATGTTTATTCTTGAGTTCCAAATAGGAATTGGCCATGTGCAGGTATGCGCTCTGCGACAGGGAATCGTCCGTTCCGCATGCAACAGCCTTTGAAAAGGCATCGACCGCCGCATTGTACGATTCCAGCGAATACGAGATAATACCAAGATAATAATTGTCCTTGCGGGACATATCCGCCCCAGATGAAGAATAGCTCTCGAACCACTTTCTGGCGTCTTCCGGACGGTTAAGCCTGTAGTATGCCTGCGAAACCATCCTGGCAACCTTGGCCTTCATATCACCGACCACCCGGGATGAGACGGAGGCTCCGTTGTCGGCCACATACTGGTAGTCCTCCAGCATCAGCTTGGATTCCAGAATGTAATATTCACAGTATGAACCGAAATGAGCATCATGACGTATAGTCGACAAGAGTTTTACGGCTTTTCCGAAATCATTGTCAGTGTAAGCGATATAACCTCTGTAGTAAACCGATGCCACTGTATATGCAGTATGTCTGCCTTTCAGCAGACGGTCAAAACCGTTCCTCGCCTCAGCCAGACGTCCAGCCCTAAGCTGACAGAATGAGCGCTGGAAAAGGAACTTGGTCCTGTCCTTCCGGGAAAGCAGAGGATACTCGACGGTCTCCAGTATCTCCAGGGCCCTCACATAGTCTTTCCTGTCAAAATAATAACCGGCGTACAGCAATCTTACCCCCATATATTCAGGAGCATGCCTGTATTTCTCCCGGTACTCGTCCATCAGGGCATCCACATTGGGGCTGCCGAGCCTGATATCGCAGACTATGCGGTAAGCCGCCAGCTCCGGCTCAACTGCCGCCGGCACGGAACACTGCTGGAAAATATCATCGATCCCGGCCCTGGCCGCCTGATACATGTCATTGCCGTAAAGTTCCCTGACCCTCTCCAGCCTGCGGCCGAAATCCTTCTCTCCCTGAGGAACTTCCTGGGAAAGAGCACACCAGCTCAAAGGAAGAGTGACGGCCAATACCGTGATAAACCTTTTCAAGACCATTTTACTCTATTTGGGGCAAATGTAAGAATAATTTGCCTATCTTTGTAAGATAAATAACTCTTTCATGGAAGAAAACACAGAGCGTCCCATCATACTTTTCGAGCATACGGATATCTGCGCCAGCGGCAATCTGGTAATATCCGATCTCAACATGAGCATAATGCCCGGAGAATTCGTATACATCATCGGAAAAGTGGGCAGCGGCAAGACCTCCATCATCCGTACCATTATCGGGGAAAATCCTGTAACCAAGGGCAATGCCGTAGTCGGCGGTTTCAACCTGAGAAAACTGAAAAACAGGCAGATCCCCTATCTGCGCCGGAAGATAGGCGTCGTATTCCAGGACTTCCAGCTGCTGATGGAAAGATCCGTATACGACAACCTCCGGTTCGTCCTCCGCGCCACCGGCTGGAAGGACCGCCGCAACATCGACGACCGCATACGCAGGGTACTGGCCGCAGTCGGTATGGAGCACAAGGCGGACAATATGCCTCATCAGCTGTCAGGAGGAGAGCAGCAGAGAATAGCCATCGCCAGGGCCCTGCTCAACAGTCCGGAGATCATTCTGGCCGACGAGCCTACCGGCAACCTGGACGGAGAGACAGCCTCACAGATCATGGACCTGCTCATCAGTATCAACAGGGAGCGAGGTCCGGCCGTAATCATGGTGACGCACAACCAGACCATCTTCCAGCAGTATCCCGCCAGAACATTCCTGTGTGAGAAACTATCCTGCACGGAGGTGGAGGACGAGTCGGATATCCAGCTCGACCTGTCCGAGTTCATCTAAAACTTTCTCAGCAGATGCCCCGCACACTTACCATAAACCGGAGATACTCCGCTATTCTGGACTGGTTCGCCGCCAACCGCCCGGCCGTGCAGTCCGAGCTGCACTTCAGGAACGGATATGAACTGATAGTCTCGGTCATCCTCTCGGCCCAGTGCACCGACAAGCGGGTGAACACGGTCACTCCCGCCCTCTTCGAACGGTACCCTGACCCTGAGGCACTTGCCTCCGCCGCCTTCGAGGACGTACTGGCGCTGATCCGCTCCGTCTCCTACCCCAACAGCAAGGCCCGCCACCTCATAGACATGGCCCGGAAACTGGTCAGCGACTTCCATTCAGTGATACCCTCCGACACCGACAGCCTCATGTCCCTGCCCGGAGTCGGCCGCAAGACCGCCAACGTAGTGGCCTCCATCCTCTACGACAAGCCCGTAATAGCCGTGGACACCCACGTGCTCCGGGTATCCAACCGCCTTGGCCTGTCCAGCGGGAAGACCCCTGACAAAGTCGAGGCCGATCTCGAGAGCCATATCCCGGTGGAGCAGCGTGCCATCGCCCACCACTGGCTCATCCTCCACGGACGGTACACCTGCACCGCCCGGAATCCCAAATGCGGGGAATGTCCCCTCACTGAGTGGTGCGCGTCCTATCCGGCATTGTCCCAAAAGCAAAGACAATGACAGACTGGCCCGGCATACTCTCCGACTACCGCTCCTGGCTGCGGATAGAGCGGTCCCTCTCCCCCAACACGGTGACCTCCTACCTGAGCGACATCGCCAAGCTCCGGGAGATGTACCCGGAACGTGGACCTGAAAACCTCAGCGGAGATGACCTCTCCGCCTTTCTCTCCTCCGAGGTGGAGCACGGCATATCCAAGCGGAGCCAGTCCCGGATGGTCAGTTCCCTGAAAAGTTTCTACGGATTTCTCGAAATAGAGGGACGGCTGTCCTGTCAGGACGGACGCAACCCCGCCGAGACCATTGACTCCCCGAAAATATCCCGGCACATCCCCACCGTACTGTCGATAGAAGAGGTGAAGCGCATCCTCGAATCGGTGGACCTCTCCACCCCGGAAGGACACCGCAACCGGGCCATCCTCGAAGTCCTCTACTCCTGCGGGCTGAGAGTCAGCGAAGTAGTGTCGCTGCGCATATCCGACCTGTTCCTCGAAGACTCTTTCATCCGGGTCATAGGCAAGGGGGACAAACAGAGACTCGTCCCCATCGGAGAACCGGCCGCACAAGCCGTGCAGCTGTATCTCTCCCAGACCCGCAGAGCATTCGCATCCAAAAAGGACGAGGACATCCTCTTCCTCAACCGGCGCGGCGGAAAACTGTCACGGCAGATGGTATTTCTGATAATCAAGCGTCAATGCGAGGCAGCAGGCATCACCAAGGAGATATCCCCGCACACCTTCCGCCACTCCTTCGCCACCCATCTCGTAGAGAACGGGGCCGACCTCCGCGCCGTACAGCAGATGCTCGGGCACGAGAGCATCCTCACCACCGAGATCTACACCCACATCGACTCCCGCAAGTGGCAGCGCACCATCCTCGACCATCATCCCCGCCGCTGAAAACAAAAAAGCCGCAGCCTTCGCCGCAGCTTCCCGTAGCCCCAACAGGACTCGAACCTGTATCTAAAGTTTAGGAAACTTCCATTCTATCCCTTGAACTATGGGGCCGTTCCAATTTTTTAGCGTGCAAATATATTAAAATTTTCGATTAATCCACAATTTAATACATTTTCCGCCTTAAGAATCATATTAGCAATGGCCCGCGGAGTAGAGCGGCCATGCCCGATAATCACTGTGGAAGAGACACCGAGGACCGGTGTACCGCCGTATTCCTCGTAGTTGAAACGGTCGATATACGGGTCGTGGATGCCGCGGGCCGAGGCTACCTCATAGAAGCCCTCGGCCTGCTTGAGGAAGATGTTGCCGGTAAAACCGTCGGTGACCACCACATCAGTGCGGTCAGTGGTGAACAGCGTGTCCGGCTCGATATTGCCGACGAAGCGGTATTCCTGGGCCTCCGACATCAGGCGCCAGGACTCGCGGGCGATTATATGCCCCTTGCCGCTTTCTCCACCGATATTGAGCAGGGCCACCCGCGGCTCCCGGACTCCGAAAACCGAACGGGCATAGACGCTGCCCAGCCAGGCAAAATGGCAGTACTGTTCCGGCCGGCACTCAGCATTGAAACCCACATCCAGCAGCAGAATCCGCTGGCCAGACAACCCCGGAAGCTCCACAGAGATACAGGGGCGGTGAACTCCGTGCACCAGGCTCAGCCGGGTACAGCAGGCCGTCATCATAGCCCCGGTATTGCCCGTGCCGGCGAAAGCATCTATCTCCCCCGAAGCCAGCATATCAAAGCCGCGGACCAGGGAAGACTGCGTCTTTCTGGTCACCGACATGGCCGGATGGTCCGCGAAAGTAATCCGGTCAGGACAATGCACTATAACAAAATTACCGGGGCTGCAACCCATACGGTCACAGGCTCCGGTAATAGCCTTCTCATCTCCGAAGAGATACACCTCGAATCCGCCTCCGCTCCTTTCGAGCGCCTCCAGTGCTCCGGAGACCTCATTGCCCGGGGCGAAATCGCCTCCCATGGCGTCAAGGCCGATTCTCAGCTTCCTCACGCAGACTTACTCTACGTTCTTCTCTACCATCAGACGTCCGCGATAGTAGCCGCACTCAGGGCATACGCGGTGATACAGTACTGTGGCTCCGCAGTTGGAGCAAGTGGAAAGTGCGGGGAGAGTCAGTTTGTCATGAGTTCTGCGTTTGTCCCTGCGCTGCTTTGAAAGTTTGTGTTTGGGATGTGCCATCTTATTCTAAATTTTAATTATTTCTATTTTAAAATATCTTTCAGCTTTTCCATCATCACGGGGTCACATTCTCCCTCGGGATGAACTTTCTTTATCGGGAGGCTGAGATTGACATAGTCGTAAATAATCTGACCCAGGTCTATCTCCGAAGAACTGCCGTCAAGGAGTATCACCTCATCCGAGACTCCCTCCTCTGCATCCTCCGCGTATGAGGAGAACATCACCGAGAAAGGCACCTGAATATCCACCGGAATCTTCAGGTCCGCGAGGCATCTGTCGCACTTCACCGTCACGTCCCCTGTAATACCGAGATCGAGGCTCATACGGCCCGGCTCCTTGGTTATCAGGGCGTCGACATCCAACTCAGCATCCGAGACTGTATCGCTCTCGTATGCCTCGAAGAAACTCCCGTCCACCTTGAAGTGGAACGGATGTTCTCCGTTTGAAAGCCCGCGTATCCCTATCTTGCAATTCATTTCCCGACAATTAAGGGCGGCAAAGATATAAAATTTTTCAATATTCCGAAATTGTTTTGGACTTTTTTATTGCATTCTCCTGCGCTTTCTCTCATTCTCGTCCAAAATAATCTTCCTCAGACGCATGAAATGAGGGGTCACCTCCACCAGCTCGTCCTCCTGGATGTACTCCAGAGCCTCCTCGAGCGAGAACTTTATCGGAGGCGGCAGCATCACCTTCTCGTCAGAGCCAGAGGCACGCATATTGGTCAGTTTCTTGGTCTTGCAGATATTGATGGCCAGGTCGCTGGCACGGGTGTGCTCGCCGACCACCTGACCGGCATAGATCTCCTCGCCCGGGTCGATGAAGAAGCGTCCGCGGTCCTGCAGCTTGTCCATGGCATACGCCACCGAAAGGCCTGTCTCCAGTGACACCAGAGAACCGTTGTTGCGCTTCTCTATCTCTCCCTTGTACGGCTCGTAGCCCTTGAAACGGTGGGCCACTACAGCCTCGCCCTGTGTTGCTGTCATCAGGTTGCTCCTCAGACCGATAAGGCCTCTCGACGGAATATCGAACTCCAGATGGGCCCTGTCTCCACGGGTCTCCATGTGGGTCAGGGAAGCCTTGCGGCGGGTGGATATCTCGATGGCCTTGCCTACCATGTCCTCAGGCAGGTCTATGGTCAGAAGCTCTATGGGCTCGCAGCGCACCCCGTTGATATTCTTGTCTATAACCTTAGGCTGACCTACCTGCAGCTCGAATCCCTCGCGGCGCATCGTCTCTATCAGAATCGACAGATGCAGCACTCCGCGTCCATATACTATAAAGGAATCGGCGCCCAGTCCAGGCTTTACCCTCAGGGCCAGGTTCTTCTCCAGTTCCTTCTCAAGACGCTCCTTCAGATGCCTTGAAGTCACATATTTGCCGTCGCGGCCGAAGAAAGGGGAATCATTGATGGTGAAGAGCATGCTCATCGTAGGCTCGTCCACGGTGATGGGCGGCAGAGCCTCCGGATTCTCGAAATCGGCCACCGTATCGCCTATCTCGAAGTCCTCCAGGCCGACTACAGCGCAGATATCCCCGCACTCCACCTTCTCCGTGCTCTTCTTCTCGAGTCCCTGGAATACCATCAGGTCCTTGATCTTCTGCTTCTCAACCGTGCCGTCCTTCTTGCAGAGGGAGATCTGCATGCCGGCCGTCAGGGCTCCTCGGCTGACCCTGCCCACCGCGATACGTCCCACGTAGGGCGAATATTCGAGGGAGGAAATCAGCATCTGAGGTGTACCCTCCACATACTTGGGCGCCGGTATCTCAGCCACGATAGTGTCCAGCAGAGGGATGATGTCACCCGTGGGCTTGCGCCAGTCCAGGGACATCCAGCCCTGCTTGGCACTGCCGTAGACGGTCTTGAAGTCCAGCTGCTCCTCAGTGGCGTTTAGCGAGAACATCAGGTCGAATACCTGCTCGTTGACCTCGTCGGGACGGCAGTTGGGCTTGTCCACCTTGTTGATCACCACGATAGGCTTCTTGCCCATCTCTATGGCCTTCTGCAGCACGAAGCGGGTCTGCGGCATGGTGCCCTCGAAGGCATCCACCAGCAGCAGCACTCCGTCCGTCATGTTGAGCACCCTCTCGACCTCGCCTCCGAAATCGGCGTGGCCCGGAGTGTCTATGATATTGATCTTGATGCCCTTGTACGGCACCGATACGTTCTTGGCGAGGATAGTGATACCTCTCTCACGCTCCAGATCGTTGTTGTCCAGAATCAGGTCGCCCCCGTGCTTTCCGTCCTCCCGGACGAGCTTCGCCTGATATATCATTCTGTCCACCAGAGTGGTCTTACCGTGGTCGACATGGGCGATGATGGCTATATTTCTTACGTTTTGCATATTCGGGGCGCAAAATTAATTGAAATTTATTTACATTTGCACCCTGACATTAAATTTTAACAGTAACCCACCACACACCATGACGGAGAAGATCATAATCCTCGATTTCGGCTCACAGGTCACCCAGCTTATCGGCCGCAGACTCAGGGAGCTGAACGTTTATTGCGAAATCCATCCATTCAACAGGATACCCGCCCTCGACGACAGCGTCCGCGGCGTGGTACTCTCGGGCAGCCCCTGGTCCGTCCGCGACCCGAAGGCCCCCTCCCCCGATCTCTCCGGCATCAAGGGACGCTTCCCCATGCTCTGCATATGCTACGGCGCCCAGTACATCGCCCACCGCTACGGCGGGGAGGTCAATCCCTCCATCGCCCGTGAGTACGGCCGCGCCATCATGCATATCAAGGAACAATGCCCCCTGTTCGAGGGCATTCCCTCCGACTCGCAGGTCTGGATGTCTCACGGCGACACCATCGCACGTCTCCCCGAAGGAGCGGAGGTAATAGCCTCCACCGACGACGTGGTCAACGCCGCCTATCATATAAAAGGTGAGCAGACCTGGTGCGTCCAGTTCCACCCGGAGGTCTATCATTCGGCCTACGGGCCTCAGATTCTGGAGAACTTCGCCATGCGCATCTGCGGCTGCAAGGGCGACTGGACCCCCGCCTCCTTCATTGAAAGTTCCATCGAGTCCCTCAGGGAGAAAATAGGTCAGGACAATGTCATCCTCGGCCTCTCCGGCGGAGTCGACTCCTCTGTGGCGGCAGTCCTGCTGCACAGGGCCATCGGACGGCAGCTGCACTGCATCTTCGTCAACAACGGGCTGCTGCGCAAGGACGAGTACGAGTCCGTGCTGGCCTCCTACCAGGACATGGGCCTCAACGTCCGCGGAGTGGACGCCACCGAGCTCTTCCTCAAGGCCCTCGAGGGCATATCCGACCCCGAAGCCAAGCGCAAGGCCATCGGCCGCACCTTCATCGAGGTCTTCGACGCGGAGGCACACAAGATAGAGAACGCATCCTGGCTTGCCCAGGGCACCATATATCCGGACGTGATAGAGTCGACCTCCGTCAACGGTCCCTCGCAGACCATCAAGTCCCACCATAATGTAGGCGGTCTTCCGGAGGAAATGAACCTTAAGATCGTCGAGCCCCTGCGCTCCCTCTTCAAGGACGAGGTCCGCCGCGTAGGCCGCGCCCTCGGCATCAAGAACTCCCTCATCTCCCGCCATCCCTTCCCCGGCCCCGGCCTCGGCATCAGGGTGCTCGGCGAGGTGACCCGCGAGAAACTGGAGATTCTGCGCAACGCCGACGCCATCTACATCGACGCCCTCCGCTCCACCCCCGCCCCCGAAGGCTGGCAGCCCGCATCCGGAGCAGCGGCTACAGGCGGCACCGAGACCGGCGAGGGCTTCCTGACCCTCTACGACTGCATCTGGCAGGCAGGCACCATCCTCCCTCCTGTGCGCAGCGTGGGAGTCATGGGCGACGAGCGCACCTACGAGTACACCATCGCCCTCAGGGCAGTGGTCTCCACCGACGGCATGACCGCCGACTGGGTACACCTCCCCTACGACTTCCTGGCGAAAGTCTCCAACGACATCATAAACAAAGTGCGGGGAGTGAACCGCGTCGTCTACGACATCTCGTCCAAACCCCCCGCAACTATCGAGTGGGAGTAAAACTCCTACTTGCCGCTCTCCAGGAAGGTGCGGATATTCTCCTCGAGAACTTCCACTAAGCGGATACGGGCCTCAATGCTGGTCCAGCCGATGTGCGGCGAGAGAATCAGCCTCGAAGGGTCCTTGACTCCAGCTATGTAAGGATGGTCTATGGGCAGGGGCTCGGTCTCGAAGGTATCGACCGCTGCTCCGGCTATCAGGCCGTCGTTGAGGGCGCGTACCAGGTCGTTCTCGTTGATGATTCCTCCGCGGGAGCAGTTGACGATGTAGGCTCCGGGCTTCATCCGGCCCAGTTCCGCGTATGTGATAAGGTCCTTTGTCTTAGGATTCAGAGGGCAGTTGACCGACACGACATCACTTCCGCCCAGCAGTTCCTCAAGACTCACGCAGGGATAAGTCCTGCAGTGTCCGGTACCGGAAGTCGAGTAGTAGGACACCTCCATCCCGAAGGCCGTGGCCAGCTCAGCCACCCGCGAGCCGATATTGCCCATGCCGATGATACCCATCTTCTTGCCCTTGAGCTCCCAGAAGGGATTCAGCACATCGGAGAACATCCCGCTGCGGGAATAGCGTCCGTCGTGGCAGATCTCATTGAAATACATCCCGTGTCCCACCATATTGAGGATGTGCATGAAGCACACCTGGGCCACGCTCTCGGTCGAGTACGCCGGCACGTTCTTGACCGGTATACCCTTGGAGGCCGCATAGTCCACGTCCACACAGTTGACTCCGGTGGCCGCCACGCAGATCAGCTTCAGGTTGCGGGCCGCGTCTATCTCGTCCCGGTAGACCTTCACCTTATTGGTTATTACGATATCGCAGTCAGCCACCCTCGAAGCGGCCTCTCCCTGCTTGGTAGCATCATAAAATACCGTCTCTCCGAACTGCCTGAGTCCGTCCAAAGAGACATCCTTGCCGACAGTAGCGGCATCCAGGAAAACTATCTTCATACAGTTGTCAGTTTAAAATTCTGTAGCAAATTTAGAAACTGTTTCGTAAAAAATATCCTACTTTTGTCAAAAATACTACGGATATGAAGACCCTGATACTCTCATGCGACATGGGCGGCGGACACAACTCCGCGGCCAAGGCTCTCGCCCAGTGGGGAGAACGCAACGGCATACCGTGCGAGATAGCCGACACCCTCTCGTTCATCAGCACCGACTTTTCCAAGACGATGTCGGACCTGTACATCTTCACCACCAAGAGCAATCTGATAAAAGTCATCTACAGGACAGGCGAGATCGTACCCCGCTCGCGCAGAGTCAAGTCCCCCGTCTACATGGCCAACAAAATCTACTGCAAGCGCCTCTGTGACCACATCCTAGAGGGCGGCTTCACCTCCGTCATCTGCACCCACGTCTTCCCGGCCGAGGCCATGACAGCCCTGCGCCGTGCCGGCCTGCTGCCCTCCGGCCTCAAGACCGTTTTCGTCCAGACCGACTACGATGCACTGACGCTGATGAAGGACCTCGAGGTGGACGGCATCGTCATCCCCCACCCTCACCTTATAGAAGAATGTGTCGCCATCGGAGCCCGCCGGGATCTGCTGCATCCGTTCGGAATCCCCGTCAGCGAGGAATGCTGGAAGCACGTAGAGAAGAGCGCTGCGAGAGAGGAATGCGCCGCCCTATTCTCCGGCAGCGGTCATATCGGCATCAGCGCCGGCTGGTATCTGATAATGTCCGGCAGCATGGGCTTCGGCAAGACCGGGGAGCTCATCAGGACAATTCTGGAGGCCGAGGGATGCGGAGTGGAAATCCTGGCCGTCTGTGGCAGCAACACCAAACTCCGCAACCGCCTCTGCAAGGATTTCGGCGAAAATGCCAATGTCCACCCCATCGGCTTCACCGACCGCGTTCCCCTGCTCATGGACGCCTGCGACGTGCTCTTCACCAAGCCCGGCGGCCTGTCCAGCACCGAAGCAGCAGCCAAGCGCATTCCCCTGATCCACACGACTCCCATACCTGGCTGTGAGACCGACAACGCCCGCTTCTTCCACTACCACGGCATGTCCTACAGCACCACCGACACCGCTCAGCAGGCAGCCGTCGCCCGCCGCCTCTGCTCCGATAAAAAATTCAGGGAAGGCATGACCGCCGCTCAGGCAGCCAATACCTTCCCCGATACTTCAGAGCAGATTTTCAATCTGCTGGGATAACATAACTACCTGCCGTTCCACTTGAGGGCCTTGAAGAGCTCTACCACCACGAGGGGAACGAGGGCCAGGAGGACGATGATGCCCCACTGGTTTAGATTCATGGAGACGAACTCGAAGGCACTCATCAGAGGCGCGATCAGCAGCACTGCGAGGGTCAGCACGAGAGACATCAGCAGGGCGAAGATCAGCGGCTTGTTGTTCAGGATATTGAACTTGAAGCGGGACTCTGTGTTGGAGTGCAGGTTACCGGCATGCACGAGCTTGGCCATGATCAGCGAGGTGAATGCCATGGTCTGACCGAGGGCCTCGCCGCCCTGATTCTTACCTATGATAAAGGCAGTGAGGGTAATGGCCGTCACCATAAGACCCTGGTAGCTGATGCGCCAGATCATACCGCGGTCCATGAACTGCTTGCCCTTGCCGCGGGGACTCTTGCTCATCACATCCTTGGCGGCGGGATCGAGGCTCAGGGCCAGGGCCGGGAAGGTCTCGCTGACGAGGTTGATCCACAGGATGTGTATAGGCAGCAGGGGAATACCCATGTTGAATATCGAGGTGATGAAGAGCAGAATCACCTCTCCGAGGTTCGTAGACAGCAGGAAGAGAATGGTCTTGAGGATGTTGTCGTAGATACGGCGGCCCTCGGAGACAGCGGAGACGATGGTCACGAAATTGTCGTCCTGAAGCACCATGTCCGAAGCGTCCTTGGCCACCTCCGTTCCGGTGATACCCATCGATACTCCGATGTCGGCCTTCTTGAGGGCCGGGGCGTCGTTGACACCGTCACCCGTCATGGCCACGATCTCGCCCCTCTTCTGCCAGGCCGTCACGATACGTTCCTTCTGCTCGGGAGCGATACGGGCATAGACCGAATATTTGTCCACATTGGCGTCAAAATAAGCATCGTCGAGCTTCTCGAGGTCAGTACCGGTAATGGCCAGGTCGCCCTCCTGGAAGATGCCGATCTTCTTGGCTATGGCCAGGGCCGTCACCTTGTGGTCACCTGTAATCATCACGGGACGGATACCGGCGCTGCGGCACTCGGCGATGGCGCCGATGACCTCCTCGCGCTCTGGGTCGATCATTCCGACCATACCGACGAAGATCAGGCCGCGCTCGACCTCCTCCATCTCGGAGGATACCTGCTCCATAGGCCTGTAGGCCATTGCCAGCACCCTGAGGGCCGACTCTGCCATGGCCTCGTTGCGCCTCTGCAGGTCCACTATATCGGATGTGGTTATCTCGCGTACCCCGTCCGCAGTCTCTATCCGGTCGCAGACGGAGAGTATCTCGTCCAGACCGCCCTTGACATTGGCCCTGAGGGAGCCGTCCTCCATGCGGTTGATGGTCGTCATCCTCTTGCGGGAGGAGTCGAAGGCCACCTCTCCTACCCTCGGGCAACGGGCCTCAAGCTCATCCTTGACCACACCCTGCTTGGCTCCGAGGTCTATCAGGGCTATCTCGGTAGGGTCGCCCACCTTGGTTGTGGTGCCGTCGCTGTTCTTGACCACCTTGGCGTCGCAGCAGAGCACGGCTACCGACACCAGACGGTCGATATTGCCACTGACCGCATAATCCTCCACCACTGTCATCTGGTTCTTGGTCAGAGTACCTGTCTTGTCGGAGCAGATAACGGTAGTACATCCGAGGGTCTCCACAGAGGGCAGCTTGCGGATGATAGCGTTGTGCCTGGCCATACGGCGCACACCCATCGACAGGATAATCGTCGAGATGGCCGGCAGTCCCTCGGGTATGGCCGCTACAGCCAAGGAAATAGCCACCATGAACATGCTGATGACCGGACGGCCGTAGAGCACGCCGATAAGGAATATCACCGCGCAGATTACGATGGAGGCGATGCCTATCACCTTACCGAGTTTCTCCAGGCGCACCTGCATGGGAGTCTGGGTCTCGGAGTCGCGGTTGAGCATGTTGGCGATCTTGCCTATCTCGGTATTCATGCCGGTGCCGACTACGATACCCTTGCCGCGGCCGAATGTCACCACTCCGCTGGAGAACGCCATATTCTTCCGGTCTCCTAAGGGAACTTCCGTCTCCGCTATGGTCTCGGGAGACTTCTCCACCGGCACGGACTCACCGGTCATGGACGACTCCTGTATGCTCATGTTCACCGACTCGGTAATCCTGATATCGGCCGGCACTATGTCGCCCACCTCCAGGACTACGATGTCGCCGGGCACCACGTCCTCCACATTGACGATGTAGGACTCCCCGCCGCGGATGACCTTGGCCATGGGAGCCGCCATCTTCTTGAGGGCATCCATGGACTTCTGGGCCTGGAACTCCTGGTATGCGCCGATAAAGGCATTGAGCAGCAGGATACCCATTATAATATAGGTATCCAGCAGGCCCTCACCCGTCCTGACACCCATGACGCCGGAAATCACGGCGGCTATGATCAGCAGAATAATAAGAAAACTCTTGAACTGCTCGAGGAACATCACGATGAACGGACGCCCCTTCTTCTGCACCAGCGTGTTCTTGCCGTACTTCTCAATCCGTGCGGCTATCCCGTCGGGACTCAGTCCCCGCTCCGCATCGGTCTGAAACTCCTTCGAGACTTCCTCGATGGAATGATTGTAGTATTGCTTCATATCTTAGGAATTAAATCGGCTGCAAAATTGCCACTTCATTCCGTATAAATTGTTATGTTTGCAGCAGAAAAAATGTAGAAAAAGTCGGATTTAAGCATGAATTCGGAGCAAAATGGCTTTACAATAGGAGTGTGCACCGCCGGAAAGCGGGAACTGCGCATCAGCGGACGGAACTGGGAGATAGTTCCAGGCTGCCTCTTCATACTGATACCCCAGCAGTTCACGGAGGACATATCCTGCTCCGGGGACTTCAGCGCCAGGACCCTCAACGCCTCTCTTGAAGCCATCTTGGAGCATCCCAGCCCGGTGGACATCAACATTCTAAACGTCACCTTCCTCCACCCTGTCATCCGTCTCAGTGAAGAAAGAGCCGCCGGTCTCTTAGAATACTACGATTTCATCAGCAGACACACCGGAAGAAGCGACAATGTCTACGACAAAGAGCTCCACAAGACCCTGCTCTACGCCCTAATGCTGGAGATCAGCGACATCTACCGCGGCATATCCGGAGACCGGAGCGAGGTGACAAAGCCCCGTCAGGAACAGCTCACCGACGATTTCTTCAGGCTGCTGACCACCCACTACCGCAGCGAGCACAACGTGGCCTTCTATGCCGGCCGGCTCAACCGCACCCCGAAATATTTTTCCGAGGCCATTCGCCGCATCAGCGGACGCTCCGTATCCGACTGGATAGCCACCATGCTGCTGAGCGACAGCAAGCTGCTGCTCCAGACCACGGACATGACCATACTGGAGATATCGGAGGAACTGGGATTTTCCAGTCCGTCGGTCTTCGTGCAGTTCTTCCGCCACCACACCGGCACCACCCCGCTGCAGTACCGCAAGCAGCTATAGCAGAGGGCTTACCAGACGGGCCACGGACTCGTAGAATTTATTGCGCCTGGGGCGCCTGTGCCACTTGGCCTTTGTCACGAGGGTACAGCGGGAAAGATCCTTGCGGAACTGGTCCTCGACCGTCCGGGCGCACTCCGGGTCGTAGATGACCGAAGTGACCTCGAAATGGTGCTCCAGGCTGCGGTTGTCCATATTGGCCGAACCGATGATGCAGTACTCCCCGTCGATGCTGAGCACCTTCGAGTGGTTGAACCCGCGTTTGAAAAGATATACCTTGACTCCGGCGTCAATCAGTTCCGAGATATAGGACATCGTACCCCAGTTGGTCAGCCAGGTATCGGAGCGTTCCGGTATCATCAGCGAGACCTTCACGTCGGACAGGGCGGTTATCTTTATCGCATTGAGAATCGTCTCGGAAGGAATGAAATACGGGGTGATGATGCAGATATGGTCCCGGGCCTTGGTGATGGCCGTGAAGTAGCACTGCATGATGGCGGCCCAGTCACTGTCCGGTCCCGAAGCGATGATCTGCGCATAGTAGCGGCTGCCCCCCGCCGTACCGGCCGCCAGCAGTTCCTTGTCCTTCGCATCGACGTAAGGGTAATATTTGCGGCGCCGCCCTAAATTCTTGTTCAGGATAAAATACCGGTCGAGCAGGAAGGTAGCCTGCAGCGACATCACCGACATCCCCTCTATGCGGACATGGGTATCCCTCCACTCGGGGAATTCCCCGCCGTCGAAATAGCGGTCCGCGATATTGCACCCTCCTAAGAAACCGATGTGCCCGTCCACTACCAGTATCTTGCGGTGGTTGCGGTAATTGACTATAGGCGGAAGGAAGAAGAGCCGGAACGGGGAAAAATTGAGAATCTCCACCCCAGCCTCCTGCAGCTCCCCCAGGAACTTCTTGCCCAGATGCCGTCCTCCGAACCCGTCGTACATCATCCGGACCTCCACCCCCTCCCGGGCCTTGGCCATCAGCACCTCCTTGAAGGCATTGCCCACCCTGTCGTCCTCGATGATGAATGACTGCAGGTGGATATGGGTCCTGGCCCCACGCATCGCCTCCAGCATGGCGGATAGAGCCTCCTTTCCGGAAAAATATATCTGCACGCTGTCATTGGCCGAGAGCAGGCTGTAGGCGCTGCGGATATTCTGCACCACGAGCTTGTGGTGGCGCCTCACCTCCTGCGGGATATTCTCCCTGTCCTCGAACTTCTCCAGCATCTCCTTGCACAGCTCCTTCCTCAGCCCGAGGTCCCTCGCTCCCTTGCGGGAGAACATCTTGTCCTTGCGGAAATTGCGGCCGAAGAAAAAATACAGGATGATGCCGATATACGGCAGAAGCATCATCACCATCACCCAGGAAAGGGTCTTGACCGGATCCCTTTTGCTGGAAATCAACATAATGGAGGAGTACACCGCTATAGCAATGTTCAGCAGGTACAGCAGCGAGGTAAATACAGGCCAGAGCTTGGTGAATGTCATGAGCTACTTCCTCCCGATATAAAGGTAGGACACTCCTCCGGTCATGGACCTGGCGGTCACCTCCCTGAATCCCCCTTCGGAAAGCTCCGCGCGGAACTTCTCAGGCGCGGGGAAATCGAACGAGGACTCCGGCAGATACGAGTAGGCATACGACTGCTTGGATACAAGCCTGCCTACGGCCGGAAGAATATTCTTGAAGTACAATGTGTAAATGCCCCGCCACAGTCTGTTGCGGGGTATGGAGAACTCCGCGATGGCAAGCATGCCTCCGTCCTTGAGGACTCTGTGCAGCTCGCGGATGCACTGCGCGCGCTTGTCGAAATTCCGGATGCCGAAAGCTATCGTCACCGCATCGAAGCTTCCGTCGGCGAAGGGCAGTTCCGAGGCATCCCCGTAACGGAAATCTATCTCCGGCGCCTTCTTTCTGGCCAGGGCCAGCATGTTCTCCGATATATCGGCACCTATTACTTCGAGTCCCTTTCGCTTCAGGGCTATAGAGATGTCACCTGTCCCGCAGGCCATATCCAGGACTTTGACTTCTCCGCCTCTGAGAGCACAGAACGAGGATACCGCACGCACCAGACGTCTCCTCCAGGAACGGTCTATTCCGAAGGAGAGAAGATGATTCAGTCTGTCGTACACCGGGGCAATGGAATCGAACATCGAGGAGATCGTCTCCCGGCTCTTGTTAAGCTGTCTTTCCGGCATATTCCGAGATAAAACCGTAGGAATGGTCGTCCATCCTCAGCTCACCCTTGGTGACATGGCCGAGGAGCGTGGTCTCAATCCCGTGGTTGAACATAAAGTTGACGAAATCTCCTTCCTGATCGTTGTTTACGGAGACGATAGCCACGTACTTCGTATTGCCGTAGAGAAACTCCTCGTCAGTGAGGTCGGAGTCACCCGTAATATCGAAGCCAAGGGACTTGTCCCTGCAGCACTCGACCAGCGAATGAAAGATACCCTTTCCGGATATGCGGTGGAGGGAGGTGATAAAGCCCGAATCGATGCTCGAGTTCAGGTAATCCACTGCCTCCGAGGACGTTACAAGATACAATGTATCGCCCTTCTGTACGAAACTGCTGTTTGTTTCTTTCATGGCCTGAGTGGTTTTGGTTCAAAATTGACGTAAATTTAAGAAAATTTTCAAAAAATGTTTCATTTTAAAAAAAACAATGTATATTTGCAGCCCGAAACCCAAAAAGAGCCCAGATGGTGAAATTGGTAGACACGCTACTTTGAGGGGGTAGTGCCTGTTTAAGGCGTGCAAGTTCGAGTCTTGTTCTGGGCACAAAAAAAGTCTGAATCAGTTGATTCAGACTTTTTTTGTGCCCAGGTGGGGCGCCTTTGTCGGTATAAGCGGTCTATTCATCCAGTCCAATGACCATCCATCTCTATCACTGTAAGTAAGACGGGTCATAGACAGATTGTCCATCCCCAGCTTATGTGTCATACGCGCATCCGAGCCAAGAACACCTCGGATAAAACATTTGAATGCCACACCATGACCGACTATAAGAAAAACTCCGTCTTCATAGCGGTCCAGTATCTCGCTTTTTATGAAATCCGTCATTCGTTTCTCCACATCATTCTGACTTTCTCCGCCAGGCGGACGGAAAAACGGATTCTCACGGTTAAGGCAGCTGACCACCTCCGGTGTATATATCTCATTCCTCGGCCGTCCTTCCCACTCTCCTTGAGAAAGTTCCTCCAGACAGTCTGAATACACCACCGCATCTGCCTCCTCAGCAGAGATCAGCCCCATGCACTCTAATGTCTGACGAGCCCTTACTGCGGTTGAGCAGAATATCTTATCAAAACGCAGTCCACTGTTTCTCAACATCTTTCCGGCAGTTGTAGCCAGTTCCGTTCCGAGTCGGGTCAAGGTAAGGCCCGAACTTCTTCCGCCTATCATTTCCGCTTTGACATTGTATGATGTCTGGCTATGTCTTAAAAGATAAAGCTCAATCATACCGCAAATATAGCAAAAAGCAGGACTTACCTCCAGCACCATTAGCCTCGCAAGCTCGGCTTTTCCCGCACTGAGGCAGGCCTTATGAAGGCGTCCGCAGGAACAGAGTTCCTGCAATGTGGCTTTGCCACATACTTTATATTAAAAGACAGACAGAAGGGAGTAAACTTCCTTCTGTCTGTCTTTTAATATAAAGGGACGCGCATTGCTGCCGTCCCTTACTGCCTTTATGGCTGTGACCTCGGCGGGATTCAAACCCACAACCTTCTGATCCGTAGTCAGATGCTCTATTCAGTTGAGCTACGAGGCCAATATTTCAGAAACTATTCTGCTTTCGCTGTTTCCTCGGCTACCACACCGGCGAACTTCTTCTCCTTGATGCGGGCCTTCTTACCAGTGAGGTTCCTGAGGTAGAAGATCCTTGCCCTGCGTACCTTACCGCTCTTATTGAGCTCTATCTCAGAGATGAAGGGTGAGTACAGAGGGAAAATCCTCTCAACTCCTACACCGTTAGAGATCTTACGTACAGTGAAGGTCTGGGTAGTACCGGCACCTTTCCTCTGTATCACTACTCCACGGAACTTCTGGAGTCTCTCCTTGTTCTCCTCTTTAATCTTATAAGTCACAGTCACTGTATCGCCTGCCTTAAACTCGGGATACTTCTTCTCGTCCTGTGCAAATGCCTGTTCTGCAATCTTTATTAAATCCATTTTCTTATTCCTTTAGTGGCAACATTGCTGTCATCATCGACATCCTGCAAGAGGTTGCTTATTTTTTGGGACTGCAAAGATATACAAAAGAGTACATATTGCAAATTTTTTTAGCATTTAGCTGAACATTTTTTTCAGACGATCGAAAAAGTTCCTGTCCATCTTGCTTGGCTTAGGAGCAAAATTGTCTGAATTTCTGAGCTTTTCGAACATTTCTTTCTCGCTGCGGTCCAACTTGGTCGGAGTCCACGCCTGAATGAAAACAAGCAGATCGCCGCGGCCGTAGCCGTTAATATCAGGAACACCTTTCCCTCTTACCCGAAGTATGGCTCCCGACTGAGTGCCCGGTTCTATCTTTATCCTGACCTTACCGTCCGCGGAGGGAATCTCAGCAGAAGTTCCCAGCACCAGATCCGGCATGGATACGAACAAAGTGTATATAAGGTCGTTGCCGTCCCTCTGCAGTTCTCCGTTATCCTCCTCCTCTATCAGTACGAGCAAATCACCGTTTACTCCATTGCCTCTGGCCGCATTGCCCTTGCCGTGAACAGTCAGCTGCATACCCTCCACCACTCCGGCTGGAATCTTGAAGGTAACCTCCTCTGAGTCCTCGACAACCCCGGCACCATGGCACTTGGGACACGGCTTGGTAATGACCTTTCCCTGGCCGCCGCATGCCGGACACGGTGAGGTTGTCTGCATGCGGCCCATGAAGGACTGCACCATACGTGTGACCATACCGGTTCCGTGACATGTCTCGCATACGTGGATGTCGGCTTCAGACTCAGCCCCGCGTCCACCGCAATGAGGACATTTGACAGCTTTTTTGATCTTGACCGTCTTGGTGACTCCATTGACAATCTCAGAAAGTGACAATTTGACACGTATCCTGATATTGGAACCTTTCTGTACCCTTGCCCCTCCTCGTCCTGATGAGGAGCCGAAACCGCCGAAGCCACCGCCGAAAATGTCGCCGAACCTACTGAAGATATCCTCCATGGTAAAGCCGCCGAACCCATCGAATCCACCTCCGCCGCCTGCCGCTCCGCTCATTCCGGCATGTCCGAACTGATCATACCTTGCCTTTTTGTCCGGATTGCTGAGAACATCGTATGCCTCAGCTGCTTCCTTGAATTTTTCCTCAGCCGCAGCATCACCCGGATTGCGGTCCGGATGATACTTCAGAGCCATTTTACGGTACGCCTTCTTTATGTCTTCCGCCGAAGCGTCCCGGGAGACACCGAGTACCTCATAGTAATCTCTCTTTTCTGCCATAGCTTATACCCCCACTACTACTTTTGCAAAACGGATAACCTTGTCATTCAGCTTATAACCCTGCTGGATGACATCCACAATCTTATTTTTCTGCTTTTTCTCCTGAACGGGCAGCTGGGCCACAGCCTCATGATAGTCAGTATCCAGTTCCTTGCCCAAAGCTTCGATAACACTCAGGCCGCGCCCCTTTAGAAAGGTCATCAGCTTGTTGTATATCAACTCCGTTCCCTCTATAGCGGCTTTGTCTGCCTCTGACTCCCTTAGTACCTGAAGAGCTCTCTCACAATCATCGAGCACCGGAAGCATACCTTTTATAATATCCTCGCCGGCCGTCGCGATGAGATCCAGTCTCTCCCGCGCCGTCCTCCTGCGGTAGTTATCAAACTCAGCCGCAAGCCGGATATATTTGTCATTTACCTCCGCGACACGTGCCTCAAGGGCTTTAACCGCCTCATCCTCCTGCTGTACTTCTTCCTGGGCTGCCGTCTCCTGGTCCTGGACAGTGTCCTGCGAAATGTCCCCGACGTTCTCCTCGGGGACATTATCCTGATTCTGCTTTATATCTTTATCTTCCATAATCATGATTTTTCAACTCGCAATGCTGTAAGCAAAAACACTGCCAGATAGAAAAATCGACAAAATGTCAGTTCCGCGGGCTTCAGAGTCTGATGATCTGAGGCTCTACCCCACGGTACTTAGGCATCGTAGCTCCTATGGGTGCACCGATATAAGTCGGGTCACACATGACATATCTGGTTCCCTCAAAATCAAAACTGTCACCCTTGACATCAGAGGGAAGTGCCACTCCGCAGGCGACATGCCCTTTATAACAGAACATAGCTACATCAAGTCCCAGCAGATCCTTGACGACCCAAGAGAATACCAGAACCCTGTCCTTGCAGTTATTGGCACCGTAAAAGAAAGATTCCTCCACAAACAGAGGCTTGGCACGGCCGAACATCTCATAATCAGTCTTATAATCAAATCCTCTCTGCACCAAAGTAAGGACGAACGACACTGCCTGCTGAGGGGTCATGCCGTCTTTCAGAATCTTGTACCTGAGACTTGTGAAAACTGCCTTCTTGAGCTGGCTGTCCACATCAGAGAGGTGATAGGTCAACAAATCGGACTGAGGATAATCCAACGTGAACTTGACGCAGGGAATATTAAGAGGAACACTCATGTCCTCCCCCACATACTGGTTCCATGACGGCAGAGATTTAATCTGATAATCACTGCTGCTCACTACGAGCTGCTTGTCAATTACCAGATTCATTTTCTTTTCAGCTGCAGAGAAATCCTCCGAGAACGTATATAGAGGGTCCTGACTGTTAAGCCGGCTATAACTATAGATATAAAAGTCCTCGTCATCGTCCGTAATGTAGGAAACCTGGTAAATAGGTGCTGAAAAAGGTATAAGTAATATCATCTGGCCACCGGAAGAACCGACTCTTACCTTGTACTGCATCTGACTGAGGAGGAACATCTGGGTCATTATCTTCTCATTGACATATTCCTCGATATACACGGCGTCAGTTATTTTCTTAATCGTAGTATACAGGGCCCAGTCACTCATAGAATGAGCCTTCCGCATAGACTCGAGAGCCTCGACAGTAGGCATGAAGTCCGATTCGGACAATACCTTCCATGCCTTGGACGCATCCTGCTCCGTAGCCTGAATCCTCGGTATCCTCATATTATCGGCGAAAGGTATGTCACCCTGAATACCGAAAAAGTCCACTGAGACTTCCGGTGTACCTGCGTATGAAGCGGATACAGCAGCAACAGGCGCAGCGGCTGGGACGGGCATAAAACCAGGACAGGGCAGGCCGGGAAGGCCGGACGACTCTGCCTCCGAAGGATCATAATAAACCGGTTCATCCGGGACAGGACCTACCGGATCCTCCTTGCCTCTCTGAATCAGAAACTCCTCCCAGGCTGCCGCCAGGTAGTCGGTGAACTCGGAATTGGCCTTCGACCGCCAGTCCTTGAACTCCTGAGCTCTCTGTCTGTAAAAGTCCATAAAGGACTCATCATTCTGGGCATTCGCAGGCTGGGCGAATACCGAGAAGAGCAGGACGAACAGTGAAGAATATTTAATTAATTTGGACATAATACCTTATTTTACAATAAAGCTCCCGCCGAACTTTACAGCAAGGGGGAGCTTATGGGATTAAGATTTTAAAAATTATTTGTTGTTCTGCATCTGAAGAGCCATTTCCTCATCGAAAGTCTTCATGAACAGATGCTGGTCAAAGTCAATGGCCAGCTTCTCATCCCTGGAGATGGCTTCCTCGAGTCCGTCCATAACTTTTGTACGGGGCATTTCGATATTGATCCAGAACTCGTAAGAACCGTCCTCATTCTGATAAAGTTTTGTTCCCCTTACAACAGCACCGTTGAGCTCCTGGTTAACCACGAGTCTTGCATTCTGCTCGACCTTCTGGGCAAACTCGGCTTTATTGGCGACATTCACCTGGTTCATATACCTTTCTGTCACGGCCTTGATAGTCGATGAGATCTGTGTTCCAAGCTGTGTACGGGCATTGAGGTCTGCTATCGTCCTGGCCATTTCCTGATCAGGGCTGGTTCCGGATGCTGTTGCACGGAAATATTCCATGTCGGACCTGTCGGCAGGGGTATTGAACGGCATGATAATTTCAGTCTTGCCGGCATTCATGGCGTTCTTCTGACCGCCGCAGGAAGAAACAGCCATCACCATGGCGATGACGGCAAATACCATAGGGAAAAGTTTTGTTTTCATACGTTTAAATAATTATTAATTTAAAATACAAATTTAACATCTTTTTTGAAAAATGCAATAAAAATAGGAGTGCTGACAAAATGTGACACTCCTATTCGCATTTTATTCATCTTTCTGCGGACTACATCTTGTCATTGCTGCCGAGAACATCGTATATCTTGTGGATATACAGCTGTTTCAGCTTGTCACGTGCAGGCCCGAGATATTTTCTGGGATCGAACTCCTCGGGATGCTCCACCATCACCTTGCGGATAGCTGCCGTCATGGCGAGACGTCCGTCGCTATCGATGTTGATCTTGCAGACTGCGGACTTGGCTGCCTCACGGAGCTGGTCCTCGGGAATACCTATAGAGTCCTTCAGATGTCCGCCGTAGTGGTTGATCTCAGCCACGATATCCTGAGGCACGGAGGACGAGCCGTGCAGGACGATAGGGAATCCGGGAATACGCTTCTCGATCTCATGCAGGATATCCAGACGGATCTCAGGCTTCTGACCGGGCTTGAACTTGTATGCACCGTGGGATGTTCCGATGGAGATGGCAAGGGAATCCACACCGGTCTTGTTTACGAAGTCCTCGACTTCCTCAGGACGGGTGTAGGTGTGGCTTTCAGCCTTCACGTCATCCTCTACTCCGGCCAGGACACCGAGCTCGCCCTCTACTGTAACATCATACTTGTGAGCATACTCGACAACCTTGCGGGTCAGTTCCACATTCTCGTCGTAGGGCTTGGACGAACCATCTATCATGACTGATGAGAAACCGTACTCGATGCAGCTCTTGCAGAGCTCGAAGCTGTCGCCATGATCAAGGTGCAGCACGATGGGAATGTTGCAGCCCAGTTCCTTGGCATACTCCACGCCGCCCTGGGCCATATAACGGAGGATAGTCTGGTTGGCATACTTGCGGGCACCGCTGGATACCTGCAGTATGACAGGGGACTTGGTCTCAACACAGGCCTGGATGATGGCCTGCATCTGTTCCATGTTGTTGAAGTTGAAGGCGGGAATAGCATAGCCGCCGTTGATGGCCTTCTTGAAGAGCTCTCTTGAGTTCACGAGGCCGAGTTCTTTGTAAGATACCATAATATATCTATCTTTAAAATTAAATATCCGATATTCTTGCTATCGTCTCGCAAATTTAGATATTTTTGTAATATGAACAAAAAAGTAATCATTTTCTCAGCCCCCTCCGGAGCGGGCAAAAGCACTGTCGTAGGACATCTGCTGAAAACATTTCCTTTTCTGGAGTTCTCCATATCAGCCACTTCGCGCCCCCCGCGCGGCAGCGAGAAGGACGGTGTCGAATACTACTTCTTCTCCGTGCAGCAGTTCCGGGACCTTATCTCAAAGGACGCATTCGTAGAATACGAGGAAGTCTATCCCGGGTCATTCTACGGCACTCTCCGTTCGGAGGTGGAACGGATCTGGGCCAAAGGACATGTAATACTTTTCGACATCGATGTAAAAGGAGGCGTCAACCTAAAACGTATCTTCGGAGACAATGCCCTTTCGGTCTTCGTCAAGCCACCTTCGGTGGAGGAACTGCGGCGCAGACTCGTGGGAAGAGGCACGGACACTCCTGAGGCCATAGAGAAAAGAGTCGCCAAGGCGGAAGAAGAACTGAAATATGAACCGAAGTTTGACAGGGTCCTGGAAAATGACCGGCTGGAGCAAACTCTCGCAGAGGCGGAAGAAATCGTAAATACATTCGTAGGACAATGAAGAAAGCTCTGTACTTCGGCTCGTTCAACCCTGTCCACTACGGACATGTCTCCATCGCACGGTATGTGGCGGGTATGGAGGAAATAGACGCTGTTGTCATTGTTCCGTCTCCGCACAATCCTTTCAAGGACCCATCAATACTCGCTGACCCCAAAATCAGGCTGGAACAAGTCCGCCGCGCGTTCAACGGACTCCCGAAAATCACAGTAAGCGATATCGAATACCGGCTTTCCGAGCCCCTTTACACCATCAACACCCTGCACGCCATACAAAGAGAAGAACCTGATGCCGAGCTCATACTGCTCATGGGGGCGGACAACATAGCAAGCCTCGAAAGGTGGTACGAGGGCACGCGGATTCTACAGGAATTCCAAATATGGGTCTACCCCCGCAATGGATTCGACGGAGCTGCGCTCTGCCGCAAATACACATCCAGGGCGGATGCCCGCGGCGTACGCTTCCTCAAAGATGCGCCGCTGCTGGATATTTCATCGACACAAATAAGAAACCAACTCAACAAAAATCAGATACCATGAAAACCAGAACTATCTTAATCTCCGCCATGACCTTTCTTCTGGCCACGGCATTTATGACTCCAGCAGGTGCACAGCGGCGCCAGATGCAGATGACCGACGAGCAGAAATACCTCGACGCCATGCACCGCAACATTACCTCAGACAAACTGTTCGGCTACGTAGAACAGCTTTCGGACTCTACTCTCGAAGGCCGTCTGGCCGGCTCTCCCGGCATGGCCAAAGCCGTATCCATCGTAGAAAATTACTATAGGGAGTGGGGCCTGAAACCTGCCGGAGACAACGGCTCCTATATTCAGGAATACTCACATCCCTGCGTGGAGGTCTTCCCTGGAAGCACCATGGAAATACTCTTCCCCGTCTACGGCCAGAAACGCAAGGACACCGTATGGATCACCAAGTCCTACCCCTGGGCTGACGGCTGGTTCGCCGGCGGAATGACCGGCAACGGCGACATCACCGCAGACATCGTCTATGCTGGATTCGGTGTCACGGCACCCGAACTCGGCTATGACGACTACGCAGGCATCGACGTGCGCGGCAAGATAGTCCTGGTCGAAGGCGAAACCCCCAACACCAGCCGCAACGACGATACTCTGCGCATGTGGTACGACCACACCCTGCACCAGACGAAGCTCAACAACGCTGTGGCACACGGAGCTGTCGGACTGCTCTACCTCTGGGTTCCCGGCCCCAATGCACCGTACAATGAAGGATTCGTATACGCCCATGTCACAGACACCGTGGTAAACGACATTTTCCGCGGCACCGGACGCACCTACGCCGAGACCGTAAAAAAGATCTACGACACCAAGAAGCCGCAGTCCTTCAACACCGGCAAGAAGGCCCGCATCCGCATGAATGCCACCTACAACCCCGATGCTACTGGCAAGAATATAATCGGCATAGTCGAGGGCAGTGACCCCGTCCTCAAGAACGAGTACGTCATCATCTCCGCACATCTGGACCACCTGGGAATGATTCCTTACCATATCGCCGGGGCCAATGACAACAATGCATCTTCCGCAGCTCTCCTCGGAGTAGCCGAAGCACTCGCTAAATCCCAGATAAAGCCGAAGCGCACCGTAGTATTCCTCAGTCTTGACGGTGAAGAGGCCGGTCTGACAGGCAGCACCTATTACACTAACAACCCCATCTTCCCCAAAGAAAAGGTAAAGGCCATCATCAACCTCGAGCAGGTCGGAGCAGGCGAGATGCTCTCTGCCAGCTATCCTTACAACTTCCCCGACTTGGCCAATTTCACCGAGCAGGCCAATGACAAATACATACACCGAATTCTCTTCCAACGCGAATCGTACTATGTAACGCGTCCCCGCACCGACGGAGTCGTATTCATGAAGGCAGGGTATCCTGTTCTCGACCTGCGTGCTGCCGGCGGCGGCTACTACCATCACCCCAAGGACAATCCGGCATCCATCAATCCTGAGACCCTGCAGGCAGCGGCAGAATGGATTTACTGGACTGCTGTGATGATTGCCAATCAGTAACTTACGCGCCAGACCGTCCGGCACAATTTTTGCAAATGCACGTGGCTAAAACCATTAAAAGCGATGAACATCAGAAACATCCTCACTGCATGCATGATTGTGCCGGCCGCCTTGGCCGTTCTGGCATCCTGTAACAAGGAGCAAACTGTGTACTATAACTCCTATCTCACAGCTGTCGAGACAGAAGGGCAACCATACAAATGTTATTTCGTCAGCGATGATTCACTGACTGTCATCCCACTAAATTATTATTCCAACATCGAGAACCTGGAGACAGACGATAGATTGATTGCCACTTTCTCCATCCCTTCCGGAGAGATCACAGACCCGGTAGAAGTGGAATTTTCCTCCATTATCCAAATGGTATCCCAGAACATACTCCAGACCGATGCCGCCGACACTGTTGCAAACCATCCGGCAGATCCTCTGAGCATGTGGCAAAGCGGCGGTGTCAAGGGCGCATCCCGTTTCCTTACCATCAACTTCATCTATCAGGCCACCACTTCCGGAATCCAGCACTCAATATATCTGGTTGATGACCTCAATGCTGAGAATCCTGACAAAGACGGGTATTACCACTTGAAATTCAGGCACGACGCCAACAACGACCAGCTCATCTATACAGCATCCAGCGTAGCCACATTCCCCCTCCCCGAAAAATACACGGCCCCCGGTATAAAGGGCCTCAAGGTAGACTTCAACACCATCAGTGAGGATAAGGACAGTACCCTGACCGTCACTTTCAAATAGGTCCTTCAGCCTTAACGTATAAAATACGCCCACTCACTGTCTGGTATGTGAATGGGCGTATTTTTATACTATTGCCTACAGGCTGTCACCGAAGTCTTCCTTGAACCTGGCGACGAGGCGTTCGGGCCAATCGCCGACGGGCTCCATCGGGGTGCGGAAGCAGCGCTGCATGCCGGGGATGTCGTGGCAGCGGATGGCGCCGATGAGGCGGCGGTTGTCGTAGAGCCATTTCAGGCGATCGAGGGCGTACATGGTCTGGGAGAGGGTCAGGACCTTGCGGGGAAATGCCATACGGACGAGTTCCATATCCGCGATGAAATCCGGGTCATCCTCCGAGACATCGGCGTAGGTACCGCCGTCCATGGTCCTCACTCCGGAGCACAGGTAAATGGCTGCGGCGAGGGAACTGGCGGGCAGGTCCTTCACGGGCAGATGGTCGCAGAACTTCTTAGCGTCTATCTGGGCTCCGAGCACACCCGGAGGGGTAACCATAGGGATGCCCATCCTGACGGCCTCATTTACGAAATATCTTATGAACTCGGGGTTCTGGCAGATGTACTCCTCGTCGGTAGCCTCGTACAGACCCTGGGCCATGGCCTCGATCTCCTTCATGGACATGCCGCCGTAGGTGACGTAGCCCTCGAACACGGCTACGACCTGGTCCATCTTGAGCTTGTCCTGATAGTTGTCGATGGCGATGACGGCACCTCTGGTGCAGGAGAGCTTGCGGGCCGAGAAATAGACGATATCGGCCAGCGAGCACATCTTCAGCAGTACCTCGGCAAGAGTGGCATGGGCGTACTCCGGCTCGCGCTGAATGATCAGCCAGGCGTTCTCTCCGAGCAGGCAGGCGTCGAGCAGCACCTTGATGCCGTGGCGGTCGGCCACCTTGCGCACCTCCATGAGGTTGGCCATCGAGAAGGGCTGTCCGCCGATGAGGTTGGTGGAGGCCTCCATGCGGATGAAAGGTATGTGCTCAGCCCCGTACTGAGCGATGCAGTCCTCGAGACGGGCGATGTCGATATTGCCCTTGAACTGGTTGTCGGAGGCGGAGGAGAAGGCCACTTCGGGGTCGACGAGGTCGACGGGACGCCCGCCGTTGAGCTTTATGTGGTTGACGGTACTGCCGAAATGGTAGTTCATGGGGATTATGTCCCCCGGCTTCAGGAACGCCCGCATGATTACGTTCTCAGCGGCGCGGCCTTGATGCGCGGGCACCACATAACGCTTGCCGAGCACATCGAATACGGCCTTCTCGAGCCGTTTGAACGACTCGCTGCCGGCGTATGCATCGTCGGCCCGCATCATGGCGGCCAGCTGCAGGTCGCTCATGGCGTTGGTTCCGCTGTCGGTCAGCATGTCCAGGTAGACATCCGCCGAATCCATGCGGTAAGTATTGAATCCGCCCTTTTTCAGGGCCTCCAGTCTTTCATCGACAGGCAGGAGCCTCACCTTCTGCACGATACGCGCACGGTGGAACTCCAAGGGAATATCTATGCCAGTGTAGAACTTTACTTTCGGCATTTTTATATTTTTTAAAATTTTTAAAATCCTCCGGAACTTCTGTTAATGACCGCCGTACAGGTATTCCTCCTGCTCGGGGGTCAGGGTGTCTATACCGGTGCCCCAGCTTTCGAGCTTCATCCGGGCCACCTCGGCGTCTATCTCCTCCGGGACGCTTATGATGCGGGGCATGTCCTCTCCGCGGTGCCGTACCAGATAGCGGGCACCCAGGGCCTGGATGGCGAAGCTCATGTCCATGATCTCGGCGGGATGCCCGTCTCCTGAAGCCAGGTTGACCAGACGGCCCTCGGCGAGGATGAACACTGAACGGCCGTTCGACAGGCGGTAGCCCATGATATTGTTGCGGGCCGTCCATGACTCCACTGCCATGGTCTTGATACCGTGTACGTCCACCTCACAGTCGAAGTGCCCGGCGTTGCAGCAGATGGCTCCGTCCTTCATCTTCAGGAAGTGTGCGGGAGTGATGACGTCCTTACAGCCGGTCACGGTCACGAATATGTCTCCTATCTCTGCGGCACGGTCCATCGGCATGACCTTGAATCCGTCCATGACAGCCTCTATGGCCTTGACCGGGTCGATCTCGGTGACGATGACCGAGGCTCCCAGCCCCTTGGCCCTCATGGCCACGCCCTTGCCGCACCAGCCGTATCCGGCCACCACGACATTCTTGCCGGCTACGATGAGGTTGGTCGTGCGGTTGATACCGTTCCAGACGGACTGACCGGTACCATAGCGGTTGTCGAAGAGGTATTTACACTTGGCGTTGTTGACCAGCACCATCGGGAAGCGCAGCTCCCCTGCCCTGGCCATAGCCTCGAGCCTCATCACTCCGGTGGTGGTCTCCTCGCAGCCTCCGATGATTCCGGGGATGAGTTCCGGCATCTCGGTATGCAGGGTATGCACCAGGTCGCCTCCGTCGTCAATGATGATATTGGGTCCGCAGGAGACTACCTTGCGGATATTGTCCATGTATTCCTGCTCCGAGCAGCCGTACCAGGCGAATACCTCGAGGCCCTCGTGTACGAGAGCGGCGGCCACGTCGTCCTGGGTGGAAAGAGGATTGGAGCCGGTGATGTACATCTGCGCCCCGCCGGCGGCCAGGGTCTCGCAGAGGTAGGCCGTCTTGGCCTCCAGATGTATCGAGAGGGCTATTTTCAGTCCCTCGAAGGGTCTCTCTTCCTTGAATTTCTTCTCTATCCTGTTGAGCAGTGGCATGTTGGCCCTTACCCAGTCTATCTTGCGGCGGCCTTCGGCCCAGGTTTCAGGTTTCTTGATATCACTCATATTCTAAAGCATTCTTCGTTTTCGGAAAACCAAAATTACTACAAAAATCGCAACAATCATCAACGCCAGCAGAATAAAAAAGTCCGCCAGTCCGCTGCCGGCCACCGGCAGGTTGATATTCATGCCGTAGATGGACGCTATGAGGGTCGGCGGCATCAGGAGCAGGGACACGAAGGTAAAGACCTTCATGATGCGGTTCTGCTCGAGGTTGATCAGACCGACTACTGTGTTCTGGAGGTAGTCCAGACGCTCGAAGCTGAAGTTGGTATGGTTGAGCAGGGACACGATGTCCTTGTTGATGACCGAAAGTTTCGGAAAGATATCACGGGGGAACTTGTCGCTCTTCATGATGGAGGATATCATCCTCTGCTTGTCGACCACGTTCTCGCGCACCAGCATGGTGTTCTCCTGCAGTTGGTTGATATCCAAGAGGAACTCCTCGTTGACGTCCTTGCCGGCACTGACCTTCTTGCTGTAGGTGTCTATCTCCTTGGACATGAGCTCGATCATGTCGGCATCGAGGTCGATTCGGTTCTCCACGATGCCGATCAGGACGTGATAGCCTGTGGGATAGAGACGGCTGTTGACCTGTATCCTGCGCTGTATGTCCGAGAAGCTGCGCAACTGCACGTTCCTGATGGATACGATGATACCCTCGCAGAGAATGAACGAGACAGCCTCCATCGAGTACTCGTCGGGGCCCGGAATCAGGAAGTTGGTGTTGACGGAGATGGTGGTCTCGGTCTCGGAGTAGCGGGACGATGACTCGATCTCCTCGGCCTGGGCCCTGGAGGACAGGGAGGTATCGAGGAAAGCCTCGACCGCGCGTTTCTCGTCTCCGTCCGGGGAGAAAAGGTCAATCCAGATTACATCGTCCATTCCCAGTTCATCCAGAAATACTACGGACTGGGAGATGGATATCTTGCCTTTGTCTTTATAGAATATCTGTATCATGCTTCTTTCGGAGTTTGATGATGGTTAAATTGATGGGTAATACTCTCCCGCTGGAGAGCGCCGGACTCACCAATAACATCGGACTCTGAACTCGAAAGGCTTGAATTTCAACTCTATAAACTTAATTCGTTAATACTCGGCCGCAAAGATAATAAATTACCCGCCAAAATCGGCAATTTTTCTAATGACGCCTGATTTTCAGGAATACGTATCCTCTGAAAAGTACGCGCCTACGGCGCTATCCCTCCCACCGTGAGTATCAGCTCGTTACTTCGTAACTCGGTGATACTCAGGGCGGGTCCCTCCCGCTAACAGGCCGCGGGTGGCATGCTTTTCAGAGGATACGTATTCCTGAAAATCTAAAAACGCTATATTATACGGACAGGTGCTCGATGAGGATCTTCGCTCCGATGGCGATGAGGATCAAGCCGCCGAGGATTTCGGACTTCCTGCCGATACCGGCTCCGAGGCGGCGGCCGCCGAGCAGACCGGCGAGGGAGGCCAGTGCCGTGCAGGCCAGCACCATGGCTGTGGTGATGCCTATCTTGAGGAATGACAGCTTGATCATGGCCAGGGATATGCCGACTGCCGCGGCATCGATGCTGGTAGCCACGGACAGAAGCACGAGCTGCCTGGTATTCAGCAGCGAGGTGCCGGACACTTCCTCCTCTTTCTTGGAGCAGCCCTCGATTATCATCTTCACCCCGATGTAGCCCAGCAGGACGAATGCCACCCAGTGGTCCACCTTCGAGATGTAGTCACTTACGCTGTAGCCTAAAAGCCAGCCAGCAAAAGTAAGTCCGGCCTGAAACACCGCGAAACAGAAAATAATCCGCAGAATCTGCCTGACACACAGACTGCCGCGGGTACATATCCCGCCGGTAAGCGAGACGGCGAAGGTATCGAAGCACAGACCTGCCGCTAGGAGAAAAAGTTCGATATAGCTCATAACAAAGGCGTACGGTTCTTGATGGACATTCCGAGCGTCAGCGAATCGGCATTCTCGAGGTCATCCCCGAAGCCTACCCCGCGGGCGATAGCCGTCACACGCACCCCGGTACGGGCCAGCAGCCGGTTGATATAGAACGAGGTGGTCTCACCGGCCATCCCCTTGCCTATCGCGATGATCACCTCCCTGACCTCCGGCGAGGACGCCCTCTCCACCAGCGAGTCGAGCGGCAGGTCATCCGGACCGATACCGTCCATGGGCGATATCACCCCTCCCAGCACATGGTAGACCCCGTTGTACTCCCCCGTCTCCTCGATACTCATCACATCCTGAATATTCTCCACCACGAGGATGGTCGAGCGGTCCCGCCGGGAATCCGCGCATATCGGGCATATCTCCTCCTCCGAGAGCATATTGCATATCCGGCAGTAACGGGCCTCGGTGCGGAGCCTGATCAGAGCGTTGCCCATCCGGAGAGTCTCCTCCTCGGGCCGCCGCAGCAGGAAGAGCGCCATCCTCATGGCCGTCACCTTCCCGATTCCGGGCACAGAGCTGAGCGCGTCCACCGCCTCCTGTAATAAAGGTATCATCATAACTTCAAGTCGTCACTCTATCATTTTGGAAAAATAACGTTCCAGGCCGTCTCCCGCTCCCGGGGCAGTAAGCACCTGACACACGCCGCACTCCGCTGCAACCTCCCGTAAAATATCCCCGTATGCGCAAGCCACCGACCCGACCGCAGCCAGAGGCAGGTCAGGACGGCCGTAGCGCGACACATTGCGCTCCAGGAAAAGATGGAACCCATTTGTCACCAGGCCGCGGACATAGGAACAATCCTTCCGCCGCCCCAGGAAAAGGGAGAACGAAGCCAGGTACCGCGAGGGCATCTCTCCTCCGTAGACCCGGCTGACCACCGCCGGATAGTCTAGCCCCGGAAACTCCTCCCGCAGAGCCGTTTCCAGATCCTGAGGCAGCAGCCCCTTGATGTAGTCCGCCAGCAGCATTTTCCCGAGCCAGGCCCCGCTGCCCTCATCTCCGAGGATGAAGCCTCCGGCCGGAATGTTCCGGACGATCCGTCCTCCGAGGTACAGCCCGCTGTTGGAGCCTGTCCCCAGGATTGCCGCGACTCCGTCCTTATCGCCGAGCAGGGCAATGGCGGCTGCCTCCAGGTCAGAACCGGCCGTCACCTCACATCCCGGGAGTACAGCCCGAAGAGCCTCCCGGACCTTCTCTCCGGCAGCCTCCGAGACTACTCCCGCACCGTAAAAATACACCCGGATGCCCGGCCCCTCAACACCCCTCAGAGATTCGGCGAAGACTCCGCGAATAGACTCAACCCCCTGGAGTACAGGATTGACCCCCGGAGACGCCAGCCTCCGGACAGGCTCACCCCGCCTCAGGATCCTCCAGTCGATGGAGGTAGAACCGCTGTCCGCCGTTATTATCATTGTCGTCGAGTCATTATATTTGCACGGCAAAAATAGTCAAAAAAACCATGAGTGAAACCGAGGTAATGCAGCTGCTGCGGGAATACGCGGCGCAATACAATGACTGGAAATATTTTACCGGCGACCCGATAATCTTTCCCAAGCACTTTGCCGGCCTGATGGCGGAAGGAAGGGCTACTCTCCAGGACGTGGAGGTGGCGGCGGCAGTGGCGGCACATCTGGCCTGGGGCCGCAGGGAGATGATAGTCAGGGACTGCCGCAGGGCAATGGACGAGATGGGATGGCAGCCTTACGAATATGTCATGACGGGAGAATACCGCAGCGACAGTACCTCCCTGCACCGTACGGTCAGATGGTCGGAGTTCGCGGGTATATGCGGCAGGCTCAGGGAATTCTACCGTGACAATGAGAGTCTCGAGGTCCTCACCCCGGGACAGATGCGCGTCCGCGTCTACGGGCAGAAGGACGACCCTTCGGCAGCCAACAAGAAGATCCACATGCTGAGGCGGTGGATGGTCCGGGATGACGGCAAGGTGGACCTGGGACTGTGGAAGGGCATAGACAAGCGGGAACTGATCATCCCGCTGGACGTGCATGTGCACAGGAGTGCGGCGAATTTGGGTATAACTGCAAGGCGCAGCGCGGATATCAGGACTGCCGAAGAGATAACCCGTTTCCTGCTGAAAGTGTTCCCGGAGGACCCTGTACTGGGAGATTTCGCCCTTTTCGCCGTGGCGGCATCGGGCGGATGTTGAAAACTTTTTCGCAAATTGTGCCGGATTTTTGAGGTTTTTTCATTATTTTTGTAAGCAGTTGTGTTATGAAGTATGCCTAAGTTATTCATCATTTCAGGTTGCAACGGTGCGGGTAAGACGACAGCTTCCTACACCATTCTTCCGAATATGCTGAACTGCGGCAACTTCGTAAACGCGGACGAGATAGCGCGGGGTCTCTCCCCCTTCAACCCGGAGAAGGCCGCGATACAGGCGGGAAGGATCATGCTGGCCAGAGTGGAGGAGCTGATAAACGAAGGACAGGATTTCGCGATAGAAACGACGCTGGCCACCAGAAGCTATGTGAACCTCATCCGCAACGCCCAGAGCCGGGGCTACATAGTGACCCTGCTCTACTTCTGGCTGAACATGCCGTCGCTGGCCGTTGAGAGGGTCAGGCTGAGGGTACAGTCCGGAGGGCACAACGTAAGCGAGGAAAGTATCCGGCGCCGGTACGACATGGGTATCAAGAACCTGTTCCACCTGTACATACCGGTCTGCGAATACTGGATGATCATAGACAACTCCAACTCACCTGTGATCATCTGCGAGGGAGGAAAAGACATAACGACGAAAATACATAACAAAACCTTGTTCAACCAATTGATCAATTATGAGCGAACTAGAATCACGGGAGCTTAGAGACAATATCCTCGACGGTCTGAACGCCACGTTCCAGAACCTGGTCAAGGAGAAGAAGAAGACCAACTCCGAACTGGCATTCGTCCAGAACGGCAAGCTGGTCAAGGTCAAGGCTACCAACATCTAATTTATCTCAGACTCTGCTACAAACAAAGAGTTAAAAGGGGCTTGTGCTTCCAGCTGAGCCCCTTTTATTTGAATGCAAGACATGAACAGTTCCAGACCAGACACATCATATTCCGGAATATTCGGCATCGGGCCTTCCGAGGCCCGCAGACTGCTGTCCGCAGCCCTTTCCAAAGGCGGGGACTACGCCGACATATTCTGCGAGCACACCGTCAACAATGAGCTCTCGCTCCGGGACGGAGAAGTCAACTCCGCCCGCTCCAACATCGACTTCGGCGTCGGCATCCGCGTCCTGAGCGGAGACCGCACCGGCTACGCCTTCTCGGAGAGCACCCGCATGGAGGACCTGATGAGGGCCGCCTCCACCGCCGCCGAGATAGCCCGGGACTCATCCTCGAAGGTGAGCCTGCCGGAAGACTGCACGCCGGTGGATTACGCCAATCACTATCCCCTGCTTTCGGACTCTTCCGACTGGGAGCGGCACACCGTAGAAGAGAAAAAGGAATACCTCCTGATGCTCCGCGACCTGATACAGCAGGCTTCGGAGAGGGTCATCAACATCACCGGCCGCATCGGGGACCAGCAGACCCGAATCCTCTTCTTCAATTCCCTGGGACAATGTTTTACTGACATGCGCCCCATGGCCCTTATGTCAGCCACAGTGGTGATGCAGGAAGGCAGCCGGATGGAGAACTTCTACGCATCCAAGAGTTACCGCAAGGGCTTCGACTTCCTGTCTCAGGAACTCGTACAGGCCCTGGCCGACGATGTCGTGAAAGGCTGCAACCGCCTCTTCGAGGCCTCGCGTCCGCCATGCGGGGAGATGCCTGTAGTAATGGGTGCCGGCGGCTCCGGCATACTGCTGCACGAGGCCATAGGCCACTCCTTCGAGGCCGACTTCAACCGCAAGGGCACATCGATATTCTCCGACCGCATGGGCAAGCTCATCTGCAGCCCCGACATCAACATCGTGGACGACGGCACCCTGCCCTACTTCCGCGGCTCGGTCAACGTGGATGACGAGGGCGTTCCGGGCCAGAAGACCTACATGGTCCGCAACGGACTGCTCAACTCCTATCTCCACGACCGCATCAGCGCCCGGCACTACGGGGTAGCCCCCACCGGCAACGGCCGCCGCGAGTCCTTCCGCTACATGCCCATCCCGAGGATGCGCTCCACCTACATGGAGAACGGTCCGGCCACCGAGGAGGACCTGATCCGCTCGGTGAAGAAGGGCATCTACGTGGACAATTTCGCCAACGGTCAGGTCCAGATAGGCGCCGGAGACTTCACATTCTACGTCAAGTCCGGATACATGATAGAGGACGGACACCTGACCCGCCCCATCAAGGATACCAACATCATCGGCAACGGTCCGGAGGCCCTGGCGGCCATCACCGGCGTGGCCGGCAACCTCATAGTGGACGACAGCACATGGACCTGCGGCAAAGGGCAGTACTGCCCCGTATCCTGCGGCATGCCGTCAGTCCTGGTCAGCAAACTTAATGTAGGAGGCATCAATGAATAAAGACATAGCACAGAAAGCCCTGGAGACAGCCCTCGCCTGCGGTGCGTCCGGCTGCCGCGTGACCCTGTCGGAGAGCACGCAGACCTCCGTCTCATACCTCAACGGGGAGATAGAGAAGCTGCAGGAATCCACCTCAGCCGCCCTGGGCATCGCCCTTTTCACCGAAGGAAGGTACGGAGCCTTCTCCACCAACCGCCTGGACGGGAGCGAGCTGCGGCCCTTCATCCGCAGATGCATCGACTCATGCCGGCTGCTCGCCCCGGACGACTGCCGCACCCTTCCCGACCCCTCGCTGTACTACCGCGGAGGCCGGCCGGACCTGGAACAGTGCGACCCGCATTTTTCCGATATTTCCTTCAAGACCAAGACCGATATCCTCAAGGCCACGGACGCCGAGGTGGACAAGAGCGACTCCCGCCTCATTTCCACCGCCTGCGACTGGGACGACTGCCTCCGCTCGGACTACATCATCGACTCCCAGGGGCTGGAAGCCGAATCTTCCAGTACATTCTACTCCGTAGTATGCGAATGTACTGTCCGCGGACACGGGGAGGCCCGTCCCCAGAACAACTGGATGGAGGGCGCTCTCTTCTTCGACCGCCTGCGCTCCGGTTGCGGCAGGACCGCCTACGAGCGGACCGTGCCCATGATAGAGGCCCGCAAGCTCAATTCCGGAAAATACAATATTGTCCTGGAAAATACCGTCTCGGCGAAGGTCGTCTCGGCCATCATCGCCGCCCTCAACGGTTCCTCACTCCAGCAGCGGAACTCCTTCCTGCTGGACTCGCTCGGCAAGCGGCTCTTTCCGGAGAACCTGCTGATTACGGACAATCCTCTCATCCCCGGACGCACCGGCTCCGGCTACTTCGACAGCGAGGGCGCGGCCACCTGCGAACGGGACATCATCCGCGACGGAGTGGTGCGGACCTACTTCCTGAACACCTATTTTGCCAATAAGCTCGGAATGCCCAGGACCAGTGAAGACGCTACCGCCGTCTGTTTCCCCCGCAATTCCGGGATAGGGCTGGAAGAGATTCTGCGGCAGACCGGCAGCGGAGTGCTCATCACCGGCTTCAACGGAGGCAACAGCAATCCCGTCACCGGCGACTTCTCCTACGGTATCGAGGGCTGGTACTTCGAGAACGGGCAGCGGATGTATCCTATCAAGGAAATGAACCTGAGCGGGGACTTCCTCTCGCTCTGGGCACGGAACATATTTATCGGAAACGACCCCATCGGATTCATGCCGTGGCAGATACCCACGCTGGCATTCGAAGGGGCAGACATCAGTGGACTATAATGAAACAACCTGGACTACTAATATCCTTCATCCCGGTCATCCTGCTGATGACTCTGATTGTTATCGGAGTGACCGTCTTCGGGGCCGACATCACCGGAGGCGCCTCCCAGGTGGCTCTGCTGATGGCCGCGCTGACGGTCATCGGGATTTCTTTATTCCATCTCAAGATGCCCTGGTCCCGGCTGGAGGAGGGCATCATCGACAACCTCGGCAAGACCGGACCGGCCATCTTCATCCTCCTGATGATCGGGGCCCTGACCTCCACCTGGATGCTGTCGGGAGTGGTTCCGACCCTGATTTACTATGGCATGAAGCTCATCAGCCCGAAGATATTCCTGCTGGTGGTATTCCTGCTCACGGCCATAGTCTCGGTGCTCTCGGGCAGCTCGTGGACCACCATCGGCACCATAGGCGTGGCGATGATGAGCGCGGGCACTATGCTGGGCATCTCCGAGGGCTGGCTGGCCGGAGCCATCATCTCCGGAGCCTACTTCGGGGACAAGCGCTCGCCCATGTCCGACACCACCAACCTCGCTTCATCCGTAGCGGGAGTAGATATCTACAGGAACATCAACTATCTGCTGTACACCAATATGCCGTCATTCATCATCTCCGGCATAGTGTTCACCATCGTAGGCTTCACATACAACCCGGCCTCCGAGCTGGATCTCAGCGCCCAGTATGCCAGCCTCTCGTCAGCATTTGTTATCAGTCCATGGCTGCTGCTCATCCCCTGCCTTACCATCTTCATGATATACAAGAAGATTCCCCCGTTCATCACCCTCTTTGTGTCCGCCCTGCTCTCCGGCATCATAGCCTTCTTCGTGCAGCCGGACCTCATCGCACAGATATGCGGAGAAGGAAGGGGATTCCGGGAATTCTTCTACTTCCTCTACCAGTCCTTAGCCGCAGAAGTGACCGTATCTACAGGCGACCCGATGCTGGACACCTTGGCCTGCACCTCCGGCATGTACGGCATGCTCGGCACGATATGGCTGATACTATGCGTGATAGTCTTCGGAGGTGTGATGGAGGCATCCGGCATGATAGAGGCCATCACAGCCCGCATCATATCCCGCCTGAAAAGTGCCGTACAGCTCGTCTCGGCCACAGTCGCCTCCGGCATCTTCTGCAACATCGTACTCTCCGACCAGTACATGTCCATCATCGTTCCGGGAAAAATGTTCGCCGAGGCCTACCGCAAGCGCGGCTACGCTCCCGAGCTGCTCAGCCGCAGCCTCGAGGACTCGGCCACAGTGACCTCGGTACTGGTGCCCTGGAATACCTGCGGAGTGGTGCAGTCCACCGTCCTTGGCGTGGCTACCCTCTCCTACCTCCCCTACTGCATCTTCAACCTGCTCTCGCCCCTGATGTCCATCTTCGTGGCGGCCATCGGCTGGAAGATCCGCAGACTCGGCGGCAACAATGACAATCAATCAAACAACAATAATATTAAAGACAATGAAAATCAGTGACAAGAAAGTAGTAGCACTCACCTACACCCTCACCGTGGACGGCCAGGTGGCCGACCAGACCACAGAAGACCGTCCCCTCGACTTCATCTTCGGCATGGGCTATCTCCTGCCCAAGTTCGAGGAGAATATCGCCGGCAAGGAGCCCGGTGACAGTTTCGAGTTCACCCTCACTCCCTCTGAAGGCTACGGCGAGCACAATCCCGAGCTGGTGGTCGAACTTCCCAAGCACATCTTCGAAGTGGACGGCAAGATCCAGGAAGGTCTCCTCACCGTCGGCAACATGATCCCGATGATGAACCAGCAGGGCGGTGTCATGCACGGCAAGGTGCACGAGGTCAAGGACGACAGCGTGATGATGAACTTCAACCACCCCATGGCCGGCAAGACCCTCAACTTCACCGGCAAGATCCTCACCGTCCGCGACGCCACCGAGCAGGAGCTGACCGAAGGCCTGCACGGCGAGCTGAAGCAGAGCTCATGCGGCGGCGGATGCTCCTCCTGCGGCGGGGACTGCTGCGGAGGATGCAACTGATCTGCCTCTACCGCCTAAAGGCAGTTCCTGAGTGCTCAGCGTTTTGCAAGTTGCTGAGCACTCACAAAGCATTTAAGCGCTTACAGAACACTGTGCGTCAGCAGGCATGAAAATGCAGGTCGGAAAAGACCAGGCCCTCCCACCGCTTCGCGGCGGGCCCCTCCCTCTAGAGCCGAGGGCGGCTAGTCTTTTCTGACCTGAATTGTGAGCTGAGGCACTGATTTCTTTAAATGCGCCTGGGAAGTACCGTAGCAGGGAACGGCGCGGCTGCTGTCGACTACGAGAGGATGGCCGTGGCGGTCACGGGAGTGTCGAAAATGGCGATATGCTTGTGCCCTACGGATGTGCCGGTGTAGACTGTCTGCCACTGGCCGTCAGGCCCACCGGGAGGAAAAAACTCACAAACGGCATCAATAATGCGATACAGGACCATATACGGATATTCATGAATCCTGTAAATTTATTTCCTATAGGAAAAGAAATCGCCAGAAATTCACATTTTAGAAACTATAAGTCGCACCGCAGGATACGCTCTGCAGCACGGATGCCGTCGATGGCGGAGGAGACGATGCCGCCGGAGTAACCGGCTCCCTCTCCGCAAGGGTAAAGGTTCTGCAGGTCAATGTGCTGGAGGGTCTGAGGGTCACGGGGCAGGCGCACGGGCGAGGAGGTGCGGGACTCCACTGCAAGGAGCAGGGCCTCGGAAGTATAGTACCCCCTCAGCTTTCGGTCAAATGCCGGGAAGGCCTTGCGCAGGCGGTCGGCGACGAAGCCCGGCAGCACGTCATTGAGGTCTGCATCAAATGCTCCTGGAGCGTAGGATGTCTTCGGCAGTGTCGTAACGACGGCCTTGCCTCTGCGGCTTTTGACAAAATCGGTCATGCGCTGGGCCGGAGCGCGGAATGAGGCCGAGACTTCGAAGCAGCGGCGTTCCACCTCCTCGCGGAAATCCAGCATTGCCTCCGGGCCACCGGGAACATCCTCCGGCTCGACGGAAGTGACGATACCGGCATTGGCCCAGCGGGAATTGCGCCGGGAGTTGGACATGCCGTTGGTGACCACCGTCCCGGGCTCGGTGGACGAGGGGACAAGGATGCCGCCCGGGCACATGCAGAAGGAGAATACCCCCCTGCCGTCCACCTGCTCCACGAGGGAATATTCGGCTGCCGGCAGCCAGGGCATGCGCGGGCCGTGGTACTGCGCCCGGTCGATGAGCTCCTGCGGATGCTCCGCCCTGACTCCGAGGGCAAAGCCTTTGGCCTCTACCGCCCACCCCTTGCGCATGAACAGGCGGTAGATGTCCGAGGCGGAGTGCCCGGTGGCCAGGATGACCTCCGGAGCCTCGAAGACGGAGCCATTGTCACAGAGCACCTTCCATCCTCCGCCGGGAGTCTGCTGAAGGTCGGTGACGCGGCTGGAGAAATAATATTCTCCTCCGCATTCCACGATATGGGAGCGCATGGCCTCGACTATCGCAGGCAGACGGTCGCTGCCTATGTGGGGATGGGCGTCGATCCTTATCATGGGGTCTGCGCCGAAGTCGGTGAAGGTCTTGAGGACTGCGCCCACATCGCCCCGCTTGTTGGAGCGGGTGTAGAGCTTGCCGTCGGAGAATGTACCGGCACCGCCCTCGCCGAAGCAGTAGTTGGAGTCGGGATTGAGACCGCCGATGCGGGAGATGGCGGCTATGTCGTACTTGCGTTCGTGGACGTTCTTGCCCCGCTCCAGGATGATGGGACGGCGGCCGCCGCAGATGAGCCTCAGGGCGGCGAAGAGTCCGGCTGGACCGGCTCCGATGACGATTACGGGCGGCTTCTGCGAGACATCCTGGCTGAGGCTGTACGATGCGGTCTCGGGCGGCACCTCCCCTTGCAGGTATGCGGCCAGACGGTAGCGGCGCAGGATCTTGCGGGAGCGGGCGTCGATGGAGCGGCGGAGAAGGCGCACCTCGGCTATTCTCCCGACAGGGACACCGGCAGCCTTGGCCGCAGCCGTCCTGAAATCCTCCTCCGTGGGAGCGTACGATGCCTCGAAGGCTGTCTCGAATTCTTTCATCTACTTGAAGTCAAGGGCTCTGGAAACGGGTGCGGCATCGAGTCCGCCGATGAGCCCAGCACGGAACTTAAAGAGACCGGCCACGGCTATCATCGCGGCATTGTCCGTGGTGAACTTGAATTCGGGGATAAATGTGGTCCAGCCGCGTTTCTCGCCCTCGGAAGCGATACGGCTGCGCAGGCCAGAGTTGGCCGACACGCCACCGCCGATGGCCACCTGTTTTATGCCTGTCTGCTTCACGGCTTTCAGGAGCTTGTCCATGAGTACGTCTATCAGGGTCTTCTGGAAAGAGGCGCAGATATCGGCCATGTTGTGCTGCATGAAGTTGGGGTCCTCTTTCAGATGATCGCGCACGAAATACAGCAGGGAGGTCTTCACTCCGCTGAAGCTGTAGTCCAGTCCGGGGACGTGCGGCTTGGCGAACTTGAAACGCTCCGGGTCACCCTGGGCAGCTAGTCTGTCCACCACCGGACCGCCGGGATAGCCCAGGCCGAGAAGCTTGGCGCACTTGTCGAACGCCTCCCCCACCGCGTCGTCTATCGTCCGGCCCAGCACCTCGAAGTGCAGCGGGTCGTCCACCCTCACGATCTGGGAATGGCCTCCGGAGACCAGCAGGGCCAGGAAAGGAAATGTCGGGGGCACATAGGTCTTGCCCTCCTGCCGGATGAAATGCGAGAGGATGTGGCCTTGAAGGTGGTTGACATCCACCAGCGGCTTGCCTGTCGCCAGCGACAGTCCTTTGGCGAAGGACACCCCCACGAGCAGCGAGCCTAAAAGGCCCGGCCCGCGGGTATAGGCTATCGCATCTATCTGATCCGGTCTCACCCCGGCCTGGTCGAGGGCCTGGCTTACCACCGGCACTATATTCTGCTGATGAGCGCGGGAGGCCAGCTCGGGCACTACCCCGCCGTACTTGCGGTGTACCTCCTGCGAGGCCATCACATTGGCCAGCAGCATCTCGCCGCGCAGTACCGCCGCCGACGTATCGTCGCACGACGACTCGATTCCCAATATTATCTCTTCTGCCATACGTATTTCTGTCTTTACAGGCCACAAAAGTACTAAACAATTCCGATTATTCGCTATCTTTGTCTCCAGAGCAAAACTATATCGGCATGAAATATCCTATAGGCGTACAGAATTTCGAGAGCCTCCGCCGGGACGGCTACCTCTACATCGACAAGACTGAGCTCATATACAAGCTGGTGAGCGAAGGCCGGTATTACTTCCTAAGCCGCCCGAGAAGGTTCGGTAAGAGTTTGCTCATCTCCACGCTGGTGGCTTATTTCCAGGGGAAGAAGGAGCTGTTTGAGAAACTGGCGATGGAGAGACTGGAAAAGGAGTGGACGGCAAGGCCGGTTCTGCACATAGACCTTAATATCGAAAGATACAATAAGGCTGAGAATCTCCACGACATACTCAACTACAGTCTTTGCCGTTGGGAAAAGTTATACGGAAGCGACCCGTCGGAGACATCGCTGCCACTGCGCTTTGCCGGCATCGTCAGAAGGGCGCACGAGCAGACCGGACACCGCGTCGCCATCCTCGTGGATGAGTACGACAAGCCGCTGCTCCAAGCCATAGGCGATAAACAGCTGCAGGAAGAGTTCAGAGGCATTCTCAAGCCGTTCTACGGAGTGCTCAAGACCATGGACGGGCATATCAAGTTCGCTATGCTGACCGGAGTCACAAAATTCGGCAAAGTCAGCGTCTTCAGCGACCTCAACAACTTGAAAGACATATCCATGCTCCCGCAGTACGCCAGTCTGTGCGGCCTGACGGAAAGTGAGATTCACCGGTATATGGAAGAGGGCATAAAGAATCTTGCCGCAACCCAGCATCTCACCTACGACGAGACATGCCGGAAGCTGAAAGTGCTGTACGACGGCTATCACTTCTCGCCCGGCTCCGAAGGCATCTACAATCCGTTCAGCATACTCAGAACCATGGACAGCGGCATCTTCGGAAGCTACTGGTTCGAAACAGGCACGCCCACTTATCTCGTAACTCTCCTCAAGCAGGGCAAGTGCGACCTGAGCGAAATTTCCTCGGCGGTCACCGATGTAGAGACTCTCGACAGCATCTATGGGGACGACGAGCCCATCCCGGTCATCTATCAGAGCGGGTACCTTACCATAAAGGGACACAACCCGCGTTTTGAGTCATACACACTTGGATTCCCGAACAAGGAAGTCGAGGAAGGTTTCATGAAATTTCTCGTCCCTTACTACACTCCCATCCGGAAATCCGCCACCAACTTCGAAATACAGAAGTTTGTCCGGGAGATAGAGACCGGGAACGTGGACGCATTCATGACACGTCTCCAGAGTTTCATGGCCGACACGCCCTACGAACTTATAAGAGACCAGGAACTCCATTACCAGAACGTCATGTTCATCGTATCCAAGCTCCTCGGCTTCTACGTGCAGGCCGAGTACCGCACCTCGCAGGGGCGAATTGATCTCCTGCTCCAGACCGACAAGTATGTCTACATCATGGAGTTCAAGCTGGAAGGCTCGGCCGAGGAGGCTCTGAAGCAGATCGAGGAACGCAACTACGCCGCACCCTTCGCCTCCGACCCCCGCAAAGTCCTGAAGGTAGGCATCAACTTCTCAGCCCAGAGCAGAAATATTGACAAATGGATCATAACCGCATGAATACCGAGAGCAAGAAACCCAGAATAAGAAGGACCAACGAACAGGTCGACAAGGCCATCAGCGATGCCCTAACCACTCTCGCTGGTCAGATGCCGCTCGCCAGAATCACTGTAAACCAGCTGATTGCCGAGGCCGGTATCGAAGCTGCCGTATTCTTCAAGAGATACGGTTCGATAGACGATCTGATATACGAATACGTCCGTGACCACGATTTCTGGCTCGGCGAGACCGTCTCGTACAGGAAGATGGACAAGGAAGGCGCGGAGAGATACTACATCCGCACGCTCGAGGATCTGTGCCGCCACCTCGACAGCAACGGGCCGCTCCGGGATTCCCTGCTCTGGGAGCTCGCATCCGACTCGGAAGCCGTGAAGAAGATCGCTGACATCCGCGAGCTGGAGAACGAGTCACTGCTGGCCTACTACCGGAAATACTTCAAGGGCACAGGCCTGGACATCAGCGGCGTAACCGCAGTGCTCATCGCCGGCATCTACTACCTCTACCTGCACCGCGGCAAATCCACCTTCTGCGGCCTGGATCTCAACACCGAAAAAGACAGCCGGAGACTGCTGCGGCTCCTGAGCCGGACCGTCCACACCCTGTTCGCAGAGGCAGGCAAGAGCACCTCCGACGACAGCGTCCGGAATGCAGAACTTGCCCGCCGCATGGAAGCCAAGGGCCTCGACCGCGCCGCCATCTGCGACATCCTCGGCCTCACCCTCAGCTTCCGCCTTCCCACCGGCATCGGCCTCTCCCTGACCGGAGAGCACTACCACAACAGCGCATCCACCGCGTCCAGTGACTTCGTCCTTCTGGACGCCGCCCTCAGCTACAAGTGGAAGCGTTTCCGCTGGGAGCTCACCTGCTCCAACCTCCTGGACACCCGCGAATACGTCTACTCCGTACTCTCCGCCGCCAGCAGCTTCTCCACCGACTACCTCATCCGGCCCAGGAGCTATTTGCTCAAGATGTTCGTAACTTTCTGATTTAAAATCCGCTCATGACACAAGACACCAATCCTGCACCCACAGCATTATTGACAGCAGCCATAGCCACAATCCTGCTGACCGCAGGCTGCGCCGGCAATACCAGCAGTACCGGCAACAGTACGGCTTCCCCCCATGAAAGCAACTTCATCCTGACCGATGAGGGCCGGATTCACGTGAAAACACAGGTCGACACTCTCACCCTCACCCTGATCTTCGACAGCGGAGGCGCAGGGGAAATGACCCTTGAGACCGCCTGTGCGAGACTGCTGAACGCCGTAGCTACCGAAGGGCTGCACCGGAAAAACCGGATAGACTCCGCATCCATCGGCGGGCAGAACACAGGCAACACCTACGCCTGGTGCCTCTCTCCCAATAGCGACCAGGACATTTTCCCCGGCAGCGACGGCATAATCTGTCCGCAATACGCCATAGACCGGAGAATCTGGGAAATCAATATGACTCACCGCTACATCCGCATCCACGACAAGGACACAGTTCCGCCTGGGGCTGCAATCTTTCCGATGAGAATAGAATCCGGAAGGTATCTTTACACAAAGTTTCCCGTTACGGTTATCAGAGGCCGCGACACATTGAAAACAGACAGGGAAATCCTCATAGACTACGGCAGCACCAGCGCCCTGTGGTTCGAGCACAGTCCCCTGCACAGCGACCCGACAGTCATGGAGTTCTTCACATCCAGTCCGCAGCCACAGGCGGTTGAAAAGGAATGGTTCGAGGAATATACGCTCATGGCCGACAAAATCATACTGCCTGACGGCATGGGTTCCCTCACCTCATCCGCCGACAGCCTGAAAATCAGCCTGACTGTCCTCAATGAAGAATACTACCATGAGGAAAGCGCTCTAAAATACCCGGCTGCCATTATGGGCATCGGCATCCTACGGCACTGGAATGTCATGCTGGACCTAAGGAATAAAAGGCTCATACTTTTCCCGGGTGCCCGGGCAACGGTAAATACTGCAGCACCCTCTTTTACATAAAAAATTGATAGACAAATACTTATCAGTGTAACGGGTTCTTTTCGCGCACTCCGAAACATCCGAAAAGAACTCGTTAAAATCATATCCAACTGAATATAACCATCTTAAAAATCCAGCCTGCTCCCCTACTTACCATTACACCATATACTGTAAATCACTCAGTGGAAATGGAGTCCACCGGATTGCGCAGGGCTGCACTGCGGCTGAGCAGGGTCACGGTGACGGCGGTGATGAGGGTAATCAGGGCAAGGGCGGCGAGGAACATCCACACGGGAATCGGGCTGCGGTACGGGAAGGAGGCGGCCCAGTGACGGATGATGACGATGGATACTGGGGCGGTCATGATGAAGCAGATGAGGGTAATCATCAGGTAGTAGCGGTTGATCATCAGCAGTATCTCCCCGACGGAGGCCCCGTGTACGCGGCGGACGGCTATCTCCTTGCGGCGGAACTGCGTCTCGAAATAAACTAAGCCGAGTATGCCGATAATCGAGATAAGCATGGAAATGAGGGCGGCGGCGGTAATGAGGCGGCCGAGGCGCTCCTCGCTCCGGTACAGGCGGTCGACGGTCTCGTCTAAGAAATGGATGTCTAAGTCATCGGGGTTCAGGGACGGGTCCAGCTCACAGGCCTTCGACCTGATCCAGTCCATGCTCTCGCGGATTCCCCCTGGCTGTATGCGGGCATAGACTGTCGTCAGCATGGCACCTGTCTCCTGGCCGAAATTGTACAGGGCCATGGGAGCCATGGCATGCTGCATCGGCTTGTAATGGAAGTCCTTGACTACCCCTGCGATATTCATCTTCCCGTTTTCCATGTACGAATGCAGATAAGGCCAGCTGCTCATCGCCGTCTCGTTGAAAATATAGGTACCCTCCGTACTCTCATCATCTGAGGGAACAAAGTTCCGCCCCTCCACTATCTCTAAACCGAAAAACGGTACGAACCAGCGGTCCGTGCCTATGACATCGTACATGATGTAGCCCTCGCCATAGTCACCTCCCCAGCCGCTCATATCTGCCGAGACTATCGACCTGGACGCGGAGGTGACTCCGGTGACACCAGGATACTCCAGCAGCATGTTCCGGAAAGCCTCCCCCCGCTCCGCAATCTTGTCCGTAACCTCCATCTCCACCACCTGCTCCCGGTCAAATCCCATGTCGTAGTTCTTCATATACCGATTCTGAACGGCTATGAACATCGAGCACAGCAGCAGTACGAACGAAATCACATACTGCACCCCTATCAGCACCGACCGCAGGCTGCGTCCTTTGGCAGAGAGAGAGAAGGACCCCTTGAGCACCATGGCCGGGTTGAAGGAGGTGCTGTAGAGAGCCGGGAAAATGCCGGCGGCAAGGGCCGTTGCCACCGCTACCCCGAGGGACAGGAGAAGAAGCGCCGGATTGTCCTGGGGTCGGAGGGAACCGGTGACGTATGACGCCAAAGAAGAAGTGGCCGCAAGCGACATCACCCCGATACTGAGGACAAATGCCAGCAGAGCCAGTCCTATGGTAGAGCGCAGCTGCGACCTTATCAGGCCGCCCCTCGTCGCACCCACCACCCTCCGGGTGTTGAGTCCCTTGATGCGGAAAGGCACCGAGGCCATGGCGAAGTTGATGAAATTGATGACCGCTATGAGTATCACGGCTATGGCGACAGTCAGCAGGACAATGGTCGTGGAACGGTTACCCTTGCCGGCAACGTCCGTCATGACATCCTTTGACCAGTAGACATCATGCAGGCGGGTAAGCCGCAGCTTCAGCACGTCCGCCTGGAATACCTGCCGTCCGATATGCGATGCCGCCGAATCGACGGCCGCGGCCGCCCCCTCCTCCGTCGAAAGCTTCACATAGCAGCACCAGGACCAGGCGCCCCAGTTTTCCAGACCGTCAAGTCCGGACGAGAGAATCAGCTCATTGTCCGCACTGGAATTGTCCGGGAAATCCTTGTACACCGCCACTATACGGAACGGCCGGGGGTCATCCCCCACCGTAAAGCAGACTTCCTTCCCCAAGGGGGACTCATCCCCGAACAGCTTCTTTGCCCCACGGGCAGAGATCAAGGCCGTCCTCGGCATTCCATAACCGGCAGTGTCCCCGCTGATTATCTCAAACGGAAATACCCTCAGCAAGTCCTGCTCCGAATAAGCCACCCTCAGGCTCACCCCCGGACTCTCCGTACCCGTCTCATTGAAAAGCCGCGATTCCCCTTTGATATATTGGTACACGCTCACCGCCTCAGCCTGAGGAAGCGAGGTCTTCAGGTACTCTATCACCGGCCGCGACACCGTAGGATACCACATCCCCGGATTGGTCGGCAGCATGCTCTCCAAGCGGTAGACCTTCTCATGCTCCGGCCAGCACCGGTCATACCGCAGGTCATAGAGCACCTGCACCATCACCGTCACGAAAATCGAGAAAGCGAGGGTCAGTCCCACCACATTGAGGACCGTCGAAAAAAGAGTGTGCCGGTCGAAGCGTATGCGTCCCATAATCCTTCAGCGTTTAGCGTTTAAATCCATACGCAAATTTAAACCCGTTCCGCCCGCTGTGCAAGGCCCGGAAGTTTTTTCCTTCACAACATCCCTGATTTTCAGCGCATATTCCTCTCAGCATGGAAGTTTTTAAGTTATTTTCCCTATATTTGCAACAAAGTAAAATAATGGATACCCGCTACAACATAAAAGACAAACTCGAGTGGACTGTCATTTTTATCCTGGAATTCGGACGGAAATACGGTCTTAATATGAGACAGGCTTTCAACTATCTCAGCCGCTTCAAGGGTATTGATTTCATTGACAAACACTATGACTATGTTCATACGCAGTCTTTCAAGTCAATGGTCCAGGACATTTCAGAGTATTGTCACAGGCATGGAGGAGCATTGATATGATACTTTACCACGGCACGAATCAAGCATTCGATAAGATTGATTTAAAGAAGTCCAGGCCAAATAAGGACTTTGGACGGGGCTTTTATCTATCTGCCGATTATAAACAGGCATTAAGAATGGCCCAGGTAAAAGTTGATCAGTTTGAGGCCGGATCACCTACTGTATTGACATATGAAATATCAGACGAAAAACTAAAAACGCTCAATATACGGCGCTTTGAAAATTATTCTGAAGAGTGGGCCAGGTTTATTCTAATGAACCGCAACAACCCTGTAGATGTCCCCGCACATGATTACGATATCGTAATCGGCCCCATTGCCAACGACCGTGTCGGTTTGCAATTATGGAGATATGAGAATCATTCCATCGATTTGCAAACACTTGTACGCAACCTCCAATATATGAAAGGTATCACCATTCAGTACTTCTTCGGAACAGAACGTGCTGTCAATCTATTGCACCGGATATGAACGAGATTACAGAGATGATGGCCGATATGGTCAAGAATATTGCACTCCTCCTCATGGAAAAAGACAAGGAGTTGTCCATGGAACAGGCTCTGTCAACTGTCTTCAATTCGGACACATATAGAAAGATTATGGACGAGAGGACGGGACTGTATTACCAAAGTTCAAAATATGTTTTCTCCTTTTTGGAGGATGAACTCAAAACAAGGAAATAAAGTCCTCTGATAGCGCAGGACAGACGACTTCTTGAGCAAGACTGCTACTTCAAGTCAAACACGCACAGAATGACCTCCCCCCGCCCGAGATCTTCCTGCATCAAAGGGGGAATGTGCACAGACTTGTTGTATGCTTTCAGCCGGTAGATGCGGTGTCCGCCTGGCCCGACGGTGATGATGTCCTCCGGGCGGATATCGTAGACATTGAGACCGGGGGCAGTCCACCACATACGTGAGCTGTTGTAAGTAAAAGTGTTGTTATACAGTGTCATATCACTGTTGCATATCGCATACGCACTGAAGGGCCGCGCAACAAAGCAAAACCGGGAGAAGTCTTCTCATTTGAATCGGTATTTGATTATCACATATTCCTCGCCGGTATCCGATACGGGCCGTACTGACAGCAGCTCATCGTCCTGCAGGCCCTCGAAGAGCCTCTCCGTGGGGGTGATGGCGGCGAAGTCCTCCGGGATGCCGGTGATTTCCACATTCTGGGAATATTCTCCGGTGCGGGTGTTGTAGAGGCCGAGGAATGCGGAACTTTCATCTCCGAGATTGACGACGGAATAGGCTATGAGTATGTTCTCTCCGGCAGCTGCGATCCACAGAAAGTTCAGGCGTCCCGCGCTTAGGGACATCAGTCCGTCGAAGGTCAGGTCACCGTACTCGAAGCGGTATTTGCCCAGGCGCATGAGCATCGCAGGCACGGGCCGGCCGCCCTCCAGAACGTAGACGGTGTCGTTGAAGTTGTTGTAGATAAATGGATTGTCCCTGTCTCCGAAAATGTAGTTCTCTCCCATCATGACCTCCTCCGGCATCATCTCGCGGCTCCGCTCCGAGACCGCGGTCAGCCCGTCAGTTGCGGCATCCCAGCGCAGCATGTCCTGCACGGGAGAGTTCGAGGACGCGTACAGGATCATGTCGCCCCCGCTGAAGAAAAACGAGGTGATGTATATGCCCGAGTTCATCAGTGCCGACTTGCTGGAACTGCCGATGAAACTGCCGTCCTCCCCGTAGGTCAGGATATTCTGGGTATTGTAGTCGAACACGTAAAGCCGGCCGCCGCTGACGCCTATGCCCCGGGGATTCAGATACTCGCCGGGACCGCGGCCCTTGGCGCCGATACGCCTGACGAAACTTCCGTCCTTGGCGTACTCGTAGACCGTCTCCGATGAGACGATGTAGTATGCGTTTTCGGACTCGTAGGCATCCTCGATTATTCCTATGACCGGAGCGCCGGCGGAATTATCCAGTTTCACTATAGACACGTCGTCAATCAGGCCTTCGTAATGTACCTGCACTGCCTCATTCCTGACAGACATATTGAACACGGAGAACTCGGGCATTCCGGTCTTCTCCGCACAAGATGACAGCATGACGACCGAAATCAGAGCTACTGAAAGAATTTTATACATAGTTTAAAATTTTAATCCGGCACAAATATACAAACTATTTTTTTCCGAGGTCAAAATCATAACTTATACCCGACTCAATTTGTACCCGGACCTCAATCCGCACCCCTTGGATGCAAAAACTTTTCCCAATTGCTTACTGTCTTTCTTTAACGAATTTACCTCGTGGTGCGCACGAGAGAAAAACCTCACTGTAAATCAGATTGTTATAAAATGCACTGCACATCCGCCCTCTTTTGAGATAGGTCAAATGTGCAGTAGATTTTGCAGACCACTGATTTTCAAGCGTTTGAAAACCAGAGTGCACCCCGAAGTAAATTCGTTAAAATACACTCTGCCTTATCCCTGCGCAGTACCTCCAGAATGCGTAAAAAATTCGTATTTTTGCAAAAACTGATAATCCTGACCGCCATGAAACGATTCCTCTGCATCCTATCAACCTTCATCACACTCTTGTCCACCGCCAATGCCCAGCAGAGCAGGCTCTTGGGTTCGTGGAACGGCAAGCTGGAAGCCGGAGGCAGCAGCCTCACACTGGTATTGCATTTTACCGTAGACTCGCTTGGAAAGACACATTTCTTCCTCGACAGTCCGGACCAGGGAGCAGAGGGCATACCTGGAGAAATCGCGCTGCTTGACAACGACTCAGTTTCGGTGACAATACCGATGCTCGGAGCGGCCTACCAAGGCAGGCTGGTAATGGCGGAGGCGGCTGAGGGAAGCAGACCGTCAGGGGAGATCCACGGAACCTTCTCCCAGATGGGAATGCAGTTCCCGCTGAATCTTCAGATGGGCGTGCCGCTGCTGAACCGGCCGCAGGAGCCACAGCCGCCGTATCCATACCGGACGGAGGAAGTTACATTTTCCAGCGGAGCGGACGGAGCCGTCATGGCCGGAACTCTCACCTGGCCGACGGGTTATGAGGACAATAGCTCGGAATCCGGCAACATTCCCGCAGTACTGATGATCACCGGCAGCGGCTCGCAGAACCGGGATGAGGAGATATTCAACCACAAGCCGTTCCTTGTGCTGGCCGACTGGCTGGCCCGTCACGGCATAGCTTCCCTGCGCTACGACGACCGTGGCATGGGAGAATCCGAAAGAGGCACCGTAGAAATCACCACTGGGACCAATATGCAGGACGCTCTCGCAGGCATCAGATATCTTAGGAGCCTCGGAGAGTTCGGCCCTGTGGGAGCCATAGGGCACAGCGAAGGCGGGCAGATAGTATTCATGTTAGGTGCAGCAGACGAGGCTGACTTCATCATCAGCATGGCCGGCCCGGGAATGCGCGGCGACAGCATCCTCGTGGAGCAGAACCGCCTGATACTCACCAGATCAGGGTTCACCCCCGAATCAGCCGACAACTACGGCCGCGTCCTATCCGGCATGCTGGAAATGAAAATGGAAGGATACGCTACTGACAGTCCGGAGACATTGGTGGACAGCCTCATAACCGCACTCGAAGCGCAGAATATGCCGTTCGGCTCCGCAACCAATCTTGCAGCCGCCTGGGAAACAATAGACAACCCCTGGATGCTGTATTTCCTGCAGTCCTCCCCCGTCCAGGACATATCCCGCACCACCTGCCCCGTATTTGCCCTCAACGGCAGTCTCGACCTGCAGGTTCCGCCGGCCAACTTAGAGCACATCCGCAGACATCTGCCCGACGGCCCTCACAACAAATTCAAGGAATACCCCGGTCTCAACCACCTCTTCCAGCCCTGCACCACCGGTATGCCCACAGAATACGGCAGCATTGAGACCACTATCTCCCCGGAAGTGCTGGACGACATCGCCGTATGGATACTCACACTTTCTGATTAATTGTCATTTGCGAAGTCCATTGGCAGGATTAACGGTCGCCGCCCGCCAGCTCTGGAGGGAGATTGAGAGCATGGAGATGAGGAGTACGGCTGCTCCGGAGGCAGCGAAGAGCCACCAGTCGAGGGACGTCCTGTAGGCAAAACGCTGAAGCCAGCTGTGAAGGACAAGCCAGGACACGGGGACGGCCACTACAAAGGCGATTGCGATGTAGCGGATGAAATTGACATTCAGCAGACGTACGATGGTACCGGCAGTGGCCCCGTTGATCTTCCGCACGGCTATCTCCTTGGTACGGCGACGGATGATGAAGGCCATGAAGACAATCAGACCGAGGTCTGCCATGACAAAGCACAGCAGGGTGAATACCAGCACCAGATTCCTGGCGTTGAGTTCATTGCGGTACATGGAGCTGTAAATGTCGCCAAGCGGTACGAAATCGCCCTGCCGGTCAGGAAATACCTCTGCCCATGCTTCGTTCAGTTCCAGTACGGCCTCATCGGCACGCGAATCGTCTATCCGCACCATAAGGCAGAACTGGAAGAGATTGCGGTGCAGCATGATAAGGGGCAGGCTCTCCTCAAAAACGCCGGTATAGCTGTAGTCCTCAGAGACTCCGGCTATTACCCCGTGGTCGATATAGTCGAGAGTGCCCTGCCTTATCTCCAACGGCCGGCCGACCGCTTCCTCCGGAGCCATGAATCCCAATGCGGTCATTGCCTTGCGGTTGATGATATACTCCTCGCTTCGTCCGGACGGTTTTCCAGTCATCATGAAATCCATCAGCATCTCCTTCTCCTCCACCGCATTGAAGGTAAGCGGAGAGAAGTCCCGCCCGGCCAGCAGCGGTATGCCGTAGAAAGGCAGGAAGCCGTCCCCGGCCACCATTACCGGTATCTGCACCCAGTCCTCAGAACCGCCGCAGCGCACACTCAGATGATCCCGTATCGCCCTGCCCGGCAACTGGAAAGACGTAGTGACCTCCTTTATGAGCGGACTCTGCTCCAGACGCCCGGACAGAAGAGGATATCTCTCCATTACCGTATCGGTAAGGCCGCTCATCACCATAACCCCGCTGCCGTCACCTCCGGTCTGTACTCCGGCTATAGTCCCGAGCTGACGGCTGATGCCCACAGCTAAAATAAGTACGGTAATCACCACTGCATACTGGACCGCAAGCATCCAGCGCACATTGCCGTAGGAGAATTGTACCGGACGGCTGTCATGCTCTGTATTCAGGAAACGGGTCAGAGTCATGTTCTGGGCTGCAGGAACAATTGCAGCTGCTATGGTTACTGCGATGAACGCCGCCAGGGTCAGTACTGTCGTCCCCAGTTCCAGACTGCCCGACACCAGTCCATAGCCGAATACCAGGGCCGCCAGCAGGAGACCGGCAACGGCTGAGCACAGTACCAGGACAAGAGCCTGCAGTGCCTCGTCCCGGAATATCACCGAGCCGGGCGCACCGTGCAGGCGCAGAAGCTGGTAGAAGCGGCGGTTGTAGGAGAATATCAAGCTGCCGTTGAGCCAGAGGTTGAACAGCACCACCACGAGCAGCAGGGCGTTTGCCCCGACTGCCAGCCAGATATAGGAAATGTTGCCGTTGACACCCAGTTCCCTGAGATTGTGGCTGTGAAGATGAATGTCTGTCAGCGGCATGAGCCGGGCCCGCAGCGGCGCAGCATTCTCCGGACTCATCCCGCTCACTACACCGCTTATCTTTTCCTCTACCTCCTTCACATCGCTGCCTGCGCGAAGCAGGAGATAGGTATAGCAGAATGTCGCCATATCCTCAGGAAGAAGGGAAAGGGCATCGCCCCTCCAGTGGGAGGTCTCCGGGATATCCCTGAACACTCCCGATATGTGCCGCGGCATCCCCTCTACCTGCAGTTCCAGTCCTATAAGACCTTCATACAGACCGGCACCCGTATCAAGTCCTGAACCCGTCTCCAGCATCCCCTTCAGCTTCTTGGCCAGACTCTCGCTGACAATCACCTGGTCCACCGCCCCGAGCGAGGTTTCCGTATCTCCCTCTATCATCTCTATATCGAAAGTTCCGAGAAAATCAGGATTGACATAGAAAACCTTCTCATCAGCCGTCAGGAAAGTCCCGCGGAACTTCAGATCAGGTTCGTAGACCTCATGCAGCTTTGCCAGGGCCTCCACCTCCGGTATCTGACGGATCGGATCGTCGGTCATATTACCGTGAACCCTGCCGTCCACCGCCTTCCCTTCTGCAGCTAGAGTCAGCCTGACTATGCGCTCCGCATTACGGTTGAAACGGTCCCAGCTCAATTCCCTGTGGATATAATTCACCGAGACGAGCAGGGATGCAAGGACTATAGAAAGTCCTGCAAGATTGACAAACCTCAATGACAGATGACGGCGGAGCAGCCTGAAAATTATTTCCAAATTCTTCATAATGCCTGTTGTTTTAAAGGTTCAACAAGCGCAAACATAGCACGAAAAATCCCCTCCTCAAAATATCGGGCATATTAGCATCGGCTCGCTAAGTTATTGATAATCACAGCATGCTGACTTCGCCTTTATTAGCATTGAGGTAAAATGGACTTTCAGGCACCTTCGGGACGGCATTTATGCCCTCAAGAAAAACGCATTGCTGACATAACTTTTTGCAAATTTTTACAAACGGGCAGTTCAGGCCTGCTGCGTACAACATCAGGAAAGTCTGCCGGAAAACAGATATGACAATATGGGAAAACATACCTTCAAGGAATGGATGATTGCGGTAAGGGCCTGGTCCTTCCCGGCTTCGGCGATGCCGGTAATAGTCAGCACCGCCTACGTGTACTGGAAATACAGGACCGGGACAGCAGAGGACTTCGTGCTCTGGCCGGCAATAGCTGCGCTGGTGCTTATGGTGGTCCTGCATGCAGCCGGCAACACCTGGAGCGACTGGTTCGACTTCCGCAAGGGAGTGGATGCCAAGGATACCTTCGGAGCCACCTCACTCACCAGCGGGATGTTCACTCCGAGGGAAATCATGGTCATATCCATAGTAATCATCTCCGCAGGCATCATCGGAGGAACAGCCCTGATCATCGCGACAGGACTGCCCCTGCTGTGGATCGGTCTGGGCGGACTGGCCTGCCTGCTGGTCTATCCGTTCATGAAATACCATGCTGCCGGAGACCTGGCCATCTTCCTGGCATTCGGTATCCTGCCGGCTTTCGGCACAGAATATGCCACCACAAGCACACTGAGTCCCGACATGCTCTGGCCTGCAATTCCCGTAAGCCTGATAACGGTGGCCATCCTGCACGCCAACAATACCCGCGACACCGCCACGGACATCCGCTCGCGGATCCGCACTGTCCCCATTGCCTTCGGACCGAGGACAGCCAGAGCCATCTACTACAAGGATTTTTCCAGAGACAGGAACGCCTCCCCGAGACAGTCGGCTATATCCCGGCTGTTCATCCCGTTCTGCCCGTAATGCGAAGCGGCTGTGTCTCCCGCCCTGCCGTGCAGCCACACTCCCAGACGGGCCGCATCGAAGGACTCATAACCGGAAGCCAGGAGACCGGTCAGAAGGCCCGTCAGCACATCCCCGCTGCCACCGGTCGCCATTCCGGGATTGCCGGTGGAATTGCAGGAGACCTGCCCGTCAGGAGCAATGACAGCCGAATGCGGTCCCTTGACCACCACGCAACTGCGGGTCTTCACTGCCAAGGCGACAGCTTTTTCAAGCATCTCCTCCCGGGAATCCCATGCTCCTGTCAGACGGCGGAGCTCCCCGAGATGAGGAGTAAATACGGAACCTTCCGGTACGGATTCAAGCAGTTCTGGGCTTGCGGCAATGATATTCAGGGCATCCGCATCGAGCACCATCGGCTTCCGGTACGCATCCAGCAGCGCACTCAACGCCTCTGCTGTCTCAGGATGCCGGCCGAGTCCACAGCCACAGCCCACCGCCGTGTATTTCTCCAGAACAGAGGGCAATACGGAAAAATGCCCCTGCGGATCACTGTCCACCATGGCTGACGGGCATGTACAGTGAATCACCGCACGCTCGGACGCCGGAAGATGCACCGTCACCAGGCCGCAGCCGGAGCGCAGGGCACCCATAGTGGCCAGTACCGCAGCTCCGGCCATACCGCACGAGCCGCACACCAGCAGCGCATGCCCGAAATCCCCCTTGTGGGCATCCTCCCGCCTCGGCCTTAGAATCCGGCGGGCATCCTCCATCCCGGTATTATTAATTTGCGACATTTTCATTTTTATCAACATTTATCTTTTTTTCATCTGATTTAAGCCTCTTTTCCACTTTTCTCACATCCTCCCCGGCAGGAAGTTGCTCCGGCACTATTCCACGTCTGAGCAACATTTTCCTTACTGCCTTGTTATTATCGACATGTTCCTCTCCGATGTCTTTCTGACCATATAGGTCTTTCTGCTGTACGTTCACAGATGTCATCTCTGCCGCAAGATCCTTTGCTTTAATGCTCACTGTCGGTAAGAAATCCGCCAGGGGACGGCTTGACGGTGCCCCGAGTTTCCGCTTAAGTAATGCTGTATCCAACTTAAACAGAGCCTTGTCACCATTTGATCGGATGACTGCGAAGCCTCTGCCGTCTACACCTCGCTCATAGAGTATACCGGACATACGTTTCTCTGTTTCAGCAAGCTTATTTCTGGCCTGCACGCGTTCATACTCTAGAATGCGTTTCTGAATAAGCTCCGCACGTCTGGTCTGAACAGCGAAATAGCTTTGAGCGAAAGCGACTTGCGGCTTTCTGGCATCACCGTTCTGTGCGATCAGATAACATGCATAGCGGGTAAGCATCCAATCGTAAAGTTCTCTTTCTGAGCCAGATCCCAAGGAGACCATTTTGCTGACGTCAGCAAAATGGTGCGCAACGTCCTGACCGGCATTCCGGCATGCCGTCCTGGCCTTCTCCACTATATTCTCGAAATTTCGCCACTGCGTGTAGCCAAGCAACTTAGACAACTCTCTGGCACTCCAGCACTCTACGCCCTCATAGTCATTGGCGATTGACTCGAACTGTCTGAACAGCTCCATAATCTCATCAGCTTTCATATACGAATCTATTTTAAGTTAAACTCATAACTAACTACAAATGGGACGGCTGCTGAAAAGAGAATGCACAAATATAATGATTTGATGTCTTATAACAAAAAGGGCGCGACATAAAAGCGCCACGCCCTGAATAGATGATACCTGTTTAAGGTTACTTGAAAGCCTGCTCGCTGAGACCGCTGCCTCCGAGAGCCAGATCCCTGAAATACTCAGGAACCTGACGGCCGAGGAGTGCGTCGACATACAGTTTGCCGATATACTGCGAGAGCATGAAGCCGTGTCCGCGCATACCGATGAAGAGACCGAGAGAAGGGTCGACGATATAGCGTGGCTCCACGTAATAACCTGCCCACGTTGCCTGTATCCCGACATTCCTTAGGGCAGGTATCCACTCGGAGAAGACCTCGGAGGATATCTCGAGGAAGGCCTGAGTGTTGACTTTCAAATCCTTACCCGCCTCTGCCGGATCAGTGGCCGGTGAGGCACAACCTATGATCTGGCCGGTATCGGCGAGCTGCTGGCCGTAGACTGCGGAGAATCCCTTGTAGTGACGGCGGTCGATGAGCATGTCCAGAGTAGCCCCGTCCTTGCCCAACAACGGCAGACGTTTGGTTATAAAGGCCTGATGCTTTACAGGATACAGTCCGGTCTCTATACCCAGCATGTGGGCAAACTTCTCGGCCCCGTATCCGAGGGCATTGATGAATATCTCCGTGCGGAACTTCGTGTACCGGCGGGAACTGTCGCGCACCAGCACCTCATACTCTCCTCCAGTCCTGCGCACATCCACCAGTTCGGTCTCCTCCAGAATACGGCCGCCGTGGCTGCGTCCTATCAGACGTACTGCATTTACTGTCTTGCCGGGTGTGGCCTGCCAGCAGTCCTCCGTTACCTGAGCGGCAACATACAGATTCAGAGCGGGATTCATATAAGGAGATATCTCCTTCTGGAAATCCTTGGGATCCACCATATAGGCCTTCGACCAGGCCCTGGCGGCATCGAGAGACCTGTAGGTGGCCTCATCGTGAGCGAAGTTGACGTAGCGTATCAGCCGGAAATCGATATTGGTATGCTGCTGCAGGTCACGGAATATCTCAAGATTGTGGTTTGCGATATCCGCCAGAGCCGGCAAGGAGAACGCCGGACGTCCTCCGGCAATATTCCTCCACGAACTGCCGCGGTCCTTATTGACCAACACGGGAGCAAAACCGGCCTCGGCCAGATAGCGGAACACCGCAGACCCGGCCATACCGCCTCCTGCCACCAGGGCCCCCACCTTACCGCCGTCGGTAACAGAACCGGCCGGTAAGATGATTTTCTCAGATCCTGGAATATTGATGACATCCCCGAATTCCACCAGATTGGCCATGGGGGCGCGGGGAGTCAGGTCTCCCGTTACCTCTATACCATAGGAGCGCAGGGCGGATTTGGCCCTCGAAAGACATCTCTTGCCACGGCATGGCCCCATACCCATACGTGAGATATGCTTCAGCTCATCGGCCGAAATAGACTTGCGGTCTCCTATGAGTTCCAGCATACGCTCGATGGTAATATCCTCACAGTGGCATATATAGGTCTTGCCGTCAGCTGCTGGAGCCGGTTTCATTTCTACCGGAGCGGGATATCTTTCCTTTACGATGAATCCGCGGGCATCGGTCAGCACGCCGCCGTCATATATCCGGGCCACTTTGACGCGGGCGACATTGGTCTTGTTGGGCTTGACCAGTATCTTCTCTATGACTCCCTCTCCGACCTTGCGGCCGTTGTCATCCACCAGGAATACCTCAGAACCTTCCTTTGCATCGTACTCAATGGGCAGAAAGAGCTTTCCGGCACGGGTATCATAACCGAAAATGGCCAGGCCCGGGCACTGGTACACGCACTGCATACAGCCGATACACTTGTCGTAATCTATCTTCGGGGTAGTAGAAGTAGAGCTCTTGGTGATGGCTCCCTGCTTGCAGGAGAAAGAACAGGGATTGCAGGCAAATCCGTAGAGGCAGTCCATAATCACAAAGGGAGCGGCTGCGGCTCTCTCAGCCGTAGGCATCGCGGGCTCCTGGAGGATTCTCACGGGATGCTGCTGGGAATCAATGTATTCCTTGGACACCTGCAGGTAATTGTCGTAATTGAAACGGCGTCCGAGATTCTGGAGGATCTCGTAGGCGCACTGCCGTCCGCGCAGGACAGCCGAGGTGCCCTCTCCGATACGCACCGCGTCGCCTACCCCGTGGCAGCTGCGGCCGTATATGGCATTACCCTTGACAAAGAGCTGGTTGTCAGGCATAAGACCGGTGCATATATTGATGCAGTCGATACCGTCGATCAGTCTCTCCGTCCCGGGTATGGGCTTGAAATTCTCGCACTCGGCGATAATGGCCCCGGTAATGCCGGTATAGTCGGCATTAGGTACGGCCTCCACCAGCACGTGGGATGTCAGGATGGGGATTCCGAGACGGCGCACCCTGTTGGCCTGCACAGGGAAACCGCCCTCACGGGGCATTCCCTCGATGATCATCTTCACATTGGCTCCGGCCTGCATGGCCTGATATGATGTCAGGTATCCTATATTGCCGGCACCTACTGTCAGTATATTCTTGCCCAGAAGCGTGAACTGGGTATTCATCATCCTCTGCACCACTGCCGCCGTGTAGACTCCGGGCACATCATCGTTCTTGAAGGCCGGCATGAACGGTACCGCACCTGTGGCGATGACCAGTTCATCGGCATCCACGTAGAATACCTTGTCCTTCACTATATTCTTCACAGCAAGTCGCTTGCCCTCGAGTATGTCCCAGACCACAGAATCCAGCATGATGCCCTCGTGGGAGTCTCCGGCGAGAGTCCTGGCGATATCGAATCCTCTCATACCGCCGAAGCGTTTCTCCTTCTCGAAGAAAAAGAACTGGTGGGTCTGCATCAGGAACTGGCCTCCGATCTCACTGTTGCTGTCTATCACCAAGCAGTCCACACCCTCCTTAAGCAGTTCCTCGCGGACAGCCAGACCGGCAGGACCGGCTCCTATGATGGCCACGGTGGTCCTGTAGACCTCCTTCTCCTCCACCACGCCGTCTTTCTCCGTGACCAGAACACCTTTGAAGCCGCTGTCGGCACTGAGCCTGGCGACCTCCCGTACCCCGTCCACCTTAGTGACACAGATACGGCGGATCTTGCCGTCAACGAGCATCTCGCAGGCTCCGCACTTGCCGATACCGCACTCCATGGTCCTCTTGCGGTGTTCGATACTCAGACTGTGTACCGGATAACCGGCCTGATGCAGGGCGGCGGCGATGGTCTGTCCCTTTTGTCCTATGATAGTTTTCCCCTCAAAAATAAATGATACTGGATCTTCCGCAGGAACGGGAAGAATGGGATGAGTTGTTATGCGATACATACTTTCTATAGGTTAGTGTTGTTGTCACAAATTTAATATTTTTTAAAAACAAATAAATTCTCACGCGTTTTTTTTCAACGGCAACTTGACTTTTTTTATCGTCCTATTTTTGCCGCAGAATCAATCAAAAAAGGAATAATATGAAACAGAGAAAGTTGAAAGGAGCACTCCTCCTTATTATTATGGGAGCGTTGTCAATCTCCTCATGCGAGGACAGAATGAACGGAGACGCCTATATCTCTTTCCTCCTGTCTTCCGATTACAGTTCCTATTCCATGGACAGGCTGACGCAGAAGCTCAAATCCGAAGGAACGGACATTGTCATACCGGACACCAGCGAGTTTATTCTGTCAGTCATCCAAGAAGACGGAGAACCAGTATACGAAGGTCCTTATGGAGACCGTCCGGATCCCATGCAGGTGGCTGCGGGCACATACGACGTAGCACTCTATTCTTCCGAATTCGACGAACCCGCATTCTCATCCCCGCAGTTCGGAGACTACAGGACAGTCGTCATCGGCAGCGGCCAGACCCTTTCCGTAGCCTTCGGCTGCACTCAGCTCAACTGCGGAATGAGGCTTCAGTTCACAGACTCATTCCGGGACCGGTTCTTCAGCTCCGACATCCTTATCAGATCGGAAGAACATAGTCTGGCATACCCTTACACTGAAAAGCGCATCGCATATTTCCAGCCAGGCATACTCAGGGTAATAAGCTCCGAAGACGGGCAGGAGACAGCCCTCCTGTCAAGACAGTTGAGCGCAGCGGACATACTCACAGTCAAGCTATCCGCTTCAGCCGAGTCCTCCGGAGCCTTTTCCATAGAGATCGACACATCGCGCAACTGGATCTTCGAGGACTTTACCATAGGCAGCGGAAACAATGGCTCCTCCATGGAAAATGCGCTGACAATCACCGACCTCGCGATGCATCTCGGTGCAGAGGACGTATGGGTCGGCGGATATATTGTCGGAGGAGACGTTACCACAGCCAACCTCAAACTGGAACCTCCGTTCACCAAAGTCAGCCATATTGCGCTGTCTGACAATGCCGGTGCCTCATCCAGGGGAGAATGCGCTGCCGCCGAACTTCCTGATGGAGATGTCAGAGAAAGCCTCAACCTTATTGACCATCCGGACATTCTGGGTAAAAGACTTTACATCAAAGGAGATGTCGAGGAGTATTTCGGCTATCCGGGAATCAAAAATATCAAGGAATTCCATATCGAATGACATGATGTCACAAAAAGGTCTATCTTTGCGCAACTTTTAAAGAATGTTTCGATATGAAAGAGCAGCTGCTTAAGAAAATAGAGGACAGAACAATCAGTGCGGGCGTGGTAGGACTGGGATATGTAGGACTCCCCCTGGCAGTAGAGATAGCCGAGGCAGGTTTCCGGACTGTAGGGTTTGATTTGCTGGAAGACAAGGTTGCGAAAATCAACAGAGGAGAGAATTACATCTCCGACGTAAACCACGGCCAACTGAAGGAACTGGTCTCCAACGGAATGCTTGAGGCCACCTCTGACTTCAGCAGGATACGGGAAATGGACTTCATCGCCATCTGCGTACCCACCCCTCTGGACACGCACCAGCAGCCTGATCTATCATATATAGAACACTCTTCCATTCAGATTGCCGAATACCTGAAAAAGGACACTATGGTCGTCCTGGAATCCACGACTTTCCCCGGGACCACCAACGACATAGTGAAGCCCCTTCTTGAGAAAGGCTCAGGCCTTACCTGCGGGGTGGATTTCTACCTGGCCTTCTCCCCTGAGAGAGTGGACCCCGGCAATCCTCACTACAAGACAGGAAATACCCCCAAGGTACTGGGTGCCGTTGGGGAGGATGCGAAGGAAGTCATCAGTTCCATGTACATGACTTTCCTGGACGGCGGAGTCCACACCGTCTCATCCCCGGAGATAGCCGAGATGGAGAAAATCCTTGAAAACACTTACAGAAACATCAACATAGGCCTGATAAACGAAATGGCCATGCTGTGTGAGAGAATGAAGATCAACATCTGGGAGGTTATCGACGCCGCCAGGACCAAGCCGTACGGATTCCAGGCTTTCTATCCAGGACCAGGACTTGGAGGTCACTGCATACCCCTTGACCCTTACTACCTGAGCTGGAAAGTGCGTGAATACGCTTTCCACACATCAATGATAGAAACCTCGATGATGATCAACGACAGGATGCCGGAATACTGCGTACAGAGAATCGCCAATATTCTGAACGAATACTCAAAGGCTCTCAAAGGATCAAAAGTACTTGTACTTGGAATAGCTTACAAAGCCGATATAGATGACTGCCGGGAAAGTCCGGCGATAAGAGTAATCAACGTACTGCATAAAAAGGGGGCGGAAGTCCTGTTTTACGATCCCCTGGTAAGAGAGTACAGAGATAAGGGAACCGTCTATTCAGGACAACCGTCCCTGTCCGTGGAACTACTGGAAAGTGTCGATATCGCTGTAATCACCACTGCGCACAGCTGCATTGATTATGATTTCATACAGCGGCATTCAAAAATAATATTCGACACCAGAAATGCCATGAAGAACGTTAACAACAGAAGCAACATCGTGTTGCTCTGACATCCGTCCTTAAACCAAAATCATCGCTACCACACCTATTGAGATAATTGACAATATGCTGATTATTGTCATAAGGTAACCTTTTTCATTTTCTTTCATATCTTTTGTCATAAGTCTGCATTCAAATTTATCCATAATGGTTGTTTTTAAGTAACGACAGCCATTCAATGCTAAGACATATATTTTGTGACAAATACGTATAAAAATTCACCGGGCCGCCATCCTTCAGATCGGACGCGGCCCGGCTACTTAACCTAAACTTAAACTATGAAAAACTTCGTCTAATTTATTACAATATTCATGCCAAAATTATATTTTTTGGAGTCTGGCATACTTCAAAAGCAAAGTTTTTTCACCTCCGGCGTCAAATTTCACCACTGCCTTTGCATCTCCGCCGGTTCCGGTCACCGAAACCACGATTCCGGTCCCAAAGCGGTCATGCCTAACCCGGTCGCCGCCTGCAACACTCATATCCCCCATCATTACAGATGATGATAAATGTCCACCGGAAGGAGTCTGCGAGGAGCGGGATTCTAATGGCGTGAGCTTACGGAACCGGGACATATCCGAAGCAGTGCGGACCGGCGTCCTCGGGACATATTCCTCATCATAATCATTGCCGCCTACCGCCGAATAATCCTCAACGGTTCCGTCCAGATACTGCGGATCTATCTCCTTGAGAAAGCGGCTCGGACGGCAGGCCGAGGTCTTCCCGTTCAGGAAGCGGCTGCCGGCGTATGATACGGTGACGGCTTTCTCGGCCCTTGTCAATGCGACATAGAAGAGCCTTCTCTCCTCTTCCACCGACTCCAGGCTCTCGCCGGACATGAACGAGGGGAAGAGATTCTCCTCCATACCCGAGATGTAGACGTAGGGGAATTCCAGGCCCTTGGAGGCGTGGACGGTCATCAGCTTTACGCGGTTGTTCTCATCCTCCTCGTCGGCATTGTCCGCATCGGTCAACAGGGCGACATTCTCCATATATGCTTCGAGTGAGGGGATACGGCCATGCTCTCCCATTTCCTCCGCAGCCTCGACCTCCTGGTCCACAAACTCCTTGACACCGTTCAGCAGCTCGGAGACATTGCCCAGAGCCGAGATGCCCTCGACAGACAGGTCCGCCTTCAGTGAAGGGAGGTATCCGGAACCTTCCGCCACCGCCACCGCAAGGGTGTAGGCGTCATCGGAGGCTATCCTGGACGAGTAGCCGTCGATCATATCGGCGAACATCCGGAGCTTGGCGGCAGTGGACTCCTTGATGTCGAAGCGGTCGAGACCGCTCTGGCGGCACATCTCCAGCAGCGGGATGCCGGTGGCAGCGGAAGCCTCGCCGAGCCGGCTCAGGGAGGTCTGTCCTATCCCGCGGGCGGGAAGGTTGACGATACGGCGGAAGGCCTCATTGTCATTGTGATTGAGCACCAGGCGGAGATAGGCCAGCATATTCTTGACCTCCTTCCTCTCGTAGAAGGAGTGACCGGCATATATAATATAAGGTATATTGCGGCGGCGGAGGGCCTCCTCCAGCACCCTCGACTGGGAATTGGTACGGTAGAGGACGGCGAATGAATCGTATGAGGCCTTGGAGGAATAGATGCGCCGCATGATGGAAGAGACAATGGACGAGGCCTCGTCCTGCTCATTGTAAGCCTTGATGAGCTCTATCTTCTCACCGCGGTCACCCTCGGAGAAGCACTCCTTCTTCAGACGGTTCTGATTATGGGCGATGACGGAGTTGGCGGCATTGACGATTACCTGGGTCGAGCGGTAGTTCTGCTCCAGGCGGAACTCCCTGGCCTCGGGATAGTCCCGCTTGAAATTGAGGATGTTCTGAATCCTTGCCCCCCGGAAGGCGTAGATGCTCTGGGAGTCGTCGCCTACTACGGTGAGGTTGCGGCGTTCGCGGGCCAGCAGGTTGACTATCCGGTACTGCGCCATATTGGTATCCTGATACTCGTCCACCAGGATATGCGAGATGACATTCTTGAGATTCTCCGCCACCTCCGGATGACGGTTCAGGAGGATGTTGGTGTACAGGAGGATATCGTCGAAATCCATGACTCCCTCCTTCCTGCATTTTTCCGAATACAGCCTGTACACATCGCATATACGGCCCTTGCGCATCTGGGTGTCCTTGCGGATGGCCTCGTGATTGTTCATGTAGGCTTCCGCCGTGACCAGATAGTTCTTCGCAGTGGATATGCGGGAGAGTACCTCACCTGGCTTGTAGACCTTGTCGTCGAGCTGGAGTTCCTTGATGCACATCTTGACTGCGTTCTTCGCATCAGTAGCGTCATATATCGTAAACGCCTTAGGAAAGCCCAGAAGGTCGGCGTACTCCCTGAGTATGCGGGCAAATATGGAGTGGAAAGTGCCCATCCACAGACGGCGCGAGCGGTCCCGGCCGACGATGGAGGCGATGCGCTCCTTCATCTCCTTGGCCGCCTTGTTGGTGAAGGTAAGGGCCATGATGGAGGACGGCTCCACGCCCGACTCAATCAGGCACGCTATCTTCCACGTAAGCACGCGAGTTTTCCCGGAACCGGCTCCGGCTATTATTATTGAAGCTCCGTCAGCACATCTAACTGCCTCTTGCTGAACACTGTTCAACCCCGACAAATTCATATTGCATTCTTTTTAATTTTCAGCGCAAATCTACAAAAGTTTTATCTATATTTGCACCCGAATTTTCATATATAATAATATAGGATATGGTTGACTATATAAAATTGAAACAAGGGCTCGACATTCCCGTCGAGGGTGTGCCGTCCGCCCAAATCCTCAAAACGATAGTTTCTGAGACAGTAGCAGTCAAGCCAACCGATTTCAAAGGTCTTATCCCCAAACTCGCAGTAAAGGAAGGTGACGCCGTCAAGGCCGGAACCGTCCTTTTTGTCGATAAAAAGAGACCTGAGATCAAGTTCACCTCACCGGTGAGCGGCACTGTCAGCGAAATTGTCAGAGGAGAGAAGAGAAAGCTTCTCGAAGTCAGAGTCAAGGCTGACCCGGAAACGGAGTATGCCGAGTTCAATCTTCCCAAGCCCGAAGCCATCACGGCCGAGCAGGCTGTCAGTGCCCTCCTGGAGAGCGGTCTGTGGCCCTGCATCAAGCAGCGCCCCTACGGCATCGTGCCCAACCCTGAGATACGTCCCAAAGCCGTCTACATCTCGGGATTCGACACCGCTCCACTGGCAGCGGATTACGACTACATTCTCAAGGACGAGGTTGACAACATCCAGACAGCCGTCAACGTACTCGCAAAACTTGCTCCCAAGATTCATTTCGGTCTCTGCGCAAAAACCCACGCCAGTTCTCCTTTCCACAAGCTTTCCGGAGTCGAGTTCCACATCTTCGACGGACCTCACCCCGCCGGCAACGTAGGCGTGCAGATCAATCACGTCTGCCCCATCAACAAGGGTGACCTGATCTGGACCGTCAATCTCCAGATGCTGGCCATCATGGGCCGTTTCTTCAACACCGGCAAGGTGGACATGCGCAAGACAGTGGCCGTTGGAGGCCCCCGCGTAAGCACCCCGGGCTATATCAAATGTATCAGCGGCATGTGCTTCAGCGGCATAGCCGACATGGTCAACGACAATGTGGAGAAGCTCCAGCAGGGCTGCCCCGTACGCTACATCAGCGGCAACATCCTCACCGGCACCAATGTCGGCAAGGAGGGTTATCTGGGCTTCTACGACGACTGCATCTCCTTGATCACCGAAGGCACCTACTACGAGACATTCGGATGGGCCAAGCCTTTCAGGACCAAGAAGTACAGCTTTGCATCCACATACTTCTCATGGCTGACTCCCAAGAAGAAATACAAGATGGACTCCAACCTCAACGGAGGTGTGAGAGCATTCGTGATGACCAACAAGTACGCCCAGGTGTTCCCCATGAACATCTATCCCGTGTACCTGCTCAAGGCCATCATCGCCGAGGACATCGACAAGATGGAGCAGCTCGGCATCTACGAGGTTGTCGAAGAGGACTTCGCCCTCTGTGAATACATTGACCCCTCGAAGATAGACATACAGGCTATCGTTTCCAAGGGAATTGACCTCATGATTAAAGAAATGGCATAAGAATATGGAAAAGAAAGAGAAAAAAGGCTCAATATTCGACTCCACCATCGAGGCCTTCCAGTCATTCCTCAGAGTGCCCAACACCGTCACCAAGAGCGGCTCGCACGTAAGGGACTGCAACGACCTCAAGAGAGTCATGATCATCGTGGTGGTCGCCCTGATCCCCACCCTCCTCTTCGGTATCTACAATATCGGAGACCAGCACAGCATCGCAGCCGGAATCGATATGGGCTTCTGGCAGAAGGTCTGGTTCGGCATCCTCAAGATACTTCCTCTCTACCTGGTATCCTACATCGTAGGTCTGGGCATAGAGTTCGCCTCCGCACAGATCCGCGGACATGAGGTCAATGAGGGATATCTGGTAACAGGTATGATCATTCCCCTGATCGTGCCCATCACCACCCCCCTCTGGATTCTCGCCCTCGCAGTGGCCTTCGCAGTCATCATCGGCAAGGAGGTATTCGGAGGCACAGGCATGAACATCTGGAACCCGGCACTCCTCGCCAGGGCATTCCTCTTCTTCGCCTACCCCTCCAGCATGTCAGGTGACAAGGTTTGGGTCGCCGGCGTAGACGGATATTCCGGAGCCACTCCCCTTGCGGATGCTGCTCTCGGCAATTTCAACAATATGCCCTCAGCCCTGGACATGTTCCTCGGATTCATTCCCGGATGTCCCGGTGAGACCTCTACAGTAGCAATCCTCATCGGCGCCGCCATCCTGCTGTTCTTCGGAGTGGCAAGCTGGAAAATCATGCTGTCCACAGTTGTCGGAGCACTGGCTGTAGGCTACCTCTGCAACGCACTTGCTCCTGACGCATCGTCCTATCTCGCACTTCCCGCATGGGAGCACCTGATCATGGGCGGCTTCGCCTTCGGAGCAGTCTTCATGGCCACCGACCCCGTAACTTCGGCCCAGACCGAGACCGGCAAGTGGATCTACGGTTTCCTGATAGGAGCCTTCACCATCATCCTCAGAGTGTTCAACCCCGGTTACCCCGAGGGAATGATGCTGGCCATCCTGCTCATGAACACCTTCGCTCCTCTGATTGACTACTGCGTAGTTCAGAGGAACATCAAGAACCGTCTCAAGAGAGCGCAAATCAATCAATAAGGGAGAATCACACTATGAATACCAACAGTAACACATATACTATCATCTACTCCACCATCATGGTGGTGATCGTGGCTGCTGTTCTCGCGTACGTGTCCGTATCCCTGAGCGGCAAGCAGCAGGCCAACGTGAACACCGAGACCCGCCAGAGCATCCTGTCCTCCGTAAACCTCGGGCAGGGCGCTGATGAGGCCTCCGACAAGAACGCCTACGTAGAGCAGGAGTTCAACAAGTACATCACCGACTCCTATCTGGTCGACGCACAGGGCAACAAGGTGGAAGGAGACGCATTCTCCCTCGCCCTGACAGCAGGTCTGAAATCCCAGTACGACATCATGAAACAGGCCAATCCCGATGTCTCGAAGCTCACCCTCCCTGTCTTCGTCTGCACCCTGGACGACGGCAGCAAGGTCGAGATCTTCCCCATCTACGGAGCCGGTCTTTGGGGTCCTATCTGGGGCTATGTATCCCTCAAGGATGACTACAACACCATCTACGGAGCCACCTTCCTCCACAAGGGCGAGACTCCCGGTCTGGGCGCCGAGATAGCCACACCTATGTTCAGCGACCAGTTCATCGGCAAGTCCATCTTCGACGGAAGCAGCCTGGTATCCGTGACAGTAGTCAAGGGAGGCGCACCCGAAGGCTCCGCCCATGAGATCGACGCCATCTCCGGCGGCACCATCACCAGCCGTGCCCTGGAGAACGCCATCCGTCAGTGGCTCGAATATTATGAACCTTATCTTGAAAAACAGAAAGCTGAAAGATAATCATGAAAAAGGAAATATATCAAAACCCGTTTTTCAAGGCCAACCCGGTAACGGTCTTAGTCTTGGGTATCTGCTCCTCACTGGCAGTTACCGTAAAGCTTGAGCCTGCCTGCGTGATGGCTCTCTCGGTTACCTTCGTGACCGGATTCTCAAGCTTGTTCGCATCCCTCCTCAGAAATACGATTCCCAACCGTATACGTATCATCGTGCAGCTGGTGCTCGTATCCCTGTTCGTGATTCTCATCGACCAGTTCCTCAAGGCCTATGCCTACGATGTCAGCAAGCAGCTCTCCGTGTACGTCGGTCTGATCATCACCAACTGTATCATCATGGGCCGCATCGAGGCCTTCGCCCTCGGCAACAAGCCCTGGCCCTCGTTCGTTGACGGTATCGCCAACGGTCTCGGCTACGGTATGATTCTCGTGGCTCTGGCCTTCATCCGCGAGCTCCTGGGCTCCGGTACTCTGTTCGGACATCAGATCATTCCTGACGGCTGGTATGAAGCCGGATACATGAACAACGGCCTGATTATCCTGCCTCCCATGGCCCTGATCCTGGTAGGTCTGTTCATCTGGCTGCAGAGAGGCATTCAGAAAGAACTTATCGAAAAATAATAAAAGCACATCACTATGGATTATTTAAGTCTATTTGTCAAGTCGATATTCGTCGACAATATGATTTTCGCATACTTCTTGGGGATGTGCTCATTCCTGGCTGTATCGAAGAATGTCAAGACGGCCTTCGGCCTGGGTATCGCAGTGATCTTCGTAATCCTCGTCACCCTGCCTATCAACTACTTGCTCAACAAGTTCTTCCTCACCCCCGGAGCCATGTCCTGGATCAGCCCCGCTCTCGCTGACCTCGACCTCAGCTTCCTGAGCTTCATCATCTTCATCGCCGTCATCGCGGCCATCACTCAGCTCGTGGAGATGATCGTGGAGAAGTTCTCCCCCGCCCTGTACTCGTCACTGGGTATCTTCCTTCCCCTGATTGCAGTGAACTGCGCCGTAATGGGTGCCTCACTGTTCATGCAGGAAAGGGATTTCGCCAACCTCGGTTACGCGACAGTATATGCCCTCGGATCCGGAATCGGCTGGTTCCTCGCCATCGTGACCATCGCGGCCATCCGTGAGAAACTCGCATACTCCAACGTTCCCAAGCCTCTCAAGGGCCTCGGGATCTCATTCATCATCACCGGTCTCATGGGTATAGCATTCATGAGCTTCATGGGTATTCAATTATAGGAGGACTGACGCATGACTACAATACTTATCGTATCAATTATCACGTTCCTTGTAGTGACCCTGATACTGGTCGCTCTCCTGCTGGTGGCCAAGGCAAAACTGACCCCTCAGGGCAATGTCAAGATCGACATCAACAACGGCGAGAGAGTCCTCGATGTCAATCCCGGCTCCTCCCTGCTGACCACCCTCTCCAACGAGAAGATATTCCTTCCCTCTGCCTGCGGCGGCGGCGGAAGCTGCGGCATGTGCAAATGCCAGGTGCTTTCAGGCGGCGGCAGCATCCTGCCCACCGAGGTAGGTTTCTTCACCCGCAAGCAGCAGCAGAACAACTGGAGGCTCGGCTGCCAGGTCAAGGTGCGCGAGGACCTCAAGATACTCGTACCCCAGAGCATCCTCGGCATCAAGAAACTCGAGTGCGAGGTGGTAAGCAACAGGAACGTCGCCACCTTCATCAAGGAATTCGTTGTAAAGCTTCCCGCAGGCGAGCACCTCAACTTCCGCTCCGGCGGCTATATCCAGATCGACATCCCCAAGTACGATATCGACTACAAGGATATGGACATAGAGGAGCCCTACAGGGCCGACTGGGAGAAAATGGGCGTATTCAACCTGCACGCACACAACTCCGAGCCTACCTTCAAGGCATACTCCATGGCCAACCATCCTGCCGAGGGTGACATCATCATGCTGAACGTCCGTATCGCCACCCCTCCTTTCGACAAGGCCAAGGGCGGCTTCATGAACGTGCCTCCCGGAATCAGCTCGTCCTACATCTTCTCCCGCAAGCCGGGTGACAAGGTGATCATCTCGGGCCCTTACGGAGAGTTCTTCATCCCGGACAACGCACCCGCAGACCAGGAGTTCATCTTCATCGGCGGCGGTGCCGGAATGGCTCCCATGAGAAGCCACATCATGCATCTGTTCAAGACCGAGAAGACCGGCCGCAAGGTCAACTTCTTCTACGGTGCCCGCAGCCTGAAAGAGGCCTTCTACCTCGAGGACTTCCACGAGATAGAGCGCGACTTCCCCAACTTCAAGTTCCATCTGGCCCTCGACCGTCAGGATCCCGAGGCCGATGCTGCAGGAGTTGCATACAAGGTGGGATTCGTGCACAACGTCCTCTACGAGACATACCTCAAGGCCCACGAGGCTCCCGAAGACTGCCTCTACCTGATGTGCGGTCCTCCGATGATGACCCAGTCGGTACTCAAGATGCTCGACAGCCTCGGAGTACCTCCCGAGAACATCCTCTTCGACAACTTCGGCTCATAGTCCCTCCGCGGACTTCCGCAGCCGACAGTATAGAAACCAGCCCGGACGACACGGATATCCACATCGTCCGGGCTTTTGCCATTTACGGGTGCGGCTGTACTTACCTTCAGCAACCAGACCGCATCGACGGAAATTCTGCCGTTCCCGCCCCAATTCAAGTTATAGAATATCTGCATTGATGATTAGAACAATCCCGCTATTCCAATCAAAATATGACGTGAATAATTTGCCTATTCGCGTCATTAATTTTATATTTGCGAATAAACCGAATGGACATGAGACCAATATACATCTGGCAATATCCTGAATGGCCGTCTTTTACATGGAATGATTCCAGGCTCATAGCCCTGCTCTCAGAGGTACGCAACCTCGAAGGAAAGATACAGGGAATGATGGGCGGACTGGGATTTGATGTGCAAAGCATGACTGCTCTCAATGTTATGACCGAGGATGTGCTGCGCTCAAACGAAATTGAGGGCGTAATATTGAATTCTGACAAAGTGCGGTCGTCCATCGCAAAGCATTTGGGAATTGACACCGCAGGTCTTCCACAACCAGATCGCTATACCGAGGGTGTTGTGCAGATTATGATGGATGCTGTGACAAACTGCAACAAACCACTCACCCCGGAACGCCTGTTCAACTGGCACGCCGCATTGTTCCCTACCGGACGGAGCGGTATGTATCCGATTACAGTCGGGGCATACCGTACAGGTGGTGAGCCGATGCAGATAGTTTCCGGAGCGATGGGCAAAGAAAAAGTACATTACGAAGCACCGCCGTCAGATGTTGTCCCTGATATGATGACTGATTTTTTAAGGTGGATAAATTCTGACAACACCGTAACCGACCCTGTACTGAAAGCGGCAGTAGCACACTTATGGTTTGTCGCCATCCACCCATTTGATGACGGAAACGGGCGTTTGACGCGGACTATAACCGATATGCAGTTGGCCAAGGCAGATGGATTCCATTTGCGTTTTTACAGTATGTCAGCAGAGATACTGCGTGAAAAAAAGACCTATTACGAGATTTTGGAGCATACTACGAGCAACTCTACAGATATTACAGAATGGCTTGAATGGTTCTTGAATACGATGAAAAGTTCCATACTCAGGGCAGAGGAAACTGTAAAGAGAGTTGTAAGCAAATCCTCTTTCTGGCAACGGCACCGTGAAATACCGATGAACGAGAGACAGGTGAAAGTGGTCAATATGATTTGGGACGGCTTTACAGGCAAGCTCACATCCTCCAAATGGGCAAAAATAACCAAGACATCACAAGCCACCGCACTTAGGGACATAACTGACCTTATAGAGAAGGGCATACTGATAGCGGCAGCCGACGGCGGACGCAGTTCCAACTATTTGCTGAAAGACAATGCAGACCAATATAGCGGCAAAGAATGTTGAAATACGTAACTACACAAAGGACACTCCAGAATCAGAGCTTGTCCAGCTCCTGCATCATACGCGGGCGCCTTATGTATTTCTGCCGGAATAAGGCGATCAGCCCTGACACCGCCTCCGGTCCTCCGTTCAGTCTGCGCATCTGCCTAAGCACTTGCACTACATAGGGATAAGCCTTGACATTGACATTCTTCTCAGCATAATCTTGTATCAACGGAACGAACATTGCCAACAGCTGCTTAGAATACATATCCTTCAATACTTCCGAATACTGCATCAATGCTTCCAAGCGGCTGTCAGGTCCCAAATTGGCAATCAGATTAAGAAGACGGCCATGCTCCTTTTCCTCTTTGAATATCTTAGCCTTAGAGCAGGACGCATAGCTGGAGTAATCGCAGAGTCCGGCCTGGTCAATCAGCCTGTCAAGATACTCAGGCCACTCGTCAGCACTCACCAGCTCCTTTAGCCTCCGGTATTCCTCAATCGTAGGAGAGTTCATAAACAACTTGCGGGTGATATTCACCCGATGCAATACACCTCTCCACCTCGTCCTTGCGTATCTCCGGAAGATAAAGATAATGACGTACTGTATCTTCCGCATCTTTCACCCTGCCCAGACCGGTGAGGAGCACCACTTTCCGGCGCACCCAGTCCGCAAGACGATATTCAGAATCTGTGGTCAGATGAGCATCTATCATTTTCAGTACATCCTCCTTGGGCAGCACTCTCTCACTGACATCAGCCACCAAAGCATCCATATCGAAAATATCATATTCGGTATAAACCTCCATCCACGATATCCGGTCCAGTTCCTCCGCAATGAAGCGTTTGAGTCCGTCCCCGGTCCTGCTGTCATCAATTATTTCGAGTATCAGAGCACCCGCCTTTTCACACACATCCGGGTCCACTGACTCGCTGTCTGTATAATCATAGTACTCATATTCATCCGCAAAGGACTCCAAAGTCTGAAGCGCTATAGCCGCAGCGGCATCCATCCGACCGGCCTCCAACAGCAGCTGCCCCTTTTTCAAAATACCGTAGATATTCGCATAACATATATGCTTCCTCACCTCCCTGCGGTAAGTATCAGGAGTCCCGGACAATTGCTTTTCCACGACAGTTCCGAGCAGTTCCTCCCTGAAAGCGGCATCCTTCTGCGCATATCTGCCGACAAAATCCCGCAACTGCCTGTATGTCAGCAAAGAGATTTTATTTGACAAATCCTCGTCACCTTCAAAAGGCCCGACTGTCCTTTCTTCAGGCACTACAGACTCAACATTGGATTCAACTTCCTCATATTCAGAGAAAGCCGACCTCTCATTGCGCAGTTTAAGCAGTACCGCCACCACATGCTTGCATATATAGCCGTCATACGGACAGTCACAGTCCCATGAGACAATCTCCCCGTCCTTAACACAAACCTCCGTCTCATAATCCATTGTTCCGGCGACCACCGCACACCATATACCGGGAGCCGTCTCATCCAACTCCTCCACAAGACCATCCTCATAATAGTCCTCACCCCTCTGGAAAATCACCGGGGATATCTCATTTTCAAAATCATCAAGTCTCATCTCTATGTTTCAATAAAAATACAGATCGCCTTCTGCGCGTTCCCATCTGCGGGCCCTGAGGTCTCCAGGACGGATAAGGAAATAATACATGCCGCAGTCATAGAAGCGCAGGCCCCAGCGGTCATCCTCGTCTATCTGCAGCAGGGCCAGGCAGCCTGGGTGAGCCTGGCGGATCTCGTCCTGATACGGTTCTCCAAGCAGGATATGCCCGTCACCTCGCGGAGAGTCTGCAGGAGTGAAAATCATCTCCTCTGCCGGACGGAAAACGCTCTCGTCCGTCCCCTCCCAACACAGTTCATACGGCACCAGCCCGTCCTCCCGCTCTGTATAAATCACCGCAGGAGAATCGTGATAGTCCAGAGGAGAACTGTCATCTCCGAGGAAATAGTCTATCGGCGCGAAGAAATAAAGCATCCCGCTATGCGGCAGCAGCCCGTCCGGATCCAACCCGGCGATATCCTTGCACCGTATCTGACAGACAAATGTCAACGGTTCCGGGTAAGTACCGCCGTCCCCGTCCACCACCTCTATGCAGGGATATGCCATCCCCTCCGGCATGTCCGGTGCCCCCCACCAGTGACTCCGTCCGGTGAGGTCCCGGTCTGTCAATCCTGTATCAATCCGTATTGCCATAAACTAAGTATCCAGCCTGACAAAGCTACGAATTTTAGCGATACCGACCAAACATGCCGGCGGTCGGAATAATGCCGGAAGGTATTCGGATGAGACAGCAAGAGCCCTATAAACGCAAAAAGCGTGCAGTTCATGGAGCTGCACGCTTTGATTATCTGTATGATAGTCTGTCGTTGTTATTTGACTTCCTCATAGTCCACATCCTTGACATTGTCATCACCGGAACCAGAGTTGGAGCCGCTGTTGGAAGAGCTGCTGCCGGTCTGGCTGCCTGCTCCGGATGTGCCGGCTGAAGGACCTGACTGAGCGGCACGGGCCATATCCTCGGAGGCTGCGTGCCATGCGTTGTTCAGGGCCTCGGTAGCGCGGTCGATGTCGGAGATGTTCTGCGATTTGTGGGCCTCACGGAGCTGACCGAGAGCATTCTCGATGGCGCCCTTCTTATCAGCGGGTATCTTGTCGCCGTACTCCTTGAGGTTCTTCTCGCTCTGGAAGATGAGGGCGTCGGCAGCGTTGATCTTGTCGATCTTCTCGCGCTCGGCCTTGTCGGCGGCCTCATTGGCCTTGGCCTCGTCACGCATCCTCTTGATCTCGTCCTCGCTCAGTCCGGAAGAGGCCTCGATACGGATCTTCTGCTCCTTGCCGGTAGCCTTGTCCTTAGCGGACACGTTCAGTATACCGTTGGCATCGATATCGAATGTCACCTCAATCTGAGGAACTCCACGGGGAGCGGGGGTAATGCCGTCGAGATGGAAGCGGCCGATGGTCTTGTTGTCACGGGCCATTGAACGCTCACCCTGCAGGACGTGAATCTCAACTGAAGGCTGGTTGTCGCTGGCAGTCGAGAACACTTCCGACTTACGTGTAGGGATGGTGGTGTTGGCCTCTATCAGTTTGGTCATCACGCCTCCGAGAGTCTCGATACCGAGGGACAGAGGAGTTACGTCCAGCAGGAGGACATCCTTCACGTCTCCGGCAAGCACTCCACCCTGAATGGCCGCACCAACGGCCACTACCTCATCGGGGTTGACACCCTTGTTGGGAGCCTTTCCGAAGAACTTCTCCACGATCTGCTGGATGGCAGGGATACGTGTAGAACCTCCGACGAGCAGTACCTCATCTATGTCGGATACCTTCAGGCCGGCATCCGATACAGCCTTGCGGCAAGGCTCGATAGTCCTCTGGATCAGGTCGTCGCATATCTGCTCGAACTTAGCCCTGGTAAGTGTCTTTACCAGATGTTTGGGCACACCGTCCACAGGCATGATATAAGGCAGGTTGATCTCAGTGGAGGTCTGGCTTGAAAGCTCGATCTTGGCCTTCTCTGCCGCCTCTTTCAGTCTCTGCAGGGCCATAGGATCCTTTCTGAGGTCCACACCCGGATTGTCATTCATGAACTCGGTTGCCATCCAGTCGATAATCCTGTGGTCGAAGTCATCACCGCCGAGGTGGGTATCACCGTTGGTAGACTTAACCTCGAAGACACCGTCACCGAGCTCCAGGATGGAGATATCGAATGTACCGCCGCCGAGGTCGTAGACGGCCACCTTCATATCGTTCTTCTTCTTGTCCATACCGTATGCCAGTGCGGCTGCGGTAGGCTCGTTGATGATACGCTTTACCTTCAGGCCAGCAATCTCACCGGCCTCCTTGGTGGCCTGCCTCTGCGAGTCGCTGAAGTAGGCGGGCACCGTGATGACAGCCTCGGTCACCTCCTGTCCGAGATAGTCCTCGGCAGTCTTCTTCATCTTCTGAAGTATCATGGCCGAAATCTCCTGAGGAGAATAGAGACGGCCGTCGATATCGACACGTGCGGTGCCGTTGTCGCCGCGCACTACCTTGTAGGGCACGCGGGATATCTCGCTCTGAACTCTGTCGTAAGGCTCACCCATGAATCTCTTGATAGAGAATATGGTCTTGTTGGGGTTGGTGATCGCCTGCCTCTTGGCGGGGTCGCCGATCTTCCTTTCCCCGTTGTCCGTAAATGCCACTACCGAAGGAGTGGTCCTCTTGCCCTCGCTGTTGATAATCACTGTGGGCTCGTTACCTTCCATCACTGCTACGCAGGAGTTGGTGGTTCCAAGGTCTATACCGATAATCTTTCCCATAATTCTTATATTTTTTAATTTTTTTCTACAATTGCCGCCGCCTGATTTTCAAGCGGTCGAAAATCTCTTACTCCAAGATTATGCCAAATGCCGAAAACTGACAACATGTCATATTGGAATTGTGATAATTATTCTCTTCCTTTGCAGGTCCAAATCCAAGATAAAACAGGCAAAGACATGTCAACAGAAGGCAACGTAAGGGTAATGACCACCCACAGACTACTGGAAATGAAGCAGAAAGGCGAGAAAATCGCCATGCTCACAGCATACGATTTCACATCGGCCCGCATAGTGGACGAGGCCGGGATAGACGTGGTCCTAGTCGGTGACTCGGCCGCCAACGTGATGGCCGGACACGAGACCACCATCCCCATCACCGTAGACCAGATGATCTACCACGCCCAGAGCGTGACCCGCGCCGCCAAGAACCCTCTGATAGTGGTGGACATGCCCTTCGGCTCCTACCAGGGCAATTCCAAGATGGCAGTCAGCAACGCCATCCGCATCATGAAGGAATCGGAGGCTGACGCAGTGAAGATAGAGGGAGGAATGGAAATCCTCGAGTCGGTCGAGCGCATCCTCTCGGCGGGCATCCCCGTCATGGGTCATCTGGGCCTCACCCCCCAGTCCATCCACAAGTTCGGCACCTACGCCGTCCGGGCCAAGGAGGACGAGGAGGCCGAACGGCTGCTGCAGGATGCAGTGGCTCTGGAAAATGCCGGCTGCTTCGCCCTGGTGCTCGAGAAGATACCGGCAATGCTCGGCAAGAAGGTCGCCGAGACTCTCAAAATCCCGGTAATAGGAATAGGCGCGGGCAAATACGTCGACGGCCAGGTCCTCGTGATGCACGACATGCTCGGACTGACGACCAAGTTCTCCCCCAGGTTCCTGCGCCGCTACGCGGACCTGCACGACGTCAGCCTCAAGGCCTTCCGCCAGTACATCGAAGATGTAAAGTCCTGTGATTTCCCCAATGACAACGAGCAGTACTAGTCCATACCGGACACTCTCCCCGGAGGAGACGGAGGACATCGCCTCCCGCATCCTCTATGAGGACAATCACGTACTGGTCCTGAACAAGCGCCCCGGCGAGATAGTCCAGGGCGACAAGACCGGCGACGAGCCTCTGGTCGAGAAACTCAAGGCTTTCATCGCCCTCCGCGACGGAAAGCCCGGCCAGGTGTTCATGGGTGTGCCCCACCGCCTCGACCGTCCGGTCAGCGGAGCCGTCATCCTGGCCAAGACCTCCAAGGCCCTGACCCGCCTCTCCGCCGCCTTCCGGGAGGGAAATGCCGGGAAGGTCTACTGGGCCCTGGTGGAGAATGCCCCCGTACCTCCGGAAGGGGAGATCCGTACCTGGCTCACCCGCAACGAGAAGCAGAACAAATCCTACAGCCATCCGCAGCCGCAGCCCGGAGCCAAGGAGGCCCTCCTGCGCTACCGCCTGCTGCGTCCTACCAGGAAATATTTTCTGGTGGAGGTGGAGCTGCTCACCGGCCGCCATCACCAGATCCGCTGCCAGCTTGCCTCCATCGGCTGCCCCATCAAGGGCGACCTCAAATACGGAGCGCGGCGCTCCAACCCGGACGGCAGCATAAGCCTGCACGCCCGTCAGGTGACATTTCTCCATCCCACCCGGAAGGAGCCGGTGACTGTCACCGCTCCCACCCCCATGGAGGAGATGTAGCCCTTACCCTTCCACTACTGTACGGTATTCCTCGTATTTGGACAGAACGTCCCTGACATACTGGACGGTCTCCCGCCCGCGGAACCTCCCGTGACGGAGGAAGTCCGCCTCCTCGACATACTCCTGCTCGGCCATCAGCGGAATGGTCGCCGCCACCGTCTCCCAGTCCGTGAAGTCGCGGCCCTGGTCGAGAGTGAAGTTGATGCAGTCCTCGATACGGCTCTCTCCGGCATTGTATGCGGCGAGGGTGAATTTCACCACATTGACCGAGTCGAAGCCCATGTTCTGGTAGCGGCGCTCGATGTGCCTGAGATGCATTGTCCCGGCCTTGATATTTTCCTCCGGGCTGAACAGGTCCGTGATGCCGTAGACTGCGGCCGTGGAGCGCATCACCTGCATCAGACCCGTCGCCCCGCGCCTGGAATACGCCCCTATCGAGAAGCGTGACTCCTTGAATATCACCGCTGAAAGCAGCCTCCAGTCCCAGCCCAGAAGGCCGCAGTGCCGCTTTACGGTCTCGTCGTACGGGGAGATGCGGTCCGTACGCGTACCGGCCTCGATATATGGTTCCAGACTGTAGGAACGGAAAAACCTTTTCTCCATGTCCGCGTACTCAGCGCTGTGGACCATACGGCCCAGCCATCTGTTGGCCCGGTACAGCAGCCCCTGGTCCCCGCTCCGCACCGCCCAGGCATAGCCCCGGAACGGCATGGTAAGGGAGACGGCTCCGGCATGGTCGGCGGGGATGGAGTCAGAGACACTGACAGCCACCATGTCCACCTGTCCGTCCTCCAGCATCTGCCAGCAGTTCCGCCTCTCATACACACCGGAAAAGCCCATGCGGACATTCATGGTATCCGCCATCGAGGTCAGCATGGTGTACTGGAAGCCGGTAAGGAAGCCTTTGCCGGTATACATGCCGCTGCGGATGTTGATGCACGCGGTGAGTGAGTCCCTGACCGGGAATGAATCCGGATCCAGGGCGCTCCGGTCCGGCCTCTCACACAGTCTCAGGAGATTTCCCAGAACGAATATCGCCGCCACGGCTACAGCTGTCTTCCATAGTCTGCCCATAGTCCCGTCCTTACTCGATGTAGAAGGGCCAGTGGATTCCGACCTTGAAGCCGCGGTAGGGCCTGATGTAGTGATAGGCAGAGAACATATTGCCTCCGTCGGGCCATCCCTGTCCGACATTGATGACCTTGATGAAGACATTGACCCGCTTCCACTGCATGTTGAGGAAGACGTCGATATAGGGATTGTAGCCTATGAGCTCCCGCGTCTGGAGCTGGAATGTGCCCAGGGCGGGGTTATACGCCGGAGCGTAGTAGGGAGTGTTCATGGTGGCGTCGGCGCCGATCTGGACTGTAAGCACGTTTTTGACGGCCTCCAGCTCGAGATAGTACCGCATGTGGAAGGTCAGCATCGGCAGGGGCAGTACGTCCCGGTTCGAGGAGTACTGGAAAAGTATCTTGTTGTCCAGATGGAACTTCCACAGTTTGAAATCCTTGCGCACATAACCGCTCATCACGTTGATCAGGCCGTCGTGCTGGCGGATAATGCCCAGGGTATCGTTGTAGAGATAGTTGCTGACCAGGCCGTAGCTGAACGATGCTTCCAGCCGCCACTTAGGGATATCCAGAAAGGCCTCTACCTTGGTGGTGGACGTCTTGCCGAAGTCATTGTCCCAGACATAGTGGTTGGAGTAATAATGCTGGGAGAACCAGTCCGGCTCCTTGAGCGATGTGCTGAACTTGCCGCCCAGGACTATGGGCTCGGACTTGTCCTTGAACGGATAGAACGAGACGTCCAGGTCAGCGTCCACACTGAAGTCGTTCTGCCAGTATCCGAGGAAACTGTAGCGGGCCTGAGCCCCCCAGTTCAGGTACTTGCGGTACTGTCCCCGGGCTCCGGCGTAGACATAGAGGTCGTGCAGGCTCCTGTTGCCGTTGCCGGTCAGGAACATATCCGGATTGAAGGCATAGATGCTGTTCCACTGATATCCCAGTCCGCCGCTGATCTGCGATACCACGGCATCGCGGGCCCAGGGCTGGAGTCTGAAGAAGAGCTTGTTGTCGACGGTCAGCATCCGGGTAGAGTCGGCCGACGAGGTGGGATTGATGTAGAACATGTTGTTGTAGAAATTCCGTCCTACCTCATCGTTAAGGGCTATGTTGTCAGTATAGTAGCGGTAGTATCTGGTCACTTCCCCGACATGTCCCACCGACAGCATGGGGCCTTCCCCGGCACTGCCGAAAAGCAGGGAGTCGGCCAGGGCAGTGTATATCTCATCCTCTGAAGGCGGCAGGAGGGTGTCCATTACAGAGGCTCTCAGCAGGGAATCTGCAGTACGGGCCATCAGGCTGTCCGTCAGTGCCGGTACTGCCGCACTGTCAGCCGGTGCGGGCAGCTGTCCACCGGCCGCCGTACTGTCAGCCACACCGGTATCCGCAGGCATCCGGGCCGCCTCGACAGCCGCATCCACGGCCTCCGCATACCTCTGCATCCTGAGAGCCACTATGGAATCCACCGCCGCGGCCAGCACCGAATCATCCTCCATGGCCTTGCGCAGCCTCCGGGACTTGGACTCGAGGTGGATATTGTACGAATGGTCTATGAAGAAGGTATTCCTGGAGAGCTTGTTCTGAGCATCCTGCAGATTGACGGCTATAGTCTTGGCGTCCACCGTCGTGTCACGGACCATGTAGGAGTCCTGGATACCGCCGTTCTCCTGCCGGGTGATATTGTGGTGGATGAGTCCGGCATGGGCGATATAGTTGCGGCCCAGATAGTTGGCGCTCACTTCGAGAGAGTTGTTCACCGTCTTTTCATTCTCCAGCATACCCAGAGCCTTCCAGCCCTGGTAGAGGACAGCCAGATTGAGTTCCGGAGTTATGTTCTGGGTGTGCAGGAAACGTACGTTGGTCTCCTCCTTGTCCTTGAAGGCGAAGATGGTGCCCCAGTAGGCCAGTTCGGTGTACGGCGCCTTGACATTGTAGAACGGCATATTCTCCGGCACATGAGAATAGGTGATATACGGTGCATAGGCCTTGAAGCGGTCCAGCTCCCGGCGGCGGAAGAAGTTGACATTCTGCACGGCAGAACCTACTGTACCGAGATACACTGCGTCCAGATCCTCCTTGTAGAACGGATATTCGGTGAACCAGTCATTGAACGTGGTGTCCATGTGCATGTGCCGGTACTCGTTGATATATGGTCCGGTATTCCACGATAGTATCCTCTTGTAATACAAGCTGTCAGGGACAAATCCGGTTTCCAGCACCCTCGGCTTGGACCAGCGTATACTGTCCCTTATACCCTTCAGGCTGTCGCGGACCCGGCGGGCGCTGTCCCGGGCCATCTCCCTCAGTTCCCAGGGCTCATACTCCTTCGTGCCGGAGGCAGTGTCGGCGGAGGCGGTGCTGTCGGCCATGCCCGTTGTGTCAATACAGGATGAAAGGGAATCCGGCAACGATGCCGTAGAATCCGGCAGCATCACCGTTGAGTCAGCCGTATTCAGCGAATCTCCTCCCTTAGGAACCGTATCCTGGGGGAAGCCGGTCGGCACAAGCCGGATATAAGGCATGGACATACCTCTTATAATATATGCCGAGCATGGCAGCATCAGCATGACGGCGCACGCGCACAGTATGTCCCTTAACCTTTTTCTGTCCATAAGAGTGCAAATATAGGGGATTTTTGTTTTCCGCCTATTATTTTCCTACATTTGCCATCACTATGGAAAGGATACATTCGATCTTCGAGAGGTACTCCGGAGTCAGGGAGTACCGCATCACCCCCCTCCCCGCCTCGGGAAGCAACCGTCAGTATTTCAGGATCAGCTGGGATGGAGGCAGCTGCATAGCCGCAGCCGGGACGAGTCTGCGGGAAAACGGTGCGTTCCTCTACCTCGACCGGCATTTCTCCCGGCTGGGACTGCCCGTGCCGGAAGTGCTGGCCGTGAGCGATGACCGGATGGTCTACCTGCAGGAGGACCTGGGAGACACTACCCTTTTCGACGCTGTGGCGGCAGGGCGCAGGAGCGGGGAATACAGTTCTGAGGAGAAGACTCTGCTGCGGGCGGCGGTGGAAGCCCTGCCGGCCTTCCAGTATATCGGGGCCCAGGGACTGGACTTCTCACAGTGCGGTCCGGTATCCTGTTTCGACCGGACAAGCGTGATGTTCGACCTCAACTATTTCAAATACTGCTTCCTCAAGCCCTCCGGCGTGGAGTTCGACGAGGTGGCGCTGGAGGAGGACCTAGTCCGGCTGCGCGACCGGCTGCTGATGTGCAGTTCCGGGAACTTCCAGTACCGGGACTTCCAGGGCCGGAACATCATGCTCACACCCTCTGGGGAAATGAAATTCATCGACTTCCAGGGCGGAAGGATGGGACCTGTCCACTATGACCTGGCCTCCTTCGTATGGCAGGCGCGGGCCCGCTACCCGTCCGAGCTCAAGGCCGAACTGACCGAGGCATATCTCGAGGCACAGTCGCACTATGAGGTGGTGCGCCGGAAGGACTTTCTGACCGACCTGAGGCAGTTCGTCCTCTTCAGGACACTCCAGGTGCTCGGGGCCTACGGATTCAGGGGCATGTTCGAGCGGAGGCCGCATTTTCTCGAGAGCATCCCGTACGCTATGGACAATCTCCGGGAACTCCTGTCATCCGGCACCTTCCCCGAATACCCCTGCCTGTGCCGGGCACTCGAAGAACTTATACCGCTCTACGGGCACAGAGCGCCCAGGCAGGACGGGAAGCTGCTGATAAGGATTTTCAGTTTCTCATATAAAAAAGGAATACCCGAGGATGAGGGCGGCAACGGCGGAGGGTATGTTCTGGACTGCCGCGGAGTGCCCAATCCGGGACGGCTCCCGGAGTACCGGGCGATGACAGGGCTGGACGGTCCGGTAATAGAATACCTGCAGGGGTATTCCGAGACGGAGGAATTTGCCCGGCACACCGCCGCCCTGGCCGACATGCATATCGAGAACTATCTTGAGCGTGGATTTACTGACCTGATGTTCTGCTTCGGGTGCACCGGAGGCCGGCACAGGTCCGTATACTTCGCCGAGAGGCTGGCCGACCATCTGGCAGAAAGATACGGTGACTCTTCCGACAGGCTCAGCATCACCCTCGTACACCGCGAACAGAATCTGGAGAGACAGGTACTATGACTGCAGAGAGACCCGTAACGGCGATGATCCTGGCGGCAGGACTGGGCACCCGGCTCAAACCGCTGACCGACACTATGCCCAAAGCGCTGGTACCCTACGAGGGAGTGCCGATGATACAGAGACTTATGCTGCATCTGAAGAAGGTCGGCTTTACCAGGGCCGTGATCAATGTCCACCACTTCGCGGACATGCTGGAAGAGTTCGTACGCTCCCACGACGGATTCGGGCTGGACGTGGCATTTTCAGATGAGCGGGGCCTGCTGCGCGACACCGGAGGCGGCATCCGCCATGCCGTCATGTCAGGACTGCTCGGAGAAGAGCCAGTGCTGGTGCACAATGTGGATATCATCACTTCCGGGATAGACCTAGGAGCCTTTTGCCGGCAGGCTCCCGGCGGACCGGACGCGGCTCCGGCCACAGCCTCGCTTCTGGTGAGCGGCCGCTCCTCCTCACGCTATCTGCTGACCGACAGCGAAGGCCTCCTCCGCGGCTGGATGTACCCCGCCAAAGGACTGTTCAAAGGCACAACCCCCGAAGCAGCCGCCACCCTGCAGCCGCACGCCTTCAGCGGCATCCACCTCCTCACCCCGGCCGCCCTGCAGCTGCTACGGCCCTGGCCCGAGGCATTTTCCATCATCGACTTCTACCTCTCCATAGCCGCCTCCCATCCAGTCCGGTGCGTGGATGCCCCCGCCGGTGCCGTCATCACCGACATCGGCAAGCTTGCGCAGCTCCGCTGAGTCTGTTCCGTTGCAGGCTTCAGCTGACCTTGATGGTGCGGGCGGGAGAGACCCTGGCGATGAATAGCGAGGGAATGATCATTATAATCAGCATGAGTACAAATGCGGCAATATCCACTGCTATGATATGCAGGGGGTTGAGTTCCACCGGCACGAAATTCACAAAATAATTCACCGGGTTGAGCGTGAACGGCTTCAGCCATTTCTGCACGGCCAGCAGGAGGATGGCCGCGGCATTGCCCCAGAGCATACCCTTGAGGACTATGGCCCCGCCACGGTAGATAAACACCTTGCAGATATTCGAAGTCCTCATGCCCAGCGACTTCAGCAGACCTATCATGGAAATGCGCTCGAAGAGGATGATCAGCAGGCCGGAAATCATGTTGAAACCGGCCACCGCCATCATCAGCACCATCACCACCAGCACGTTCAGGTCCAGCAGGGCCAGCCAGTCGAACAGTCCCGGATATATCTCGTCGATCCTGCGCACCACCACCGGAGCGTCCGCCGTGATATCCCGGTCCATAATTATCTCCCCTATCTCATCGTAAACTTCAATCCTGCGACGGTCAGCCGCCTTGCCGCCATCCCCACCCAGGGCTATCTCCAGACAGGAAGACTCGTGGTCCTCCCAGCCGTTGAGCCTGCGTATCTGACGGATGTCCATCACCGCCAGCTTCTCATCCAGGTTCTCCAGCTGTATGTCGTACAGGCCGGTCACCGTCAGTCTGCGGGCCCTCACCTGCTCACCTATAAAATACACCGTCATCCTGTCCCCCGTACTCAGGCCCAGCATCGTCGCCAGCCTTTTGGAAATCAGCACCTGGTCACTCATACGCCTGCCCGAAAAATCCGGGAGCGTACCCTCGGTCAGAAAATCCGCGAAGAAATCCAGCGAGTAAGTCGAGTCCACCCCCTTGAACATCACACCGTGCACATCCTTGTCCGACTTGACCATCCCGGGCTTGTAAGCCGTCTCGCTCACCGACCGTATCTCCGGTATCTTCTCTATCTCGGGCAGATAAGACAGGTCCGCCTGCAGAGGATAGACATCGTTCATATAGTCCATCCCAGGAACCGTAATCAGTATCTCGCCCGTGAACCCGGCAGCCCTCTTTCCTATCTCCTTCTTGAAGCCCTCAGAAATCGCTACCGCCATCAATATCACGCCGATACTGACAGCCACCGACACACATGCTATCGCGTTGCCGGTCGTACTCACTCCCCGTCCCTTGATTTTTTTGGCTATAAATAAATTTAAATTCATATCTTTGCAGTCCCAAACCCTGCAAAGGTAAAAATTTTTCGCGGAAATAGCTCAGTTGGTAGAGCGTCGGCTTCCCAAGCCGAAGGTCGCGGGTTCGAACCCCGTTTTCCGCTCAAAGAAAGTTTCCAAAGAACCACCGACCGCAGCACCCCACCTGCGGTCTTTTTTTATACCGCCTCCCGCACCAGAGCGGAAAAAACGGGGTTCGCCCCAAGACCTTCTCCTCCCTCCTGTGGAGGGCCGGGGAGGATATAAAAAGGTGCGGAACACTCGCGCTGATTTCGATCCCGAAGGGAGAGAAATCAGTGTGAGTTCGAACCCCGTTTTCCGCTCAATAAAGTTTCCAAAGGACTACCGACCGCAGCACCCGAGCAGAAAACCACCCTCACAGACATCCCCAACGAGAATAAGATTCCCCACCTTCCAAAGGTGTGCATTTTCCCCGCGATATCACCCCACCTTCCGAAGGTGAGTTTCCGTACCATGTCCACCAGAGCATCTGTAGCGGCGTTTTGCCTCCATTCTGCCTTTCCACACCTCCCGAAGGTGAGCAGAAACACAAGGAAATCTACTCACCTTCCAAAGGTGGAACAGCAACAAAGCCACCGACTCCGAATATTTCGTTATTGTCCGCAGGATTTCGTACCTTTGCAGCACTATGGCAGACAATTATCTCGAAAGAAGATACGACGAATACCTGGAACGGAAGGCCGCAGCCGAGAAAGCGAAGCGTACAGCCTGGAAGAAGCGGCTGGACGCCTACCGGAAGCAAATGACGGTCGATAATCAGAGCAGCGGATGCGACCCCAGCAGAGGCCGATAGCCGTCGCGTATCAGACCGTCGAGCATCAGATACAGCTCGCTCATCTGTCCCACGTCGATCCTGCCGGCCTCTCTCCATCCGTCGATAATCGGCTCCGAGACATCGAAGACCTGGTCCTCGACCTCCAGCAGCTGCTGCATGTAACCGCCGCCGGAAGGCCGCCACAGCAGTTCCCAGTTCATGTAACGGTCAGTACCGTCGCCCTGATGATAGGAGTACACCCTGTCCGCAAGAGTCTGGGAGAAATCGCAAAGAGGCGAAAGCTTCGTAGCCTCGTCCCTGGCCACAAGCGAGGGCAGGTACTTGTCCGCCCCCTTGACCCACAGCGGCATGGCCACGCCTGTCGGAGGATAGCCTAGGATGGTCCACATCACCGACAGCTCGGGATTTTCCCCGGGACGCACGCCCTGCACCACCGCCGAGCTGGTGGAACCGCGGCGGGAGATAAAGTCGTAGTCGATGAACCAGCCGTTGGTCCTGGGCTTGTTGAAATCCCCCGAGCGCAGGTCGATGCCCATGATCGGATTCTCGAAGCAGCGGGCCACGTCGGTCAGAATCCACTGCGGAGTGAACAGTCCCATACCGGAGCCGGGCATCAGCAGCCCCTCCTCGATGAGGTAGCGCACCTGTCCGAGCCCCCCGTTCACATCCCCGGTGAAGGAGAAATTGGTCCGGGCCACATAGCCGTGAGGCGCCACCGCCGGGTCATTGGCATCGTACACCACGTACTTGTAGTAGTCCACCTCCAGCATCTGGGCCCCGCCCTGAGCATCGATCACGCCGAGACTGGCCTCGATCATGGAAGGCTTCGCCAGCGTATCCAGAAAATGATGGAAGTCCTCCACCGTAGCGCAGATCTCCAGGGCCCTGCGCATGATCCGTCCGTTGGCGGCCCCGCGCTCCTCTCCGGGAGCCACGTCCACGAGGTTGAACGACTGAGTATTCATGATTGCGAAGCCGGCCGAATTGACCCCCATCCACACATCCGTCGGGTCGTCCTCCACGCTGTTGACGATAGCGATGAAGGAGTATTTCTCCCCCTTGAAGAACTTCACCGAATTCTGCAGATAGTCCGAGTCCCTGTGCTTCCACAGCAGCGGCCTCCCGTCCGGAGTCACCTTGCCGGAAATCACCACCGAGGAGCAGGCGGATGAAGGCACCGCCGTGAAAAGCAGGGCGGCCGCCGCAATAAAGATTGTCCCTATTCTTGTCATCGTTTCTAAAGATTAACCGTTAATAATACCACAAACTTAAAAATAAAAACGGATATTCCGTCATCATGCCCGGAATATCCGCTGGAATTGTCAGCGTTGCAGCCGTCTACATCAGCGTCACCACCATCAGCGAGGACACCGAAATCACCGCCCACAGGGAGATGCCGAGCAGGAAGGGCCTGAAGCCCACCTCCTTGACGCTCTGCACCGAGAGGCCGCAGCCTATCAGGAAGAGGGTCGAGCCGAGGGCATTCTTGGCAAATCCGGAGATGGCGGCGGAAACTTTCTCCGGAATTCCAAGGTAGGTATTGGCCAGCATGGCACCGATGAAGAGGAAGATAAACCAGGGGATGGAGATCTTCTTGCCCTTCTTCTTGAAAATGAAGGTGGTGGCAATGGCCAGGGGAATAATCCACAAGGCACGGGTCAGTTTGACGGTAGTGGCAACTTTCAGCGCCTCCTCTCCGTATGCGGCGCCGGCTCCCACCACCGAGCTTGTATCATGTATGGCAATGGCGGCCCACGTTCCGAACTGCTCCTGGGAGAGTCCCATGAGGTGGCCTATCGCGGGGAAAATCAGCAGGGCCACGGCATTGAGCACGAAGACCGTCACCATCGAGAGGGTGGTCTCGTTGTCATCGGCGTCGATGACGGGGGCCACGGCGGCTATCGCGCTGCCTCCGCAGATGGCGGTACCGGAGGAGATCAGGTAGGAGTTGTTCCGTGAGAGCCTGAACACCCGTCCGAGCAGGGTTCCGATAACCATCACGCCCACCACCGATACTATAGTGAAGAGCATGCCGTCCTTGCCGGATTCCACGGCCGAATAGAGGTTCATGCCGAAGCCAAGGCCCACGACGGAGGCCTGCAGCAGGTACTTCGATACTTTCTTGGTAAACACAGGGAAGGGTGAGCCGAGGGTGACGGCGAGGGCCATGCCGGCCAGCAGGGCTACGGCCGTAGGCAGGAAGAACGACGCTATGAACAGGGTCACGAAAAGTATTTTTGCAGTAGTTTTCATGCCGCAAAACTACAGCGTCTCCCGCAACCCATCACAACACACTTACTTATACGCTATAACCTCCCGTTATACCCCAGCCTCGCGGATGACGAAATCATGGAAGCGGGCATTGAGCCCGGAGAACTCGCCGGGACGGACGGCGGTGGCAAACTCCCGGGGCATGTCCACACCGTCGATGTCTACGATGCGGAGGGAGCCGTCGGCCAGCTCGCGGTGCAGGGCGATGACCGAGACGATGGCCAGGGTGTCACTGCTGCGGACGAAGGACTTGATGGCCTCTGTGCTGCTGAGTTCGATGACCACATTAAGGTCCTCGACGCAGATACCGCGCCGGCTCAGCGCCCTTTCGATAATCTCCCGCGTACCGGAGCCCTTTTCCCTCAGCACCAGCGGCAGCCCCCTAAGTTCCTCAGGCGTCACGGACTCCAGCGTCCCGTACCTTCCCTGAGTCCCGGCCACCAGCACCAGCTCATCCGCCATCAGCGGCTCATAGTGCAGCCACGGCCGCCGCGAGGCATTCTCCACGAAACCGATGTCCACCGTCCCGTCACGGAGCCATTGTTCCACATTCTCACTGTTGCCGGAGAGCATGGATACCTCCACCCCGCCCGAAAGTTCCATGAAAGAGGCCAGCACCGGAGGCAGCAGATACATGGCGATGGTGGTACTGGCACCGATGGACAGCCTGCCCTGCGAAGTCTGGGAAAGCAGCTCCATGTCGTAATCCATTTTCTGATAAGCGGAAAGCAGACTTTCCGCATGGGACAGCAGCAGACCGCCGGCCTTGGTCAGCGCCACCCCGGAAGTACCGCGGGTGAACAGCGGCATGCCGTACCGGGCCTCCAGTTCCCCGATATGACGGCTCACCGCCGGCTGGGTGATATTCAGTGCAGCGGCGCATTTGGAAAAACTAAGAGTCCTCGCCGCAGTGACGAAGACTCTCAAACGGAACTCGTCCATAGATGGGTAAAGTTAAATCGTCCTGTGGACCTCGTGTCCTGTAACGTATATCGCAGCGAACGGACGTGCCGGACATAGATTCTCGCAGGCTCCGCAGCCTATGCACTTCTCGGTGTTGACGGCCGGTATCATAAGGTTCTTGCCGTCATTGCCCTCCTCACGGCCGCCTCTATGACGGTGATGACCCTTCAGAGGCACCATCTGGATAGCCTCGGCGGGACAGTGACGGGCACAGTTGCCGCACTCCTCGCCGTCCCGCACAGGGATACAGTTCTTCTTCACCCATACGGCATGGCCTATCTGAGTCGAGGACTTCTCCGCACGGTCTATCGGGCGGATGGCTCCTGAGGGGCACACCTCCGAGCATTTCGTACACTCCGGACGGCAATAACCTCTCTCGTAGGACATCTCCGGCTGCATCATGCGCATCAGGTCCGTGGCCGGACGCAGCACTCCGTTGGGACACACCGAGACGCAGAGCTGACATCCGGTGCAGTGCTGGGCAAAATGCCTGAGACTCACCGCTCCGGGAGGCACCAGCGGAACAAGCCGGTCGGGAATGACCTTATCCTCTATCACGGCCAGACCGCCGTCGACTTTCTTCTCCTGAGCCTTGACCGTCACGGCTGTAGCTGCCATCAGGGAGGCCGTAAGGAAACCCCTGCGGGCGGTGTCGACGCTCTCGGCCTTGTCGGCTTTTCTGTCAGCACCGGATGCCGCTTCAGCCTGTCCTCCAGTCACTGCCGGAGCTGCGGCTTTCTTAGGATGAATATACGAAATGGCGTCCTTGGGACACTTGCCGATGCAGTCCATGCAGGTCACGCAGCGGCTGTAGTCTATCTTGTGATTGGCGATATCTATGCAGGAGGCCTTACAGTTGCGCTCGCACTTGCGGCAGCTGATGCACTTGTCTGTGTCAATTACTGGCTTGAGCCACGAGAAACGGGCCAGGAAGCTCAGGAAGGTACCCACCGGACATATTGTGTTGCACCAGGTACGGCCGTTCCTCCATGCCAGCACGGCAATCAGCACCAGCATCACTGCGGCGATGATGAACGTCGGCAGACTCTTGAGCCATACATCCGTGGAATAGAAGGCGTAGCTGTCAGCCCTCTCGGCTACGAGGGCAAACAGGTTGTTGATCCAGCCGTACACGGGGGCGAAGATGTTGGAGGCAATGCGTCCGTAGGCGCTGTAAGGCTCCAGCAGTGCCACAAGCGAGCCCACACCCGCGATCAGGGCGATGATGAAGAGCCCCAGCATCCCGTAACGCAGCCAGCTCTTGGCCTTTGAATAGGTGTAGCGGTTCTTTTTCTGTTTTTTGCCCAGCCAGGCAAACACATCCTGCATTACTCCGAGCGGGCAGATGACGGAGCAGTACACCCTGCCGAATATCAGAGTCAGCAGCACTAAAGCGACAATGACCCCGGCATTGAGGGCCATGACTGCCGGAAAGAACTGGATCTTGGCCATCCATCCGAGCCAAGCGTGAAGTGTCCCGGTAAAGTCGAGAAACAATAGAGTCACGCACACGAAAAATATCAGTGCGAGGGTTATTCTGATCTTCCTTAGCATACTCACAAATTTGCTGCAAAAATATACAAAATCCAGCTTTCCGACACACAGAAAACACGGATATTCTTACCAATTTTACGGCTGTGCCCCAGGGCTTCGGGCGGAAATGATGTTATTTGAGAAAAAAGTCCTATCTTGCCGCACTTTTCAAATCAAGAAACAAAGCGACAGAAATATGGCAGACGAGAAAATCATCTTTTCAATGAACGGCGTGGGCAAGGTCCTGCCGCACAACAACAAGGTAATCCTGAAGGACATCTACCTGTCTTTCTTCTACGGGGCCAAGATCGGCATCATCGGTCTCAACGGCTCGGGAAAGTCCACACTGATGAAGATTATCGCCGGAGTGGAGAAATCCTATCAGGGCGAGGTGGTCTGGGCACCGGGGTATTCGGTGGGATATCTGGAGCAGGAGCCCCGGATGGACCCGGACAAGACCGTCATCGAGGTAGTCAAGGAAGGAGTGCAGGAGGTGGCCGACCTGCTGAAGGAATACGAGGAGATCAACATGAAATTTGCCGAACCCATGTCGGACGACGAGATGAACGCCCTCATAGAGAGACAGGGCGAGCTGACCGAGAAGATAGAGCACTGCGACGGCTGGGAACTGGACTCCAAGCTGGAAAGGGCCATGGATGCCCTGCAGTGTCCTCCCTCCGAGGCCAGGATAGCGACCCTCAGCGGAGGTGAGCGCCGCCGCGTGGCCCTGTGCCGCCTGCTGCTGCGCCAGCCCGACGTACTGCTGCTCGACGAGCCCACCAACCACCTCGACACCGAGAGTATCCAGTGGCTCGAGGAGCATCTGCGCCAGTACAAGGGCACCGTCATCGCCGTCACCCACGACCGTTACTTCCTGGACAATGTGGCCGGCTGGATCCTTGAGCTGGACCGCGGCGAGGGGATTCCCTGGAAGGGCAACTATTCCTCATGGCTGGAGCAGAAGAGCAAGCGCCTGGAGATGGAGGAGAAGCAGGAGAGCAAGCGCCGCAAGACCCTTGAGCGCGAGCTGGAGTGGGTGCGCATGGCTCCGAAGGCCCGCCAGGCCAAGTCCAAGGCCCGTCTCGGCGCATACGAGAAGCTGGCCAGCCAGGACGGCAAGGCCAAGGAGGCGGCCCTCGAGATATACATCCCCAACGGTCCCCGTCTGGGCAACAAGGTAATCGAATTCAACGACGTTTCCAAAGCCTACGGCGACAAGCTCCTGTTCGAGCACCTGACCTTCTCCCTGCCGCCCGCCGGCATCGTCGGAGTCATCGGCCCCAACGGAGCGGGCAAGACCACCCTCTTCCGCCTCATCATGGGCATAGAGCAGCCCGACAGCGGCTCGATAACCGTCGGAGAGACTGTCAAGCTCGCATACGTGGACCAGCAGCACAAGAGCATAGACCCCGACAAGACCGTCTACCAGACCATATCGGAGAACTCCGAGTTCATCCGCCTGGGCAACCGCGAGATCAACGCCCGCGCCTACGTCTCCCGCTTCAACTTCTCGGGAGCCGACCAGGAGAAGCTCTGCGGCATCCTCTCCGGAGGTGAGCGCAACCGCCTCCACCTGGCCCTGACCCTCAAGGACGAGGGCAATGTCCTCCTGCTCGACGAGCCCACCAACGACGTGGACGTCAACACCATCCGGGCCCTGGAGGAAGGCATCGAGAACTTCGCAGGCTGCGCCGTGGTCATCTCCCACGACCGCTGGTTCCTGGACCGCATCGCGACCCACATCCTCGCCTTCGAGGGTGACTCCCAGGTATATTTCTTCGAGGGCACCTATTCTGAGTATGAGGAGAACCGCCGCAAGCGCCTGGGCACCGACGAGCCCAAGCGGTTCAAGTACAAGAAACTTATGGAATAATCCTACAGGCGCAGGGAATCCACAGCCCTGTCGAGCAGAGACGCCTGAAGCTGCGTGAGAGGCTTCCGTCCGAAACGCCGGAGAGCCGTCGCGTAGAGATACAGAATAGTACGGTCCGTCCCCATGAAGTCAGTGTCCAGCCACGACCTCCTGGGGATGGGTTCCGCTATACGGCCCTTGTTGCCCATATCCATGGAGAAAAGGGTACGCCCGCCCTCGAACCAGGCCACGTAATATCCGGGTTCCTTCGGGAAGACAGGATACACAGGCAGGCCCGCGTAACTGGCCAGAAGAAAATACACGGAAGTTATCCCCACCACACCGGCCCGGCGTCCGGCCATAATCTCCGGGATCAGGACATCGGTCTCATAACCGTCCCACCCGTCTTCCGAAAGTTTAAAGCCGCACCGGTCGAAGACGATATAGTTGAGCATCTCCACCTTCTCCACCGCAGTCATGGTATCCCTCAGTTCGCAGACCAGATCTCCGGCAGGAGCCGCATAGCAGTCATGAAACTCCGCAGGCGACATCTCCGGCAGCAGGACGCGGGTGAGGCTGTACAGGCCTTCAGGAACGAAAAAGAAATCTCCTTCCCCCAGCAAAGTCTGCACCTCATTGACCGCACATACAGAAGACATGTCATGCAGACGCCGGCGCACCTGCCTCCTGGCCGGAAGAGGTATCACCCGTTCCAGATTCTGCAGACCGTAATATACAGCATTCCAGCCCAGTTCCTCCAGCCTGGCCCGCACCTTCTCCTGAGTCACAGGATCACTGTCCTGCAGGAGCTCCAGCAGACTTTCCGTCTCCCTGCTCATTGCGCCAGCCTGTCCAGACACATCTTCACCAGACCGCCCATCAGGGACTTATAGTCCGCATTGGCCTGCTTGGCATAGCGGTGGGCGATAGCCAGGCAGATGGTGGCGCCCTCATGTCCCAGTTTTCGGGCCAGGGAAGCAATAGCCGAACCCTCCATCTCGAAATTGGTGAAACGCAGGTCTCCGAACCGGAAAGACTCCAGCCGCTCCATCAGGTCCGGCATAGCCAGCGGCAGACGCACCACCCGGCACTGAGGGCCGTAGAATCCGGAAGCGGAAATCGTCATACCGGGTACGGTGCAGTCACTGAACAGCTCCGCCAGAGCATCCCCGGCCTTGACAAAATAAGGCGTCGGAAGATACCTGTTCCAGCCCGCGTGAGCCAGGAAAGCCTCCTCCACATCCTTCAGCACCACCTCATCGCGGCCGCCGTACCAGTTGAGCAGGCCGTCGAAACCGGCCGACACCCTGGAGAAAATATACGAACCGAGCGGAATATCCGGCTGTATCACTCCGCAGGTGCCTATGCGCAGAATCGTCAGGCAACGGTGCTCCGGAAGCACCTCCCTGGTCCGGAAGTCGATATTGGCCAGAGCATCCAGCTCGTTCATGACTATGTCTATGTTGTCGCAGCCTATGCCGGTGGAGAGGACCGTCATCCTCGTTCCTTTATACCTGCCGGTCACACTGCGGAACTCCCTCGAGGAGGCAGTGCTCTCTATCTCAGAAAAATACGAGCTGACCAGCTCCACCCTGCCGGGGTCTCCGACGAGGATCACCTTGTCCGCCAGCGCCTCAGGACGGATGTGCAGATGAAACACCGACCCGTCGCCGTTGATTATCAGTTCAGAATCACCTATCTTTCCCATAATTTTCTATTTAAATAGTTTCAATGTGGTATCAAAGATAGCACAGATTTCCGATTTTTCCCTATTTTTGCGCCTGCAAACCCATAAAATCGACGTCAATATGTTTTTCAGAATACAGAGCCTCTTCCTGACCATAGCAGCCGGACTGCTCATCTCCATGTTCTTCGCGCCCATGATCCGCTTCGTCGGAGAGGACACCGTCATCCGCTTCGTAGAAGTAGCGGCATTCAAGGGCTTCACACTCACCACCATCTTCCAGCTAGTATGCGCGGTGCTCAGCATCGTCACCCTCGTATCGTTCAAAAACCGTATCCGCCAGATCCGTCTGTGCAACCTCAACACACTCATACTCATCGCATACCAGATAATCCTGGCAGTGTACTTCTTCCAGAGGGACACCAAGCTCGGAGAAGACGCCATCTTCACCGTTCCCTGCCTCTTCCCCATCTGCGCCGCCATCCTCACCTTCATCGCCATGCGCTACATCGCCCGCGACGAAGCCATGGTCATCGCCTCCACCCGCCTGCGCTCAGGGAAGCGCGGTCACCGCTCTCAGGGGAAATAATCTATTCTTCCGTATCGCAGTACTTGGAGATCACACTGTAGGCGTCACCGATGCCCAGTTCTCCGGCCTTGCTCAGGTCGAGGCAGCCTTTTTCCTTGTCCTTCACGTAGATGAGGACGAGGCCGCGGTTGTAGTATGCCTCGCCTAGACGGGGATACAGGTCGATAGCCTTGGTGTACTGTGTGATAGCCTCAGGCATGTCGCCTGAGAGGCAGTACAGATTGCCTAAGTTATAATAGGTATAGGGAAATTCGGGGTAGAGGGCGGCGGCATGGTTCATGTCGCTGATGGCCGCCGAGTAGTCGTAAGTGCGGGAAGAGCCGTCCCGGACGCGGGCCTTGGCCGTACCGGCATTGTCCATGGTGAGGACCTGGACATTGCTCTCGATGGAGGAAATGAAGTCTATCATCTCCGACTGCAGGGCTCCGCGGTTGATGTAGTAGAATACCTCCTGAGGATTGCGCTCTATCGCCTCCGAATAGGACTGGAGCGCTGCATTGAACTGCTTGCCCTCACTCTCCATCAGGGCCTTGGCGAAGAGGGCACGGTCGTCCCCGGTCCTGCGGACCTCGTCCTCCACCGCCTCCCGCAGCCGGCTGTTGTCCACGGCCGCCGCCTCCGAGGGACGGCAGGAGACAGCGACATCCACGGGAACCGATGCGGTGAACTCTGACAGGCGGCTGTCCTGATAAGAGCCTCTGAGCATTATGGTCATACCGTCATTTTCCCCGGAGTCATGCCGGAGCATGAAGCGGTAGAGGGGCTTGAGGTTGATATTGACATTGCGGTTCTGCAGGAGCTCGTCGTTGAAGTCGCTCCGGGCAAAATCCGAGTCTAGGGCCAGCAGCCTGTCGTATTTTCTGGAAGTATCCGCAAATGCCGCCCTGCCCGCGCTGTCCGACGTCATCGAGCGGTAGCGGGCTATCTTGGCCTGGGCCGTACGGTAGTCCTCCTCTGCGGACGCATATTGTCCGAGCTGGTTCTTGACATAGGAACGGTTCATGTAGGCGTTGGCAAAGTCGGGATACAGCTCTATGGCCCGGCTCAGGTCATCTATGGCGTCCTGCCAGCGGCCCATCTCGATGAAGAGGATGGAGCGGTTGTAGTAGGCCAGTACATTGTCGGGGTTGATGTTCAGGACGCGGTCGTAGTCATCCAGAGCGTTGTTGTAATCGCCTATCTGAGAGCGTATCAGAGCCCGGTTGTAGAGCGTCAGGGAGTTGTCCGGCTCCCGCGAGAGCACCTCGTCGAAGTCGCTCAGCGTGCCCTGTATGTCCTTGAGCTCATATCGGATGAGAGCCCGGTTGAAATAGGCGAACGTATTGGTCGAGTCGATCTCCACGGCCCGGTCCAGGTCAGCAAGGGCATCCTCCAGCCGGTGCTGGGCATAGTAGATCCTCGAGCGGCGGATATATCCCTCGGGGTCAAAACTCCGGAGAGTAATGGCCCGGTCGTAGTCGCGCAGGGCCTTGACCGTATCGCCCAGGAAGAGGTAGGATGCTCCGCGGTTGAGATAGGCATCCGGCTCACGCGGTTCCTTGCTGATGAAGCGGTTGAAATCCTCCACCGCCTTCTCGAACTGCTGCGACAGGAAATAAGTCACACCGCGGCTGAAATACAGACCGTAATAGTTGGGGCGCAGGTCCACCGCATGGCGCAGGTCCTCTATCGCCTCGTCGTAGTGGCCCAGCCGGCTTCTGGTGATGGCCCGGTAATGGTACGCAAGGGTATACACGGGGTTGAGGTCCAGGGCACGGTCGAAGTCCGACTCGGCGCCCGCGAAGTCCCCCAGATTGTACTTGGCTATGCCTCGGAAAAAATAGGCCTCGTAGAGGCTGCCGTCCAGGCGGATGATGATGTTGAAGTTATTGATGGCCTGAGTGTACTGCCCCTCCATGAGAGCTCTCTGGCCGCGGAAGAAGAACTGGTCTATGTCGTACTGCGCTCTCGCGCTCCATGCCGTCAGCAGCAGGAGCAGGGCCAGAAGCGGCCTCATCAGTACAGACATTCCGCGTTTCATGCCCGCAAAGATAGTATTTTCTCAGAAAGTATAGCCCAGACCGATGCGGAAGTGATGGAAAGGCCAGTCGCGGAGACCGTACTCATAGGCCAGCAGAGGCCGGAAACTCTTCACGGGGAAGGACAGTGAGGCCTTGAGCACCATCGGTCTGTCCCCGTTGCCGATCCATCCCGTGTAGCCCTGCCATGCGCAGGACAGATCCGCCACCGAAGTCGACAGAGAGGCCATGACCCCGTACATCACGGCGTCATTCTGCCCCGTCTGGGTCACCTGCCAGCAGAGGAAACCGCCGGAGGCCGCCACCCTTACACTCCTGAAGAACCCCTCCCCCAGCCTGAATGACTTGCCGACCGAGGCATCGAAGAAATATCCCGGAGCATCGTAGAAACGCGCATACTCGTCCCCGTCCCCGGAGGCCGTGATGATAGCCGCCCGGACCGAGATATCCGGCATTATCCGCCTCTCCCTGAACACGTGGATGTCCACCGAGACGTAGACATTGCCCACCTGATACCCGCTCTCCGTATACTCCCGCGGCTGAAAATGCGCAAGGGCCTCCGGTGTGTACTGATAGAACTCGATAACCGGCATCCACACCGTCAGATTGACTCTGGGAGTGAAGAGCGGAATATTGACCTTGGCCGATACAGTTTCTGTCATATCCCCATAGAATCCGACATGCAGGTCGCCGGCCAGCTCCGCATACAGCTTAGGGGACACACGCCCGTCCAGCATATCGGGGACAGGAAGGGAGTTGGGGCCGAAATACAGAGGGGACACACGGTTGCCGTCCCACCAGTTCCGTGCATGGGAGCACGTAACGGAGCACCACAACAGCAGGAGAAGTACATATATCGTATTCTTACGCATCTTCGCAAAATCAAAGTTTCACTGACAAATAATCATCCTGATGGCATATTTTACCATACCGCCATATATGACAAATCCCCGAAGTTGTTGAACTTCAGGGATTCATTTGCGGTGCGGACGGGGCTCGAACCCGCGACCTCCGGCGTGACAGGCCGGCATTCTAACCAGGCTGAACTACCGCACCGTTTCTACTGTTGTCCCCTTCATTTCCGAAAGGGATTGCAAAGATAAAGGGTTTTTGGTTATTTCCAAATTTTTTGTGGAAAAATTTATCTAAAAAATGTGAAGTGGACATTGCCGTATTTCTTCTCACGGGAGTATCTCGGGTGATTCTCAAAGGAATAGGTACCAGGATGCTCCAAGATAAATACCCCGCCTTCTCTAAGCAGACCGCCGGGCACACAAGGAGCACCGAATACCCGATCTGGGATAGTGTCCAGTCCCTCTATCTCATATGGAGGATCCGCAAAGATGATATCGAAATCCATACGGCAGATATTAAGAAAATCGAAAACATTGTGCCGCACCACATGCAGCCCTGATATCCTGAATGTCGCAGCACTACGCTTGATAAACGAGGCATGGAGGGGATTCATCTCTACAGAATATATCTCATGCGCACCCCTGGACGCAAACTCATACGAGATACTCCCGGTTCCAGAAAACAGGTCCAGCACCCGCATGGTAGAAAGATCATATTCATTGTCCAGGATATTGAAAAGTCCCTCCTTGGCGAAATCCGTAGTAGGACGCGCCCTGAATCCTGACGGAGGCATGACTGTCCGTCCTTTGAGCGAGCCGCCGATGATTCTCATGAAATGTATCTGACCCCAGTGTAATACTTGCTCAGCTCCTCCTCCATCTTCTCGTCCGCATCTCCATAAACGTACAGGACCGTGTGCTCCGGATTGAACATCACCTCCTTGGTAACAGACATAATGAAATACTCGGCAGTAGCCATATCTGCAGCAGGAAAGCTGTTGACAAACAGCAGACGGTCCCTCTCTGCCGCAACTATGTGCAGCATACCGTCGGAGAAGGATATTATGAGACGGTTGTTGTCGTTCAGCGAGGAGACACGGTCTATAAGGAGATAAGCGGTCGGATAGAACCTGACATTACGGCAAAGTCCGGTGATACCTTTATATAATAGACCCGGAACCGCAAAAACCATAGCAGCCTTCCGTGCGGGCAAATCCAAAGACAGGACCATCTCGTCCTCATTTAAATCACGGACTGCTGCAAGATACTGGCGGGCCTGCTTCTTTACGAAAAGATGCTGCGGAACCAGGGTATACTTCCATGTCGTAAAATATACCGACACGGCTCCATACTGCCTCTTGAGCACCGGAGTCAGTTCCTCAATAGACAAATCGACCGGACACGAGTGGCTCTCCTGGGAGAGTACAGCCCCGTTCCGGCCGTAAATGGTAAAAGAATAACCATTCAAGTCCAGTTGAATGGTTATTCTGTTCTGCGTTGCGGACATCGGTACTATTCCCAGTTACCGGCGTTATTGTTAGGATTCTCGATATCGCCGACTTTCAGACCGGTGTACTGATGCATATCCTCTTTCTCGGCTTTGAGGTTGACAATCAGCTGCCTGTCAAGACCATTGAGCAGGTCGTCATAGGGAATGGTGGCCTCGAACAGAGGAATTTCGATACCGGACACCTTTCTTACGACAGACTGCATGTTGATGCGCTTGCCGCCCGAGAAGGGGATAAAGCTGATGGAATCAATGAGACTACCCTTGCCCTTCAGGAGGGTATCCCTGACGAAAATCTCGATACTGTCGCGGCTTACACGGCCCTCGGCAACGGCTACGGAGTCATCCATGGATCCGATCTGACGCACGATGGTAATCTTACCGTTCTTATAGAAATCTATCAGGGAGTCGGTGGTCGAGAGGAATCTGCGGTGTCCTGTCTTATAGGCCTCCTGCAGAGTCCTAATGCTCACCAGCCTGTCGATGGCGACAGCCTCTCTCCTCTCCACTTCGTTGTCAAAGCGGACAGGTTCCATGATACTTTCATAGTTAAGATACACCAGAACGATGATCGCAATAGGAAAGACTACGTAAGTCAAAACCTTGAAGATTGTTTTCATTGTAAGTATTGTTAATTAATATTAGTTCGTTAAAATATGACGACAAAAGTAAAAATAATAATTAGGACTTGCAATATATTTTTAATTTTGCAGCGACAAAATTTTACCCGCATGACACCCGTACCTCTAGCCCCTGAACTGGAAAAGCTGCTGAATGAAGGAAGGAAGACTGCGATAATCAGTCACTTCAACCCGGACGGAGACGCCATAGGCTCATCCGTAGGCATGCGTCTTTTCCTGGAGGGCAGGGGACTGCAGGCTACAGTCATCATACCCTCGGCCATGCCGGTCTTTCTGGACTTCCTGGACCCTGACGGTTCTGTAATATGCTATACGGCCGACCGGAAAAGAGCTGCCGCGGCCATAGCAGAGGCCGGACTGATTCTGTGCCTTGATTTCAACAGGCTGGAGAGAACCGAATGGCTGGCAGACTCAATAGCCTCTTCCAGTGCCTCCAAAGTCCTGATTGACCACCATCTGAACCCGGACACAAACAAGTTTGACCTTGTAATATCCGACCCTGGGGCATCTTCCACATGCGAGCTGCTCTACCGCACCATCATGAGTTTCCCGTCAATATCAGGAGATGCAGCGAAACTGGATATCAGGACACTGACCGCCATCACCACGGGAATTCTTACCGACACGAATAATTTCAACAACTCCATAACCCCCGACACCTTCCTCATCGCCTCGGACATGCTCCGCCACGGAGTAGATTTCGACATGATCAACAACCTGGTATTCAAACGATACTCTGAGTCACGCATGCGGCTTATGGGACATCTGCTGACAGACTCCATGACCATCGACAGGCGCCTTAAAGCCTCCACCATGATCATAACCATGAAGGACCGGGAAGACTACTGTTTCTCAGACGGAGACTCAGAAGGATTCGTCAACCTGCCCCTGATGATCAGCGACGTGGAAGTATCCGCCCTCTTCAGTGAGACCAAGGATTACATCAGGGTATCCCTCCGTTCGAAAGGAGGGGTCTCTGTCAATGCCCTGTCCAACGCCTATTTCAACGGAGGAGGCCACGAAAGAGCCGCTGGAGGCAGGCTGTTCATGCCGATAGAGGAAGTCAGGGAGTACTTTCTGAAATCATTGGAACAATTCTTGCAGACCACTTCCCGGAAATGATGAAAAAGGTATCCGCATATATAGCCGCTGCAGCAGTCATGCTCCTCTTGTTTTCCTGCGCCAAGGAGAGCAAGGAACTCACCATCGCTGACCAGGAAGCTTCCATCGACACCTATATTAATCAGAATTTCGCGGATTACAGAATCGTACGCCATAACGGGTCGAACCGAATCATTATTGACTCCACCGTCCTGGCTCTGCCGGATTCACTTGAGTACGGAGACTCACTGCATTTCTATTACGCCGGTTACGTTTTCACATCCTCCCCATCCATGCTGTTCAGTACCAACAGCGAATATGTAGCACAGGAGAGCAGTTACTCTGTAACCGCCCCGGACTTTTCAGTACGCAGGATTCTCTTCACCAAGGACTGCATGGTAAGCGGACTGGTCAACGGACTGTACGGTGTCCGCGAGGGCGAGCACTGCATCCTGCTGTTCTCGGCCAAATACGGCTTCTATGACGATTACGTATACAACATACCCAAACTTTCCGCTCTCGCCTACGAGATATGGGTTGAGCGGGTAATAAAACACACTCAACACTGAAAATGAAGACATTCTACAAGATACTGATAATGGCGTCAGCTGCAGCAGCCGCCATATCCTGCGCAAAAGAAGTAAACGAAAGTTCAGAGTCGGTCCAGAAACGTATACTGGAAGCTTATGTCAGCAAATACTACCCTAATGCTGTCAAGAGCCAGTCAGGCCTCTACATTATAGACTCACTGCCCGGCACAGGCCGCACCCCCGAAGACACTTCTTACGTCCTCGTGGACTACACTATCACCTATCTCAACGGCATGTACAGCGGATATACATCCGATACCATAGCCAAGCAGCTGGGAGAATACTCATACTCAGGATTCTACGATCCGCAGATATGGTCCATGAGCGGGAGCACCTCCGGCATTAGAGAGATTATGGGCCGCATGAAGGAAGGCGGCCGGATGAAGGCCATCGTGCCTGCTATCCTGCTTGACACAGAGAGCGGCACGGAGATATCCCAAGGCGAAGGCTCTTCCCTCATCTACGACATCCGCCTCTACGAAGTCATCGACGATATCGACCAATACCAGATAGACCTGATAGAGGCCTACCTCTCCGCAAAACTTCCGGTCATCACCGATTCGACCGCATACGGTTTCTACTACCATAAGTACGTTTCCAACCCAGACGACTCCCTGAGTTCGAACGAGGCCCTTAAAATCAGATATATCGGCAGATTCCTCAACGGCACGGTCTTCGACACCAACATAGAGGATACCGCAAAAAAATACAGAATCTACACAAGCGGCTCAACCTACTCCGCCTCCACCTACAATTACTACTCCGACAGCGCAGATGCCATGGAAGAGAACTCTTTCATAGACGGCTTCAACAAAGCCCTTTACGGCATGAAACACGGAGAGCAGGCAGTCACAGTCTTCTATTCCAACCTCGGTTACGGTAACAACGGCAGCGGTTCCATTCCCGGTTACATCCCCCTGCGTTTCGACCTATGGGTAGAACCCGAAGAAGAGGTAAATGCAGACTAAATGGAAGGACAATGACTAAAAAAAGAATTTTCATCACCGGCGCCACCGGCAATATGGGAGGCGCCGCATTCAGGGAACTGCTGAGGCGCTCCGACAGATTCGACATAGTCCTTCTGGCAAGGCACAGCAAGAAGAATATCAAGAAACTAAGACAATATCAGGACAATCCCTCCGTCCACATCATCTGGGGCGACCTCACGGACTACGAGGCGGTGCTCAAGGGCGTCACGGGAGCGGACTATGTCCTGCACATCGGCGGTATGGTATCACCGGCTGCGGACATGTATCCGGAGCGGACCATGAAGGTCAATGTCCTGGGCGCGCAGAACGTCGTCCGGGCCATCAAGGCCCAGCCCAGCCCGGATGAAATAGGAGCGGTGTACATCGGTTCGGTGGCCCAGGTAGGCAATCACCTGCCGCCCAGGCACTGGGGCCGCTGCGGCGATCCCATCTACACCAGCGTCTACGACTGGTACTCCGTATCCAAATGCCTGGCAGAACTGGTCTTCGCCGAATCGGGCCTGAAGCGCTGGGTATCCATCCGCCAGACCGGCATGCTCTACCCCGACCTACTCAAGAAGGCCAACGACCCTATAGCCTGCCACGTTCCCCTGCGCGGAGTGCTGGAATGGAGCACCCTCGAGGACTCCGGCCGGGTCTGCGCCAATGTCTGCGAGGACGGTGTTCCGGAGGATTTCTGGAGAGGTTTCTACAATCTCAGCAGCGGAGCCCCATTCCGCCTGACCAACTACGAGTTCGAGTCAATGCTTCTGAAGGGCATGGGCTGTCCTCCCGTGGAAAAGGTCTTCGGAGCCAACTGGTTTGCCACAAAGAACTTCCACGGTGAGTGGTATCTCGACGCCGACAGGCTGGAAGAGTACCTGCATTTCAGGGAAGGTATCACGGCGGAAGAATATTTCCGGCGGATGAAACGGCAGCTGCCCTGGTATTTCTCCCTCGCGCCCATAGCTCCGGCCTTCGCTATCAAGGCATTCATGCGGCATGTGGCCGTCAGCAACCCCTTGGGCACCCTCTACTGGCTCAAGCACGGGGACACCGGGCGCATCAAGGCCCACTTCGGCTCTACCGAAGAGTGGAAGGCCATACCCTCATGGAAGGACATGGACCTGAGCCGTCCTTCCGACCGCCCCGAGGACGCTGTCGTCCTGGACCACGGCTACGACGAGACCAAGCCCCTCGCGGAACTGAATATCGAGGATATGCGGACTGCCGCCAAATTCCGCGGCGGAGAATGCCTCTCGGAGACCATGACCCCGGGCGATCTCTTCACACCCCTGCGGTGGCGATGCCAGTTCGGCCACGAGTTCGAGATGACTCCCAACACCGTCCTCCGCGGAGGCCACTGGTGCCCCGACTGCCTGCCCAAGTACGACCCCTCCAATCCCAACCCCTGGAACTTCGAGGCCATCGCAACAGGAAATCCGTTTTTCGCACAGGTCTACGACCACCAGTAATCAGTCCCCGAGAATTTTGTCGCGGACGATAGCGACAATACGGTCGGCGGTCTCCTCCTCACCGAAGAGGGAGGTACTCAGGCACAGATCGTAGGAAGAGGAGTCTCCCCACTTCTTGAAGGTAAAATAGTTGTAGTACTCGGCACGCTTGCGGTCGCACTCCTTGATCCGAGTCTCGGCCTCCTCAGGAGTGATGGACAGCAACTTCGAGAGACGCTCTATGCGGTCTTCCATCGTGGCAGTGATGAACACTGACAGCACCCGCGGACGGTCGCGCAGAATGTAGTCGGCGCAGCGGCCCACGAAGACACCGGGCCCCTTGTCGGCCAGCATCTCGACTGTCCGGCTCTGTATCTTGAAGAGATTGTTGTTGCCCAGATAGCTCTCGGTATCTAGGTAGCCGCCCGAGAAGAACGGGATATGCACCCCGGCGAAGCCACCGAGGATGGGAACGGTGGGCTTCTCGTCCACCTTCTCGAAATATTCTGGATCCAGTCCGCTGTCCTTTGCGGCCTGATTTATTATCTCCTTGTCGTAGAAAGCAATCCCCATCTTCCGGGAGATGGCGAGCGCCACGTTGCGGCCGCCGCTGCCGAGCTGACGTCCGACGCAGACGGCGAAATTATGACTGTAGTTGTTCATGGGCACGGTTTTTCTTAATGAAGTTCAACAATAATGCGACACCTACGACACTGGCCAGGAAGTCAGACACCATAAAGCTGACCCACACTCCGGCTATGTCGAAGAACAGGGGAAGTATCCACAGAGAGGGTATCAGGAAGATAAGCTGGCGGGACAGGGACAGGAAGATGGCCTGACGGGGCTTGCCGATACTCTGGAAGAAGTTGCCGATGACCATCGACAGGGACACCAGCGGGAACATGCCGACCACCAGGCGCATACCCTTTATCGACTTCTCCTTCAGCTCCGGGTCGTCTGTAAAGATGGACACCACCAGTCCGGGGCAGAGCTCGCCGATCAGGAATCCGGCGGTCAGCACCACCGTACCGTACAGCAGGGTCTTCTTCAGCACCTCGTAGACACGGGACATCTGCCGCGCACCGTAGTTGTAGCCGGCGATGGGCTGCATGCCCTGGGTCAGTCCGGAGACTATCATGATAAAGACGAAGGAGATACGGTTAACGATGCCGTAGGCCCCGATGGCCAGATCACCTCCGTAGGTCTTGAGCCTCATGTTGATGATGATGACCACGAAACAGGCCACAAAGTTCATCAGGAAGGGGGCCAGGCCAATGACTATCGAATCCTTGACGATCCTGCGGTCCAGCCTGAAGATGCCTTTCTCGAAGTGTATCAGCTCCCGCTTGTCGCAGAACCAGTAGGTCACCAGTATCAGCGCCACTATCTGGGCCAGGATGGTGGCCACCGCCGCACCCCGGATGCCCATGTCGAAGGTGAAGATGAACAGGGGGTCGAGGGCCGCGTTGAGCAGCACCGTCATGATGGTCGCCGACATGGCCTTCTTGGGATGTCCGGCGGAGCGGAGCAGGGAGTTGAGGCCGAAGTAGATGTGTGTGATCACGTTGCCGGCCAGGATTATCTGCATGTACTCGCGGGCGTACGATATGGTGTTCTCGCTCGCCCCGAAGAAGTAGAGTATCGGGTCGAGGAAGGCCAGGGCCACTATCGTAAAGAGCAGACCGATAAGGAAATTAAGCACCACCACGTTGCCCAGCACCTTCTTCGCGACATCGTAGTTCTTCTGGCCGAGAAGCATCGAGGCCATAGTCGATGCTCCGACTCCGACGAGGGTGCCGAAGGCCGCCGCGAGGTTCATGAAGGGGAAGGTAAGAGCCAGTCCGGAGATGGCGTATGGCCCTACGCCGTGGCCGATGAAGATAGCGTCGACCATATTGTAGAGCGAGGAGGCGGTCATGGCGATGATCGCCGGGATAGCGTACTGTTTCAGAAGTTTGGGGATTCTCTCAGTCCCCAGCTCGGTAGGAACTCTTGCATTCATGCCGCAAAATTACACAAATCCCGCTAACATTTTCCAGAAGAAAGTCATAAATTTGCACCCTGATTTTAGAACCGTAAAACCTCAAACCGATGATCACATTTATCGCCTGTCTCGCAGCCCTCGTAATAGGCTACTTCACCTACGGAAAATTCGTGGAAAGATTCTTCGGGGTCTCCTCAGACCGCCCCACCCCGGCCAAACGCCTGGCCGACGGCGTGGACTACCAGGAGATGAAGCCCTGGAGGATATTCATCATCCAGTTCCTCAACATAGCCGGCCTCGGTCCCATCTTCGGAGCCATCCTCGGCGCCGCCTACGGCCCGGTGGCCTACATCTGGATAGTCCTCGGCTGCATCTTCATGGGTGCCGCACACGACTTCTTCTCCGGCATGCTTTCGGTACGCAATGACGGCATGAGCCTGCCCGACATGGTAGGCAAATACCTCGGAAGCGGCGTCAAGAAGTTCCTCGTATTCTTCTCGGCCTTCATCCTGATAGCAGTGGGAGTCTCCTTCGTCACAGGCCCCGCCGACCTGCTGCACACCCTTACAGGCTGGGACAAGCGCATCTGGCTCTACATCGTATTCGCCTACTACATCATAGCCACCCTGCTTCCGGTGGACAAGATTATCGGCAAGCTCTATCCGTTTTTCGGAGCCATTCTCCTGTTCATGGCCATAGCCATAGCCGGGGCAATGCTCGTCAAGGGCTTCTCCGGAGAGATACACCTCACGGAGCTGACCGCCGGCAGCTTCCGCAACTTCCACACCAACCCCGAGAGCAACATCCTCATCCCCATGCTCTTCGTGGTCATCTCCTGCGGAGCCATCTCCGGCTTCCACTCCACTCAGAGCCCCATCATGGCCCGCTGCCTGAGCGATGAGAAGTACGGCCGTCCCATATTCTACGGAGCCATGATAGCCGAAGGCATAGTGGCCATGATCTGGGCCACAGCCGCCATAGCCTACTTCGGCGGTCCTGAGGGCCTCAACGCCGCGGCCGACGCCGGTAAGACACCCGCCATCATGGTCGACGAGATCTGCCAGTCGTGGCTGGGTCAGGTCGGAGCGGTAATAGCGATTCTCGGAGTGGTGGTCTGCCCCATCACATCCGGCGACACAGCTTTCCGAAGCCTCCGGCTCACGATAGGCGACGCTCTGAAATTCAACCAGAAGCCCATACGCAACCGCCTCTTCGTAGCCATCCCCATCTTCATTGTGGCATTTATCCTCTGCAAGGTGGATTTCTCCACTATATGGAAATACGTCGGCATCGGCAATCAGATACTCGCCACCGTAGTGACCTGGACAGCAGCCGCATACCTTGTCCGCAACGGCCGCAACCACCTGATTATGTCCCTGCCCGCAACCTTCCTGACTTTCATCTGCGTCTGCTACTTCATGATAGCCCCGTACAACGTAGGAGGTCTGTCCCTGCCTTCGACCGTAAGCTACATTACCGGTACCGCAGCAGCCTTAGGTCTGTTCATTTTCTTCATTATAAGAACAAAAAAGCTGAGAGGACAGATCCCCTCAGCTTCCTAAAAGTTCGATTCGGGAAAATCAGTATTTCTTGACCTCCTCGCGTCCTTCGATCACCGCAAGGGCATTGCCTGCGAGGGCACCCATCTCGTCCTCTCCCGGATAGACTTTCACGGGAGCGATGAAGGATACCATGTCGGCAATCTGCTGCATCAGCTCCTTGCCGTAGGCGATACCTCCGGTGAGCAGGATGGCATCCACCTTGCCGGAGAGGGCGGCAGCCATGCCTCCGATAGCCTTGGCCACATTGTAGGCAAATGCGTCGGAGATGAGTTTTGCCTTCGCATCGCCGGCCGCCACGCGGTCCTCCACCTCCTTGAAGGAGTTGGTGCCGAGATGGGCCACGATACCGCCCTTGCCGGAGATAATCTTCTTTATCTCGGACAATGTGTACTTGCCGCTGTAGCATACGTCAGCCAGCTGCATGGCAGCTATGCCTCCGGTACGCTCGGGGCTGAACGGGCCTTCTCCGAAGAGAGCGTTGTTGACGTCCACCACCCTGCCGCCGGAATGTGCGGCTACAGAGACACCGCCGCCGAGATGGGCGACTACGAGGTTGAGCGAGGCGTAGTCCTTATCCTGTTCTCTGGCGTAGAGCTTGGCGATGGCTTTCTGGTTCAGCGCATGGAATATGGATATTCTGGGGAACATCGGATGTCCGCCTATGCGGGCGATGTCGCTGAGCTCGTCAACTACCACGGGATCCGCGATGAATGCCCTGGCCCCGTCTATCCTGGAAGCCAGTTCTGCCGCAAGGATACCGCCCAGGTTGCTGGCATGCTCCCCATAACGGGAGGAGCTGAGGTCGTCCAGCATCCCGGCATTGACTTCATAGACACCGGAAGGTATGGGACGGAGCAGACCTCCGCGTCCTACGATGACCTTGACGTCACCCAGTTTGACACCATTCTCGTTCAGGGCGCGGATGATGGCATCCTCCCTGAAACGGAGCTGGTCGATTATGCGCTCGAAAACCGAAATCTCCTCGGCCGGGTGCCTGAGAGTCTTTGTAAATACTTCCTTTTCCCCCTCGAAAAGAGCTATCTTGGTAGAAGTGGAACCGGGGTTTATTGCCAGTATATATGCCATGATTCTCCGGTTCTATTTTGCTGTGAGCGCTGCTAAAGCTATTGAGTTCAACTTGGTCTCGATACTGTCGGCACGGCTGGAGAGCACGCAGGGAGCCATGGCTCCGGCTACGATGGCAGCCTGCTTCACGCCCTGGCAGAGCTGGGAGTTGACCTTGTAGAAGGTGTTGGCGGACTCGATGTTGGGGAAGAGGAGGCAGTCTGCGTCGCCGGCCACGGGGCTGACGAGCTTCTTGATCTGCACCGCTTCCTTGGAGATGGCCACGTCGAGGGCGAGAGGACCGTCGCCTACGCAGCCGGGAATCTGACCGCGGTCGATCATCTTGGAGATGATGGCGGCATCCACACAGGCCTGCATGGCGGGCAGCATCTGCTCGGTAGCGGCGAGCAGGGCCACCTTGGGTTTCTCGATCTGGAGGGCCTTGGCCGTGTTGACCAGATACTTCACGATGGCAATCTTCTGATTGAGGTCGGGAAGAGGTATTACGGCCATGTCACCGAGGACGATGAGCTTGTGGTAGTTGGGGTTGTCCAGCACGCATACGTGGCTGAGGACGGCCTTGGGAGGAAGCAGTCCTTTCTCCTTGTTCAGGATACCCCTCATGTACTTGTCGGTAGAGCAGAGACCCTTCATCAGGATGTCGCCCTGTCCCTCGCGTACCATGAGGACGGCCTGCGCGATGGAGGCCAGCTCATTGTCGTTGTTGATGATGGTGAATACGGAAGGGTCGATCTTCTCGGCCTCGCAGACCTTCTTGATCATGTTGACGTCACCCACGAGGGTTGCGTCTACGATACCGAGTTCCACGGCCTTGTAGGCAGCTGTAATGGTGTGGTCGTCCACGGCCCAGGCCGCGATCAGACGTTTGCGGGTCTTTGAGCGGAGAATCTCATAGATCTGTTCAAAACTTGTAATCATGTCGTTGATTTTAAAATTATACGGTTAGTGTTATTATTTCGGATATCTATTTACGTACCAGGCTCATCGTGTCGCGGGCAATGACCAGTTCCTCGTTGGTGGTGAGGGTCAGCACCTTGACCTTGGACGAAGGCTTCGAGAGCAGCTTGTCCTCTCCGCGCACGCCGTCATTGGCCGCGGAATCGAACTCAACTCCGAGGTATCCCAGAGTCCTGCATATCTCCTCGCGTGCCTCTGCGTCGTTCTCACCTATACCTCCGGTGAAGACGATCACATCCAGACCGCCCATCACGGCACTGTAAGCTCCGATGTACTTGCGCACACTGTGGAAGAACATATTGAGGGCCAGACCTGCGCGGTAGTTGCCGCCGTCGCGGGCGTTGACTATGTCACGGCAGTCGGACGAGACCCCGGAGATACCGAGGAAGCCGCTCTTCTTGTTCAGGAGAGAGGTAATGCCCTTCACGTCAAGATTTTCCTTCTCCTGCAGGTAGGTCACGACTCCTGCGTCGATGTTGCCGCAGCGGGTACCCATCACGACTCCCTCCACAGGGGTGAATCCCATTGACGTATCTACTGACTTGCCATTGAGGACGGCTGTAACCGAACCTCCGTTGCCAAGATGGCAGGTGACGATCTTAGAGTTGTTGATGTCCATGCCGAGGAACTCACAGGCCTTCTGCGCCACAAACTTGTGGCTGGTACCGTGGAATCCGTAGCGGCGGATGCGGTAGTTCTCATAGCACTCGTAGGGGATAGCGTACATGTACGCATAGTCAGGCATGGTCTGATGGAAGGATGTGTCGAAGACTGCGACCTGGGGCACTGCGGGCAGGAGGGTCTTGACGGCACGGATACCGAGGAGGTTGGCGGGATTGTGCAGGGGAGCCAGCTCGCAGAGGCTCTCGATGCCCTCCATCACCTTGTCGTCTATCAGGCAGGACTCGGGGAAGAGCTCGCCGCCGTGAGCCACGCGGTGACCTACGGCCTGAATCTCGTTCAGGGACTTGAGCACACCGCACTTGGGGTCTGTAAGCAGCTCGAGCACGGACTTGATGCCCTCGGTATGGTCGGGCACGGGCTTGTCGATTACAACTTTATCCTTGCCCGAGGGACGGTGGGTCACCTCCCCCATCTCGAGTCCGATTCTTTCCACAAGTCCCTTGGCCAGAAGGGAATAGTTGTTAGCGTCCTGCATGTCGAGGACCTGATACTTCAGCGATGAGCTTCCGCAGTTGATTACCAGTACGATCATAGTCTTTTTATTTTGTTAAAATTTATTCCATCAATCTTGCAAATATAAACAAAAAATAGGAAAAGTCGTAAACAATTATTACCTTGCGGATCAAATCCATAAACGTGAGGAAGGCATGAGGAGGGAGCTATATCTTCTTGCAGCCGCGCTGCTCTTCGTATCCGGCAATCTGACAGCCGGATACATCCTTTCCTGCACCGCGGGCAGCATCCGGACCGCCGCAGCCCTCATCTTCCTCACCTGTATTGCCGACATTGCCCTCATTTTCTTGATAAAGAGAAGAATACCCTGGATCGTCCTGACCGTATTTCCCTTCCTGGGAGCCTCCGGAGCTGCCGCGCACGAGTTCTTCCGGCCCGGCCCCGGCACCTCGTCCCTGAGCGCGAGCCGCAGTATGACGGTCAGGGGCATCATCTCCGACGGCGGCCTCTCCTCCTCCGGACGGCCGTTCCTGGAGGTGGAGCTGGAGGGAGAGAGCACCATCATATACAATATTCCCCCTGAGGTACAATGGATGCCTGGCGACACCGTCCTGGCCGCCGGCGTGGGATGCTCGAGGGTGGAGAATTTTACTCCGGACTTCGACTACCGCCGGTGGATGGAGAGGCAGGGGATATTCTATACCTGCTTTTTCTGGTACAATTCCAGCATCGACATCCGGCCCTGCACCTCCTCCCCTCCCCTGCGCTTCGTCCCGGCCAGGATGAGGGAAAGGTTCTCCTCGGCGGTGGACAGGGCCATGCCCTCGGAGGAGATGGCTGAGACCCGGGCAGTGGTCAAGGCCCTGGCCTACGGATATCAGGACGAGATCCCGTCGGAGACGGAGGAGACCTTCCGGCAGAGCGGCGCCATCCATCTGCTGGCCCTCTCCGGCATGCACCTGGGCCTGCTCTACGGGGTGCTGACGCACCTGCTGGCATTTGCCGGCAACTCCCCGGCGGTGCGCAGGGCCCGTTCGGTCCTCATCATACTGGTGCTCTGGGCCTTCACCATCTTCACCGGCTGCGGGGTCTCCATCCTCAGGGCTGCGGTGATGTTCAGCATCTATGAGGCGGGAGCCCTCCTGGGCCGGTCCCGCAGCGGCCTCGACTCCATGGCACTGAGCGCCATCATCATCGCCATAGCAGACCCGGACGCACCGTCGGGCCTGAGCTTCCAGCTCTCGTATGCGGCGATGACCGCCATTTTCCTGATATACCCGCATCTCAGGGCCATTGTCCCCACCCGCGGGAAAGTCCTCGGAAACATTGTGGACGTCTGCGCCATGACCGTAGCCTGCCAGATAACCACCGCACCTATTATATATCTGCACTTCGGGACATTCGCCTTCTTCTCCCTGCTGGCCAACCTGCTGTGCACCCCTCTCGTGAGCATTGCCATGGCCCTGATTCCAGCCGCCCTCGCCGCCCCCTGGCTGGGAGAGGGAGCCGCCGCTGCCGCCGCCGGAGTACTGAGTGCGGTGATAAAAATTTTCATCGATATAAATAACATTATCAGCCACTTATAGGCTTTTGACGAAAAAGGGTAAGTTTTTCTTACGAAAAGTTCGGAAAACGGATGTATATTTGCGGCCGGATTAACTAACTACTACTTTTATGGGAGGAATTTTTGGAGTCATCTCCACCAAGCAATGCAGAAATGACCTCTTCTACGGAGTAGACTACCATTCCCACCTGGGAACACGCAGGGGCGGCATGGCTGTCTACAACGGTGACGGTATCTTCGCAAGAGATATCCACTCTCTCGAGAATTCCTATTTCAGAGTCAAGTTTGAGGACGACCTGTACAAGTACACCGGTAACCTCGGCATCGGGGTAATCAGTGATACTGACGCGCAGCCAATAGTCGTCAATTCCCATCTCGGACGCTTCGCCATCGTGACAGTCGGCAAGATATGCAACATCGCCGACCTGGAGAAGGAAATGCTGTCCCAGAACAAGAACTTCACAGAGCTGAGCTCGGGCAAGACCAATCCTACCGAGCTGATCGCCCAGATCATCACCTGCTCCCCTTCCTTCGAGGAAGGCATCAAGTCCGTCCAGCAGAAGGTCAAGGGCTCGTGTTCCTTCGTACTCCTCACGGAGAACTGCCTCATCGCGTGCAGAGACCTATACGGCAGGACTCCACTGATTATCGGAAAGAAGGACACCGAAGAAGACGGAGAGAGGGTCAAGGCCCATGCAGTAGCATCCGAGACCTGCAGCTTCCCCAACCTGGGCTACAAGGACGAGTACATCCTCGGCCCCGGAGAAGCCGTCAGGATGACAGCCGACTCCCTCGAGCAGATAGTAAAGCCCGGCAAGAAGATGCAGATCTGCTCCTTCCTGTGGATTTACTACGGCTATCCAGCTTCCTCCTACGAGGGCATCAACGTGGACGAGGTGCGCTACAACCTGGGCTACAAGATGGCCAAACAGGACGACTCCGACATGGATACCGTATGCTCCATCCCCGACTCCGGCACCTGCATGGCCATAGGCTACTCCGACGGCAAGGGCGTACCTTTCCGCAACGGCTACGTCAAGTACACCCCTACCTGGCCCCGCAGCTTCACCCCGACCAGTCAGGAGAGACGCAACCTGGTGGCCAAGATGAAGCTCATCCCCAACGGTGCCATCCTCCACAACCACCGTCCCGTCTTCTGCGACGACTCCATAGTCCGCGGCACCCAGCTGCGCAACAATGTCCGCAATCTCTACGAGTACGGAGCCAAGGAGGTACACGTGCGCATCAGCTGTCCTCCGCTGGTATATCCCTGCGAGTTCATCAACTTCTCCGAGTCCCGCACCCCGCTGGAGCTCGTCTGCCGCAGGTTCATCCAGCAGAAAGAAGGAGCCCACGACCGCAACTTAGGAAAGTATGTGCGCAATGACACAGCCGAATACGCCGAGATGGTGGAGTACATCCGCAAGGAGGTGAACGTGGCTTCCCTCAAGTTCAACACCATCGAGAACCTGGTTTCCTCCATAGGCCTTCCCAAGGAGATGATCTGCACCCACTGCTTCGACGGAAGCAGCTACGGACACGAGTAGACAGTGCCTGAGGGCACAGTAGAATAACAGTTTTGTTTATTTTTCTTTTGAGGTATGGATTAATTTTATACCTTTGCAGGAAATATAACCAAACTGCACGCATGAACATCTTTGTATCTAACCTGAATTACAGGGTAAGAAAGGAGGATCTCACGGCATTGTTCACTCCCTACGGTGAAGTCACCTCGGCCAGGATCATTGTCAATAAGGAAACTAGAAGATCCAGAGGTTACGGATTTGTCGAAATGTCTGAAGAAGAAGGCATGAAAGCCATCGAAGCCCTTAATGGAACCGAATATATGGGGCGCACGATAACTGTCGCTGTCGGCAACGACAAACCCCAGCCCCAGCCTAAAGAAGAGGCCACCGAGTAAGAGACTCACCTTTTCTTAGTTGAACGCCGCAAAATTGCGGCGTTTTTTTATATTTGTACTCCAAAGTCATCAACCTAATAATATGGACAAACTCGCAAAATACATCATCATAGCAGGAGTCACAGCCATAGTACTCTTTCTAGGCTGGTATTTCCGCACGGTACTGCTCTACATCGCCATAGCTGTAGTCATCTCCCTGATCGGCAAGCCCATAGTAAAAGTCCTTACTTCCCTACGCATCAAGGGACTCCATCTCCCGCGATGGCTGGCCGCAGGCCTGACACTCGCCCTTATCGTATGTGTATGCCTCTCACTCTTCCTACTTCTGGCTCCGATGATAGGCCAGTTCATACACCTCATCAACAACATGAACCTAAGCTCTCTGGGCACTCAGGTATACGAACCGCTGGAGAAGCTCAATGAATTCATAGTCAAGTCCATCCCTTCTATTGATCCGAATTTCAGAATAGAGCTGTACCTTTTTGACTACATCCGCGACTTCATCAACATCAACACCTTCTCAAACATCATAGTCTCACTGGCCTCATTCATAGCAGATTTCGGCATAGCCGTATTCTCCGTCATTTTCATAGCCTTCTTCCTGCTCATGGAGAACGGCCTCATCACCGACCTGCTTACGTCCATCGTTCCCGACCGCCTGGAGGAGAACGTCCGCAGGGCTACAAAATCCATCAACTCACTGCTCTCCCGCTACTTCGTCGGCATATCCCTGGAATCTCTGTTCGTTGCGACCCTCAATAGCATCGGTCTCATATTCATCGCCAAGATGGACCCGCAGCTGGCCATAGTCGTCGGATTCGCTTCGGGCATACTCAACATCATACCCTACCTGGGCCCCTTCATCGGAGATCTGCTGGCAGTAGTCATGGCCCTAATCTTCCACATCAACACAGGTGTAGAGATGCCGCTGCTTATTTATCTGATCATCGTACTGGCCATATTCATCGTCACACAGTTTATCGACAACTACGTCTTCCAGCCCCTGATTTACTCCAACAGCGTCAAGGCACATCCCCTCGAGATATTTCTGATCATCCTCATAGCCGGCCAGATAAGCGGTGTCTTCGGCATCCTGATAGCCGTTCCCCTGTACACCGTCCTCAGAGTCATAGCCAGCGAGTTCCTATCCGGTTCCAAATTCGTCCAGCGCATCACCCGCAACATCAAATAAAAAAGCTGTGCCGGCATGCATCCGGCACAGCTCTATGTGCTTATTCCTGCGTCTGAGGATTACTCTACACCCTCGGTTGCAAGATACTGGTTGTACTTCTCATAACCCTCGGCATACTTGGCGTCACGGGTACGGAATCTGAAGTAAACCTGCTTCAGAGCGCTGGCTACAGCTATCTTCACGTCCTTGTCCTCGGTCATGTTAAAGGCCTTCTCGAAGGGTTCAATGGACATTTCGAGATACTTCTCGAACTCCTTCTGGAGTGCGTCATATCCCTCAACATCGTTGATGTCAAGAGCATTCATCTTGTCCTGAATAGCGATTGCCTCATCGAAATAGGTGTTGCCTACAGAGTACACGCCGTATACGTAGTTGGGATCTATCTCAGAAGAGCGGTAGTAGCATTTAACAGCATTCTCGATATCACCGAGTCCTTTGTACACATTACCTTCGGCATATACCAGAGAGGCATTCTTAGGCTCATTGGCCTGTGCAGACTTGATCAGGTCGAGAATCTTCTGAGGATCGTCGTTGGTCTCCATATAGAGGTTGATCAGTGACACGAGCACTGACTGGCTGGAAGGATACTTGGCAAAAGCCTCGTTGAGATACTTCTTGGCGAGGTCGGTGTTGCCCTCGGACTTGGCTATCTCAGCGAGGGAAGCAGCTACGTCTCCAGCCTGGTCATAGCCGATGGCAAGGCACTCCTCATAATACTTCTTGGCTTTCTCTGTGTTGCCTATAGCATTGTAGGCCACGCCGGTATAGTAAACAATCATGCTGTCTATACCGTTGACCACGGGATTCTCGCTGCAAGGAAGAGACTCTTCGAAATAGTAGGCAGCTTTCTCCACGTTACCCAAAGTATAATAACTCATAGCGTCGTTTACAAACTTGTCACGGAGCTGAATCAGTTTCTCGCTCAGTACTTTCGCCTTAGAGCCCTTGGCATCCACCTCGGCAGCCTTGAGATAAGCGTCGCGGGCCTGAACCAACAGGTCCTCGTCCATGATAGGCTTCGTGATGATTACCATCTCCAGCACATCGGCGGAGTTGTAGTAAAGATCACGGAACTCATAGTGCTCGAGAGAGTAGGCTGCGCCATTGAGCTGCACCTGCTCCTGAGACAGGGGCTTGCCGCCGCCCAGAAGCATGGATTCAGTCTTTGAGATACCGATCCACTGGTCTCCGAAGAGGGCATTGTAAGCATTCAGAAATGCGTCACCATACTTAATCCAAGTAGTGGGATTGGCTGCCTTCTTCTCGTTTTCAGTTGCGGCTTTCGCCTTGTCTATAGAAGAAAGCAATTGATCTTTGTTCTGTGCTCCGGCGGTAAGCGCTACTGCCAGCATAGCAACGGTCAATAAAATCTGTTTCATGATTCTTTTGAATAAAGTTGTTGTTTTATGTGTTTAGTGTTTCTATTTCATTCTACAGTTCCTCTCCTGTCTCCTGCGCCTTCTCCTCGCTCTTGTTCACCACACAAACAGCCGCAATGGTATCTCCCTCACGCAGATTGATCAGCTTGACGCCCTGGGTCGCACGTCCGGCCACACGGATGTCCGAAACCGGGACGCGGATGGTGATGCCAGACTTATTGATGATCATGAGGTCATTCTCGTCGGTGACCATCTTTATGGCTATCAGCTCGCCTGTCTTCTCAGTGATATTGAGGGTCTTCACACCCTTGGCCCCGCGGCTGGTCACACGGTAGTCCTCCAGCGGGGAGCGCTTGCCGTAACCGTTGGCGCTGACCACCATGATATTGCCCTGTGTCTCGCCTTCCGCAGGTACAGCCGCACATACCATGCCTATCACCTCGTCGTCGTCCTCGATGCTGATGCCGCGTACTCCTGATGCCGTACGTCCGATGGAGCGGGCGTCCGACTCATGGAAGCGCACGCACTTGCCCTTGCGGGCCGCCAGCAGGATCTCGTTGTTTCCGTCGGTGAGCACGGCCTCAAGCAGTCCGTCTCCGTCCTTTATCGTTATGGCATTCACACCCTTCTGACGGGGACGGGAATATGCCTCAAGCAGAGTCTTCTTGATGACACCGCGCTTTGTGGCCAGTACTATGTAGTGGCTGTTAATATACTCTTCATCACTGAGATTACCCACATTGAGGTAAGCGCATACATGGTCATCGGCCTCGATGCTGATGACGTTCTGTATCGCACGGCCTTTGGAAGCCTTGGTCCCCTCTGGTATCTCGTATACCTTGAGCCAGTAGCACTTGCCCTTGTCCGTGAAGAAGAGCATGGTGCTGTGGGTATTGGCCACGTAGATATGCTCTATGAAGTCCTCGTCCTTGGTGGTGCTGCCTTTGGAGCCCACGCCGCCGCGGTTCTGGAGGCGGTACTCGGTCAGAGGGGTACGCTTGATATAGCCGGAGTGGGAAATGGTGATGACCACGTCCTCGTCGGCATAAAAATCCTCGGGATTGAACTCATCGGCCGAAGGCACGATCTCGGTCCTGCGGGGATCTCCGTATTTTTCCTTAAGTTCCTGAGTCTCCTGCTTGATAAGGGCATACTGCAGAGACTCGTCGGCCAAAAATGCGGTGAGCTCCTCGATCAGAGCCACCACTGCATCATAGTCGGCACGCAGCTTCTCACGGTCCATTCCGGTGAGCTGTCCCAGACGCATTTCCACGATAGCACTGGCCTGTATCTCTGTGAAGCCCAGCTGTGTGCATAGTGCATCACGAGCATCCTGACGGCTTCTGGAAGCCCTGATCAGGGATATCACTTCGTCGATGATGTCGATGGCTTTGAGCAGACCTGCCAGTATGTGCTCGCGCTTGCGGGCCTCGTTGAGGTTGAACTGGGCACGGCGAACCACCACGTTGTGGCGGTGACGGACGAAATACTTGATGAGCTGCTTGAGATTGAGCAGGCGGGGGCGTCCGTCCACCAGGGCGATGTTGTTGACAGAGAAGCTGGACTGCAGGGATGTCAGTTTGAAGAGAGTGTTGAGCACCACATTGGCCACAGCACCCATCTTGAGCTTGATAACGATGCGCATACCCTTGCTGTCGCTCTCGTCGTTGATATATGCAATCCCTTCTATCTTCTTATCTTCCACCAGTTTTGCGATATACTCTATCATCTCCCGCTTGTTCACCATATAGGGAATCTCGGTAACCACTATCACCTCCCTGCCGGAGGGCTGTACCTCGATCTCGGTCTTCGAACGGATGACTATGCGGCCGCGTCCTGTCTCGAATGCGTCGCGGATGCCGGCCAGCCCCTGGATGATACCTCCTGTAGGGAAGTCCGGACCTTTTATATAATGCATCAGTTCGTCAACAGTAATGTCATTGTTGTCTATATAGGCACAGATAGCGTCGGCTACTTCTCCGAGATTATGGGGCGCCATGTTGGTGGCCATACCCACGGCGATACCCGAAGAACCGTTGAGCAGCAGCAGAGGAGCCTTCGAGGGAAGCACGACGGGTTCCTTGAGAGTCTCGTCGAAGTTAGGGGTAAAATCCACAGTATCCTTATCCATGTCCTCCAGACACTCCTCAGCAAGCCTGCGGAAACGGGCCTCAGTATAACGCATCGCCGCAGCAGGATCACCGTCGACAGAACCGAAGTTACCCTGGCCGTCAACGAGCATGTACCTCATGCTCCAGTCCTGGGCCATACGGACCATAGCCTCGTACACACTGGAGTCTCCGTGGGGATGATATTTACCCAGCACCTCGCCCACGATACGGGCTGACTTCTTGTGCGGAGAGCCGGAAGTAAGTCCGAGGTCGTACATTCCGTACAACACTCTGCGGTGCACCGGTTTAAGACCATCTCTGACATCGGGCAGGGCTCTGGCTACGATAACGGACATAGAATAATCGATATACGCCGTTTTCATCTCCGTCTCGATATCGACCTGCACTATCCTGCCGTGATTTATTTCTTCATTCTCTATCATATCACGCTTTTACAAAACAAAATGCTAAAATACTCAAAATTTTGTAACTGCAAGCAGTAAATTTATTCAAAATATGATTATTTTAGTGCCCCCAAACTGCAAAGACTTATGCGCGAACTCAATATACTGGACAAAATACTTGAATATGCCCGCGAGGAAGCCGTCAGGACCGGGTGGATGAGCATCACCCCCGAGCATCTGGTCCTCGGAATGATAAGACACGGGGACAATGAGGCATGCCGCTTCCTCACCGACAGCGGCCTTTCCCTGGCCCGGCTCAAGTCCATGATACTGGACGAGATAGACCGCGGATGCTCCGTGCCGTACCGGGATTCCGGACAGATCAGGCCCGACGCCGCGCTCCAGCACATCCTCAACACAGCCGCAGGCATACTGCACTCCCCGAAAGCCTCCCAGATACCGGACACCATGGTGCTGCTGAGCATCATCCTGAAAGAGGACAACTCAGTCACCTCCGATATTGTCCTGGACATGGGCCTGGACTTCAACGACCGCTACGCCACCATCCCGGGAGACAGGTACGATGACCCGCTTCCGGAAGATGACCTGGACATGGACTACGGGGACCCCGGCCGCGGCAGGGCAGAGTCCCCCGAGGAGATACTCGCCAGATTCGGCACCGACCTCACCGCCGCGGCCGCCGACGGCACCCTAGACCCTGTGACCGGAAGGGACAGGGAGATAGACCGGATCATAGAGATTCTCTGCCGGAGGAAGAAGAACAACCCCATGATAGTCGGAGACCCCGGAGTCGGCAAGACAGCCCTGGCCGAAGGCATTGCACGGAGGATAGCCGACAGGAATGTCCCCCTCGACCTGATGCACAAGAAGATCATCTCCATCGACCTGGCCGCGATGGTGGCCGGCACCAAGTTCCGTGGAGACTTCGAGGAACGGCTGCGCAAGGTCCTGGACGCGGTACAGGCCGACCCCGACAGAATCCTCTTCATAGACGAGATACACAACATAGTGGGAGCCGGCGGAGGAGGAGGCGCAATGGACGCCGCCGCCATCATCAAGCCGGCACTGTCCAGGGGCGGATTCCAGTGCATAGGCACCACCACATCCGACGAATACCGTAAGATCATCGAGAAAGACGGAGCCCTCGCCCGCCGGTTCCAGAAAGTGACCGTGGACCCGCCCTCCGACACCATGACCCTCAGGATACTCGAGGAACTCAAGCCGCATTACGAGCAGTTCCACAACGTGACATATACCCCGGAGGCCGTCAGCGCCTGCATCTCCCTCTCCAACCGCTACATCACCTCGCGGCACCAGCCCGACAAGGCCATCGACGTCATGGACGAGGCAGGAGCCGCCGTGCACATGGGACACAGTATGCCCGACCGCAGCATCATGGAGATGGGACAGAAACTCAAGGAACTCCGGAAGGTAAAACGGGAGTATCTGGAAAACAGCGACTTCGAAAAAGGCGCCAAGGCCATGAAACAGGAGCTCGAGCAGCAGGAAAAGCTGGACCAGGCTACAGACCGCCTCAAGGACAGGGCCGGCCGCCGCAAAGCCGTCGTCACCGAGAGCGAGATCATGCGCACAGTATCAGTCATGACTGGTATCCCGGTTGAGAAAATGGCCGCCTCCGAGACCTCCCGCCTCGCCGGTCTCCGCCAGATCCTCAGCCGGAAAATCATCGGGCAGGACGAGGCCGTGGACAAGGTGGTCCGCGCCATCTCCCGCAACCGGGCCGGACTCCGGGACCCAGGCCGCCCCATCGGCTCCTTCCTCTTCCTGGGTCCCACAGGCGTGGGCAAGACCCATCTGGCCAAGACCCTGGCGGCACAGCTCTTCGACACCGGCGACGCCATCATCCGCCTGGACATGAGCGAGTACATGGAGAAAATATCCGTCACCCGCCTCATCGGAGCCCCTCCGGGATATGTCGGCTACGACGAGGGCGGCCAGCTCAGCGAGAGAGTCCGGCAGAAACCTTACTCAGTAGTGCTGCTCGACGAGATAGAGAAAGCCCATCCGGACGTATTCAACATCCTGCTGCAGATCCTGGACGAGGGACGCCTGACCGACAGCAACGGCCGCATCGTGGACTTCCGCAATACGGTCATCATCCTCACCTCCAACATAGGCAGCCGGGACATAAAGGACTTCGGCCGCGGCATCGGCTTCGGAGCCTCGGAAGAAATCTCCCAGCAGCATCAGAAAGCCCTGATTGACAAGGCACTCGGACGTTCTTTCACCCCGGAGTTCCTCAACCGGCTCGACGAGACCGTATATTTCCGCAGCCTCACCCGCGCAGATATGTCCTCCATCCTCGACATCGAGCTGGAGACCCTCCACAAGCGTGTCGCCCAGGCCGGCTACAGCCTCCATCTAAGCACCCGAGCACGGGAATTCCTCTGCGATAAGGGATACGACCCATCCTACGGCGCACGGCCCCTCAAAAGAGCGGTACGCCGCTACCTCGAGGACCTCATAGCCGAGACCGTAATATCCGGCCTCAAGCCATCCTCCCGTATCTCAGTCGATGTCAATGAGGACAATACCGCCCTCACCGTCACCGGCAATGCGAAGAAAAGCGGACTGAAAATACTGCTGCCCGAGAAAAAGGCCGCATCGCGGAAAGAAGAGCCCGCGCACTGAAACTATCAGAACTGAAATACCCGGACAAACTTCCGGCTGCCCAGATTGAAGATCCTGGCCATGCCGTCCGTCTCCCCAGCCAGATGGCGGAAGCGGCGGTCGCTTCGGATTTTCCCCTCATGCACCCTCATCCCGCCGTCTACGGTGCAGAGAAATGCCACCGGCGGCCGGTATCCGCAATCCTCAAAGCCCAGCCTGACGTAGGAACGGCCGTCGTACCACTCCAGGTCCGCGTAGGTCATCACCTCCAGCGGTCCTGCCGTACCCTCCTGCCTCCTCGCCTCCACGAAAGCCTCCAGCAGCCGCCCCATTCCCCCGGTCACCCGCAGATCACGGGCAGAGGCATACCGGACCCATTCATAGGATAAATACGGCCCGCAGGACAATGCCCCGTCCTCCATCATTCTGCCCTCCGAAAACAAAGCCACCGCCACCAGCTGCGGAGTCAGGTCCATCGGAGCCTCCGTCCGCCCCGTAGAGCGCTTGCGGAACAGTCCCAGGCGGAACGGAGCCTTCGCAGCCCCGTAGACATGGTTGCGCTCCAGAAAAGCCGCCGCCGTCTCCGCATCGATCCGGCGCACCGTGCAGTTCCGGGCGAACACCCTCTGTCCCCCTCCCAGCCGCACCCTGAGCATCGCACGGACCAAGGGCCCCGAGCCCCTCCAGCGGTCCTCATAAAGAAATACCAGGTCTCCGGCCCCGGACTCCTCCCCCGCCCTTACGATATCCTCCACCGTCCCGCCTTCAGAAAAATAATCCATAGGCACCATCACCACAGCCAGCCCTTCCTCCCCGCAGCGCAGCACATTCAATCCGCCAATGCACATGCAGTCCACCATACCCTTCATACCCTTAAGGCACCCGGCCGTATCATTGTCCACCTGCCTGGCCACACCTGTCCCGGGAGCCATCCAGCACCCCCCGCCGGCTTCACTGACACATCCTTTTATAAAATCCAGTATTTCCCTTTCAAAAACTCTCATACCGCAAAATTACAACAGCTTCACATATTTTTTTGATTTTTCAATCTTTTTAACTACTTTTGCGGCCCATTACGACTAAGATCTGCTAGCTCAGTTGGTAGAGCACAACACTTTTAATGTTGGGGTCTTGGGTTCGAGCCCCAAGCAGATCACTTGAATATCAACAAAAGAAAAGCCAAGTCCCACAAAATATTGATTTTGTGGGATTTTTATTGCCCCTTGGCGACCTTGCCGGTACGGTTTCTTAAATCAAATTGTATGATCGTATTGATTTCTGAAGGATTTTCGGCTCAGTAGAAAAAATTTTCCCTTTTCCGTAAGGCGGTATTTCTGTCGCGGATGTTTCGGATTATCCGGATAAATAGGTTCTACCAAATTCTGCCTTGTTGCAGGATACAGGTAAAGTTCCAGAAAATTGCTTTTATCCTTCAATCCTATTATACCCATAATCTCTTTGGTCGAAAGCGTCTGTTCCCCGACTGCGGACAGCACTTTCTCCACCTGTGGGGTAACTGTGGGGCAGCTGTCGGGTAGCTGTCGGGCAACTGTAGGGTCGTACCCAACAGTTTTGCGGGTATAGCGGAAAATAACCCAGACACTATTTCCATCGGTATGGAACTCCGGGTCAGGAATACCGACACGCCGGCATTCGCTTACCATAAGCCCGATGCCCCGCCCCCAATTTTCCAAGACCTCGCTCTTATACAGGACATTCGCTATAATCAGGTTTTGAGGCTCTGAATTATGCCCGCTTAACAGCTTTTCCATCGTCATGTCAGGCGGAAAAGTCCCGCTGTTTTCTATTTCCACACGGTCGTCATAGATGGCAATTCCTACCGAACTGCCGGGACGGTGGTATAAACGGTGGCAAAGAGCATTTGTACAGCACTCTCTCAAAGCCTTGTAGGGTATTTCCAACTCTTCTTCCCGGTATAGTCCTTCTATCTTTCCTGAAAGGGACAGGTGTTTGAAAAAGAACGCCATTGCAGCATCCAGCAGTGTGTATATGTTGCCTGTTACACGCTGATTGTCTATAAATTCGTCCTTTGTCGTCCCTTTGAAACGCGCCAGCCGGAGCAGACATTGAGGATAGTAATAGAAATCACGCCCGAACAGGACAACGGAAGCATTGTTCAATTGCCCGTCATGCAGCAGGTTGAATTTTTCAAGGATGGTCGGCAAATCTTCCCTTATGGTGGCTTCGGGCAAACGGCCACACCGGATACCTCCACGAACTGCACCCAAGATGGCATGTTCGTCGAGGTCAGAAATTTTGAGGTCGGGATTGGTCATAGCCTCCCAACCATATTTTCCGCCCCGTTGCATCAATAGATGCATGTATTTATCCTGCGGCATTACAGTGGTAACATTTTCTATGCGCATATACGGCCGTCCCTTGTAGCAGAACGGGCGTTCCATTCCCGCATTTTCCACATGTAAAGCGATGACTTTCTTTTCGCTGTCAGACATGGGGACATAGAAAACCTGAACACTGGCATTTGGCTCCAATCTGCTGACAGCTTCGCCTATGGTTTCCTTGGTTTTACCGGCAATGTCCTGTCCGATAATCTTCCCTTCATCTGTCACCCCGAACAGTACCGTACCTCCTGTACCATTAAGAAAGGCGCAGAGCGTTTCCATACCGCGTTCCAACTGTCCGGTAGTCTTCTTAAACTCAATACTATCTGTCTCTATACCAGAGTTTATCAAGGTTCTTATATCATCTAATGTTTCTAAATTCATTTATAAAACAGTGGTCTTGATTATTTTGCAAAGTTATAAAAATACGGGGGACGCCGGTATGATTTACGCCTGATAGTTATTGCACAACGGGTGATAAACGCTTCACAAATGGTTGTAATATTTCATCCTGCCCATACAAATAGGGACAACGCTGGACTAAAACACCGCAAGATTTGTATTTCGCCAGGTTCATAACCCAAGCGGATCACCCGAACATCAACAACAAAACATCCCGCAGACTCTTTCTACGATGAGTTCTGCGGGATGTTTGTTTGTTGTGTGCCGTGCGCTTCGGCGGAAGGGCCTACAGCAGCAGCGAGCGGATGCCGTCCACGATGTAGCGGGCATCCTCGTCGGTCACGCAGGGACCGCTCGGCAGGCAGAGGCCCACCTTGAACAGGGACTCGCTCACTCCGTTCAGATAGGCGGGAGCCTCGGAATACACCGGCTGGCGGTGCATCGGCTTCCACAGAGGGCGCGACTCGATGCCCAGGGCGTCCAGACCGATGCGGAGGGCCTCCACGTTCGCGTTCGGCTCGCAGTCGGTGTGCGTCGTGTCCGCCGCATGGGTCACGCCGGCGGCTCCGCCCACTGCCCCCCTGACGGCGTTGCGGTAGGCATTCTCCTGACCCTTGACGCGCAGGTCCGGGTCGAGGGTCACTGTGTTCAGCCAGTAGTTGCTGTCGTATCTCTCCGACGGGTTCTCGTGGAGGGTGATGCCGTCCACGTCCTTCAGGAGCTCGCGGTAGAGGGCGCACATGTGCCGGTGATGGGCGATGTGCCCGTCAGCCACCGTCATCTGGCCGCGGCCGATGCCCGCGCAGATGTTCGACATGCGGTAGTTGTACCCGATGCGCTCGTGCTGGTAGTAGGGATAGGACTCCCGTGCCTGGGTAGCGTAGAACATGATTTCGTTCTTGGCCGCAGCGTCGGGGCAGATGAGCGCCCCGCCGCCGGAAGTCGTGATCATCTTGTTCCCGTTGAACGACAGCACGCCGTAGCGTCCGAACGTGCCCAGCACCCTGCCGTCGTAACGGCTGCCGAAGCCCTCCGCGGCATCCTCGATGACCGGAATCCCATACCGGTCCGCTATCTCCATTATCCTGTCTATCTGATAGGGCATGCCGTACAGAGCCACCGGGATTATCGCCTTCGGCCTGCGGCCCGTCTTGGCGATGCGGTCCCTGATCGCCTCCTCCAGCAGGTCCGGGTCCATGTTCCACGATTCCTTCTCGCTGTCCACGAACACCGGCCTCGCCCCGAGATACGTCACCGGATGCGACGACGCGCAGAACGTGAAGCTCTGCACCAGCACCTCGTCCCCCGGCCCCACACCGCACGCTATCAGCGCCAGATGCACAGCCGCCGTACCCGAAGACAGGGCCACCACCTCCTTCCCCTCACCCACAAACTTCCTCAGGTCGTCCTCGAACCCGTTCACATTGGGCCCCAGAGGAACCACCCAGTTCGTATCGAAAGCCTCCTGTATGAAGGCCTGCTCCGCCCCGCTCATGTGCGCGAGGCAGAGGTAGATTCTTTTTCCCATAATCACTTGTATTCTATGTCTTTAGACAAATAATAGATCTTCAATATCAGTTCGTCCCGTCAAACGGATGCGTCGTCGCCTCCCCCTCGAAAGCGATATCCTCGCGGGCGAACACCTTCTTGACCGTCAGCAGCAGGATACGGATGTCCAGCCACATCGTCAGATGGTCCACATACCATACATCCAGCTCGAACTTCTTGGTCCACGATATGTTGTTACGCCCGTTCACCTGAGCCCAGCCCGTAATCCCCGGACGCACCTCATGACGGCGGTACTGCTCCTTCGAATAAAGAGGCAGATACTTAGGCAGCAGCGGCCTCGGCCCCACCAGCGCCATATCCCCCTTCAGCACATTCCACAACTGCGGCAGCTCATCCAACGACAACGACCGGAACACCCGGCCAATCCGCGTTATCCTCTCCGCATCAGGCAGCAGCTTGCCCTCCGCATCCCGCTCGTCAGTCATAGTCTTGAACTTCACAGCCTTGAATATCCTAGCATCCTTCCCCGGACGGTCCTGAGTGAAGAACACCCCGGCCCCCTTGTTCGCAAAGTGCAGGACAATGATGAACACCAGCATGAACGGGGACAGCACCAGCAGGGCGCAGAAGGTGATGCAGAAATCAAGGAGGCGTTTTAGAAAATGGCGGTACATATTATTCTGTCTCAATTTTAACACTCCGACCTGGTTCTACAATCTTTCCATTTTTCACAATCACACCAGTTTTGATGACTCTTGCTGGATTCCCGGCAACAATACTATTTGAAGGGACATCCTTTGTTACAACTGAATAAGCGGCGATGACACAACTGTCTCCAATTGTCACACCAGGCATTATAATTGACCTTACTCCAACAACACAATTTTTTCCGATGTATGTATCAATTTTAAGTCCACGACAATGGTCGTGTGATAACACCATCGCCTCGGTAAGAATCCAAGTATCACTTACTATATGAATACCGCGCGGATTTATTGCCCTATCCATTTTCGCGGATCTGGATATTACAACACCTTCGCCCAAATCCATTCCATAGGCCCTTTTAAGGAACCATGGATAGAGTTTGGTAACAATATTATACATCCTCTTTCTTAGTAAGGATAACATCTGTAGTGATTTAAAGTTATGATTTTTAAATTGTCCGCTTTCTCTGCCTCATAGCCTTACATTATCACTTCATATTTTTTCAATATTTCTTTGCCCTTTGCATAAGACGTCAGCTCCAGAATGTCCTCCGCATCCAGCATGATGTCGAAGGTGTCCTCCAGGGCAGTGGTCAGGGCCAGCTGCTTCACCGAGTCCCAGCCGTCCACCGACTTGTTGTCAAATGCGTCATTGAGGACCGCATCCTCCACCATAAACACGTCACGGAACACTCCGTTGTACTTCTCAAGATTGCTCATAATATTTTTCTCCTTTTATTTCTTTTCTGATTGATTGTTATCTGTTGAGTATGGCCTTGCCGGCCTCGTTGCGCTCTATCCTGTCCACGCAGACGACCTCCACGTTCTTATGGAACAGCCTGGTCTTCTCCACAATCAGCTCCAGGACCCTGTCCCTTATGTCCGGATTGGTTATGCGCACCGTAAGCATCTCATCGGTACCGCTGCACAGGCAGTCCGTGTCGAAAGCCGATTTGACGATGTGTTCCACCTCGTCCAGACCTATGCGCAGACCGAATATCTTCAGGAACCGCTTCATCCGGCCGATGATGTAGTAGCAGCCGTCCGCGTCCCTGCGGGCTATGTCGCCCGTATGCAGGACTCCGTGGTTCTCGTTCCCCCGCATCAGGTCCTCGGGGCAGGTGGCGTAGCCCAGGGTGACATTCTCCCCCCTGTAGACCATCTCTCCCGTTGCCTCACCATCGAAGGTCTCCGCTCCGCTGTCGTCCACTATGGAAAGCTGTCCGCCCGGCTCCGCAATGCCGATGCTGCCGGTCTTCGTCAGGGCCAGCTCAGGGGGCAGGTATGCCATGCGGGCGGTCCCCTCGGTCTGACCGTAGGTGGCGATGAACTGCTTCCCCGTCCTGTCCGCATACTCTGCGCAGGTACGGAACAGCTCGTCGCTCATCCTCCCGCCGCCCTGGGTAATGATTCCGAGGTCCGGCAGGTCCATGCGGAAGAAACGCATCTTGGACAGGATTTCGAAACTGTACGGCACGCCGGTGAGGATGGTCGCGCGCTCCTCCCTGAGCATGCTCCAGAACCCCTTGTCCAGCATGGATTTGCCGCACAGCAGGAGGGTCGCTCCGCTGTACAGATGGCTGGCTATCACTGAGAGCCCCATGGTGTAGTGCATCGGCAGAATGCACATGGCCCGGAAATCCTGCGTGATGCCGAACATCCGGGAAACATTCTCCGCATTGGCTTCTATGTTGCGGTAACTGTGACGCACCAGCTTGGGACTGCCGGTGGAGCCGGAGGTGGGCAGCAGCAGGGCCAGGTCCGGGTACATATCGGGAGGAGTGAGGCCGGTTCGAACAAGGCTGTAGCCATAGGATGAATATATGCTGTCGTAGCCGAAGTCCGCCACCATCTCCGAGGGTATCCACAGGTACTCCGGACGGTAGAGGTCGCGCAGGCTCTCGTACAGCCCTTTCTCCGTATGGGCGCTGAGTACAAGAGGGACAATTCCGTTCGACAGGCAGGAGGTGTATCCCAGAAGGGAGCCCACAGTATTGGTCGCCATGATGAATATCAGGGTGCGCTCCGGAAGCACATCCCCGAACGTCCCTGCGAAAGAGACTATATCGCCGTACGTCACGGACACACGGCTGTCATCCACCGCAGCCAATGACTGCGGCGGTTTTTGGTCTAGATTTAAAAACATCAATGATTTTGGTTAGTAAAGTTACTCGGACAACCCGAGCTGCTTTAGGTCATAGTACATCGGAAGAGTTCCTCTTTCCGCCTCATTCCGGAGAGGCTTGAAGCCGTTACGTTCATAAAAGGGCACTGCATCTGCATACGCGTCAACTGTAATAAAGCGCATTGCGGCGATATGCTGGCTGCTGATAAGCATTCGCTTTATCATGGACAGGCATTGCCCGCCTATGCCTTTTCCCTTATGCAGGTTGGAAACGGCCAGTCTGCCTATTTTCACTGCCGGATAACTGTAGAAATGCTTGCCGTGCGGGAATGTCTTACGCAGTTTTCTCCATAAATTCCTGTCGACCGCATCACGGGAGACACTGTCTGTCAGCAGGCAGAAATATGCCAATACAGAAGAGCTGTCTTCCCAGACATACGTGTTTGCAATCATCTCTTCTTTAAAGAAGCGGGCATCTTCCGTAAGGAAACGGTTCAGTTCAGAATCCCCGCAGTCAAAATACTTCAATGAGGTTACATTTTCGATACGCCTCAAGCTTCCCCACAAACTGCTCATAGCCTGTAATGATTATATCTTGAAATCAGCTATGCGCTGCAGGAGCTCTCCGGCTTCCCTCACCCTGCGCATCTCCTCCTCCGAAGCCGGCTTCGGATCACTTATTTCCTTCATAAACCGCACTGCATCCTCTCCGCGCAGCACCACCGGGCGGCCGAACGGCCAGCCTTCCTCGTAATGTCTCTTTCTCGTTCCCATGGCTTCTCTATTTTTTTAGATATCTGATTGCGAAGATAAATACTACTGGCGAAGAAACAAAGCGATTGTTGAAAAATATTCTGGATAATTTGCCTTCGGCAGAGTTCCAGTATTATGTATTAGATGGTTGCACAGCCGTCCACTCCGAGAATCTGTCCTGAGATGTACGAGGCCCGGTCTGAGGCCAGGAAGGAGCAGGCATCCGCCACGTCCTCCGGTGTGCCAAGGCGGCCAAGGGCTATCTTCTCGATGCGGGAGTCGATCTTGCTGCCGTCACTCAGGTAAAGCTCGTCGAAACGTTCTGTCCGTACGATGCCGGGAGCGACAGCATTAACCCTTATATGCTGGGGAGCAAGCTCCTTGGCCGCAGACTTGGTCAGGGATATGACCGCACCTTTGGTGGCTGAGTAAGCCACCTGTCCCGGTGAGCCGACCACACCGGTAATGGACGCGATGTTCACGAAGCAGCCTCCGCCGCCCCGGGCCATCAGGCGGGACGCGGTCTGTATCATGTCTATCACCGCGAGGACGTTGACCGAGAACATCCGCTCCATGTCGGACTTGGCGATCATGCCGAGCTTCCTATTGGATATGATGGCCGCGTTGTTGACCACACAGTCTATCCGCCCCTCGGCCTTGTAGACGGACATAAGACCGGCTTTCAAAGCCGAGCTGCCCGTCACGTCAAAACATATAGGAACGACTTTAGTGTCGTTTCGGGAGGCGCATTCCCTCGTCCATGTATACATATCTCCTCGGACAAGGTCATTAACATATACCACAGCACCGTCGGATGCGAAACGCTCGGCTATGGCTCGGCCTATGCCACGGCCGGCGCCGGTGACAAGGCATACTTTATTCTCTAACAGTCTGTTCATATCATTTTAATCTTCTTGCAGGATTTCCAAAAACAGTTGTTCCTGACTCTACATTGGAAATCACAAAACTACAAGCACTGATTTTTGCATCATCGCCGACATGCACATTATGATTCAAGACTGCCTGAGTATGAATCATATTATGATTACCAATACTTATTCCACCTATAAGCATAACCATAGAGTCAATCCTGTTCCAATCGCCTATTGTCACATCATGTCCTATAATTGTCAATGACTGAATGAAATTATAATCACCAATCCTTGCATCAGCAGCAATCGTAGTAAAAGCACCTACCATATTACCTTTTCCCATACGCACATTACTTCCAATACGCGCTGTTTTATGAATCAAGCTGATAAACTCTCCCCCTCTTCCTATTATTGCCTCCATGCAACCTTTTCTTGATGGGCCACCGATGGAACAAACGAAAACATCATTCAATCTGGGAACATACTCTTTTATTGTTCCCACTAATGGAGGATAGTTTGTAAAATTATTCAAAGCCTCCCTATTATCATCTATAAAACCTTTGATTGTGAAAGACTCGATATATCCAATTGATTCTCGTGCCAAATCAAACATGGTGCGTCCCATACCTCCAGCACCAACTATTATCAATTCTTTCATTATTATTTTCTGTTTACCACTTCTATAAACACTTGTTCTAATTTCTTAACTATAACATCGGGAGAATATTCTCGTTTACAATCCTCTGCTATTGCCACCTTATCATATTTGTCATAATTTACATATATTTGCTTTAATGCGACAGCCAATCCTTCAATATCCCCCACAGGTACCAACAATCCATTAAAATCAGAGATACACTCATCAGTGCCACCACACAACGTAGCTACTACAGGCAGTCCCATTGCTAATCCCTCTATAACTGCAACAGAGAAATTCTCAGACAATGAGGACAATACAAAAACATCTGAGGAACTTAATATCCGTATTATATCATCTTTATTTTTACGTCCAAGAAGAGTGACTTTTTCCTGCATATTCAGTGTCTCTACTAAATTCTGCAAATGCATACGCCTACGTCCTTCCCCCACTATAAGAAGCTTAACATTATTATCAAAATTTGCTTTTGCAAATGCCTTTATAAGCACATCTTGACCTTTTATAGGAAAAAGACTTCCTACATTAACAAATGTAAAACATTCATTGCATTTAACTACATCCGAGGACATTCGATTCTTAAAAAAATCGCCATTAACCATATTATGAATCACTTTTGCCTGAATTCCAAAATGCTGACAAATTCTATTGGCCAATGATGTAGATACGGCTAATAGTGAATCTACTTGCGGATATGCCTTTTGTCCCAGCCATCTGACAAATGGTGATATTTTTTCACTGCTCAGCTTGCTCCAATGCTCAATTGCCACAACTGGAACGTGGAAATAGCGTTTAAGATTCACCGCCATAGCTGTATTATAAAGGTAATGAGAACAAATCACATCTGGGGACATACATTCCTTCTCAATTAGTCGGTATAATCTTTTTAATTGAAGCATAGCTATATGGAAATACAATTTTTCACCCCAGATATAAAAAAACACATTTGGGAGTAAGAAGGATGAATAAACAGATATTCCTGCACTTTTTTTTCGACTGACACCTAAACGTCGCCAATATAGACGGAAACGCCTGTCTACTGAAATGACAGCCACCTGATGCCCAATGGCCGTCAAAGCCTCTGCATGATCCCTTTCAAAACTACCGAACTGAGGATCGCGAACAGATGGGTATCCTCTTGATATTATTAATATTCTCATGTTTTTTTCTTATAGTCGAAATGCCACTTGAAAAATATAAACTAAGAAAGAAAAGGAATATCATGAAATAATTATAGACCTCCAACTGCATCATTAATATAAACACCATGAAGATAAATAATTCTCCATAAAAATATACTTTATCGATTTTTTTGTGTAATTGATAAAACAAAAGTATCACCGAGATACTAACAACGCAAAAAAGTACTGCACCACCAAGCATGAATAACTCCAAAAAAACATTGTGGACATTTGAAACACCTAAATAATGATTAGCATATGAACCTCCTGCGTAAGCACCTATCCCCAATACCGGATGCGATGATATTATAAACAAACTCTTAAACCACACATTTGTTCTGCCTGAGAATGTCATGCTCTTACCTGTGTAGTCCATGAAGTTATCGACAAGTGTACTGTTATTAAGAACAGAGTCATAAGATGAAACCACAAACGTGTAGAAAAACATAACAATAAACATAATCAATCCCAATGTGGCAATTTTTACAAGTATCATTTTCTTCCTAATTAGGAAAAATACAGCAAGGAGTAAAAAACATAAAGTTGATGTAACAGATCCAACTATTGCTACCGATATAATTGACAGAAGGGTTATGAGAACAAAACGCCATGCATTATGTTTCTCTATAGATGCCGTGATATAGGACATCAAGATTCCCGGCATAAAAATTCCTCCAAATTGATTATAATTAGAAGATATTAGATATGAGCGCATCCCTCCATTATATCCTATTAAATCCGGGAAAAACAACATTTGTATCAAATTAAGTATTATCAATACTAAAAACACATCACACAGCATCTTGCATACCGTAACCTTATTGTTTTTATATGCTGCAAAGACTGCTGCCACAGCTATACCTTTGATAAACATCATGAGTATTGGGAAAAGCGAGTCGATATAATGAAATCGCAGTGTGTTGATGATAATATACAAATATATTCCAATCTCTATCAATAAGAACGGCTGCAGCACCTTTAATGTCCGTAAATTTTTTACAGTGACAATGATTACTATAAGCATGGACACCATAGCAAGCAGCATATTCATGACAACAAATCTTTCAATCCTCAAGATGACACTGCCTATTATGATGAAAAGCGACACGCCATAAAATAAATCTTTTGAACTTACTGTTAGCCTTAATTTAAACATTTATTAAATCGGACTTTTTACCTGTTAAAGCATATTTAATTTGTCTGACTATCCAATTATACAATTCTGGTACATAATGAACTTTATAGATTCGTCCCAATCTAATTAAGTCTCTTATTGCCTGACGATCTCCTGATATTAAAATACTTTTTAAATAAGCAACAATGGGTACTCTCCATTGAGCGTATCCATTATCGGCAAGTAAACGATTTTTCCGCAGTATAACTTCGTATCTCACTAGATCTTTTTGCGGTGACCTTTGGTGAGTCAGACTACTATCATTGTTTGTAACACAATAGACTGGTTCGTGTACGGAGTATATCTGATTAGCAAGAAGTCCGGTCATTGTAGAGAACATTGTATCATTACAATACCGGACTTCGTCAAAAGTCACTTTACCTCGCTCTACTAAGGCACGCCGTATCATTTTCCCCCACGGTACATCGTGTCTCAACCTCAATCTGTCTTTACTATCCTGCGATATATTATCGCAGCTACCTACAAGAATGTTGTAAGTAGAAGATCTGGTCACTGGCTCTAATGTAATTGCATCTACGCTCTCCGACATAAAGTAAACTATTTCGGATTCAGATGAGACATATTTGTCAAACGTTACCCATGCTTCGGGTAAAAAGAAATCATCTGCATCTGCAAAAATCAGCCAACGTCCTTTTGCAAGTGGAAGTGCAGTATTTCGTGCGGCTCCTGCACCTGAATTTTTTTCCATCAGAATCATTTTAACATGAGGGAACGATGCAGCAACTACATTAACACTATCCCTATCAGGACTACAATCATCTACAACTATAATCTGTATATCTTCACGTAAAGGAATAGAGCAAATACATCGTATAAGGAATTTTATTGAATTATAATGCGGTATTATTACAGAATAGTTATACATAATCTCATAATGTATTGCCAGGGAGAACGAGCATATCTCCGAACATTTTTTGAGTCGAAGGCAAGCGTCCGCGATCAAATCCTCCAGAAGGGGTAAATGTGAGTTCTCCGAAAGTTATTTTCCCTTTTTCCAAATAAAAGTCAGCTCTCACGAAAGGAAAAGGTTTGGATAAGACTGCTGCATATTCAAACAGTTTCTCGTAATTTGCAGGTCTTGAAAGAGAAAAATTCTCCGGTGCCTCAAGGCCCATTTTGTTGTACCTTTTCAAATTCCAGTCCTTGTCAAAAAAATAATAGCTCGCATGACCGGCGGAAATTCTGTCAGCACATACCAACGCACAATCAGGAACTCCATTGAAGCAGTACAATTTATAGTCCTTTGGCAATTCTCCCGTTTCAGTTTCTATCAATTTTTCGCATATCAATTTGGGCTCTATTGTTTTATATTGCATTTCAGACATATTCCGGTAAAAAGTTCTGCGAGCTTTGCGCCACTTCCACAGCATCTTCTTGACCTGATGCTCATTATACTGGCTTTTGTCCTTGCATATAAAATTCTGACCACACCCGAAATTCCATTTAATTACAAACTTATCGGGCAGTTCATCCCAATTTATTTCCTCTGGATTGTCATATACTCCGTATAATTGATTTAGAATCTCTCCACAACCGCATTTCTCCACATATTCGCGTACTTTATATTTGTCTGCGCAGTCTGTAATCAGTTGATTATTGTAGTAGGTATTTAGCTTCAGCCACTGTATTTTCTCATCAAGAGTGGTTGGGTTCTGCAAATCAATAGGTTTCCCGAATATACGGCGGTAAACATATTTTGTATTCAATTTTGGAGAGATGTCGGTCAGCAGCATTCTGAACTGCTTACCTATATTTGCTTTTAAATTCATATCAATACCAATTTGGTCTATTTGTTACGACGTAATCAAGAAGTTCAGGTAATCTCTCTTTAAAAACAGCGCCATTGAATATATGATGATCTTCAATATCCTGTGAATCCAAATTAATCTCTATAACTCTCACATTCTCGCTGATATCAATTGTCATGTCAAAAGCGATGAAACCAAGCATGGGCAATTTCGAATGAATAGCTGTTGCCGTTTCACATATTTTATCATAAAAATCAAGTCTCTCGCCTTTGAGTATAATTCCTGATGGAGACTCGAATATTTTTTCATAATTTCTATTCAAACCAAAAGTGCTAAGCGTTCCATCCTGTCTTACTCCTACAAATGCGCCACCTCCCTCAATATTCCCTGCTTTATGAGATACAGAGGCACCTACATTGTCTTTGACAGTATTACTGTAACTCATCCTTAGATAGGAGCTAATAACAGAGACTTTCCCATTTAAGTTAAGTGTAAAACATCTGATACTATTGACAGTTGATTCATATCTGTTATATTTCGATATTTTAGTACTGCATTGTAGGACTTCCTGACAAATAAAGTGATAGCAGCGGACCAAATGTACCACTCATATCACTTTGAAATGTACCGTCTATA